>OLNE01002392.1_pt1 | contig 11781 bp, 8 predicted proteins | sample 1672431 | NCBI WGS metagenome assembly OLNE01 (sample SAMEA3136685, study PRJEB25190) | human gut metagenome | reverse complement strand
CAAAGAAAATCATTGGTACGTGTTCTTCAATATGCTGAAAAAATGTATATGTTGAAGAACTATGAAGGAAATGTAAGCAATTATTCAAATGAAGCTAGTAGTGAGGTTCTGTATGAAAATACAGGAGTATCAAGGTATTTTGCTACTAATTTTTCATCATCAATAAAAAATATGAATGATTGGAAAGATTTTGAAAACGAAAATAACAATGACCAAAAAATTGAGAAAACTTCACAAACTGTATTTCAAGATTTGATTACATCACCTGCAATGTACTGGAATGATGATAATGGAAAAGAAGCTATGTATGTTAAATCAAAAAGGCAATTTATTCAAAGAGAAGTGATGCACTATTTAAAAGCTTCTTTATTAGTAAATTCTCATAATGCATCTATTGTTTATGTGGATGCGCAACCAGTTGGCGATTTTCATCCAAGAACAAATATGATTAGTGAAATCGTATTACTGGTTTCTCAATGGATTCATGAAGCAGCTATGGATAAAAGAAAGATGAGTTTGAATGAAGATGAAACAATCATTATTTCTAAAGAGAGATTTCAAGATATCCTTTTAAAAGTGAAGATGGAATACCAGGAACTTTGGACAAAAGAGTATAGAGAAATCCAAAATGAAAAATTTGTTTCGATTGTTAAAGAATATATGAAGAAATGGATGATGATTGATGAAAATGATGAAGAAATTGTTATATATCCAGCATGTGTGCTGACTGGTGGTAACTATACAAAAGACGTGGAGGAAAAAATACATGAGTGAAAGATGGAAAATGAATCGAATTGGGTTTGTGAATTTTTGGCTATATGTGGACGAAGATTTTGAATTAGAAGATGGAAAACTACTTTTAAGAGGTCAAAATGGTTCTGGTAAATCAATCACAACACAAAGTTTTATTCCATTTATTTTAGATGGTGATCGTTCTCCTTCACGTTAGGAAAAGATTTGAAATTATATAGAGAATCTGGGGATAACATTGTAATTCCTTTGTCAAAACAAGAAATGAAAAAGGCATTATCTGAAGATACTCCATTTACTACTTCTCCAAAAGAATATAAATCTTTTGTAAACGAGTATTTATTCGGCTTTGACAGAATTGAACAATATGATCAATATATAAAATTATTGATCAAGGTAAGAGCTCCGAAATTATCAAATACATTCAAGCCAACTAGAATGTATGAAATCTTGAATGAATCGTTACAAGTATTGAGTGATGATGATCTTCGTCCTATGGTTGATGCAATGGAAAAGATGGATTACATACAAGAGCAATTAGAAGCGTTGAAGAGAGCGTATGCAGATGCAAATACGATTATGAAAGAATATGACCACTACAATCGTTATATGATTTCCAAAAAAGCACATAATTATTTGGAAGCGTTAAAAATAGCAAAAACTAGTGAAAAAGACTATGATGACATTCTGCATGAAGTGGAACAGTGGAAAAAAGATCAATTAGAAAAGAAAAAAGAATTAGAAGATTTAAAAATAGAAGAAGATTTTGTTCAAAAGCAAATTGAGCAATGTATTGATCCAGAAATTGAAAATCTTGATATAAAATATCAAAATACAAAAAAAGAATTGGAAGAATACACTGAAAACACAGAGAATAAAAATAAACAAATTCAACAGAAAAATGATTCAGTTTTTGAAGCAGAAACTGAAATAAAAAGATACAAAAATCTTGAAGAATATTCTCAGAAACAAATGAATGACGCTATCAGCTGTCTGGAAGAATTACATGATGAAATCAAAGATGATTTTCACGGATCTTTAAAAGAACAACTTTCAACAAATCAAACATTTGATGATCAACTATATTTTTCAAAGTTGGATACATTAAAAAACAGTGTTAAGCAAGGTCAAAATTTATTGAGAAAATCAAATGATTTAGAGAAAAAATATGCATCAGATAAAGAAGAAAATGATCAAAACAGAAAACTATATGAAGATACAGAATTTCAAATTGAACAATTCACTAATGATAAAGAAAAGGTGCAAGATGCATTATTGCTAGATATCTCCAAATTGTCAGAAAATCGTTTCTGGCATTTGGACGATATCACAATGAAGTCAGCTTCAAAAGTAATTGAAGAATATGAAGTACCATCAGATGCAACAAAATTGATAGAAATTTTATATAATGATTACTCTAACAAGCAAGAAAAGAAAAAATATTATTTTGCACAATTGAAGGCACAAGAAAAACAATTGTTTTCTGAATATAATCAAAAGAAAGAAGAATATCGTAAAGTTGAAAGCCAAAAAGAAGTGGAACCTATTCGTGATGAAGATGCGATTGCTTCTAGAGAAAAATTGAAACAAGCAGAAATACATGCATTTCCTTTTTATCAGACAGTAGAATTTTCCGATTCATTGTCTGAGAGTGAACAGGCTATTTTGGAACAACAATTACATAAAGCTGGTTTATTAGATGCTTTAGTTGTATCTAAACATGATTATCTTCGTATTCAAAATGAATTTCCACAATTGTTAGATGCTTTGATTTATGAAGATAGTTTTGGAATAAATGTTTTTCATGATCTTACAATCGAAGAAAATCTTCCAGATGAAGTAAAGCAATCTGTAAAAAACATACTATCTAATATAACAAATGATGTTGGGAAACTTGTTTTAAAAAAAGATGGATACTATCGTCATGGGATGATTGAAGGCCATGTAAAAAAAGACAGTAGTGAATATATTGGAGTCAATGCGAGAAAAAGAAAAAAGGAACAATTATTATTCAATATTGAACAACAAATCAATGAAATAAAGCAACTTTTAGATGACAAAAGAGCAGAAATGGATTCTGAACAAAATGATTTACTTGAAATGCAGAAAGAATATTTATTGATTCCTGATACAAAAGAATTGAATTCCATATTAGATTGTATTCATAAGCTAGAAGTACAATTGCAGGTTTTACGAGAAAAACAAGATACATTGGATGAAAAAATGAATCGTTCATACCAACTGTTTAAGGAAGCAGAACGAGAAATGTTATCTATCTGTAAAATGTTACCATATGCTAGAAATATAGATACTTATGAAGATATTTTAAATGCAATAGATTCTTATAAAGAATATGTTCATGCTCTTTCACAAACACTTCTTCAAAAAGAAAGCTATGTGGACCAAATAGAAATACAGCAATCAATGAGAGATACAGCTCTGTGCGAAATTGATGATTTGTACCTTGAAAGAGATAAATATAAATCCAAAGCAGAATCCTGTGAAAAACAATTATCTCAAATTCAAGAACTGATGAATAATCCAGAAATCATTGAAAATGCTCGTAAGGTTAAAGCACTGAGAGAACAAGAAAAAATATTGCAAGAACGAATTCAAAATTTAAATAGTGATCTTGCAATTCTAGAACATGATCTAAATAAATCTAAAGATACAATTGTTCAAAAAGAAAATGATAAGAATGAAAAACAAAAGTTTCTCGCTATTGTACAACAATATTATCAGGAAGAAACAGAATTGAAATTTGTTATTCAAGATCAGAAACAATCTCTTGAACAATCTGCAAAACAGGCAATAGCACAGGAAGAAAAGAATTTTATCATGAAACTGTCGACAGAAATGGATGGAAGATTACGTGAAATTTCACAACGAAATACAAGCAATCTTGTGAACTATAATGTAACAATTACCCCTGTATTTGCGGAAGAACAAGAACAGAAATCAGATCGAAGAAGACTTATTGTAGAAGGTATTATTAGTGGTCAAAAACTTGGACTGGGAGAATTCATAGAAGAGTTAAGTCAGAAAATAGAAAGTCAAAATGAATTAATACGTGAAAATGACAGCAAGATATTTGAAGAAATACTATCTCAAACGATTTCTGAAAAACTAACGGATCGTATTGAAGAAAGTCGTACATGGGTAAAAGAAATGTCGCGTTTGATGAAAAAAATGGATACCTCAATGGGATTAACATTTTCATTGGAGTGGAAAGAAAAGGCACCTGAAGATATCGATGAAATGGATGTTAAAGACCTTGAGAAGATTTTAATTCGCGACAAGCAATTGATTACTACAGACGATATAACACGTGTATCTAAACATTTTCGAAGTATAATTCAAAGAGAAAAACAACAATTAGAAATGAATAATTTGATTGTTAATTATATGGAGCTTGTTAGAAATGCTTTAGATTATCGTAAATGGTATACATTCAGAATGAGCTATACAAGAAAAAATGAATCAAAGAAAGATCTAACCAATGCTGCATTTAATAGATTTTCCGGTGGTGAAAAAGCAATGGCAATGTATGTTCCATTGTTTGCTTCTGTCAATGCACAATATCAGAAGTGTAAAAAAGAAGATCATCCAAGGTTGATTGCATTAGATGAAGCTTTCGCAGGCGTAGATGAAATAAATATAGCAAGTATGTTTGAAATGGTGGAAGCATTAGATCTTGACTATATTATGAATTCGCAAGTATTGTGGGGATGTTATCCAACTGTTCAGAGGTTGCATATTAGTGAGTTATTAAGACCACTCAATGCTAATTTTGTTACTGTAGTCAATTATTTGTGGAATGGAAAAGAGAAAGTTTTAAATGGAAGGTAGTAAGAAATGTGCAGAATATCTTTTGACGAAAAATGTTGAAAGATGTATGAATGAGATTAAAAAGCGATGGGTTTCTTATGGCCGATTTACAGGAAAAATAACGATTTTAGATGCTACAAAAGAAGAAATCAATGATTTGACTAGAATTACAGGTATTCGTTTTGAAAGTGATAAGATTAAATTATCTGTAAAAGACTTTGAAAACTCTTTGAAGGAAAGTGATTTTGCACCATTAGATTTAAAAGAAGTTATAGATTGCTACTTTGGTTATACGATCATAACGAAAAATGATTTGCAGAAAAATAAAGAAGATGAAGAAACAAAGTCCAATTATAAATATGTGACTTGGAATTTGCAATCTTTGTATCCATCCGATGAAGCATGGGAAAAGGAGTTATCAAAATTTGAAAAAGACATGAGTGAATTAGATAATTATACTGGGAAAGTAACTAAATCAAAAACCCATTTTATATCAGCACTTAAAATTAAAGAAAAGCTCGATATAAAATTAGAAAAATTATATGCTTATGCAAAATTAAATAAAGATATAAATAAAAACTCTTATAAATATTTAGATATGATAAACAAGATAGGTACAGTAGACTCAAAATACAGTAGGATTTGTTCAGATTTAGAATTAGAAATACTTAAACTACCTGACTCTACATACAATGAATATTTAAAAAGTAAAAAAGTAAATAAAAGATATAAAATGTATTTAGAAGAAATTCGAAAAAGTAAAGAACATTATTTAGATGAGAAATCAGAAGATATTATAAATAAAATGGGAAATATAGTTTCACTGCCATCAAATGTATATGATTTATTTACGAATATGGATAAAAAGAGTGAGGATACACCATCAGAGTATTCTTCTAAAATTAGATCCTCAGATAGAAATACTAGAAAAACAGCATTTACAAATGAATTTGTTATATATAATGACAATATTAATACTTTATCAGGATTATTAGTTGGTCAAGCAAATAAAAATATATTTTTCTCTAATGTAAGAAATTATAATTCAAGCTTGGAAATGTATTTGGAAGGTGACGAAGTAGACACAAAAATATATAACAATTTAATAGATACAGTAGGAAAAAATAGTGAGAGCTTGCATAAGTATATTTCTCTAAGAAAAAAATTATTAAACATAGATAAAGTACATTATTACGATATGTTTGCCCCTATAGTTGAAGAACAAAATTCAGAAATATCATATGATAAAGCTATATCACTTGCTTATGCAGCATTAGGACCACTTGGAGACCAATATGAAGATATTGCATATAAAGCATTTAATGAAAGATGGGTAGATGTATATTCTAATGAAAATAAAGTGGGTGGTGGATATTGTTTATCTGTCTATGCAAACCATCCATATATATTACTTAACTATGATAATTCGCTAGATTCTGTATCAACTTTAGTACATGAATTAGGACATGGAGTATATAGTTATTTAAGTCAAAAGAATCAAAAATATTATAATGCTCAACCATCAATATTTACTCATGAAGTTGCATCAACTACAAATGAGGCATTGTTATATGAGTTTTTAATAAAAAATGCTGGAAATGATAAACAGAAGGCATATTATATAACTCAATATATGGACTTTATAAAAGATACACTTTACACACAAACTATGTATGCTGAGTTTGAAAGAGATGTTCACTCTATGTTAGAAAACAATGAAAATGTAAATACATTAGTATTAAATGATTTATGGTCACAATTATTGAAAAAATATTATGGAAAAGATTTTGAGGTAGACCCATTGGCTATGATAGGATGGTCCAGAATACCACATTTCTATAATAGTTTTTATGTTTACAAATATGCAACAGGTTGTAGCAGTGCTATTAGTTTTTCTCAAGATATATTAAAAAATGGTCCAGAAAACTATATGAATTTCTTAAAAAAAGGAAGTTCTGATAAGCCGATTAATTTATTAAAGAGTGCAGGGATTGATTTAAGTAATAAAAAAACAATTCAAGTTAGCATCGATAAATTTAATTCATTATTACAAGAATTGGGAAAGTTAACTAATAATTAAAGTGACAAAAGTATATTAATAAGGTAAAATAATACTTAAATATGATAGTTTATTTAATAATAAATTTAGGATATATATTTGTATACAATTGATTTTGGAGGGAGAAATTATATGCAAAAGAAAATAAAAAAAGCTGTAATACCAGCTGCTGGACTAGGTACTAGATTTTTGCCAGCAACAAAGGCACAACCTAAAGAAATGTTGCCAATAGTAGATAAACCAACTTTACAGTATATAATAGAAGAAGCTGTAGCATCAGGTATAGAAGAAATACTTATAATTACAGGAAAAAATAAAAAATCGATAGAAGATCACTTTGATAAATCTGTTGAGTTAGAATTAGAATTAGAACAAAAAGGAAAAACAGAACTATTAGAGATAGTTAGAGATATATCACAAATGGTTAATATATACTATATAAGACAAAAAGAGCCTAAAGGACTTGGTGATGCCATTTATTGTGCTAGAAGTTTTATAGGAGATGAGCCTTTTGCAGTAATGCTAGGTGATGATATAGTAGATAATGATGTTCCTTGTTTAAAACAATTAATGTCGGCGTATGAAGAATATAGAACAACTATACTAGGAGTTCAGACAGTTGCGCCAGAAGATGCAAATAAATATGGAATAATAAATGCAAGATATATAGAAGATAATGTTTATAAAGTTAAAGATTTAGTTGAAAAACCTGAACCAGGAAAACAACCATCTAATATCGCAATATTAGGAAGATATATAATAACTCCAGAAATATTTGAGATTCTTGAAAACCAAGCACCAGGTAAGGGTGGAGAAGTACAATTAACAGATGCATTAAAAACTTTATCTAAAAAAGAAGCTATGTATGCATACGAATTTGAAGGAAGAAGATATGATGTTGGAGATAAACTTGGATTCCTTGAAGCAACTGTTGAATATGCTTTAAGAAAAGAAGATTTAAGAGATGGATTTATTGAATATTTAAAAACTATCATAGCATAGATAATCTTTATAAAATATTTTGCCTTATATTTTAGATATAAGGGGTTTGGAGTTTAAGTTGTTGTCAATAGCCTTTATAAGTCTATTCAACATATTGTCTATTAAAGCATTAGTAATAATAGTCATAAGAAATCCTCCAATGTTATCTGTTGAGCTGTTAAGTATATTAGCTATTAATAATATGTTAAGCAGTACAGTTACAGTATAATATAAGTTATAGTTTGTTGTCGGTATGCTTTAAGATTCTTGCCGAAATAAGGAATCTATATGGGACTAATAGTTACATATAGCAAGAGGATGACTTCGTCCTCCTCAAAGACACCTGGGTGTCCGAAATTTTCCAGAGCCAAGCTTTGTACATAAGTATAAAGTTTGGCTTTTTTTCGTTAAATATATGTTTAGGATATAAAATATAAGTAGTTTTTGTTTATAACCTATATATTGGTGTATAATAAAAATATTAGATTATATTATGAGGGGTGAATTAAATATGCCATTACCAGAACAAGAAACAAGATATACTTATAAACAATATTTAGAGTGGCCAGAAGAAGAAAGATGGGAACTTATTGAAGGAGTACCATGTATGCAAGCAGCACCTTCATGGCAACATCAAGCTATATCAAGAGAATTAATAATTAAGTTCGGAAATTATTTAAAAGGGAAAAGGTGTAAAGTTTTTTCATCACCCTTTGATTTAATTTTAACTAATGAGGAAGATGAAATAAATAGTAAAAATGTATTCCAACCTGATTTATTAGTTGTTTGTGATCCAAGTAAATTAAAGGGAACAGGATATGTAGGAACTCCAGATTTAATAGTTGAAATAGTATCTCCATCTACTGCCAGAAGTGATAAGTTTTATAAGTTTAATATGTATGAAAAATTTGGAGTAAAAGAGTATTGGATAATAGAACCAGATATTAAGTTGATTAGTGTATTTACATTAAGTGATAATGGAAGATATGGAAGACCTGAAATATATAGTGAAATAGATAAAGTTAATGTTAAAGTATTAAAAGATCTAGAGATAGATTTATCTGATGTTTTTGATTATTAGCAAGAGGATGATTTCGTCTCCCTCAAAGACATCTGGGTGTCCGGAAGAGGGTGACTTCATCCCACTCAAAGACACCTTGGTGTCCCGATTTTACCAGAGCCAAGCTTTAAAGCAAGGTTCTTTTTTGCGTACAATATTATAAAGATAATTTAATTAAAAGATTAAAATAAAATCTAATAGTCAATAATTTAATTATTAAATTTAAGAAGGAGATATTCTTAGGATGCGTAAAAGAATTTGGTATAATGGTGCGACATATCATATTACAGCTAGAGGTAATAGGAGAAATGATATATTTAGAGATGAAGAGGATTTTCAAGTTTATCTAATGTTTTTGGAAGAAGCATTATTTCATTTTAGTCATTACAACTATAAATTAATAGCATATTGTTTAATGGATAATCATGTTCATTTAATGATAAAAACAGATAATAAACCATTAGGTGTATTCATAGCAAGACTTCATTCAAGATATACAAGGTATTTCAATAAAAAGTATAATTATATAGGACATTTATTTCAAGATATATATTTTGCAGAAATAATAGAGGATGATACACAAATGTTAGAAACTTCAAGGTATGTTCATTTAAATCCAGTAAAAGCAAGGATGGTTGATTTTCCTTTAGATTATAAATGGTCTAGTTATCCAATGTTAATAGGAAAAAACGAAGAAAAATTAATAAATTCCGAAATATTACTTAATTATTTTAAAAATGAAAATAGTAATTAATTTATCACCTAGTGATGTTAAAAAAAGTGGCTCTCATTTTGATTTAGGAATGGCAATAGCTCTTTTAATACAATCAGCACAAATTTTTGTAGAAGAGGTTGAAAGATATGCTTTTATAGGCGAATTATCATTGAATGGAGATTTAAGACCTTGTGTTGGAGTATTACCAATGGTTATGGAAGCTAAAAATAAAGGTATTAAAAATGTTATAGTTCCAATAGATAATATGCCAGAAGCTAGTTTAATTAGTGATATAAACATTTTTGCGTTTAATAAATTAAGAGAAGTAACAGATTTTTTAATAGGAATAAAACCATATGAACCCATTAAAGATATAAAAGATAACTATAAAATAGATAGTCCATATATAATAGATTTTCAAGATGTTCAAGGACAGGATACAGCTCTAGAATTTGTAGCAGTTGCGGCAGCTGGGGGCCATAATCTTTTGATGTCAGGAAGACCAGGCTGTGGAAAATCTATGGTTGCAAAAAGAATACCTACGATACTGCCTGAAATGACTGAGGAAGAAGCTTTAGAAGTAACTAAAATTCACAGTGTAGCAGGTCTTTTGAAGAATAGAGGAACATTGATAACAGAGAGACCATTTAGATCGCCACATCATAGTGCATCAACTAACTCTCTAGTAGGTGGAGGTGTATTTGCTATGCCTGGAGAAATTTCGCTAGCACATAATGGAGTTTTATTTTTAGATGAAATTGCAGAATTTAATAAAAAGACATTAGATGCATTAAGGCAACCAATGGAGGATGGCAGAATATCAATTGCTAGAGTTAGGCATAGTCATGTATTTCCAGCAAATTTTATGTTGGTTGCAGCAATGAACCCTTGTCCGTGTGGATATCATGGAGAAAGTAGGTGTCATTGTACAGATTATGAAATAGTAAAGTATTCACAAAAGTTATCAGGACCAATTATGGATAGAATTGATATACAGAAACATTTTAGAAGTGTAGATATAAAGGATTTAACTAATGACATTAAAGGCCCCACATCAAAAAGTTTAGCAATAAAGGTTGAAAGAGCAAGAAGTATACAAAGAAAAAGATATGAAAATATAATAGGAATTTCATGTAATGCTCAAATGACTCCAGAATTAATAAAGGAATATTGTAAGTTAGATGAAGAAAGTATGAAAATATTAATGCTTGCGTATGAAAAGTTTAAATATAGTGCACGAACGTATCATAAATTTTTAAGAGTAGCTAGAACTTTTGCTGATATGGATGGAGAAGAAAATATTAAAAAAACACATATTATAAAGGCAATTATGTGTAGAGAAATTGAAAAGGAGCAAGCAACTATGGTTGTAGTATAAATAATGGATAGGAGAATATTATATATTTGGTTAAGTAAAATAAATGGTGTTGGACCAGTAATTGCAAGTAAACTTATAGAGTTTTTTGGAAGAATAGATTTTGTTTATGAAGCTAAATATGATGATTTAATTAAGGTAGAAGGAATAGGCCCTATAACAGCTAAAACTATAGTTGATAATAAGGATTTAACTAAAAGCGAACAAATTTTTAATAAATGCAATAAGAATGAAATTAAAATAGTAACTAGAGAATGTAGTAATTATCCAAAACAATTAAAGATATTTGATAAAGCGCCAATTGTTTTATATGTTAGGGGAAATTTAAAAGAAATTAATAATACTGTAGCAATTGTTGGAGCTAGAAGATGCACTGAATATGGAAAGAATATAACAGTTGAATTGGCAGAAGTATTATCAAATCAAAATATACCAATAATAAGTGGAATGGCAAAAGGAATAGATGGATATGCACATACGGTTTCATTACATAATAATAACTATACAATTGCTGTAGTTGGAACTGGCGTTGATATATGCTATCCCAAAGAACATTTAACATTAATGAATAGAATAATAGAAAATGGAGCTATTATTTCAGAATTTGAACCTGGAGTAAGTAATGTAAAAAGTAATTTTATTAAGAGAAATGAACTTATAGCTATGTTGTCAGAAAAAATAATAATTGTTGAAGCTACTAAAAATAGTGGTTCATTATATACAGCGCATTATGGGGTGAAATATGGTAAAAAAGTTTATTCTGTTCCTGGAGATATTAATAGTAAATATAGTGAAGGAACTAATATGTTAATAAATGAAGGGATTAAACCTTATTTATCAACAAAGAGTTTAGTTAAAGCAATTAATAAAAGTGAAAAATCAAATAAAAGTAAAAATCTTACTGATGAAGAAGAAATGGTATTAAATTTTATAAGTAATAAAGGAGCTTCCATTGATGCAATAAAATTAAAATTAGATTTAAAAAATATAGAAGAACTATTATTAAGCATGGA
>OLNE01002390.1_pt1 | contig 11790 bp, 8 predicted proteins | sample 1672431 | NCBI WGS metagenome assembly OLNE01 (sample SAMEA3136685, study PRJEB25190) | human gut metagenome | reverse complement strand
TTATTTTTAACGCAGGATTACGCGTCGATGTTTACCTTAACGGGCTTGCCGGTCTCCATGGACTCGTTGCAGGCCAGCGTGAACAGCACGGACTTGACCGCATCTTCATACGGGGAGCGTATCTTGGACGCGTCGCCGGTGATTACAGCCTCGATGAAGGTATGGTCGCACAGCATACCGCAGTCGCCCTCGGGCTTGTACTCGATGGCCTGATTCAGCTGCAGCATACGGCCGTCGCCCTTTACTACCTCGTTGCGGTCGGCCTCTTCCTCGGGCTTTACGTCGCCGTACACGGCTACCTTGTCGAACATATAGTAGTCCGCGCGCGCATCGACCGCGCCGAAGGTCAGCTTGTTATCGGCGCAGGCACCGTTCTTGGCATAGCAGCCGGTGGTTATCGTGCCCAGCGCGCCGCTCTTGAAGCGCACCAGCGTGACCGACATGTCCTCGACGTCGAAGCCCTCTATGCCCTTTACGATGTTATGGCCGCCCATCGCGTACACGGTGTCCGGTTCGCCCATCACGTTGCGCGCCATGTCCACCTGATGGATGGTCTGCTCGACCAGCTGGCCGCCCGATTCCGCGCGTACCTTCCACCACGGGGTGTCGGGTATGCCGCCCACTCGGCACAGGTTCATTTCGACTATCTCATGGTCCTTTGCAAATTCCTTGAGCTTGCAGATATTGCTCTCGTAGCGCAGCTGCAGGCCGGACGCGGTGATTATGCCGCTTTCCTTTACCATATCGCGTATCTTGAGGAACACTTCGGGCTCCAGACCGACCGGCTTTTCCACAAACATGTGGATATGGCGGCGGATAGTCTCGAACTCCACCTCGCCGTGGCAGTACGGCGGTATGCATATGAACACCATGTCGGGGTTAACCGCGTCGTACATGGCCTTGAAGTCGGTAAATGCCGGGCACTTGGCTTCCTCGGCGAACTTCTGCGCGCGCTCCTCGATAATATCGCACACGCCCACGATGTTTACGTCATCCATCTTGAGGAAGTGATCCAGATGATAGCGGCCGATATTGCCGCAACCGATGATAGCCAACTTATTGTTTGCCATTTTAATTACGCTCCTCTCGCTCTAGTGCGCAGGTATTTTAATTACATTTTGAATATGCGATCCATCGCCGCTGCGGTCTGGAACGCCATGAACTCTGCGTCGAACTGATACGGGCTGACCTCGCAGGTGCAGAAATCGTCATAGCCGATCTCGCGGAACGCCGCCATTACCTGCGGGAAGTCCACATCGCCCGCCAGCAGATCGACGAAGCCGCCGAAATTGCCCACGCTGCGGCGGAAATCCTTAAAGTGGCACTTATAGATGCGCTTGCCCAGTATGCGTATCCACTGTTCCGGGTAGCCCCATATCATAACATTGCCGGTATCGAAGTACGCGCCCACCCATTCGGAGTCGGCATAGTCAATGAACGTGCGCAGTTCCAGCGGGGACAGCAGGAACTTGGACCAAACCGGCTCAATGCCTATCCTTACGCCCTCGTCCTTGGCGGTCTGCGCGAGCGCGGCCACGTTCTTGACCGAGTTTTCGTAAACCACGTCGTACTGACCGTAGGGGTTTTCGGTGGTGCTGGAGCAGCCGCCCGCGACGACCAGCGCCGTATCCGCGCCCAGTACGCTGCCCGCGTGCAGCAGGCGCTTCACGCGCTCCCTGGCCTCAGCCGCTTCCTTGGGATCGCCCGAGGCCAGTGACAGGCCCTCGTAATGCGCGCCCACGATGGACGGTATCTTAAGGCCCATATCCTCGGCCTTTTTGCGCACGAGCTTCAGCTCCGCGTCGGTCGAGTTCATGCCTACATAGCCCGCTTTTTCATACAGGCACTCAAAGCCGTCGTAGCCCGCTTTCGCGGTGATTTCGATGCGCTTTTCCATCGGGACTTCATTTGGGAAAGTCCATGCGTTAAGGCCCTTTTTCATAAGTGAACATCCTCCATGTATAATTCGCAGGCTTATCAGCCCTTGACCGCGCCTATCATTATACCCTTTACGAAATAGCGCTGCAGGAACGGATAGATGCACAGCACCGGTATAACCGTTATCATCGTCACCGTCATGCGCACACCCTTGGGGGTAAGCAGCTGATCGCTGTTCAGGTTCTTGCCCTCGGCAAGCAGCTGGCTCAGGCGCTCGGCCTGATTGAGGTAATTATACAGCATGTATTGCAGCGTGGTCAAGTTCTCGTCCAGCGCGGTGTATATATGGTTGTCGAACCAGCTGTTCCACTGCGCGACGGACGAATACACGGCTATGGTCGCCAGTATGGGCAGCGACATGGGCAGCACTATGCGGAACAGTATCGTAAATACGCCCGCGCCGTCCAGCATCGCGCTTTCCTCGACCGAGGCCGGAAGCTGCTCGATAAACGTCTTAACCAGTATAACGTTGTACGCATTGACCGCCCACGGGATTATGTATACCCAGAAGGTGTTCATAAGTCCCATGTACTTGACGGTCAGGTAGTTCGGGATAAGTCCGCCCGACACGTACATGCAGATGACCAGCATACGGTACAGCAGTTTGCGGTAAGGCATCTCCTTTTTAGAGAACAGATAGCCCAGCAGCATACAGCAAAGCACCGTCACAACACAGCCGATTATCGTGCGCAGCGCCGAAATCTTGAACGCGCCGCTCAGACCCTTTAGCTGCATTACCTGCTGATAATTGCGCAGCGTGAACTTATACGGCCATACTATACCCTCGCCCGACACGATTTCGCCGCTTAACGACTGCACCAGCACGTACCACAGCGGGTATGCGCACAGGATTATTATGCATACGAAGAACAGGTAGTTGAACGTCATGAACGCACGGCGGCCGGCGCTGACCTTTATCTTGTTTGTCGATTTCATACAGCCGTCCTCCTTACACTATGGCGTCGCCGCGCACATGCTTTGCTATCGCGTTTGTGGTAAACAGCATTGCAAGGCTTATCAGCGATTTGAGCATACCCACGGCGGTGGCGTAGGAATAGTCCTGATTCTGAAGACCCACGCGGTAGGTATACAGGTCGAGCACCTCTATCTTCTTCATTACGACGGCATTCTGGAACATGAAGTACTGATCCAGACCGCTGTTCATGAAGTTGGCCACGGCCAGCAGCGCGATTACGATGAACGTGGGCAGCAGTCCCGGCAGCGTGATATGTATCGCGCAGCGCAGCTTGCCCGCGCCGTCCACTGCGGCGGCCTCGTACAGTTCCTGATCTATGCCGGTTATTGCGGCGATGTATATTATCGAGCTCCAGCCCAGCGTTTTCCACTGCGAGATGCAGGTCTGGAACCAGTAGACTGCGTTTTTATCCTGCAAAAGCTTCTGCGGTTTAAGTCCCATCATGGCCAGCATTTCGTTAAGCAGACCCTCGGTCGAGAATATTGCAAACGCCAGCGAGTACACAATTATCCAGCTGATAAAGTGCGGCAGCGTCGTAAGCGTCTGTGTGATCTTGCGAAAGCCCGAGCTGCTGATTTCGTTAAGCATTATCGCAAACACCATCGGCAGCGGCAGCAGGCAGAAATTGATTACCGCGAATATGATCGTATTGGTCATGACGCGGCGGATGTCGCGGGAATTGAATACCAGTTCAAAGTATTTGCCGCCCACAAACTCGTTTGCAAACAGCGGCGTGCCGGGCTTATATTCAAAGAACGACAGCGACCAGCCCAGCAGCGGCAGGTACGAAAATATGAATACCAGTATCATCAGCGGCAGCGATATGAAGAACAGATCCCACCGCTTACGGGGCTTTTTACGCACGGTCTTTGCCGCGGTTGTCATACGCAATCACGCCTTCCATATGCCCGATTTATGTTGCTTGCCCATTTCTATAATGGCCGGGGAGCAAAGCCCCCCGGCCGTTACGATTTTTTTGCTTACCTTGCCAAATCAGGGACGACCGGCGGGATGCGCCAGGTATTCGGCCTGCAGCTCCTCGAAGATGGGATTGACCACTTCAAAGGACTTGGCATATGCCTCGGAGCACCACTGCCACGCATCGGCCTCGCCCGCGTCGGCCAGATCGGTCTGGCACTGCTCGGCGATGGCGTTGAATTCCTCATCGCTCTCGGCGGTGACGAGTTCGGCCACATACTGGAACAGTATGTCGTTGCAATTGGTCATAATGCGCTGTACGTCCAGCGGGATGTCGGTAATGCCCATGGTAACGAGCAGGCCGCGCTCGCCAACCAGAGTGGTGATCTTGCCGGAGTCGATAAGGCTTACATGGTACGCGGAGGGAGTCGCAAAGCCGTAGGTGGTAGCGAAGTCCTTATCCATGGCGTTGAGCGCCTTGGCGCGGTTGGTCTGCTCCTGGAACAGGCTGTAGAAATAGCCGTCAGGATGGCTGCCGGTCTCGCACCAGGGGGTCAGTTCCCAGTAGCCACCCCAGATGCCGGTTTCCTTAAAGAACGCCTCGGAGCCATAGCCCAGCTCGGTGGCCTTCTGGAACACTTCGTCCTTGAGCTGCGGCACGCCGTCCGCGTCGTAATCCCAATGGGTGCCCTGGATACCGCTGTAAATCAGGCGGCTCACGTCGGGATCGTGGTAGAAGTTGATGACCTTGGCCGCGGCTTCCCAGTTGTCGCTGCTGGCGGACAGGAAGGTATAGTCGCCCGGAGCATAGCCGCAGGGGGTCAGGAAGTCGGCGTGCATGACCGCGCCCTCAGACGGGATCATTACATAGCCTTCCAGAGTGTTGACGTCCTCAAGTACGTTTACGTTGTAGAGGTTATTGTCGCGGGTACGGGACGCGACGTAAGTGCCGGCCTTTACCTTCTCGTTCAGTTCGGAACCGGTCATGGTAAAGGAGTCGGGATCCAGCAGGCCCGCGTTGTACATGTCGTTGTAGAAGCGCATGTCAACCCAGAATGCGGAGTGATCCATATCGGTGTAGCCGTTAAGCAGCGTGCCGTCCTTGACGGAGGCTTCGTACAGATAGCCTTCAAAGGTGGGACGGGTGCCGGCCTCGGCGATGTAGCGGCCGCGCGCGTACCAGTCGCCCAGAGAGGTACCGCTTATGCCCATGCCGTACAGTGTGGAGCCGCTCTTGGTCACGCCGCCTGCGGCCTCGACCATCTGAGCGATGACGTTTACGTAATCCTCGTCGTTCTTGATCTCGGGCATACCGATCTGCTTGTACAGATCCCAGCGCACGATGTAGCCGCGGATATTGCGGTCGTTGGAACCGGCGTACTCGACGCCCTGACCGGGCACTACGAAGTACAGATTACCGGTGCCGCCGGACATCTGAAGGCGCAGCAGGTCGTTACAGGTCTTGTACAGATCGCTGGCCAGATTGGGGATGTGCTCTTCCATTATCTCGTCCAGATTCTTGGCCATGTTGTTGGTCATTATCGTGGACAGATAGGTGTACTCGCTGATTACTATGTCGGTCAGTTCGCCCGAAGCCAGCATCAGACCCAGCTTTTCGGTATCGCAGAACACAGGCTGGAGTATGATGTTCTCCTTTTCGAGCAGGAGCTTGTTCTCGTTGGTCTCACCAAAGTACTCGGGAACCTGCCATGTGGTCGCTATCGTGACGGTAGTGGGTTCGGCAGTGTCGGCAAACGATATTGCCGGCAGGGAGCAGAGCAGCATCGTAAGTGCTATCAGATACGCCAATGCCTTCTTCATGGTTAACGCCTCCTTATATTATGGTGGAACGGACTCGAAAGCTGCATTCACGTCAGCTTTACCATGAATTAATTTTATCAGGCGCGCAATGTTAAGTAAATGCACTTTTCAAAGATATTTACTGTACTTTTTTAAGTTTTGGTTTGATTGACAGTCTTAAAAGATTGACATCGTTAACTCGAAGTGTCATAATTAGAGTGAATTTAAAAGTGCCATTCGTATCTTAAAATGCCTGCATTAATTAAGATAGGAATCCTCCTGTCTCAACCGCACCACGATACGCTTTTCAGTGGAGGCAACGCTTTCAATGATAAATGTGCTTATATCCGAAGATGAGTTGCTCGTGCGCATGGGCATACTTTCCATGATCAACTGGGAAGGCATGGGCATGAAGGTCGTTTCATGCGTAAGCGACGGACTGGCGGCGTTAAGCGACGCGCTGAAACTGCGCCCGGACATCGTGATTACCGACATAGTAATGCCCGGCATGGACGGCATAAGTCTTTTGGGCGCGCTGCGCGGCGAAGGCCTGCGCCCGACGTGCATAGTAATTACCGCGCTGCATCAGCGTCAGGCGATGGAGCGCGCGGAGGAGCTGGGCATAGTCGCGTGTCTGGTCAAGGCCACAATGACCCAGCGCGATATAATGGCGGCGCTGATGGCGGCCTGCGCGCATATCGAGGACAAGGGCGCGGGCGAATCCGGCGGCGCGGACGAGAAGCGGCTTGCGGAGCAATACCGCGCGCTGCTGGCCGGTTCGTGTGAGGAAGAACCGCCGCGCGCCGCCGCATATGCGATGTGCCGGGCGCGCGCGGGCGCGGCGCTGGACGGCGTGCTGGGGCAGACAATAGGCCAGCTAATACTGGAAATATTTCCGGGCTGCGGCCCGTCGGTATTCGCCGCGCACGGCGACAGCATATTGACGGCGTTTCAAAATCCCCTCGCGCGGCCGCGCGGCGAAGCGATGGACGCGTTGATGGAATTAAAGCGCTATATCGAGCGCAACCTTGCCATAATGCCAGACTTTGCGATATTAAACAACGCGCCCGCGCACATGGGCAGCGCGGCGTGCGTAGGCTTCATGCTGCGCGCGCTGGACGGAATATGCTATGTGCCGGGCGTACTGTGGACGGACGGCGGCGAACTGAGCGCGCCCGCAATGCCCGCGGATGAGCGAAAAGCCTATATAGAGGAATGCCTTGCCCTGCTGTGGGCGATGCACGACATATGCGCCATATACTCGGCATGGCGCGCTTTAAGCGAATTGGGTTCAGCGGATGACGCATACGGACAGCTCGGCGCGCTGAATTCGCTTGCAAAGGCGGTCGGCGCTCCGATAAGCGCGGACACCGGCGCGGCGCGGGAAGCCTGCCTTAACGCACTGCGCGCACGCACAGCCGGCGATGCTTACCGGCGTGAGATAGGCAGTGCAATCGGATTCGTACTAAGCAATCTTAACCGCGAAGTCAAGCTCAGCGAGGCGGCGGGCATGGCGGGCTTTCACGAGGTGTACTTCTCATCGCTGCTCAAACAGCAGCTTGGCATGTGCTTTTCGCAATTTTGCACAAGCATTCGCATGGAGCACGCCAAGCGGCTGCTGTGCGAGGGCGCTCACACAACCAGTCAGGTATCCGAGATGTGCGGCTATCGCGACATCGCGTACTTCTGCCGCGTGTTTAAGCAAAACGTAGGCGTAACGCCCGCGGCGTGGAGGGATACGCATTGATAAAATTTCGCCAGTTCCGCACGCAGCTGATGCTGCTGGCGATACTGATGGTGGCGCTGGCCGTTATGCTGACCGCCGAGTTCACGACCAAGTCGTTTCTGGAGACGCTCTGGGCACAGGACAGCGCCGCGATGAGCGCGCAGTTTGCGTTGGTTGAGGAACAACTGCTCAACCGGCTCGACGACGCCAACCACTGCATGAGCGTAGTGCAGCGGCGCGACAGCGTGCTCAGCTTCTTTCTGAAGCAGTCTAATCATTCGACCGGCAGCGCGATGTATGCCAACGATATGCTGCGCGACGTGACTACCGCAATAAGCGAAATACGCATGGTCAGCGGCATACTGTTCATACAGGACGGGCGCATGTACGGCATCACGCCCTACTGGAACTTCAACGGCGCGTCCGTGCCGGACGGGTTGAACGCTCAACTAAGTGATCTGCCCGTCGCGTATTCGATCAACTGGATCGGCACGCTGCCGCTGCAGTCGTTCACCGACGTACGGCTTACCGCCAGTCCGCATGCGTCCAGCCGGTATCTGACGGGCGTCAGCCGTTTGCGCTACTCCACGCTCAGCTACCCGGTGGACATAACCACGCTGACGCTGATTTCGGTGGACGACATCGACGCGATACTCGACCAGCTCGGTGCGGGCGGCGGCGACGTCGCGCTCCTAAACGGCGCAGGCCATATTATTGCGGGCGACTATATGGAGCTGTCCGATTTAAGCTTTGACAGTAAGTATGGCGAGATCGATTATACCGAATCAGAGACTGACTATCGCGCGTTTTACTGTACCATACCGTCCAAGGGCTGGACAATGGTAAGGCGCATGGACAGGGACGCGTATCAGCGACAGGCGATGGAGCTGCGGCGCAAGAGTTACCTTACCGGCATAATCGCGATTGCAGGCATGATCGTGCTGTATGCGCTTTTATCGCGGCTGTTTTTCCGACCGTTCCAGCAGGTTATGGGACTGTTCAGGCAGGTGCGCGACGGCAACTTAAACGCGCGGCTTGCACCGTTTGACCGGCGAATGCTGCCCGTGGCCGACGAGATGCAGACCATGCGCACGCAGTTAAACGGCATGTTGGACAGCCTGAGCGAATTAATAATAAACACCGAGCGCGCCAACCGCGAGCGTGCCGAAATCGAGATACATTCGCTTCAGCGGCAGTTAAACCCGCACATGATATTCAACACGCTCACGTCGATACGCTGGATGATAATGCTGCATGGCGATAGCTGGCCGGGTTCGGAAAGCGTGGATGCGATGATACGCGAATTTGCGGCGCTGCTTCAGCCGCTGTTCGACGACATGCGGCCCGAGTGGTCGCTGCGCGAGGAGCTGGAGCACATAGGCCACTACATAGCGCTGCTCAGGATGCGTTACTGTGCCGACTTTACGGTAGTGAACGACGCGGGCGACGCTATGGCCGACTTCCGCATACCGCGCTTCATACTCCAGCCGGTGCTGGAGAACAGCTGCGAACACGGCATGGCGGGCAGTCAAAGCCTGAAAGTAGAATTGCGCGTCGAGGTATCGGACGGTTTTCTGCGCATAGGCATAAGCGACAACGGCTGCGGCATACCGCCTGAAAAGCTGGATGCCCTTCGCGCTAAACTGAGCGGTTCGGAAACACCGGGCGACGCAAACATAGGCCGCAGTGGTATAGGTCTTACCAACGTGCATCGCCAGCTGAGGACGCACTTTGGCCCGCGCAGCGGAATAACTATCGACAGTTCGCCCGATTGCGGCACGCATGTCGTGCTTTTGATGGAGATAGACGGCGCTGCATAGGTACAGCAAAACCCGGCGGATTTAGGAGCAGCGCTCCGATTCCGCCGGGTCATTTCATATATGGCATTTCTATCAATACATCACCTTGAGCGCACTGCACATATCCGTCACCGCGTCCTTCAGCTCCTCCGCCGCGTCCTCATCGGGCGTTTCGCTGAGTTGATCTATCGCGTCCAGCATGTTGTCGAATTCCGGGGCGAGCCTGTCGGTCAGCTCCTCCAGCTTATCATAGTCCTGCGCGCCCAGTGCGTAGTACTCCTGTGCGCACGCGCGCATGTCGCCCAGCATACTGTCCAACTTGTCCGAGTCGCCCTCGTCACCGCGCTTGACCAGTGTAAGGCAGGTATTCTTGCACACGTCCAGTTCATATACCAGCGAGCATATGCTTTCCAGCGCGTAATTGGCGTTCAGGTTGGTGCGCGCCGCGGCCTCGTCCTCGTCGTCGGCCTCGCCCATTATCTCCACATCCAGCGACAGCACGCCGCCATTGCTTTGGGACGACGAGCGTATTGAGTACCTTGTGCCGCCCAGTGCGGTATCCAGCGAGCGCGAATTGTCGCCGAATTCCGAATCGCGCGCCCACATCGCGTAGGGGTACACGTCGTACAAAAACAGGTATGCGCTCATATCGGAGTATGCGGCGCGTGGGCTGAGCAGCGATTCGAACGCGATTTCGCTTATCGAAAACGCCTGATACTCATATTCGCGCGTCAGACCGTCGGTGGGCTTGAGCCTTACCGATATGCTGACCACTTCGCCGTCGCGCACGCTGCCCGATATGCTAAGCTGCGTCGCGCCGGTGGTCAGGTAGTCGTTGCCCGCGTCATCGGTTATCGTGAACACGCCCTCGCCGTCGCGCACGCCGGTTTCGTCCGCGCATAGCTGGCCCGCCACCTTGCGCCAATTGCGAGTATCGCTGTACGCCTCAACGTTTTCCTCCAGCGCGCTGCGGTACTGTTCGGGGCTGATCGCATATGCGCCCGCGCCCATCATGCACATAATGAGCGCCGTCACGATTGCTATCCCGGCGCGTCCCCATACTTGTCCGTCTTTCATCATATCGCCCGTCCTTTTGCTGATTAGTATTTTCCCATAGTCTCATACTCCTGTCAATCGATGTACCTTATCTGACACAAACAAACCCGCAATTTGCAATATTCGCAAATTCCGCCTTACATTTCCAAAACCGCAGGCATCCGTTTGGCGTGTAAATCGTAAAAAAACGCATTGCGCTAATGCCGATATATGATATAATATTATTTGATAGGCGGTTTGTTAAACCGCCGTCGAATGATCGCGCGCGTATGACGGGCGTGATAGTTTTATATTTCTTTTAGCTAATCAGCGCGGCATTCGCCGCCATGAAACGGAGGAATAATTGCATGATGAACATACCTGAGGTAAAGCTTGGCATAGTGGCCGTCAGCCGCGACTGCTTCCCGATTGACCTGAGCCAGCGCCGCCGTCACGCCGTAGTTGAGGCGTTCCGCAAGGCGGGCGGCGAAATAGTCGAGATCCAGACCACCGTGGAAAACGAGCACGACGCTGCGGGCGCTTTGGAAGAGCTTAAGCAAAACGGCGTAAACGCTCTGGTAATGTACCTGGGCAATTCCGGCCCCGAGACTCCCGAAACGCTGGTCGCGCAGCACTTTGACGGCCCGGTGATGTTCGTGGCCGCCGCCGAGGAGACCGGCAAGGATTTGTTCAACGGCCGCGGCGACGCGTATTGCGGTATGCTCAACGCATCCTACAACCTCAAGCTGCGCGGCGTAAACGCCTATATCCCCGAATATCCGGTGGGCACGGCAAACGAGGTCGCCGCGATGATCGCCGAGTTCATGCCGGTTGCGCGCGTGGTACTGGGCGTAAAGGCACTCAAGATCATAGCGTTCGGCCCGCGCCCCAACGACTTTGTAGCGTGCAACGCCCCCATAAAGGCGCTGTACGATATAGGCGTGGCGATCGAGGAAAACTCCGAGCTGGACCTGCTGGTCGAGTACAACAAGCACGCGGGCGACAAGCGCATACCCGAAATAATAGCCGATATGGAGCGCGAACTGGGCGATGGCAACAAGATGCCCGGCATACTGCCGCGTCTTGCGCAGTATGAAGCCACGCTGCTCGACATCGCCGAAAGCCACAAGGGCATGAGCAAGTACGTCGCGTTCGCCAACAAGTGCTGGCCCGCATTCCAGACCGAGTTCAAGTTCGTGCCCTGCTACGTCAACAGCCGCCTGGCTTCCCGCCTGATGCCCGTGTCGTGCGAGGTCGACATTTACGGCGCGCTGAGCGAATACATCTGCGCCTGCGCCACCGGCATCGCGCCCACGCTGCTGGACATCAACAACTCCGTACCGCGCGACATTTACGACGAGGGCATACGCGGCACGTTCGAGTACCGTCAGAGCGAGACATTCATGGGCTTCCACTGCGGCAACACCCCGGCCTGTCATCTGATCAACCCCACGATGAAGTATCAGCTGATAATGAAGCGTTCGCTCGAGCCCGACTCCGAGCCGGACATCACTCGCGGCACGCTGGACGGCCGCATCAAGCCCGGCAACATCACCTTCTTCCGTCTGCAGAGCGCGGCCGATACCACACTGCACTCC
>OLNE01002389.1_pt1 | contig 11791 bp, 10 predicted proteins | sample 1672431 | NCBI WGS metagenome assembly OLNE01 (sample SAMEA3136685, study PRJEB25190) | human gut metagenome | reverse complement strand
TGTCGTAGACCGGCAGCAGCTGCTTGGAGGTCACGAGCGTGAGCGGGTACAGGCGGGTGCCGGACCCGCCGGCGAGGATGATGCCTTTCATAAGTTTCCTCGATTCTGAAGTTTCAGCTACAAAGCAGCTCCATACGGACAAAACTGCTGGTTGAATAAGCTAATTATGGAATACACTTTTTACGCGGGTCGAAAGACTATCTAAAAAGGTCCTGTTTATTACTAGGTAGACGACATAAGTAAAGAAATATCCGAGAAAAGCGACCTGAGAAGGCATTAACAAGGCAAGTAAAACAAAAACACCGGTCAATAAAGCCTCCTCGATTGGAACCGCGGTTGAATCAACGCCCATCTTTGTATCCAGATGCCGTTCAGACCAGAGCGATCGAACCAGAATACAGATCACCGTTCCAGCAAGCACGCAATCGAGCGAACCGAGAGCGTAGACGCCAAAAGCCGATAAAGTCGCACTTCCGAGGACGGTTATCAAATTCACCTTAAGCAGGAGCCGTTCCTCACGAAGGACTTTGAAATAGGTCGTGCAGCAAACATCCATCTTGGTGTTGAATACGCAAACAGGCAATAAAAGAGCAAAATATCTCATGCTGTTGGCGTATTGAGGTAGCCAAAGCGAGAGCGCTGTTGCCATCGGGAAATATAAAAGATAGAGAGCTGGGAAAGCTATCTCCATTGCATCTCTAATGCCACGATAAAACGATCGTCTCTCCGATTCAGAGCCCTGCCTGAGCGCCGGGAATAAGACCATGCTCGCTTGTGAAACAAAGGTGATAAAAAAATTAACCATCGAGAGCGAAAAAGATACTTTGCCGAAGACTTCGATACCCCACGCATTATCAACCATCGCTCGAGCGACACCGAGCACAAGCATATCGGCGACATTGGCGATCATCAAACCAAAACCGACTTTGATGCTTTCGATAGCCTGCCAAACGGATTCCGAAAGCGAGTAAACACCTGCCGTAAGAATGTCAGCACTATGCGAAAGGCTATAAATGAGCGAAAGGACCTTACTAGTTATATAAAGTATTACGTATACTCTAAAGTCGTCAGCTCCAAGTAAAAACAGAACCAACAAAGCAACGAGAAAACTTGTTCGTTCAAGCATAGATGCAAACGAAAACAGTTTTGTCTCGTTCATTGCCTGGAAAACATATCCCAAATAGCTCTGTATATTAAACAGAATAGTATAAATCGAGAAGGCAATTAAGACAAAGATACGCTCGGGCTGAGCGGTAATAAAAAAAGCGGCACCAGTGATTATGATTCCAATAGCCATTTGCCACAGTGAACCAATGAGAAATTGCGAGTTTAGGGTTTTCTTATCAATTGTGCTACGAGAATTACCACCTTCAATAAGATAAACGCCATCATTAAGGCCGAGATGGAAAAAACCTGAATAGCTCGTATAAAAAACAAACAGTTGCCAATAGCCGAACTGCGAAATACCAAGCAATTTAGGAACCACGAGAGACATGGCCAAACTCGCTAGGAGAGATACGCCCTGAGCAGAAAAAGCGACTGCCATATTAGACATTAATTTTCTATAGTTCATCGCTGTTCAGCCACCTTTGCCTCCTCAAAAGAAAGACAGCGCAATTTCAAGAGAACAGAAATCGAGATAAGAGCGACCGCATAATAAAGAAGATTCAAACCAAACCAATATGACAAGAAATCATCTCGTACGCTCTCAATGAGAATAAACGAGAGTAAGCTGTAAAATAAAAGGCTATATTTCTTTCCGGGCGTTTTAGCGCTTTCATATAACCAGGTAAAAACAAAGGCGAGAAAAGCAGAGTAGACCACTATGCCCAAGAAGCCAAAGTCGTGATACGGAGTCTTGAATACGGTGTAAACATTGCTTGCGCCCTCAAGAAATACGAGGCTACTGTTAGATCCGGGCGTCTGTGCCAAACCAAACTGGTACAAATTCTTATGAAAAGCTGAAAACAACTCATCAATTCCGACCATCGACGGGAGCCCGTGAGCCAAATAAGAGCTAAAACCAGGAATGCCAACGCCGATGTAATACCCCAGATAATCAACACTGTTCAACTCGAGATCAGTTGATCGTCCGACGACATCAAGTAAGGCGTCAAATACGGTGGCAAGAACCGGAATCCCCATCATGATTACCAAAACCAGTTTTAGAAGACTAATTTCCTTGGCACCTTTGTTAGTGTCTAGGACTGCCTTCATGACAATAATCGAAATCAAGAGATGGCCAACGTAGGTTCTTAGCCCAGTAATAGCAAGCGGTGGAACACCGAGCAGCACGCCCACCAAGCACTTAAAGCGTATATTTTGTGCCTTGGGAAGAAACGATATCAAAGCAAAAACTAATGCGGCGCAATAGCTGAATATATAGCAATATGTTCCAACCTGGCTCCTGGCGGCGATACCGAAGCTGAATCCGAGCTCGTGATAACCAGAAGCGATTTCTGAAAATGAAGAAACAGGATAGCCATATGATTTCAAATGCCTTACAACGTCGAAACAATAAAACGCGCTTGAAAATGCAACAAAAACAAGCAGGGTATTAAGACGGTTAAGGTCAAAGTCCCAGTTATCCAAACTTTTATTTCTTTGAATTCCCATAAGGGAAGATTTAAACTCTAGCCGCCTTTCATAACAGCCTCGAATAAGGCAAGAAATTGCGACAAAGGTGATTATACCTGTAGCAAGATAGGCGAATGCCTGAACGCTAAGCTCGGTTTTATTCCAAGATGCCTTGCCAATTACAGCAAAAATACTTACTAACAAAAAAGAGCCAGAAAACAGAACGCTAGGCGAAACAATCTCCTTCTTGTTGAGAAGCAAGGAAACTATGAGGCATCCCAGGCAAACGGCCGTCAGCAGCAGATACATCAAAGCCTCCCCGAAAGTGTTTTCGCACAGTACCGAATACGTCTATCCAAAGATACGACCGGCATATATCGCCTTAAGAAATTAAACCGTTGTACGGTGCTCTCAGGAATGGAAGAGAGTGCACGGAGGAACTCAATACGATCTTCACTTAGGACGTCTTCGTATACATTCAGAAGCAGCTTTGCCTCGTTGGCGAATGGAGCCTGCTTACCATTTTTCCATGCTTTAATTTTTCCAGTAAAACCATCTTTTGGCGAAGTCAAATTACTGGGTGAAATCCTTCGTTTGATACCAGAATATTCAGAATCAAAATATACATTGCCAGTAAGCATTGCTAGAGAATGAATCCATCCATCGTGAAGCCTCGGATAGGAATCGAGTAAGTTCCGAGAAGCCAACAAAGCAAGTTGACGATTAAACACAAATGTGCAGCCAAGAGCTCGAGGATAGAAATACCCGGTAACCCAGGAGGCAGAAATCTGCTTAGACAGTTCGGGTTGGCAAACTCTATACAAACGATTTTCACAATTCTCGTCGTAATTATCGACATTAGAATAATAGAGAAATGGTATATCAGACGAGGGAAAAAGGGCGAGCGCCCTGTCAATTTTATTTGGCTCCCAGATATCATCCTGATCGCTAAAGGCAACATAGGAACAATCTTTAACCTCGTCGTGTCTTAATGTATTGATAAAGTTTCGAGCGCACCCCATGTTGATTTCATTGCGTTCGTAAATTACGTTGTACTTGCCAGCCGCGAATCGTTGACATATCGCCCCAGTGCCATCATTTGACTTGTCATCAATAATTACAAGCAGATCGTCCTGACTGAGATTGTTGTAAACAGACTTAAGCTGACTATCTATGTAATTTTCACCATTGTACGCAGCCAAAACGACACAAAGACGATTAGACATTCTTCACCAATTCCAACGCATGCCTGTAATTATCAGAAATAACCGAGTCAGAAAAATACGAATCAAGACGCTGCTTACCCATAATTCCGCGCCTTTGCCTCTCGGACTCATTGGCAAGAACTTTCCGCATCGCATTCGCAAGCGAACTGACGTCATCTGGATTTGCGATATAAGCGACGTTCTCACCAGCATATTCAACTAATGCACCAGTACGGGTAACAAGAACCGGGGTGCTGTAGTAGTAGGCACTTTGAATAATCTGGGTCCCGGTGGCATCTCGATAGGGAAGCACCACACACTTGGCTTTGGAGATATAGCTCGCCAACTCTCTATCGGGAACATAATCAAATACCTGAGTTAAATACTCAGGCAACTTCTTAACACGAGGATACGTCTTTTGAATATCCCCTTTGCTAATCACTGTGATATTTAAGTTAACTCCCTCGTTCCTGAGAAATTCAGCGGCATCAAGCAGGACATCAACACCTTTGTAATATTCCATTCTTCCATAGAAGAGAAAATCGATCGGTCGATCGTTAACATCCTGAATATCGGGGAACACATGATTAGATAAAAGAGGGAGAGGTATCGAGAACAAATTATCCGTTTTAATCGAGTTATCCTCGACAGCACTTTCCATCAAGGCTTCAGAAGAGAAAATCAAGCCGTCGCCCTGCGTATAGTAACGATGAAGCAAAGATGAGTAGAGGTGATGGCGAAACAAGGTCATGCCACTGTGGGGAGAAGGGTCATGAACATAGGCAACCCTGCCGATATCTTTCAGACTATCCCATAAACGAAGGTGCGTCGGATTACCCGAACAAAAGAGTGCGATATCGGGATTTTGCCCCTTAATCCAATTAACGACTCGCGAATACTCAAATATATCAATCGCTGAAAATTTTCCTTTTTCAAAGGTACTGTCGATTACTGGAATATCAATATCGAGATCAAATCTATAACCAAGCGCCGCGCAAATATCAAATTGTTTATCCAGTCGATAAAGAAGGTCATTGGTAAAGTCAACTATTGCCCCCTTTTTCGTACTGCAAATAACAGCGACTTTTAGCATAAATTCCCCTTATTACTTTGCAATTAGTTTCTTTACAGCCCTTTTCATCTGGTCATAGACGCCCAGTTTTTCGCAAACGTGGCGCGCAAACCGTTCCGCCTTCACCTTAGTGGTGTCGGGAAACCACTTCACCATAAGCTGTTTGCCATCCATGGTGGCGACATCTGCCATGAAGGCGTCGCGCCGCGGGTTCATGCCCACGGACTTAGTAAGCTCGCGGACGCCCTCACACGCAGCATCGGCGTCGATCTCAGCAACACGAGCATATTTAGAAATTCGTTTGACCAACTCCTCTCCACTCTCATCGTGGACGAGAATGCGCGTCACTCCGCGGTTATCATCGAAGGACTTATCAAGCCGATAGACGTCAAAGAAATCCCAACAGGTCAGATCAGTAACGCGGTGTCGCTTTTTGAAAGGGCACTCATAGCAGATAGGACGGTCAGAGAGGTCGGCGAAGAACGCACGAAGGTAGGGGTCACTCTCAACGCCCTGGCTATAGATCGTATCGGAGTCGGGACGCTCCCCTGTTGTCGCCCTCATGTTCGAATATCGATAGCCATAACGGCTCTTGTCGCGGAAAAATATGGACTCTACTTCATCCCCACAAGTCGCATCGAGCCATTCGATCTGTCGCGCGAACACCGCACGAGCGGGAATCGCGTGACAGACGAAGTCTGTCACGCGTAAATTATCTGGTTTACAACCGAGATAGCGCAGGAGTCCCTCGCACTGACACGGGGTGCCTATAAAGAGAACGAGACGCCCGGACTTGAGCTGCTCTCTCACCTCCGGGTAAGACGGCCCAACGACACTCTGGACGTACTTGCTGTTACGGAAGCGCCAGAGCTCATCGGCGCTCTCGACACCGAAATGGCCGACTTTCAATCGACCGGGAGCTCCTTCGGCACGAGACAGCTGCTCGCCACGAAGATATCCCGCACCAAAAACAATCCCACCCTCGTCGAGAACTGTTTGGGCGATAGCGCTGAACGCACCACCCGAAGTGCTCTGACCGAGGACCTCAGCGTTGTTATGTTGGACGAGGAAGGCACGCTGCGGCTTAGGCTTGTCCTGTTCGACATTGATGACCGGGCAAACCTTCTCGCATAGCCCGCATTCGACACACGACTCAGCGTCGACGACTGGATACTCACAGCCTTCAGAGTCATATTCCATGGTTATGCAGCCCTTGGGACATCTGAGAGCACATGCAGAACAGCCACAGCATTTCGATTTGTCGGTTATATTAATCATTAATTTCCTCTATAACTCTAGCGCTGAGGAGAGCCAGCACGCAGACTTAGACCTATACGCCTCTAAACGCGCCTCAACGAGTCCAAAATCAATATCTCTGGCGGAGACGGCAGCGAATTGCTCAGGGCTCTCGCAGATGCGGTCGGCATCACCGAGAACATTCAGGAGCGTGTCGATCCTAGAGTTCGTCGACTGAGAACGCATGTTTTCATGACGACGGAACGAGGAAAACGGCACATGGAAAATGTTGGAGAAGACACTGCCGTGAAAGGAGTCGGTACAGACGTAAGAGGCATGCGAGATAAGACTCACCCACTCAGCGGGGCCGGCGTCCCACGGGTAGATATCGGCGTAGCTTTCGTCGTATTTCACATACTCATCGGGATGGGCAATCGCGACAATCTTCAAGCCGCGCTCATGTGCGAGTCGAACAGCGCATTCTCGATTCCAGAGATTCTTTCCCATGAAGTAACACAGAACATAAGGCTCATTAGGAACCTCAACATTAGAATTTGCCGAAACATCGGACCATTTATCTGCGTCAAGAAGCATTGTCGGGTCGCAAACAACCTCACAACGCTCCCCAGTTGCCTTCTGCACTAGATCAGCCCCGGTTTCCTCGCGTACGGATATCGCTGAGTAGTCGGAGAGGAAGCGTGCAGTAAGGTCAAGATACTTCTCGGGAAGCCGCGAGACGCCGAAGCTGGTGGCATAGGAGACCTTGCGAACCGGCGGCTTCGCGAAGGAGAGCGTGAAGTAATCGCCTGCTATGTTCACGGGCAGCCAAAGCTGGTCACTGCCCACCAGCACAGTGTCGAACAAATCGACGATGTCAGAGAGCTCCTCGAAGGAAGCAGTCCTCTCCGTGAACCTGAAATTGGATACCTCAAACTGCTTGAACGCGGTCTTCCTGGCCGCCATCTCCCTACCGAAGGTTTTATCTAGCTTCTGTTTGGCTCTATGCCCCACGAAGCCAAGCTTAGCTTTATAGAGCTCAGAGTCGAAAATGTGCTCAAGATAGTAGCCATTACGGCCCTTCGAGATGGCCTTGCCCAAGCCTCTCTTGTCGATAGTCAGAGCATCAACACCCATGTCCCCTAGCGCACGCTGAGTGGCATATGCCTGTAAGACACTGCCGAAGTTGATTTTATCGTGGCAGGAAGCGATGGCAACCCTTTTCTTGGTGCTACTAGTCAATTTCGGTCCTTTCATGCTCGCCCATGGCGGAGCGGTAGAAAATCAGGAGTTTTGAGGCGGCAGATGAGATGTCGTAGTCACGAATCAACTCGAGGTCGCATCCGGATGGGTGCTTTCCGACCATCCGCAGGAGTTTACGCGCCCACACACCTGGGTCGCTATCGAGCGACTCAAACTCCATGAGCGACGTGGCAGCCGCTTCAGCCGTCACAGTGTCGGAGGCAAGAATTGGCGTCTGAGCGGCTTGGCACTCTATGCCGACCATGGGAAGGCCCTCATAAAGGCTGGGCAGACAGAACACGTCAAAAGCACGATAGAGCGAAGGCACGTCTACACGTGTCCCAAGGAACAAGACCGATCCATCTAAACCGAGCTCGCATGCCTTTTCGTGTATGCAATTCAGAAGCGGGCCGTCCCCCACTAGAGCGAGAACAGAACCGGGGCGAAGCTCCAGCAGCTCCTTGAAAATCTCAAGAAGGAAAATATGATTCTTCTGCTCCATGAAACGACCGATATGACCAACAAGCAGCTGGCCATCCGCAACCCCAAGAAGCTCACGCTCGCGAGCGCGGTCCTCCGAATTTGGGCTAAAGACGGAGAGGTCAACAGCGTTGCGCATAATTGTGTAATCGGCGCCCTTGCCAAACAGCCAGTCACCAGCGAGTCTGCTGCACGCGAGCCTGTGAGTTGGGTAGCGATTCGCCTGAGTCTTAAGAACGGCTTTGAGAGCGTTCTTCGCGAGCTCCCCCCTTCCACTCGTGGAATGACTGTGGGCAATGCGCACGGGAATGCCAGCCCTCTTTGCTGCACGAAGAGGGAATACCGAAAGCGCGTTGATGTGACTATGAACGATAGGCCAGCCCTCTTGCTCAAAGAGCCTGCCGAGCCCCATCTGGTACTCGGCAATATGCTGATATGGGGGGATCTCGAAAACACGGCCACCGAGAGTCTCGATCTCATCGCGAGGCACGAGCGTCGAGTCGGAGTCAACTAGAAAGTCAAACTGAACCTGCGAGCGATCAATGCTACGGTAATAGTTCATAATAACTGACTCGACACCGCCGCCAAGCATCTTGCCCATAACCATGGCAACACGGAAATCGGCGGCAACGCGTCGAGATAGCCCAATTTGAGCACAAGAGCTCTTAGGGCAAGCGGCATTACTTATCAAGACACTCCCCCGCCCATATAAACGAAACGCCTGCCCTCATGGCCGCCGACGCGTCGCCAGCCTTATCGCCAAACATCACGCTGCCACTAGGACTTGAGTCAAAATCGCGCATCGCTGTTAGCAACATCCCCGGAGCCGGCTTGCGACATTCGCAGGGACCCGTATAGTCGGGGTGGTGCGGGCAGAAGTACCATGCGTCCACACGGACGCCTAACTTCTCCAGCTCGTCTTCCATGTAGCGATGGAGACGACGCATGTCGGACTCGGTGTAGAGGCCCTTGGCGATTCCCGCCTGGTTGGTCACCACGACGACCTTGAAGTCGGGGTCGTCGGAGTAACCGCGCATGATGTCGACCGTGGAGGGGATCAGCTCCAGCTTCTCCGGCTCGTGCAGGTGCCCCGTGTCCACGTTGATCGTGCCGTCGCGGTCGAACATGGCGAGCTTCCACGACTTTGCGAGCGGCGCGAGCATAGTCTGCGCGAGCTCGTAGTCCTCGGGAACGCCGATGTCGATGAAGCCGCCAAGGCACTCAACGGCGCGAAGTTCCCCGTCGCCGACGACGCGCTCGAAGTAGTCGCTCTCCAGGGAGAACTTCTCGGGCATATCGTCGAGGGCGTCCCTGCGCAGCAGGTAGACGCCCGCGTTGATGAGCCCCTCCTTGCACGGGCGTTTCTCGTGGAACGCGGTCAGGGTCCCGTCGGTGTCCACGTCGACCGTGCCGTAGCGCTCGAAGTCGCGCATGCGCTTGACGGCGATGACGGACGAGACGCCCTCGGGGGCATCGCATGCGGCCGCCTCCATGGCAAAGAAGTCCACATCGAGCCAGGTATCCCCGTTCAGGACGAAGACCCAGTCCGATTGGCAACTATTCAATGCCCTCTTGACTGCACCGCCGGTGAGCAGCGGCGTCTCCTCGGGGCTGTATTCGATTGCCATGCCGCGGTACGCGGGGCCGAAGAAGCCCTCGATCTGCTCGCGGCGGTAGCCGTCGGCCACGACCGCGCGGTCGAATCCCGCGGCGGCGAGCTGGTCCATTATGAAGCGCAGGAACGGCCTGCCGGCGACGGGCGCCATGGGCTTGCAGACGTCGGGCACGACGTGGGCGAGCCTGGTGCCGAAGCCGCCCGCCAGCACGATGGCCTCGCGGTAGGGGCGCATCTACTCGGCACCCCCGAACATGTCCGCCTCCACCGCGGCGCAGAGGACATGGTAGGTGGGCAAATGCAGCTCCTGGACGCGGAAGACCTCGTCGCGCGGCACGCGGACGCATACGTCGGAGATGCCGGTGAGCTTTGATTCCTTTGAGCCGGTGAGCGAGACCACGCGCACGCCCTTGGCGCGGGCGACCTTGGCGGCCTCGACGACGTTGGCGGAGTTACCCGAGGTCGAGATGGCGAGCAGGACGTCGCCGGGCTCGCCGTAGCCGTAGACCTGCTGGGCGAAGACGCCCACGGCCGCCTCGTCGTTACCGAAAGCGGTGGAGAGTGCCGTCTGGGAGACGAGCGAAATGGCGGGAAGGGAGCCCTCGAGCCATGCGGGGGCCTCGGCGCCGTTGACCTCGCGGTACGCCTCGGAGAACGCGACGTCGACCGGGCGCTTGAAGCGGAAGCTCTTCATGAGCTCGCCGACCGTGTGCTCGGAGTCGGCCGCGGAGCCGCCGTTGCCGCACACGAGCAGCTTCCCGCCAGCACGGAAGGACCCGGTGATCAGCTTGCGGGCCACGCGGACCTCCGCCTCGCAGGCCAGCATCTCGGGGTAGTTCTCGAAGAAGGTGGACAGGCACTCGTCGCCCGTCTGGGGGCACTTGGTATCCATTAGCGGGATCCCTCCAGGTCGTAGTCCTCGGGCCCGTAGTAGGCGACGGAGGTGCCGCCGTCCTCGAACTCGAACGGAATGTAGAGCAGGTCGGACATGGCGCGGCGCACGGACTCCCGCGCGTCGGGCTCCACGTAGAAGACGAGGAACCCTCCCCCGCCGGCGCCCAGCAGCTTGCCGCCCAGCGCTCCGGCGTTCATGCCGCGCTCGTAGAGGGCATCGATGGAGCCTGTGGATATCTGCGAGCCCGTGCCGCGCTTGAGGCGCCAGGTGGTGTCGAGCAGGCGGCCGAACTCGGAGAGGTCCGCCGACTTGTCGGTGAGGACGCCCTCGGCCACGTCGACCAGCGCCAGCATCTCCTTGAGCTGGGCCGTCTTGTCCGCGACGCGGTTGGCCTTCTGCATGTCCGAGGAGAAGCGGGTGAAGCCGGTGAAGAACATCATCAGGTTGGAGTTGAGCTCGCGCTTGCGCTCGGGCGAGATGACGATGGGGCGCACCGAGAAGTCGCCGTCGGCGAAGTCGATTCGGTTGAGGCCGCCGAACGCCGCGGCGATTTGGTCCTGCCAGCCGCCGGCCTCAGCGCACAGCTCGCGCTCAAGCCTGATGGCCTCCCTGGCCAGGCGGTCCTTGGAGGCGTAGGTGCCCTTCATGCAGTGGAAGGCGTTGAGCATGCCAACGGCGAAGGAGGAGGAGGTGCCAAGGCCCGACCGGGCGGGAAGGTCCGCTTCATAGGCGATGCGCATCTCGCGCATATCGAGCATCTGCATGGCGTTGCGAACCGCGGGGTGCTCGAGCTCTGAGGGGTCGGATACGCGCTCGATCCTGGAGTAGACGAGCTCCGTGGAGTAGTCGAAGAAGCGCGGCAGGTGGCGCGCCGTGACGTAGCAGTACTTGTCGAACGTAGTAGAGATGACCGAGCCGCCGTGCTCGTTGAAGAACTCGGGCATGTCGGTGCCGCCGCCGAAGAACGACATGCGGAATGGTGTGCGAGTGATGATCATTTCTCAAGAACCTATCTTCAATAACTAAAGGGAATTAACTAGCGCCGCCACCGGTAATGACCTCGACCACCGTGAGCAGCACAATCTTGATATCGGTTAGAACGCCCCTCTTGGCGATGTATTCCAGGTCACGTTGCACCATGCCATCGAAATCGGTGTCGTTGCGCTCGGTAACCTGCCACCAACCGGTGATGCCCGGCTTCACGGCCAGGCGCTGAAGGTCGTACTCGGTGTACTCCGCGACCTCGTTGGGCAGCGGCGGGCGTGGGCCCACCACGGACATCTGGCCCAGGAACACGTTCAGAAACTGCGGGAACTCATCGATGGAATGCTTGCGGATGAACTTTCCGATCTTGGTGACGCGGGGGTCTTCCCTCATCTTGAACATGGCGCCGGCGATCTCGTTTAGCTCCTTGAGCTCGGCGAGGCGCTCGTCGGCGTCCCTGTACATGGAGCGGAACTTCCACATGCGGA
>OLNE01002381.1_pt1 | contig 11811 bp, 9 predicted proteins | sample 1672431 | NCBI WGS metagenome assembly OLNE01 (sample SAMEA3136685, study PRJEB25190) | human gut metagenome | reverse complement strand
TGGACAGCAGCTTAATTGACAGTAAGATTGGTTCTACATCAAAATGGAGTATGAGAAAGAACAGCACTTATGTATCTAAGACAGATAAGAAAGGTGTGACATTCCATACGTTGGCTGGATATAGCAGTAGCCAATTACAGACACTTGGTAATGTGCCATTGACAATTAACACAGGAAATGACCATTCATCCCCTCATATTAATTTTGAGGATAACGAATCTGCAGAAGCATTTTTGAAAGATTCCATCGATTCTGCAAAACAGCATTTCATCGATTTGGTCGATGTCGATATGTTGTTAAGAGAAGCAGAGGAACATCAGGGTGACCCGGATTATGCACCGGAATTCAGTTCTGATGAATCGATTGCACCAATTCAGCAGATTTATTGGGAAACACTGACTGGAAAGAGTGTACTCTATCGTCCGACAGAAAAAGTAGATGATGATGTTTATGGCTTCTTATTCGATGCTTTGAATCTGACAGACCCTGATAACGATGATGAAATGGAAGAAGTTTCACATACGGATGAGATAAATGGTAAAGAAGCATATAATGGTACGCCGGAAGAAAATGTCAAAGCACATTTGAAAGAGAGTTTGGATGTACTGTTTGGTTCTTATGAGCCTGATTCTAGTGGAAAACGTTTCAATCCGGCATTGATTGCATCTTTTATGGATTCACCGAACAGTGTTTATCGTAATAACGATAACATTGTGGCAGCAATGTATAAACTTGAGTTTACAGGTGATGAGCTTCGTGGTAATGATTTCCAGACAGGTGCAATGAAAGACCGTCTGCTTCGTTTTGATAACGATACTGCTGTTCGTATGGATTCCTTAGAAAGTCCATTTATGAAAGCCATGTACGAGCAGGTGAAGACGACATTGGAAACAACGGCTTGCCGTGTAAATCCAGAAGATATTCTGATTGATGAAAACGGTGTTGTAAAATATGTTGCTTATCAGACATTCGGTAAGGATGTTGGTTCCGAACGTAAAATCGAAGGTACGATTGGTCAGATTTTTGAGCCTGATGCCGATGGTATTGTTGAGACACGTTATAATGGTTCTGAAAATAAGTTATTTTCACCGGGTTATAATGCTTTTGTTACAAGACCAGATGCAAACTCATCACCATCAGAGAATTTTATGAGTCGTGTTCGTTTACGTGGTCTGTCACAGGTTATGGCAGAAAACATTGCAATGACGATTCGTGCCGATATTACCAATGGTGATGAAATGACAGTTCGTAATCAGGAAGGTGAACCGATTGGTGTATCTATTGGTACGACAACAAGTATCAATAATACGTATCGTAAACTGTATTCTACAGGCTATCGTGTCATGATTGAACGTGAAGCAGGCGAGACTTTGAAAGATGCCTTTGTTCGTCAGTGTGATATGACTGGTTTGGATAGAAATGTGCAGAAAGCCATTTTTGAAACAAATGCGAAAGCATTCCGTTTCCCGAACGAATATCGTGATAATTCAACGGTAGATGCCGAAGCCAGATATTCACGATTCAGTGACCGTGGAAATAATGAATACAGTGATGTTTATGAGTTCACAAACGATAACGTTATGAACTATTACAATATGACAAATCATACAAACCTTGCAGTTACACAGTCTGGTTCTTTGGGTTATACCGATGATGTACAGACTGGTTCTGGTAAGAATCAGGGTATTGTTAGATATTTAGGTGTTGGTGTAGAAGTCAATCCTGTTACTGGTGAAATCATTCCTGTTACGGAAAAAGATGCAAACGGCAATGAGAGACTGGCAGAGGTTCATTCACCACTTCGTCAGTTATTGATAGATGAATTGGGTGATACGGTAGATGCAAAACCTGCTGACCGTGCTCAGATGGTTACGTCAAACTTACAGTCTGCATCTGGTGTAGCCGGATGGACAGAGCGTGAATTGTCTGATGGTTCAAAAGCACAGGGTGTCGGTGTTGCACAGCTTACGCTGCAGGGACTGACATTTGATGATGGTGCGTTATTGTCAAAGAAATTTGCCGATGAACATCAGGTTGTTATCGATGGTGGTAAATTACGTTCTCTTGTAATTGGAGATAAAGTTTGTGATTTGTCTGGAAATAAGAGTATCGTAGCCAAGGTCATTGACCCTGATATGGACCCTGAGGAAGCAAAGAAACAGGGGATTGATGTGGCTGTTGAGTTATTCAAAGCCAATCCTGATTTGGATGTTGTACAGGCTCCGTATTCTGGACAGTCTCGTTTCAATGCAGCATCAGCCTTGCTTGCAATGAGAAATCCAAAACCATTGACTTTACCGGATGGTACGGTACATGAAGGTTGTCTTGGTTTTGCACCAATGATTATTACGAAACATACAGCAAATGACCATACAAAGATGTATGACAATGAGCAGGATGTCACTTCGAAAGAAGTGAAAGGTCGTAAGATTTCCGCTCAGTTGGGCTGGGTATTCTCTGCAAAGAATTCAAAGAATTTGATGGCAGAAATTTATTCATCAAACAATTCAGCGACCACGAATTTCCGTGAAGTGGTAAATGTACTGGGTCTTGATATGGATGAGGTTGGAACTTTACGTAAAGGATATCAGCCACATAATGGTGAAGACCGTCATGTATTCCATTTACCGGATGAGGAAACACTTGCAAATACACCAGATAAAGAATTGATTAATCTGTTCCGTGATGCTGTGGATAGCAAGGGTGGATTTTTGGAAATTCCATTTCCTTTGACATTGAGTTCCGGTGAGGTAACACCAGAGATTCCGGCTGATAAGTCTTCACGTCCTGATAGACCGATGTATCAGTTGCCTGTATTATCCTCACATTTGCGTAGTGGTCAGACATTTGAAGATGGAACTTCAAAGGTACATGATTACACGAATCAGTATGCGAAGATTTTTACGAGTGCATTGCGTTATTTGAAAGCGGAAGAAAAGCAGAATACAAAAGGCATGGAAGATGCCATGAAAGATGCTCGTGCTTCTTATGCTGATATTTCCAATAGCTTGATATCTCGTAAATTCGAAACGAAGCATAACATGATGCGTGATGAATTCATGTCAAGGCGTATGCCACATTCAGCAACGGCTGTTTGGACACCTGCAACAAACTTGAAATTGAATCAGGTTGCCATGAACTCAGAAATGATGAAGAATATGGGCGTAAAAGAAGGCGACCATGTCATGATTTGGCGTGACCCAATTCTTCGTGATTATGGTACACGTTACATGGAAGTAAAACGTGATGATACTCTTTGTGGTGTTGCTGTACATCCTTTGGTTGCTGTTGCATTCGATGGTGACTTTGATGGTGACTCTGTTGGTATGTGGAAGCCTAGTTGGAAAGCATCACAGCAGGAAGCTATGGAACAGTATTCATTGGAAGCTACGATGCTTGATTTCACACAGAAACGTGAGAATGGTGATTTTGCTTTGATTTTCAATACAGGTATGGACGTTCGTTCTGCTGAGTATTGGGACAATGAAAGAGCAAAAGAAGCACAGGCTCGTGGTGAAGATTACGGTCCGACATTAGAGGAACGTCGTCTTGCATTAGAACATGAAGCAAATGAGATTTATCGTTCAGATATGTCACCGGAAGAAAGATTGGAAGCTAACCGTAAGGTTTTGGATGGTCTTTCTGATTGGGCACATGATGCACTTTGCGATACATGCGGTACGGAGCTTATTTCTTATAATAGTTTACAGGAACATGTACAGTCTATGCTTGATGTTGTAGACCATGGAGCAAAAGGTTCTATGGGTAAGATGAAGCATTATCTGAAATACATGGGTGTAGAATGTGACACCGATGAGAAGGGTAATTTGTTAGCTGAGACTGCTCGTTTTGCAGACCATAAATTGGTTACAGAGCAGGACATTGCTGATACGGAAAAAGCTACGGCTATCAAGTCACATGGTACTGGTCTTGCTGGTACAGTTTCTCAGAGAATTGTACGTGTGCTTCGTAACACACCGGAAGCTGCACAGACGAATCCGAACGAAGCAACACATCAGAGTACTTTGTCATCCGCACTGCAGTTGACATATCTTTCTACACAGGGTATTCTGCAGGCAAAACATGACCCTGTACAGGCTCAGATTCTTTATGATAGTGTAAAGGGTCCAATCCGTGAGGTGTGGCGTGGTCATGCATTGGAGCGTAAAGATGTCGATGGTAAACCTGTTTGGACAACAATCAAACAGATGGATGCAGACGGTAATATGAAACCAATTCAGGCTACAAAAGAGCAGTGGATTGAGTCATTTATGAATCTTCATACGGACCCTAGTGGTCTTGACCTTGGTGGTGTTATCAATCTTGACCATGTAAAACAGGTTGCTGATGCATTGTATAATCCAGATACAGGTCGTATGTATGATATTGAGGATGATAAGACGATTGACCGTCTTGCATCAACCATGGATATCTTGGCATATGGACCGAACAATGCGTTTGAGACTTTGTGTCATATGGCGGATGAGCATGTAAACATTTTTGAAGGTAGTCGTACTTCATTGTTTATGCCGAAGAACATTTCTAAGAACTTAGAAATTTTGGCAGAAAATGAAGCAAAACTGGAACGTGGTGAGATTACTGCTGATGAATTACATCAGGGTATGCGTCCGATTATCAAGAGCGATACGCGTGCAGATTATGATGTACATGCGAAGATTGATGTATCGAAAGCTGTCATTGGTTTGGATTCGGAAAGTGTGGAACTGGCAGCCGCCAAAGGTATTGAGGTACCAGCTCCTGAACCTGTGGAACATGCACAGGAAGATACGATTGAAGATACCGTCGCAGAACCTGTTGAGGTAACGGATTCTACCGGACCAGTCGAAGATATGGCAAATGAGCCAGCTGAGGAACCTGTAGTAGAGTCTACAGTATCTGAGCCTACAGAGGAATCTGTAGCGGAACCAGCTGCTGAATTTACATCAGAGCCTACAACAGAAGATGTTCTTGAAATATCTGAACCTGTTGCAGACAATACACAGTCATCTGAGCAGCCAAAACCTGCGGAATCTGAGTATGATGTTCCACATACAAAACCTGTTGGTTTTGCGTTTGATAAGGCTGTTGAAAAGACACCAGAGAAAACGGCAGAACCTGTGTCTAAGAGACATGCATTACCTGATGTTTCTGGCATTCTTGAAAATGGTGGAAATGACGGTCATGGCGGTTTAGGCGAATAGTCATTCATAGAATCCACACCACAGTGTTGTGGTGTGGATTTTTTTAATATCAGAAAGGAGAATGTAGTATGAGTTTATGTACAACTGGCACTGCAAATTGGACCAGTCATTGTGGTGGTAATTTTGGTTTTATTGATACATTCATTCGTGAAAAAGCAAATCTTGGTTATTTGCGTCGTGGAACGGAGCAGCGTTTGAATGCTGATGTGTTGGATGCATATCATTATATTCAGAGTGTTTCGGCAAATGAGTCTGCTGAATTATTGCAGTCCAGACAGGATGAGATTGCATTTGCAAATCAGGCAGTCTTAGACCGTGAAAATATCAATCCAAAGGATGGGATTCCGGTTTATGTATCAAATCAGTTGTTGCCGAATATTTCGGAGCTTGATATGACGGACAGTGTAAGGGTAGAAGAACAACGTAGACAGTATTTGTCCGAGTTTTACGATGCTGTTAGGAAAGACGGTTTCGATTCTTATTTGTCTGATGATGTAAAAGATGTATTGAATTCTGATAGTTTTTCATTTGATACCTATGATAAGGCAATGACGGACCAGGAAGCATATGAAATGCAAAAAGCTGACGATGCAAAGAAAAAATCAATGGTAAAACCAAATCGTGATTATTCAAAAGGCTTTGAAGAAGATGAACATGGCAATTTAATAGATGATGGTTATGGATTCGATGACGATTTGTAAATTGTATTGATATATGGCTATATTTTTGGTATATTATGTATAAGTATTAAAATTTAGAAAGGGTAGGTAGTATATGAATAGTAATTTAAAATCGTCATCGATGGATGAATCGTCTGTAGTTTTGGCTCAGATGGAAGAACGTATTCGACATTTACAGCGTAGTCAGATGGATATGATGCAGTCACAGTTGTCTATACGAAAAGAAAATGAGCGTTTGAATGCTCAGTTGACACAGGCAAACCAGTCGTATAATCTTGGACTTATGATGTTCATGTTTCATCCGGCAAAGAAAGGTGCATCACATGATTCTATTTTAAAAACGCTTGGTTTTTATGCAGCTTGTTGTTTGTTTTCAAAATCGTTTCGTTGTGATGTCAAAGATGCTGTGACCGATATGTTCGGTGGTGATGTAGAGCGATATGCGTCAGTTGACGATTCTGTTTGGAAAAAGAGAAAAATGCGTGTGGAACGTGATGATTCAAATGGGCATTTGACATTAACACCGGATAGCATTGCTATGATGAAAATAGCATTGTGTAAACAGGCATATGAAGATATGCGTGAACCGGGTTCTAATGTTTCTGCAATTTTGACGTCTTATCATGACGATGAAGAATCGTTATATAAGATTGCAGCAAAGAATGGAATTAGCCGTAATGTGTTAGATGTATATTCCAGACGTATGGTTCATAATATGTTAATGGAAATGCCTGAGGATAAAAAGTATTTCAGTGAGTTAGCATATGGTGATGCTGTTTTACAGCCAACAGGTTCTTGCAAGTATAAGAACGGTGATAGTTTCAATTGTTTCTTTACACCGAGACAGCCGGAAAATTATCATGATTTGAATAAACGTATGTCTGTTGTTTGGGATTCCTTATTTGAAACGGCGGCTTCTCCGGTTGATGTGGAACGCATTGCGTTTTCTTCGTCTGCATGTGATATGCAGTATGATTTCGAGCATTATAATACAGACGATAAGTCTCGCATCGGTGTTGTCGAGGATACATCTGTAGTTGATGATTTTCATGGTGCAAATCCATTTGTATTAGATGGTTGCAGTCAGAATGTAAATGATTTCTTATCTGTTGGTCCGAAATCATGTGATACGAATTATATTACATGTAATTGTCGTCCATTGTTGTCTGCAGTTGGTCGTTGGGTGAATCGACATATTGATTTCTCACCAGCCTATTATCAGGGTTGTGCGAATGATTTGTTTTTCGATGTGGATGTAGAGAATCGGGAAGCAATTCGTAAAAATGTAACAGATTTATTTGTTAAGAGAGATTCTATCGCGAAATTTTGGAATCAGCTTTTGACGAAACATACCTTTGTGGAACTGCGTCCGGTTGAGCCTTCGACTGTGGCACCAATGCAGGCTGATACTGTTTCTAAAAAGCGGGATGATTTGTCCATTTCACGATTGAATGCATTTTCTGATATGTTTCAGGCACAGCGTGATAATGGTGCATTACCAGTGGAATATGATGGTATGGATTTCTAAAAAAGTATGGCAGTCTCGAAGTATCGGGACTGCCGTTTTTTATTCTATTGTGCCGATGACAGCGTTACGTAAATCTTCATACATGTCTGCCAATTCAACAAAGGTATGGTATACAGAGGTAATGCCGGATGAATGGCTGTCTTCGTATGCCTTTCTCCAAAGAATATTTGCTTCTTTGATGGAGATTTTGTATTCTTTTGCGAGGATTTTGATGGCTGTTTTTTCGTAAAGATTGTCCAGCTTATTGCGTAGGGTCTGGAGTCGTTTTACTTCTTCTGTACGTGCGTTGATACGTTTTTCGATTTCTTCACGATTCCATTTAACGGATTTGTCTTCATCAATGACATCTCCGTGCTTGTATTTTGGAAATTCTGTTTCATCCGGTTTACAACTGAAATTTCTGTAAAACATTTCCCATGATTCTAAAATCACGTGAATGTCTGTCAATTTTTTGATGGTATCTTCATTTGTGTAATTTGTGATATGCATACTTTTTTATCCTTTCTATGCATTTTGTGCATGAATTTTTTCCATGCACCCGATGTGTGTATTACTATGTATTTTGTACTTATATATGACTACTTTTTGGATAAAAATAGTTTGCAAAATAGGGTTTTATTCTATGATTTTTCGTGTATAATAAATAGTAGAAAGTGAGGTGAATAACGATGTTTCGTAAACGTATAGGTTCTGATTCTAAGAATATATCTTTGGATGATGATGTAGATATGATTGACGATGATTTAACAGAGGTGTCTTCTATAGGTTGGGCTATGTCGTCAGATGATGCATCCGTTGTTCGTCGTCAAAAGCTTTCAAAAATAGCGGCGGATGTTCGAAGCAGGCGTGAAAACGATGTTGTTTCGGACGCGTCAGCTGATAAAGATTCGCATGATGTCGAGTGTACATGTGATATTTGTATGAAGACATTTATTCATAAGTCAACAGATAAAGAATGGTCTTGTCCATTTTGTGGTCATAAAATGGAAGTAGAAGATTTAGAGGAAATAAATGAATTGCAGGAGAATCCATACAAAGACCAGATGGATGAAAAACGTACACAAGAAAGTACGAAACGATTTTCTCGGATTTTCAAGCATGCTTCTGAAACATGGCAGAATGGTAGTAAAGAGCAGATGAGTCTGGAACAGGGTTCCGAAGAGTATGGTGAATATGTGGATGATTTACAGGCGAATAATCCTGAGAAAGATGATGATACTTTTCATGATGCATTGGAAGAACATAATGAGAATTTGGTGACAAAAGCGTATGATGATGCGTCTGAGAATCCAGAGGTAAAAGAGAAACGAAAAGGTGAATCTGCAGCTGATGTAAAAAAGCGTGAAGAAATGCAGAAACGAGAGTTACATGGGAAAGCAGTACGTCGTGCGATTGAAGCCGCTGCATTGACTGACACTTTGACTGACGACCAATTGGCTCGTATGATTACGGATGATAATGTGATTTTATATAATGATAGTGTAAAACCGGATGAATATGTAGAAGCATTGAAAAATTATGTTGTTGGCGATAATGAACCGTCATTGTAATGAGAAAGTGAGGTATTTTTATGAGTATAGCTTTGGGTGGACCGGTGGATAGTAATGCAGGAAGTGCTGGACGTAAGCCATTTAATTTTAGCGCAAGAACATCATCAGTTGGTAATAAAGTTGGTAATGTTGCAAAAAAAGGTGTGAAAATCACAGCTGCAGCAGCTGGTATCGGTGTGTTAGGTATGATGTCTGGTACCGTTGCGTTGGGTAAGAAAACGAAAGATAAGAAAGATGAGATTTGTGCATCGTTTGGTGAGAGTATGAGTTACTATTTGGCTCGATTGCTTGGTGGTCAGGACTATATGACGGTACAGCGTCTGCAGCAGGCAGGTATGCGTGGTGTTGCAACGGCTGTACAGAATAATAAGGCATTGAATCGTGCTGCAAGACCGTTGCCAACATTGAATATGCCTGTTGCATCAGATGGTTGTGATATGAGTTTGTAAATAATTGGTATATCAAATTTCTCACCATATATGCTTGAATTTTTAAGTGAATCATGGTATTCTATGTGTAAGTCATTTGTTCATAATGAGAGTAAAGTATTGAGTGTAAAATTTAGAAAGGATAATCTATTTGCGGAAATTGGTTTCGTAATAGTGGTATTTCATTATGGCAAAGGAATCAAAACAAGTTGAAAAAGTAAACAGGTCAGAGTATTTGGCTAGAGTAGCAAAAAGAATTGGTGTACCGAGACGTGTAGTAATAGATGTGTATAATGGCATGGTAGAAGAGTTTATTGTGATTATGCGGGAAGAACGGCAGCTCTTACTTACTGGGTTCGGTAATTTTTTCATTCAGAAACACAAAGGACATCCGGTGCAGTTTTCTGGCGGGTCTGATGTTGTGGATGATTATAACGTTTTGAAATTTGCACCGTCAAATATTCTTAAGAAACGTGTAAGAAACGATGAATCTGAGGATTAGCGTGTAAGGAATTTGTAGTCTAAAGAGCGGAGTATGACACTTGATGTTTTACTCCGTTTTTTAGTATAAAATTGTGTTCAGAAAGGATGGTCAGGAGTATGAACTATCAGGAGTTTTTACAGGCGTATAATGCTGTTTTTGATGAGACAGGCTGTATTAAGCCTTGTGGTAGAGAAATGACGCAGCGTTTAATTTCGGCTGCATTGGCGATTGAGCCATGTGGTAAATTTGGGGATTTACAATCAGGCTACATGAATGTAGAAGCCATTAAAAAAATTCGGAATACGATAGAATGAGGTGTCAAAAAGGAATGAGTCGTAAAGTCTTATTGGTATCAGTTTGTGGTGGGGTGTTGCTGGGTACATATTTATTAGGGGCTGTTATTTTTTCCGGTCATTGTGGCTTTCGGACATATGTAAATGGCAAATCTGTTTTTATGATGTCTGCGGATGAGATTGTATTAGATGTGAATAAATCTGTACAGCATCAGATGTTGACATTGGAGCGTCGTGACGGAACGTCAGAGACGATTTCTTATGAAAAGTTAGGTGTTTTATTAAAGCATCAACCTTTGGTTTCTGATTTTAGTCAGAATAGTTTTTTATGGTTTACACAGTTATTTCATCGTACAGATTATCATTTAGATATGTCCTTAGAGCCGTCAGAAGACGCTGTAGCAGCAAATGTAGACAAGCTTGAGTGTTTGTCTGATGCATATGTAAAAAAGCCTGTACAGGGCTATGTGAAGATGTTAGAAGATGGTTCTTATGAAGTTGTTTCGGATTCATCTGGAAATGAGATTGATAAAGGGGAGTTAGTATCTGCAATTTGTGATGCAATCTTGCAGGGAAAGCAGGTATTAAACTTAGAATCAGCTGGGGTTTACAAAGAAGATTTGATTCCGATGCGGGATTTGGATGTGGAAACATCATTGTCAAAATCTGCGATTGAAAAAGCGTCGATAGATATTGATGTTGGTGGGAATGTGAATGAGCGAATTCCTGAGGGAGTGCTGAAAAATTGTGTCTATGAATTAGACGGAAAGACTTATATTCGTTATCCGATTGTTTATCAGTATGTGGAACATTTATCACGAGCATATAATACCGTTGGAATGACACGTACGTTTCATACATCGTTAGGTTCTGATATTCAGTTGTCACCGTCAGATAGCGATACATTTTTCGGTTGGGAGTTGAATTTACTGGATACAACAACAGCCATTTGTGATGCGTTGGCAAAACAGTCACCGAAGGTATCTGCAGTATGGGTATCGAATGGAAAATCTCATGATGCATTGAATGATTTTGGTAATACGTATGTAGAACTTAGTATCAAAGACCAGCATATGTGGTGTTATGTTGATGGAAATTTATTATTTGATACGGATGTCACGACTGGAACGAATTCTATTCCAAATCGAAGAACACCGACAGGAATGTTTATGACGATGGATTGGAATACAGAGTATACGATGCGGGGTTCTTACGGTACTGCATTTTCACATTATTTTATTCGATTAACACCAACGGGTGTTGGAATCCATGATTCATCATGGCGTTCCAAATATGGCGGTAGCGAATATATTAATAATGGTTCCCACGGTTGCATTAATACACCATATGATAAAGTAAAGTTGTTTTATGATACGTTGCATCCGATGGCATCATCCGGTATTCCTGTCATTATTTATTGATATGAGATTATGCTGATATATGGTAAATATCGCCATATATCAGCATATTTTTTTTTTTCGTGTTATGAATTGATATCATGTGTATATTGTGGTATAATGTAGATAAATCAATAAGAAAGGTGGGTTACATATATGATATTATTTCGTACTATGATTCCGGTCGCATCTGATTTTACGTATTTAAGCGAGAATGCTCAGTTATTCAATTGCTGAGATGAAAGCGTTC
>OLNE01002378.1_pt1 | contig 11824 bp, 10 predicted proteins | sample 1672431 | NCBI WGS metagenome assembly OLNE01 (sample SAMEA3136685, study PRJEB25190) | human gut metagenome | reverse complement strand
CTTAACCCACCACAGCGAAAGCTGATAGAGCAGAAAACAGAATAAGGAGGTACGAAGGCAAGCCTGTGTATAGATTGCTGCGGCAATCTGTATACGGGCTTGTTGTCGTGTAATAAGACAAACTGAATTCGGAACTTATTTGGTTGACAATAAATAAAGCAGTGGGGAGTATTGAGGGATGAGGAAGAATAAAATCAGGATACTACATGTGGCACAGGCTGCAGGTGGCGTGGATCGTTACATCCGAATGCTTCTCAAGTATTTGGACAAAGAAAAGTTTGAGAATATATTGGTTTGCTCACAAGATTTCCATGAAGAAGATTACAGAGATTTGGTGGATTCTTTTGAACAGGTCGAAATGACCAGAGCCATTGGCGGCAACGACTTGAAGGCGATTAAAGAGGTAAGAACTCTGATAAAGAAATATAACCCCGATATCGTATATGCTCATTCCAGCAAAGCCGGAGCAATTGCTCGTGTCGCAGATATTGGTCTGAAGAATCACTGTGTATATAACCCACATGGGTGGGCATTTAATATGCGATGCTCTGCAAAGAAAAAGGCAATGTACACAGCTATTGAAAAGGTAGCCGCACCGTTCTGTGACAAAATCATCTGCATTTCAGATGCGGAGAAGCAGTCTGCATTGGATAAGAAGATTTGCAGAGAGGACAAGTTGCAGGTCATTTTTAATGGTGTGGACATTGAATCCTATGAAAATGGAGTGCATGGCGCTGTTAAGAGAAAAGACCTGAACATACCTGAAGATGCATTTGTCGTTGGCATGGTTGGGCGAATGAGCCCTCAAAAGGCACCGGATGTGTTTGTTAAAATGGCAAAGCAGGTAAAAGATACAGTTCCAAATGCACATTTCATTATTGTTGGCACCGGAAACCAGGAAGCTGAGATTAGAAAGTATGCTAAGGATAACGGATTCTCAGACAGTTTACACATTACAGGCTGGGTCGACAATCCAATGAGTTATGTGGAGCTTTTTGATGTTGCATGTCTGTTAAGTCGCTGGGAGGGCTTTGGTTTGGCTCTGCCTGAGTACATGATGGCATGCAAGCCTATTGTAGCAAGCAGAGTGGACGCTATTCCGAATATAATTCAGGGTGGAGAAAATGGTCTGCTCGTAGAAGTTGACGATGATATTGGAGCAAGTGAGGCTGTGCTACGGATCTATCGAGAAGCTGGATTAAGAGATAGATTGGTGGCACAGGGAATGGAAGATGTGCATAGTAGGTTTAACGCTCGGAGAGTTTCAGAAGAACATGGGAAACTGTTTGAAAATATAGTTGGTTGAAATTGGGATTATTATGGAGATTGGTAAAATGAAAAAAACGGCAATTGTGTCATGCTATTTTCAGCATAATTATGGAAGTATGCTTCAAGCATATGCTACACAGATGGTGTTGGATAAACTTGGATATGAAAATGAAACCATCGACATCTCTGGATTTGATGGAGAAATTAAAAAGGCAAAAATACTTTACTTCATTAAAGCGTCTTTGACGTCGGATATTCTTATAACAAAGATCGGAAGAGCAAAGGATGCTGTAGTACGTAAATTAAAGAAAAATAACTATACAAGAAGTGTTGAAGCGAGAGATGAGGCATTTAGAAGGTTTGAAAAGGAACACTTCGAGATGTCACCTGCTTATAAATCCAAAAAAGAACTTTCTGATAATTGTTCGAGGTATAAGGCTGTTCTAGTTGGAAGTGATCAACTGTGGCTACCTGGCAATATTGCGGCAGACTACTACACATTAAACTTTGTGCCGGATGAAATAAATACTGTCGCCTATGCTACAAGCTTTGGACAATCTTCTTTACCAAAAGACACCACAAAATTAGCCAAAGTGTTCCTTAGCAAAATTAAGCACATTAGTGTAAGAGAAGAATCGGGAGCGAGAATAGTTAATAATATTACCGGAAGAACAGTGCCGGTAGTATGCGATCCAACACTTTTATTCGATGGTAAGGATTGGATGATTATTCAAGAAGAGGCGCCGATTATTGAGGGTGAATATATTTTTGTCTATTTTTTGGGTAACAATCTCCTTCATAGAGAATTTGTAACTAGACTTAAGAAGGAAACCAGCTTGAAAGTTGTATGCTTGCCACACATAGACGAATATGTGGAAGCGGATGAAGCCTGTTCGGACATAAGATTGTATGACATCGATCCGGGACAATTTTTGAATCTAATTAGAAATGCAAAATATGTTTGCACGGATTCATTTCATTGTTCAGCGTTTTCTATACAGTATGAAAAGAACTTTTTTACATTTAGACGGTTTTCTAATACGAGTAGGCAGTCGACGAATAGCAGATTGGAGACGCTGTTCAATATGACTGGCATTGAAGATAGATTAATAGTAGGAAATGAGAATATTAAAAAAGTTCTAACAATCAAAACGGATTATTCCTTAGTAAGAGAACGGCTAAGAAAGAACATAGAAGAATCGTATAAATACCTGACTACTGCATTGGAAAATCAAAGGAGTACTGATTTGTGATAAACATAGTTAATAAAGTTGATTGTTGTGGCTGTGAAGCGTGTTATAATGCGTGCCCGAATGAAAGCATAAGAATGAAATCAGATGAAGAAGGCTTTTTGTATCCACAAGTAAATCAGGACACTTGTGTTAACTGTGGGCTTTGCGAGAAAGTATGTCCAATTAGCAGCTGTGAGACAAAGAAAAATGAAAATCAGGTTGCGTATCTTCTGCAATATAAGGATGATGAAGTCTGCCAAGAAAGCACTTCTGGTGGAGCATTTACAGGAATTGCATCGTATGTAATTGAAAGGGGGGGGATTGTATTTGGAGTTGAGATGACAGAAGAATATAAAGTTAGACATACTTCAGTTGAAACAATTGAAGAACTAAAAAGATTTAGAAATTCTAAATATGTCCAAAGCCGAGTTGGTTACGCTTTTCAGCAGGTGAAGAACGAACTAAAAAAGGGCAGGATGGTCTGCTTTAGCGGAACTCCATGCCAAATTGAGGGACTGCGGCATTTCCTTGGAAAAGATTATCAGAATCTTATTCTAGTTGATGTGGTTTGTAGGGCAGTTCCGTCACCTGGTGTTTGGGAAAAATATATTCAATATGAGGTTGAACAAAAAGGAAAATTGTCTTCGATTAGATTTAGAGACAAATCACTTGGATATCAATACTCAACAATGGAGTTGAGGGCAGAAAACGGTAAAAAATATCGTGGAGGTATAGAAAGTCAACCGTGGTTAAGAATGTTTTTTTCGGGAATGATTATTAGGCCTTCATGTACTGATTGTAGGTTTAGAAGCAGATACAGAAATAGTGATTTCACGATTTGGGATTGTTTTCCAAGTTATAAATACGATAAGAGCTTTGATGAAAGAAAGGGTACAACAAGAGTGCTTATTCATTCAGAAAAGGGAAAGAAGCTATTTGCCAATATTAAGAACTGCTTTAAATATTGTGAAGTTTCAAGCGATGATGTAGTACAAAATGTGACGGAGATGGTTGAATCGCCGACGTTTCATTCAAAGCGAGTGGAATTTTTTTCTGAATTTCGTATATTAGAAATGCCCCTGCTAATACAAAAATATTTCCCCATCACTTTGAAATTAGAGTTAAAGAAATATGTAAGGCTAGGACTAAATTTAGTTGGCCTTGATAGGATAATAAAACGTTATATTAGAAAATAGAAAAATTCTGTTTTTCTGTGGTGGAGGGTATAACAGAATGATTTATATTTTAACATTTCTCGTATCTTCGGCATTTGTTTGGATAGGGACGAGAGAGTGTACAAAACGGAAAATGGAAGATGGAATGTGGAAAACAGTTAGATTAAAAAAAATACCGGTGTTAATAGGTCTTCTGCTGCCTGCATTACTTGCCTCAATGAGAGCGGTTTCGGTGGGGTCAGACGTATCGTTTTATGTCGTCCCGTTATTTAATAAAGCAATAAATTCAAATAGCTTTAGTGATTATGTAGCTATTCTTGGTGGTGACATAAACGATGTTGGATATTGTTTATTGAATTACATTCTCTCTCGATTCACAACAGAAATCGGGTGGCTGTTCTTTGCTACCGAACTAATTATTGTCTTTTTTACATTTGCAGGATGCTGGCAACTCAGAGGAAAAGCTTATCCATGGTTGAGTATGCTATTCTTCTATTTTTTGTTTTACAACATTACATTAAGCACTGTAAGACAGTCATGTGCTTTGGCAATTTCGTTTTTTGCACTTTCTTATCTTTTTGAAAAGCAATTTAGTAAAAATGCTATTATCAAGTCTATTATCTGTGTAATGGTAGCTTGCACTTTTCATCGAACGGCTGTTTTTGAATTTGCGATTATCCTTATAGCATATCTTTCTTTGAAAAATAAATTTAGTGTTGCGAAGTTTACGGTTGCTGCCTGTGTTGGGTGTCTAGTTGCTAGATTATTTGCAACAAGGTTTTTAGCAATAGTAAGTGGACTAATCGGTTTAGTAACTTCGAAGTACACAAATGAGTTCTTTTTGAGTACTAATACAACAGGAGCTTCTGGTTATAGAAGCATAATTGTCCTCGCTGCTGTTGTGACAATATTACAATTTGCATATATGAAAAGAGAAAAAAAGGACTATTGGAAAGGTATTAATAAGGCTCTTTTTAGCTTGAATATGCTATATATATTTGCAATGTTGTTCTTATCTAGTTTTGCTTTTATACCAAGGCTTATGTACTATGTTCAGTTTCTATGGTGTGTATCATTTGCTCAGGGAACAAAACTTGTAAAAGAGGACAGGTTGAACATTTGTATAGCAACGATTCTACTATTGGCAATTGCATTTTCTTTTTGGACTTTTTTCTTTGTTATTGGAAATGTTCACGGAACATATCCGTATACATTTAGATAAGGGAGCTCAACTATGTTTAAGTATTACATAACAAAGATTGTTAGAAAACTGTTGAAGTTACTCTATATATTTCCAGTGAAATGTAATAGAGTTCTATTCTATTCATTTTCAGGAAAAGATTTCTCGGATAGCCCCAAATATATTTCTGAGTTTATAGAAAACAAGAATATTGGATATGAATTAGTATGGGCGGTAAATAATCCAGAGGAATTTCAGTGTTTACTAGATCGTGGGTATAAGGTTATTAAGTACAATTCACTCGCGCATTTATACTATGGGATTACATCTAAGTTTATTATCACAAATACTGGTCCGTATAAGGCTTTAGAATACCGTAAATCACAAGTAATAATTAATACGTGGCATGGCGGAGGTGCATATAAAAAAACTGGAAGAGATAATCCTTATAAGGATAAATATAAGCGACTCTACAATGAAAAATTTGGTCAAGCTGGTGTTAAATTGTTCTTGTCAAGCTCAAAAGCTTTTACAAAATATGCTATTATAGGAGCTTTTGGGTATGAAGGTGAAATCGCGGAGGTTGGACTTCCAAGAAATGACATTTTGTTTAAAGTGAATGAGCATGAGAGTATTGCATTAGAAGTGAGGAGGCAACTTGGAATTGATAATAATGCAAAAATTCTTCTATATGCGCCGACTTGGAGAAATTATGAAACGGAGAAGTTTGAAAAAATAGATGTTGACGGACTTCTTAAAGCTTGTGGGGAACGTTTCGGTGGAAAGTGGGTATTCGTGTTCAGGGGACATAATCTTTCTAAGGAATCATCGCATGTAGCAAAAGAAAGCTGTTGTATAGATGCAACTAACTATTATGATATGCAAAAGCTTATGATTGCTGCAGAAGTGCTGGTAAGCGATTATTCATCTTGCATCTGGGACTTTTCCTTGATGTTCAAACCATGTTTCTTGTATGTGCCGGATCTAAAGAAGTATGATCAGACTTTTGCATTTTACACGCCAATTTATAGTTGGGGATTTAGCGTTTGTGAGTCAAATGGAGAATTGGTTGCGTCAGTTAGGAGGTTTGATAGGAAATCGTACATCGATAGCGTAAAAGAGAATCATAAGCTGTTTGGCAATGCCGAAACAGGAGCTGCGATAGAGTATGTATATAAATATATTGTTGAAACAAATTGATTGGAAGGTGATGGAATGAGCGATGGTATTAGTATTGTAGTGCCTGTTTATAATGTGCCAGAAAAATATTTGAGAGCATGTATAGAAAGCCTAATTAATCAAACTTACAAAGTAATAGAGATTATTTTAGTAGATGACGGATCAAAAGATCAATCAGGAATGATTTGTGATCAATATGCTAATCTGGATAGCAGGATTAAAGTCATCCATAAGCAAAACGGGGGCTTATCGGCAGCTAGAAACACAGGATATAATCATTCTAAGTATGAATGGCTGATGTTTGTAGATGGGGATGATTATGTTGATAATAATTTTTGTTATGCCATGTTAAATGCGGCAATACAGTATGATGTGGATTTGGTCATGTGTGGCATGTACAAGGACTATGGAAAAACACGTGAAAAATACACTTACTACATCCCTGCAAATGTGAAATTTGAAAAAAAAGATTGCATCTGGCTTCAAGAGCAATTGCTCCATTTTGATGGAAACATCGCTACAGCTTACTGCAAACTGATTAACAAGAAAGTATTGTCAACGTATAATATTACTCACAACGAAAACTTGCGCCAAGGAGCAGAAGGCCTTGAATTTAATATAAGGCTATTTGAAAAGATTGATTCTGCTGTTTTTATTGGGGAGTGGTTATACCATTATATATATAATGAGAACTCGATCTCGGCTAAACATGATGAAGCTAATCACAAGTATGTTTTGAATTGTTTTAGAGTGATAAAGAATCAAGTTCAAGAAAGTCACAATAAAACTGAACTTATGAAGTGGTTTGATAATAGGCTTTTGTATGTTGTAATCACAACCGCAATTAGTGGATATTTTAGCCCATCAAATAAAGAACCCTTTCGTTGCAAATGTGATAAATTTAGCAAGTATTTGAAAAATGACATGGTTGATACTGCGCTAAGATCTAATAATACGCAAGGGCTGTCTAATGAAAGAAAAGTAATGCTGTTTTGCATAAAGCATAATATGTTTGTTGCCTTACAAGTATTTGCTTTTTTGAGAAATCTACAAAAAAAAATCAAGTGATTAGGAAAGGAAGAAATTGAATATGGAAAAAATTATGGTTACACGTTCTTCTATGCCGACATTGGAAGAGTATGTTGACGAAATTAGAAGCATTTGGGATACACATTGGTTGACTAACATGGGTGAAAAGCATAATAGATTAGAAGCTGAATTGCAGAAATACCTTAAGGTTCCCAATGTTTCGCTCTTTACCAATGGACATATGGCTTTGGAGTTGGGTTTGCAGGCCTTGAATTTATCGGGTGAGGTAATTACTACACCATTTACATTTGCATCGACTACACATGCAATCGTTAGAAACGGCTTGACTCCTGTTTTCTGTGATATAAATCCAGAAGATTATACAATTGATGTTACTAAGATTGAATCTTTAATTACAGATAAAACTACGGCAATTGTTCCGGTTCACGTATATGGATCAGTTTGTAATGTCGAGGAAATTGAGAAAATTGCCAATAAGTATGGCCTTAAGGTTTTATACGATGCTGCTCATGCGTTCGGAGTGCAATATAAGGGACGTGGAATTACTTCGTATGGCGATATGTCGATTTTGAGTTTTCATGCCACGAAGGTTTATAATACTATAGAGGGTGGTGCTATATGCTACAACGATGAAGAATATAAAACGAAGCTCTATAGATTGCGTGATTTCGGCATCGCAAGTGAAGAAGTTGTTGATGCAATTGGTGCCAATGCAAAAATGAATGAATTCTGTGCAGCAATGGGTTTATGTAATCTAAAATATGTTAATCAGGAAATAGAGAAAAGAAAAGAGGTTGTTAATAGATATCGTGAGAACTTAAACAATGTTGACGGGATAAAACTTTTACCGGTTCAGAAAGATGTCGTGGCAAACTATAGCTATTTTCCGATTGTGATAAACGAAAAAGACTTTGGAGCAACACGTAATGAAGTGTTTGAAAAACTAAAAGATAATAATATTTTTGCAAGAAAGTATTTTTATCCATTGACAAGCCAGTTCGATTGTTACCATGGACGGTATAATAATGCGACACCGGTTGCGTTACATATTTCCAAAAGGGTACTGACACTTCCGTTGTATGCTGACCTTTGTTTGAAAGATGTAGATACAATTTGTAGGGTGATCACCAGTTGTAAAAAATAAGAGGCAGATGTCGTGATATATCTAATTATGTGTGGACGATTGGGAAATCAACTATTTCAGTATGCCTTTGCAAGAAAGGTACAGCAGGAAACAGGTCAAGATTTAGCCATTGATTTTACGGCGATTGATCAAGTAGGAAATGCTGAGTGGAGAAATTATTTGGAGGATTACCAAGTTTCAACATATAAAATAGTGAAAAAAAATGATTACCTTCCAATTCAAAGAGTTCTGTATAAGATCTTCAGAATTATTCGTCCTAAGAATGGTCTACAGAAACAATATAAGTTCGATGAGTTTATTGCAAAGTGGTTTTATAAGTGTGGAATACTGTTTTATGAATCCGATTACTTGTGCCACAAATATGATTTCTCCAAAATCAAAACAAAAAATATACTTATTAGAGGATGGTTTGAATCAGAAAAATACTTCGAAGGCATGGGGGAAATTTTACGTAAAGAATTTTTACCCCAAAATCCGTGCGCTGATGTAGATTTGGTAAGGAAACTTAAAGAAACAGAGTCTGTATGTGTGACTATAAGGCGTGGTAATTTTACAGAGACACAATACAAGGATAAATTTCTGGTGTGTGGAATCTCATTTTATCATCGGGCAATAGAGTATATGAAGAGGATGCATCCTAATGCATTATTCTATATATGTTCAGATGATATCCAGTGGTGTAAAGATGAACTGAAATTAGACGGTAATATTATCTTTGAACCTAATAATGAGGTGTCACAAAAGTTGTATTTAATGTCATTATGTAAGCATTTTGTCATTAGCAACAGTACATTTAGTTGGTGGGCACAATACTTGTCAAGCAATCCATCGAAAATAGTTATAGCTCCTAGTGTTTGGCGTAATACGGAATTGAAGCCTATTGATATTTTCTCGGAGAATTGGATATTGATGGATAACGATGGTAATATTGTATCTAATGGAGAGAAATAAGTATGGATCATGCCAAAACTAGAAATACAAATATTGAATTTCTAAGAATAATGTCTATATTTTCGATAATGTTTTTGCATATGTATAGACATGCCTCAGGGGGGGCGATTTTTGATTCTGGGGTTTCATTAAATCATTTGTTTCTTGTTTTATTTGGGAGCTGGGGATTGGTAGGTACTTTTTTGTTTATTATCATATCGTCCTACTTTCTTATCGATTCACAGGAATCTAAGCTTGGCAAATTGCTGAATTTGGTTCTCTGCACATCGCTGTATTCGGTTGTATCTTTGTGCTTTTCGAGGGCGTATTTAGGCGATTATATCTCAATAAAGGAAATAATTAAAGCAGTTTTGTCACCAGTACTAGATAGTTATTGGTATATAACCGGTTACATAGTGCTGTATATGTTACACCCTATATTAAATACTGTAATAAATAAATTGACGACAATTGAACTGTCTAGAGTTGTTGTTGCAGGATTTGTACTTTGTTTTGTGTATAAGTATATCTATGTCGCAGCACCCATTGGAAATGTAGAATTGTTTTTGTCAGTTTATTTTGGGATGGCACTATTTAAGAGAGTTCAGGGGACAATCGATTATAGGAAAATTTATTTCGTTGGAAGATGTGCAGCACTAATTGTTGTGTTTTTAGGAATATTGCATATGTTGCTTTACAGTAGAATTAGTATTGTAAAATACATCTATGCACAATCCATAAGTAAGTTTAGCCCATTTATGTTAGTTATAGCTTTCGCATTGTTTTGTATGTGCATTAATAGACGCCCCTCATATAGTAAGTCAATTGGGCTTTTATCAAGGGCTGTTCTTCCTGTCTATTTGATTCATGAGAGTGACTATATGTCTTCAATTTTATGGGATTACATTTTCAAAATTGAAGTAATATATTCGAAATCGTACTTTGCTATTTTGTTTCTAGGTATTGCAGTTTTAATTTTTTCTATATGTGTCATGGTTGACTTTGCTATTAGACCCATATATGGCTTCGTGGCAAACAAGGTTGCAGAGTATACTATGCTTATAAAAGGAAACATAAAATGGAAAAATCAAATTATAAAATAAGTGTAATTGTTGCAGTTTATAATGCAGAGGATTATTTGTGCAATTGTTGCAATTCGATCCTAGCACAAACATATCGTAATATTGAATTAATACTTGTAAATGATGGGTCAGAAGATAACAGTCTGGCGATTTGTAAAGAGATTCAGGCAAGTGATAAGAGAGTTGTCGTTATTGATAAAGAAAACGGTGGATGCTATAGCGCATGGAACAAGGGACTAGATGTAGCTACGGGAGATCTCATAGGATTTGTCGATAATGATGACTATATTCAGCCTCAAATGTATGAAACGCTCTTAGACATACTGATTGAACAGGATGCTGACATATGTGCATGTAATAGGTATCGCAATGTTGATAATATAAATGATTATTGCAACATGGATTTGACAAATGAAAGAATTTGCGTCTTTTCTGGTTATGATGCTGTTGTACATCTGCTAAGCGACACACAATATATAAAGCCTGCTATGTGGGACAAACTGTATAAGAGCAGTTTGTTTGAAACATTGAGATTTCCGAATACTTTTTTTGAAGACGCGGCGATAACATATAAGCTATTATACACATCTAAAAAAATTGCATATACAGAAAAACAATTTTATGCATATAGTGTTCGTGGTGGTTCTATGATTACAACACCTTGGTCAAAGAAAAAAAGCGACTCATATGTGGAAATAACAAATGAAGCCATTTCCTACTTTGATGAGAGAAAAGAATATAAACTTGCTCAAGCAGCTATGTATTGGCAAATTCAATTTGGAATTGAGGCTTATGAAAGAATGTTAATGAATCCAAAGGCGACACAAGATGATTATAATGAAGTAATGTCTTGCGTAAGAGCAGGATATAAGAGATTAAAACTGTCCAGCTTGGGTTTCGGATTGAAAAAATATTTGAAAAAAAAGTTAGAGTTTTTTCTATTCACTACAAACCCGCGTTTGTTATGTAAGTTAAAGAAAAAAGAATTAAGGTAAGGATATCGTTTATATGGAACGAGAAAAAGCACTAGCAAAGAATACAATTATTATCGGATTTGGTACTTTCCTGCCAAAAGTTGCTTCAATTATAACGTTGCCGATTGTGACCGGTTCTCTAACAAAGGCGGAATATGGTACCTATGATTTGTTGTTGACTTTGATTTCGTTGGTTTTACCACTGGCTACGTTACAAATACAAACAGCGGCATTTAGATTTTTGGTGCAGATACGTGAAAAAGAAGAAGAGTGTTCTCGTGTCATTACGAATATCGTCTTTTTTACCATTGTATGTTCAATCGCACCAATAATTGTGATTTTTTTCTTGATAAACAATTACGCTGGTTATACAAGAGTATTAATATGCTTGTATTTTTTATTTGATATTATTTTGCAAACATTCCAACAAATCGCACGAGGATTGGGGAAAAATACACTATATTCTGTTAGCACTATAGTAAATGCAACAATAAATATGATGCTGATTTATTGTTGCATGCGGTTTGCGATGCTTTGTTAGGGGCGGCGAAATATTTGCATCGCAATAGCGGCAGCGTCATCGGAGGGGTCAAGACCCCTCCCTACAGT
>OLNE01002375.1_pt1 | contig 11845 bp, 11 predicted proteins | sample 1672431 | NCBI WGS metagenome assembly OLNE01 (sample SAMEA3136685, study PRJEB25190) | human gut metagenome | reverse complement strand
CCTCGCCGGGGGGCGTGCTGTCGGGGGGCGTGGGGGCTTCACCGGTGCCGGGGTTGCCGCCGGGGAGCGTCCCGCCGGGCTGGCTGCCGCCGCCGATGATCAGGTCGGCGTTGCTGCCGTCGCCCCCTACGATGTCAAGGATCGAGCCTGGGACCTTGCCCGGACGGGTGGTCCCTTGGGGCGTGGTGGTCCCGGCCAGGGTGCCGCTGGGGGTGTCCGGCGTGTTGTCCTGGAAGAGGTAGTCGGCCCGGTCCTGCTGCTGGGGTCGGCTGGCGTCCTCGGCCTCCCGGTCCTTTTCCCAGAGGGCGCTGTCGTCCGTTTCGTCCCCCATGCCTTGCTCTGTGCGCTCTCCGTCGTCGGGGAAGAGGACCTGGTTGCTTTGCAGGGCCCGGTCGCTGGCGAAGGGCTGGAAAACGGCGCCGCCCTGGTAATCCTGCACGGCACAGGCCACGCCGATCACGGCGGCAATGGACAAGGGAAGCGCAACGGCCAACTTGCGAAGGGTCTTCTTTTTCATCGCGTTTCCTTTCTCCGCAGATACGCGCCCACGTTTCGCCGCAGGGCGATAAAGTCGATCGGCTTGGAGTAATGGCCGTTCATGCCGCTCTCCATCGACAGGCGCTCATCCTCTATGAAGGCGTCGGCGGACAGGGCGAAGATAGGGATCTCTGTGGCGTCCGACCGGTCCAAGGCCCGGAGGGCACGGGTGGCGGCGCGGCCGTCCAGGACGGGCATCTGCACGTCCATGAGGATAAAGTCGTAATAGTGTTCGGGCTTGGCCTGGAAGGCCTCCAGGGCCAATTGGCCGTTTTGGGCCACGTCGACCTTGGCGCCCATGCCCTCCAGCAGCTCCACGGCGATCATGGCGTTGATGTCGTTATCCTCGGCCATGAGGATGCGGCAGTCCTGGAAGGCGTCCTCATACTGGTTTTGGTCCTCCGCCCGGCCGGTCACGCTGGCCTGCTCGTCGGCCTCCGCCTGGGGCAGGGTGAGGTAGACGGTGAAGTCCGAGCCTTTGCCGGGCAGGCTCTCCACCAAGATCTGCCCACCCATGAGATGGACCAGCTGGTCGGTGATGGCCATGCCCAGGCCGGTGCCGCCGTACTTCTTCCCGGTCTCGATGCTCTCCTGCTCGAAGGGGCGGAAGATGCGGTAGACAAAGTTCGGGTCCATGCCCTGGCCGGTGTCGTGGACGCGCAGGAGCAGGTCCACGTTGCCCTCCCGGAGCATCATCTGGCGGATCGTCACGACGATCTCGCCCTGCTCCGTAAATTTCACGGCGTTGGAGAGAAAATTGATCATGATCTGACTCAGACGAAGCTCATCGCCCAGAAGCCAGTCGACGGTGACGCCCTCGAAATTCACGGCGTAGCGGATGCCGCGGGCGTCCAGGGTCTTGGCGAACATATCGTAGAGCTTGTCCCCCATGGCCCGGAGACTGAAGGGCTTGTTTTCCAACTCGACTTTTCCGGCCTCGATGCGGGACATATCCAGAATGTCATTGATGAGGGACAGCAGATGCGCCGAGAGTTCGTTGGCCTTATCGAGGTACTGCATGGCCGGGTCCTGCTTCTGCATCTTGCCCTCAGCCAGGGCCAGCATGCCGATGATGCCGTTCATGGGGGTGCGGATCTCGTGGGACATGCGGGAGAGGAAGGTCGTCTTGGACTGGCTGGCCTCCTCGACCTGCATGAGCCTGGTCCTGTCATCCTCCAGACGCTGGTGCTCGTGGGTGATGTCCCGCCCAAAGATCAGGTCATAGTTGTCGTTCCGGCTGCGGTGGGCGGTGAAGCGGACCCAGCGGCCGTTCTGCATTGCCGCCTCGGCCACCAGGGGCTTGGCCCCGTCCCAGTCCAGGTAGGTTTTCCAGCGCTGTTTGCGCTCCGTCTCATCGTCCAACCCAGCCAGCAGGCTGGCGGCATCCTCCCGCAGACGGGTGAGGGTCACGCCCAGCACCTCCCGCAGGTTGCCCGCCGTGTACACGGGCATCCGGTCCCGGCGGCGCAGTAGGATGCAGACCTCCTCGCTCTGGCGCTTCCACTCCTGCAAGAAGATCGCTTCCGCGCCCCCGCCCTTGCCGGAGGACTTGCGCTGGACCTTGCCCCACAGGAGCTTGCCAATGAGGTAAACCGCCAGTAAAATTTCTACGCAGCCGACCAGCAGCAGAGGCAGATGCTCCCCCAGCGCAGCCAACAGATCCGTGATAAACGCCACAGGCAGCCCCTCCTCTCCCGGCACAGGCGGGCTGGAAATCAGCAACCACAGCACCAAAGCTCCCTTGATTTTTTAGGGTAGATTTCTTATTTTTAACAGAATTAGAAAGCTTATCCATCTAGTTTATCTCTTAAAAAAGAGCAATTCGTCACATTATAGTACAAAATGAGTAGGTTTTCAATCCTCTTCCCAGAATTCGGCGGCAAAGCGCCGGGATAATTTTTCTGCCCCAAAGCAGACACACAGCCCGGACGGCACATCATCATGCCAGTCCGGGCTGTGTGTTTTTAGGGATCACGACCCGTTGGGGGTCGGGTCACAGATGGAAAACGAGAGGGTCCGTGTCGCCGCATCCCATTCACCTTGGAAGTTGCTCCACAAAAATCCCTCCGGCGAGTGGACCGGCCGGTTGAAATCATGGAGCGGGAGCATGGGGTTCCCGTTGTAGAAGCGGACGATCCCCAGCAGCTCGTTGTCCCTTGGGGTCGGTTCGGCGTAAGCAAAATCCTGCTGGGACCTGCCGACCCAGTAGTCATTGCCCATCTGGAACTTGTAGCTCGTGTTCCCGCCGCTCACATAGAGGACCTGACGGGTCGGGAACCAACGCCAGCCGCCATCTACGCCGATCTCCGTGAACAGGTCCCGCGCATTGACGTAGATGCGCCCATCTGCCGCCAACATTCGGACCCGGTTCGTGACAAATGGCTCTGCACTCTCGCTCCCGTGGGGATAGGCAAAGTACCGATACAGCTCCATGCTGGCCTGGATCTCTCCATCCCCTCGGTTATAATCCAGCGCTCTGGCGACAGTCACCACCGCCTCGGCGCGGGTGGCGGTGCGCTTGGGTCCGAAGGAACCGTCCGGATAGCCGTTCATCACGCCATGCTGCGTGGCCAGCTTCACATAACCCTTGACCCACTCTTGAATCTCCGCGTTGTCCGAGAAGGCCAGGTCTGCGGTGGAGACCGTCTCCGCAGCCCCCACAAAGCCCATGGCCCGGATCGCTTGCAGGGCCATGGTGTAGCGTCGGACGGGCAGGTCCGGGCCGTATTTGCCGCCGGTATGATCTGCCGGGACGAGAATGCCGGAGTAGATCGCCGCATCCAGCCAGCCCTGCTTGGTCAGCCAGTGTCCTTTCATATCGCTCAGGGTAGGCGTATAGGGTTCGATGTCCATGTACCCGCCCTTGTCATGGGGATAGGCAGCGATGGACTTCATCCAGGCCACAGTGTCGCTGTCCGGCGTGAGCTGAAAGGCGGCCAAGAGAAGTTTTGTAAACTCCGCCTGGGTGATGGTGTCGTCGGGGTGAAAGCTTCCGTCCGGGTAGCCGTCCACCCAGCCCTCGGTCACGGCCTGCTCGATCTGCTGCTCGGCCCAGTGGCCCTGAATGTCGCTGAGCTTGGCCTTCTGTCCCGACGCCGGGGCGGCCGCTGCTGCCGGGATCAGCAGCGCCGCAGCCAGAAGGCCGCAGAGCAGGCGTTTCACATTTTTTCTCATGGTAAAACTCCTTCCAAACAAGATAAACTCCATGTATATCATACGGCAGCTGCTCTGCCGTGTCAATTTTCCGTTCTGGGCTTGCGGGTTTCTCGTTTCCGCATTATAATAGAGCAGTAATCATTCTCTACGCAGGATAGGAGGGAACTCTATGGCCACCACATACGGCGTCTATATCCACATCCCCTTCTGCAAAAGTAAATGTGACTACTGTGACTTCTACTCCCTGGCCGGGCGGGAAGAGGAAATGGACCACTATCAAAAGGCCCTCATCGCCCAGCTCAGGTCCTTTGCGCCCCGTTTGAAGGGCCGGGTGGCGGACACCATCTATTTCGGCGGCGGGACCCCCTCCTACTATGGGGAGAAGCGCCTGCGGGAGCTGCTGGTGCTCATCCAGCGGGTCTTTACCGTCAGCCGCCAGGCGGAGATCACCGTGGAGTGCAACCCCGACAGCGTGGACTGGCGCTCCATCGCCCGCCTGCGCCGGGCGGGGGTGAACCGCATCTCCCTGGGGGCACAGACCGCCGACCCCCAACAGCTGCGCTGTCTGCACCGCATCCACTCCACCCGGCAAGTGGTCCAGGCCGTGGCGGACATCCGGCGGGCGAAGATCACAAACCTCAGCTTAGACCTGATCTACGGCCTGCCTGACCAGGATATGGCCAGCTGGTTAGACACCCTGAACAAGGCCATCGCCCTGGCCCCGGAGCATCTCTCCTGCTACGGCCTCAAGGTCGAGGAGGGCACCCCCCTGGCCCGGCAAGCCGAGCTGGGCCTAGCGCTGCCCGACGGGGACGACCAGGCCGATTTTTATCTCGCCGCCGTGGACCGGCTGCGGCAGGCGGGCTACCATCAATATGAGATCTCCAACTTCTCCAAGCCGGGTAAGGAATCCCGCCACAACCTGAAATACTGGATGGGCCGGGAGTACGTGGGCTTCGGCCCCGGCGCCCACTCCTACTTCGACGGTCAGCGCTACGCCTACCCGCGGGACCTGTCCGGCTACCTGGCCGCTGGTGGTCTGGTGGCTCCAGTGGACGTTCAGCCCATCCCCCCCACAGAGCGGGCGCGGGAGTACCTGCTCCTGCGGATGCGGACCCGCTGGGGCATCGAGGAGTGGGAGTACCGCCGCAACTTCGGCCTGAACTTCGAGCCGATCGCCCGCAAGCTGGAGTTTTTCGAGCGCCACCAGTGGATCGTCCAGACCGACCACCGCTGGCACTTCACCCCCCAGGGCTACCTGCTCTCCAACACCCTCATCCTGGACCTGCTGGACGCCCAGTCCGGCACCTTCCAGGAGCAGAAGTATTGGAAGACCCTGCTGGGGAAGCCGGACGACACCAAAAAGTCATAATATTTCATTTTTCAAAAGACCAGAGTTGACAGCACAACTCTGGTCTTTTCTCATGCGTTCACATTACGTCGTCAGAAGTCCCTGCAACCAAGAGAGCGGAAAGAGTTCACTTCCGTCCGTCACTGTCTTTTCGCACCCGTCGATGCCGTTGACCGACAGCGTCATCCACCGTACTACAGCGCCGGTCTTGTCCTTGAGCCAAACATAGTAGTAGATCCCCGGTGCACTGGTGTTCTTCGTGCGCACCATGTGGTCGTAAGTGAAGCCATTGACTCGCTCGGCAAAGGCCTGGATGGCCGCCGGGTCTGTCACGTCATAGGGCGCGGCGCTGCCGGGACGGAACGTGATGGTCGCGATCTGCTCCGGATGGATCACGCAGACTTGCGCCGGGTTCCCCGCCACCAGGCAGTCATACCGGCTAAGCAAGGTCACGACCTCCGCACGGGTCACAGCATCTTTGGGGCGGAGGAAATTGTCCGTGCCGCTGTAAGCCAGGAACAGGTCGCCCACCGCCCAGGCCAGGCTCTCCCTGGCGTAGGCACTGACGGTATCCTGATCGCCATAATCTGCCAGCGTGACCCAGTTGTTTTGCCCCACCTGTTCGGGCACCCCGTAGGTCTGGACCCGCAGGCGGTACAGCACCGTCAAAAATTCTTCCCGTGTCATGTTGGCCTGGGGCACAAACCGCCCGTTTCCCCGACCGGACATCAGCCCGGCCTGGTCCACCCAAGCCACGGCCTTGGCGTAATAGGCCCCCGCCGGGACATCGGAAAACCGGCTATTCTCTCCCGCCGTCGGACTGCCTGCGTAACGATACAAAATGACCGCCGCCATCCCGCGGGTCAGGGTCTTGTTGGGAGATAGAGTCGTGGCCGAGGTGCCGGTCAAATATCCCTGTTCCACCGCCCATTGGAGCTGGCTCTCCGCCCAATGGCCCCGCAGGTCCGTGTATCCCGCACCGCCCGCCGCCGAGACGGGCAGGCAGAGGGAGATGGCCAGGAGTGCCGAGAGAAGCAACCCTGCTCCACGTTTTCCAATTGTTTTAAGTTTCATCTGTGTTCCCTCATTCCTTATGTGTTTCAATGATAGTCCCCTGCTGGAACGCCTTTTCCACGGCGTCCCGCCAGGAGGCTCCGAAGACGTGGTAACGGGCGTGACCGGCGCTCAAGAAGCCCTTGCTGTCCACCGTCATAAAAGCCAGGTCCTCCGTGCCTGCGGAGATGTACACATGGTAAATGTCCCCCTCCTCCAGCATGTAGGAGCGCGGGCTTGGCCCCACCCAGAGCGGCACCGCCTGACGAGCGCTGTCTTGCAGGGCCTGCAAGGCCTGCGGGTCGGTCACTTCCACGACAGTCCGTCCATCTACGCCGGAACGGATGATGTGGGCATAGGTCGGGACGGCGTCCTGCTGCCGCAGCTTATGTAGCGGCTGGACCTGCCAGTTGATCGCCAGCAAGACCACCACGGCGCAGAGGATGATGATCCCGATGGTTCTTCCTTTGTGTTTCATGGTTTTCCCTCCTTCCACTTCGGCCTTTTTTATCCCATTCCCCAAGTCGCAATTTTCCACGCTCCGCCGTTCTCTCTCACCAAGACCCAGCTCCAATCTGTATAAGTGCTATTCGGGTTCAGGCTGCCATCGCCCCCGGAGCTGTCTACGTCAAAATCAGAGTAGAGAACCATTGCTTCCTCTGCGTCATACTGCTCGGCCCACGCTTCGTTCCCCTCTTTCCCGGAGTGCGGCGCATAGCGCAGCGCAGTCATGGTGCAGCCGGAGAAATCCCGTTTGAATTTCTTCTCCACAACATCCACCGCCGCCTGAATGTCCTCGGTAGAGTACCCGGAACTTCCCTCCGCGATCTCCACCTGCATCCCATCCGCCAGCTTTCCGCCGCAAGCGGAGAGCGACAGCAGAAGCAACAGCATCAACCATACCCATAGCAGTCGTTTCATTGTACATCACCTTTCTGTTTTATGTTTGTTGGGAAGGTCAATAAACCTTTCCCTATGCCCAATCGTAGGCCAGATGCTCAGTCTTGGGGAAGATCCCATAGAGCTTATAGTGGAAGACATATTCCGTGGGGTGGTCCCACTCTGGCCAATGGCTCCACAGAGTCCCCAGGACGATATTTTTGCTGGTCAGCTTCCCGCCCTCGGCGGACAGGTGCGGGCCTTCGGAAAATTCCTTCTCAAAATCCTCCCGCGTTCCCACCCAAGAGGACGCCATCAAAAGGTGGACCGGTTCCTCGTCATACAGTACCAGACCAGGCTCCAGCGGCTCCTTGGTCACAGTGTCCCGAACCTCCACGGAGGTAAAGGTAATGGGAATTCGGTAAGTTGGGTACATCTGCACGGCGGAGAGGGCTACCTGCCCTTCCGGTGGGTCGGTGGTCTCTGCCGGGATCGGGGCGCTGCAAACGGAGGCGTTGAGGGAAAAGCTCTGGACCGTCCACAGCAGGGCCACAACCACTGCCAGGAGGAGGATGCTGAGGGTCAGCAGGATCTTGTTTTTGCGGTTCATAGGATCACCTCTTTTTCAGAATGTCGGGGTTGGGTAGCAGTCTTGTTGTGCTTCAAATCGAGTAAGGAGCCGTGTTCACGGAAACCAACTGGTAGGTCCAGCTGCTCCCTGCCGTCTTGCAGAGGGTCAGGGTGAGGACTAGGCTCCCCGACGCTTCGATCCCGGAGACCAAATAGACAGGCAGTTTCTCCCTGGCAGCCTGGGGCAGGGCGTCCGTCACCTGAAAGTGTAGGGCAAAGTCCTTCCAAAACTCTGTCTCCGAGATCTCCCGTTCCCCACCGGCTTCCTCACAGCCTTGGTACACCAGCGGTAGCATGTCCAGCAAGGACAGGCGTTTCTTCAGCTGGGCGCGGGTGTCCTCCGGCATGCCGTCCAGGCCGTAGTACTGCGCCAGCAGACTGTCCTGCTCACCCTGGACGATGGCTTCCGCCAGTTGCTGGCAAAACTGGGCCGCGTCGATGTGCTGCTGGGCAACGGCCTCCCGGCGGGTCTGCTCGGCACGGGTGCTGTGGTGGGCGCCGAGGAAGCTGCCGAGGAGGATGGCGGCGGCGAGGGCGAGTGGAAAAACGATGCGGGGGTGTTTCATGGCGGGGCCTCCTTTACTTTTAAATCTTAGGTGGGATCGTTGGTACACGACGGATTGCTTGCGGGACGTAGCCCTCATCCGTCCGCTTCGCGGCCACCTTCCCCCCAGGGGAAGGCTTTAGATGATACCATATATCATAGAAAGGTACAACATATCAAGTTTATGCCGCATCAACGGAGCCTTCCCCTGGGGGGAAGGTGGGCCGGCGTGAGCCGGGTCGGATGAGGGCCACCTGCCGCGCGGAATCGGTCTCCACCTTCGCACACCAACCCCTTCTACCCTATATAACGTTCCAGACCCCCGATTTGTGACACTTTTTCTGAAAAAAATTTTGAATTTTTCCAAAATTTATTCGTCCCCCACGTCGATGGACTCGACCATGCGGTCGATCTCCCGCTCGCTCAAGTACCCGGAGATGCTGACATCCGCCCTTTTGGTCGACCAAACCGCAACGTTTCGGTCAACGTTTTGCATCACATAGTAAGGCATCCCCTTCTTCGTATACTTGACCTGGCCGGAACCTGCATTTTTTTCATGTGTCACCGTGATGTTGGTATCCTCATTGTACAAATAGACATCAAGGGCAAAGGTTTGTTCCCCCTTCGTAAAAAGCATACAGCAAACATAGAGCTCGTCATCTGCGTTTTTTTCTACTGTGCTGAGCTCCGTTCCTTCCGGGAACCAAGTCGGCAGCAGCGGAACATCGGAACGGGATTTGACCTCATCCAGGACTTCAAGATACTCTGGGTCTGTGACCACGGAAAGCCTGTTGTCCTCTCCGCCTGGCAGAACAAACGTCGCCTTGTTCCAGTTGATCATCGACTCCAGCGCCGTGGACCCGTGGGCCGCTGGGGCGCAGAGGAAACAGACGAGGCAGGCTGCTGCCACCACGGAGGGGAGCCAGCGCTTGCGGTGGTGGGTGCGTTCCTTTTTGGGCTTGTGGGGGAAGGGAATGACGGTGGGTTCTTCCGGCGCGGCTTCTCGCTGGTCCTGGTCTGCGAAGAAGGCCTCTAGGGATGCCTGGGCCTCTTCGGAGGGCGTGGTGGTCCCCTCTTTGATTTGGATCTCAGCGAGGATGGCTTGGATCAGGTCTGTGTCCGGGCCGTCTTGGTCGGAGAGAAGGAACTCCTCTTGCAGCAGATCGTCCAGCTCTTCCACGGACAGGGCCTCCAGGCCTGGGTAGGTCTTGCGGATCTCTTCCGGCTGCTTCATCGCTTGGTTCCTCCTTTCAGTAGTTCATGTCCGGCAAGGGGCGTTTTTTCCCGGTCTTGGGCCAAATTTTTTTCGGGTTCTAAGTTTTTTTCGCTTTCCCGGTAATTTTTGCGGAATTTTTCCTTGATCCGGCTCACCCGCTTGGCCAGGGCCGTCCGGGTGGTACCCAGATCCTGGGCGATGTTCTCCAGGCCCTCCTTGTGCAGGTAGACCCGTTTGAGCAGCTCCAGGTCCTCCTGGGGGACAAAGCCTTCCAACTCTAAGTCCGCCCCAGGGGCCGGGTGCACCTCCTCAGGCCAGGCCGCCTGGACCTTGAGCAGGAGCTTGGCCTGCCGGTTGTCCTGCCGCAGCTGGTTCTTAATGGTGTTGCTCAGGGTCACGTACAGCCAGCCATCCGGGGACGGGCTGTTTCGATAGGACACCGGTTTCTCCCAGAGGATACGGAACGTCTCCTGCACCGCGTCCTGGACGCGCTGGGGGTCTGGCCGTCCGGCCGCGTAAAAGGCGCGGGCGGCGTAGCGTTTCATGGCGTCGTAGTGGGCCAGATAGATGACGCTGAACTCTTCCTTGCTCAGCGCTTCCTGCTTCGACATGCTCCCCCTCCTTCTTTTTAAAAATATGGGATCAGTATAGCATGGGCGGAAACCTGCCGCAACTTTTCGTTCTGCTCTTGCGGCCCGGCCCATTCCGCATTATAATAGAGGGGTTCTCAAAGCTTTTTCCCTGTCCCCCGTCCCATGGACCGCTGACAGGTGCAAACATAACCCCCATTCCGGAAAGGAGATCCCATGAAGTATATCCTCATCATCGGTGACGGCATGGCAGACAACCCCGTCCCCACCCTGGACAACAAGACCCCTCTCCAGCACGCCAACATTCCCGTGATGGATGCCCTGGCCGCCAAGGGCGAGGTGGGCAACGTGATCAACTGCCCCGACGGCCTGCCCGCCGGCAGTGACACCGCCATCCTGTCCATTTTCGGCGCAGACCCCAACGTGTGCTACACCGGCCGCTCCCCCCTGGAAGCTGCCGCCACCGGCATCCAGCTCCAGCCCGGTGACGTTTCTTATCGCTGCAATATGATCGCTTTGGAAGACAGCGACCTGCCCTTTGAAGAGAAGAAGATCCTCTCCCACTCCGGCGGCTCCATCGAGGGCGACCAGTCCATTCAGCTGGTCACGGACCTGTTCAACGACCCCGAATTCCAGGCCGCTGCCCAGAAGGCCGGCATGGTCGTGCATCCCGCCGCTTCCTTCCGGCACATTGCGGTGCAGTCCGGCGCGAACATCGTGGGCATCCAATTGATCCCGCCTCACGACCACCTGGGCGAGGTCATCGGCCCCCTGCTGCCCTCCGGCAACGACAACGCCGAGGTGCTGAAGGACCTCATGAAGCTGGCCCACAAGGTCCTGGACCACCACCCCATCAACGAGAAGCGCCGCGCCGAGGGCAAGCTCCCCGCCAACGGCGTGTGGTTCTGGGCCGAGGGCAGCGCCGTGGCCCTGGACTCCTTCTGGGACAAGTATCATAAGACCGGCACCGTGATCTCCGCCGTGCCCCTGTGCTTCGGCATCGCCCGCCTGTCCGGCCTGGACATCCGCGAGGTCGAGGGTGCCACCGGCGAGCTGGAGACCAACTACGAGGGCAAAGTTGCCGCCGCCCTGGACGAGCTGCACAATGGCAAGGATTTCGTCGCCGTCCACGTGGAGGCCCCCGACGAGTGCACTCACAACGGCGACCTGCCCGGTAAGCTCCAGGCCATCGAGTGGCTGGACAGCCGCGTGGTCGGCCCCATCACCCAGGCCCTGGCCGACGAGGGCACGGACTTCCGCCTGCTCATCCTCTCCGACCACAAGACCCTGACCGCCACCCGCGGCCACGACGCCGACCCTGTCCCCTACCTGCTGTACGACAGCCGCAAGGACACGGGTCTGAACCTGCCCTACTGCGAGGAATCCGGCCTGAAAGGCACTGCCTACGCGGCCGGTGCCCCCGTCCTGATGCGGAAGCTCTTTGAGCAGCTGTAACCCCCAGCAACATGCTTTGCATGTATCTTAGCGATACAACACTCAACGACAAACGGAGGAAACCAACATGAGCAAAACTGCTTTTTCCCCGGCCAACATTCTCCTGCCCAGAGAGTGCGGCCTGACCAAGTGGGCCGTGGTGGCCTGTGACCAGTACACCTCTCAGCCCGAATACTGGGAGCGCGTCGATAAATATGTGGGCGACGCCCCCTCCACTCTGCGCCTGATCCTGCCCGAGAGCAAGCTGGAGAGCGACAACGTGGACCAGGAGATCGAGAAGATCAACCACACCATGGAGCAGTACCTGGCCGACGGCCGCCTCCAGGAGCTGGAGGACGCCATGCTCCTGTTGGAGCGCAAGCTGTCCAACGGCAAGACCCGCCTGGGCCTGCTGGGCAACTTCATCGGTATGCTGACCGACAGCCGCAGCTTCC
>OLNE01002371.1_pt1 | contig 11856 bp, 8 predicted proteins | sample 1672431 | NCBI WGS metagenome assembly OLNE01 (sample SAMEA3136685, study PRJEB25190) | human gut metagenome | reverse complement strand
TTAAGCTGTTTTTAAGACAGCAGGTGCCGCAAGGCATAATGAGCGCAAGCTCACCTGCCGAGAAACGTGCGTTTGATTGCAAAGCTATCAAGCCATTTTCCCGGCGACGGGAAGATGGCTTTTTTCTGTATAATCACAAGAAAGCCACTTACCGAAACCAATCTGTAAGTGGAATGAGGTGAAATTCAAATGCCCAGTGCAAAGATTCTGGAATCCAAGAAGGCTCTTGTCAAGGACCTGAACGAGAAGATCGCTGGTTCTCTGGCCGGTGTTGTCGTTGCTTACAACGGCATCAGCGTTGCTGACGACACCAAGCTGCGTAAGGAGCTGCGTGAGGCTGGCGTCCATTACATGGTCGTCAAGAACACCATGCTGCGCCTGGCCGTTAAGGGCACCCAGTACGAGGGTCTGACCGAGTACTTCAAGGGTGACACGGCTATCGCTCTGTCTCCGGAGGATCCGGCTGCTGCTGCTCGCATCCTGTGCAAGTTTGCTGACGCCGACAAGTCCAAGCGCTTCGTCGTCAAGGGCGGCTTCTGCGATGGTCAGGTCATGGACGCTGCAGGTATCAAGAGCCTGTCTACCATGCCCAACCGCGAAGGCCTGCTCTCCATGCTGGCTGGCTCCCTCAACGGTATCGTTGGCGGTCTGGCTGTTGCCCTGCAGGGTATCGTCGACAAGCAGGACGAGACTGCTGCCTGAGTTTAGGTTTAGCAGGTTGAGCGCACCGGCGCAGCGCTCCTTGAATACAAACCGCGCCGCTTAAAACTATAAAATTTATGGAGGTAACTACCATGGCTTCTGAGAAGATCACTGCCATTGTCGAGTCTGTCAAGACTATGACTGTTCTGGAGCTGAAAGAGCTCGTTGACACCATCTGCGAGGAGTTCGGCGTTTCTGCTGTTGCTGCTGCCGCTCCCGCTGCCGCCGGCGCTGCTGCTCCCGCTGAGGAGGAGAAGACCGAGTTTGACGTCATCCTGGCTGACGTTGGCGCCAACAAGATGCAGGTCATCAAGACCGTTAAGGAGCTGACCGGCGCTTCCCTGATGGAGGCCAAGAAGCTGGTTGAGACCCCGAACGCCAAGCTGAAGGAGCAGGCTTCCAAGGCTGACGCTGAGGACATCCAGAAGAAGCTGGCTGAGGTCGGCGCTAAGGTCGAGCTGAAGTAATTTTAGCTTAACAATAGCTTTTAACACCGTGTGGTTCAACACCGCACGGTGTTTTTGTTTTTGTGGGCATTTTTGTAACATATTGGAAACATAGGACGGTATAATTAGAGTAGATGGTAAATGCCTCCCTTGTGTAAAGGGAGGTTGCTGCGCGTAGCGCAGATGGAGGGATTGAAGCGTGACGATTATAACCGCATCACAACGCAGACAGGACAATCCCTCAGTCAGCTTTGCTGACAGCTCCCTTTACACAAGGAAGCCTCTGAGTTTCTCGTGTAATAAAAAGGTGGTGTATTTTTATGAAATTGCGCATTACTTGTGCTGCGCTGGCCTGCACCCTGCTGCTGGCGGGCTGCGCAGCAGGGGAGGGGACTGCTGTGTCTAGTTCGGCTGAACCGTCTGTCTCCACGGCGGCGGAACCAGCAATTACGCCGGAGCCAACGGCAGAACCAACTCCCGCGCCTACGCCTAACCCGGCCAGCCTGCTGGAATATACCATGCTGCCGCTGGACAGCACCAAAGAAACACCCGCCAATTTCTGGTGGTATTCCATGTCTCTGCGCGATGATACCGCCAAGGAAAATGCCCACCGTCTGGCTATGGGCCTATACAACAACGATGTGGAGGAAGTGCGGGCTGCCTGCTCGGAACGTGTGCTGACCGACACTTTCCCTTTAGATGACCTTGATGGGCTGAATGTCACGGAAGCCGCCCTGTATGGCGGGGAATATGACAGCCCGTTCCTTTCCCTGACCGTCACTGACCCCGGCAACACGCCGTTTCTGTGCGGACGGCATGAGTATTACCTCTCGTTCGATGCAGACGGAAAAGTAGATTGGCTGGGCCGTTCGCCTCTTTACGAGGACACGCAAAGCGTGACCCTGGCCAGCTATTACGAATCCTCCAGTGAGGACGTTTCTTTCTGGGGAATCACTTCTGCCGAGCTTACCAATCCGCTGGGACTGACCTGGGGTCCTGCGTCCCTGCAATGCTATGACACCTACTGGGTGCTCAATGAGGACGATGATGGCCACCACTACGAGAACCGCAGCGTGCAGGACCTTGGCTCCGTGGAAGCGCCGCCCTACGGCATTACTAGCTATGCGGTCCCGCCTGACGGCAATGTACTGACCGATACCAAGCTGGAAGTCGTATGCGAAGCCCTCAATCAGTTTTTTACCGCGCTGGCCGACGGCAGCTATACAGACGAATTTTACACAACGCCCTGCAACGACGCCCTGATTTCTGCCTAGGATGCCGCTGTGCCGCTGCCCGTCGCGGTCACGCCGGAGGCCCTGCGCAGCTGCGCCTCTCAAGACAACTGGGGTGCGCCGTGCGCCGAGATCTGGGTGCCGCTGCCACAAAACTGCTGGGCGATCATCAAGACAAACGCCCACTACACCGGCAGCGAGGGTATCATCGATGACTCTTTTTCATTCAACTATTACCAAACCGTCCCTGCCGCTTTGGCGGCAGTTTTGCCTCAATAAAGTGTTCACAATTTATTAGTATTTTTACACAAAAAGGCGTTCATATTTTTGTACATTAAATCCGTTTTGTCTCTTTCACAAAACGGATTTTTTTCTTATAATGGTAGCATACAAAATAGGGGGACATCCACTTTAAGGGAGGCTGCATTTCTTTGGAAAACAAAAAGCCAAAAGGTAATGCGATGGAAAAGCTGGCGACGCTTATCGTCGATAAGCGTAACCTGATTTTCCTTTTATACATCTTTGCGTTGATTTTCTGTGTCATTGCTACGGGCTGGGTCAACGTGGAAAACGACATCACCACCTACCTGCCGGACTCCACCGAGACCCGCCAGGGCCTGACTGTGATGAATGACAACTTCACCACCTATGGCACGGCCCGCGTCATGGTGTCCAACATCACCTACGATAAGGCCGTTCAGCTGGAAGAACAGCTGGAGGACATCGACGGAGCGGACTCCATCGACTTCGACGAGACCTCAGACCACTACAAGGATTCCACCGCGCTGTTCTCGGTCAGTTTTGACGGCGAGGTCGACGATCCCCGCGCCGAGGCCGCCATGGACGAGATCCGCGCCGAGCTGGCCGACTACGACACCTCGATCTACACCGAGGTCGGCTACGATTCTTCGGCGGACCTGCAATCCGAGATGAGCGTTATCATCGTCATCGCCGCCGTCATCATTGTACTGGTGCTGACGCTGACCTCCCGTTCTTACGCCGAGGTGCCTGTGCTCATCATGACTTTTGGTGCCGCCGCCTTGCTGAACATGGGCACCAACTTCCTGTGCGGCACCATCAGCTTCATCTCCAACTCGGTCACGGTCATTTTGCAGCTGGCGCTGGCCATCGACTACGCCATCATTCTGTGCCACCGCTTCAGCGACGAGCACGAGACGCTGGGCGTGCGGGAAGCCTGCATTGCCGCGCTTTCCAAGGCCATCCCGGAGATTTCTTCCTCCTCGCTGACCACCATCAGCGGCCTGGCCGCCCTGGCGTTCATGCACTTTGGCATTGGCCGCGACCTGGCCACTGTGCTGATCAAGGCCATCCTGTTCAGTATGCTGTCGGTCTTTACGTTGATGCCCGGCCTGCTGGTGCTGTTCAGCAAGCTGATCGACAAGACCCGCCACAAGAACCTGGTGCCCAGGATCACTGCCGTAGGCAAGTTCGACGTCAAGACCCGCTACATCGTGCCGCCCATCTTTGCGGTGGTCATCATCGCGGCAGCTGTTTTTGCGAACCTGTGCCCTTACTGCTACACCTACACCGACCTGGTCACCGCCAAGCAGAGTGAGCGTCAGGCCGCCTACCAGAAGATCAAGGGTGAGTTTGGCACCAGCAACATGGTGGCCATCATCGTACCGGCGGGCGATTACGAGTCCGAGGGCAAGATTTTGGCCGAGCTGGACAGCTGTCCCGAGGTCGACTCTACCCAAGGTCTGGCCAACATCGAAGCCATGGACGGCTACATGCTGACCGACGCCCTGACCCCGCGCCAGCTCTCCGAGCTGGCCAACCTGGACTACGAGATTGCCAAGGCTCTGTATGGTGCCTACGCCGTCGAGCACAACGAGTATGGCGAGATCATCAACGGCCTGGACGATTATAAAGTGCCGATCTACGACATGTTCAGGTTCCTGGAACAGGAGATGCACGACGGCAACATCACGCTCTCGGGCGATGTGCAGGACACGCTGGACGACCTGTTCGACCAGCTCGATGAAGCCCAGAAGCAGCTGCAGAGCGACGATTACAGCCGTATGGTCGTCTATCTGAACCTGCCCGAGGAGACCGACGAGACGTTCGCCTTCGTCAACAAGATGCACGACATCATCGGCAAATACTACGCCACCGATTCGTTCTACGTTGTCGGCAATACGACGAGCGCCATGGACCTGTCCAGTTCCTTCGGCGAGGATAACCTGCTGATCAGTGTGCTGTCCGCGCTGTTCGTTATCCTGGTCCTGCTGTTCACATTCAAGTCCGCGGGTCTGCCCGTGCTGCTGATCATCGTCATTCAGGGCAGTATCTGGATCAACTTCTCGGTGCCGTACCTGCAGCACACCCCGCTGTACTTCCTCGGCTACCTGATCGTCAACTCCATTCAGATGGGTGCAAACATCGACTACGCCATCGTTATCTCCAGCCACTACACCGACCTGAAGAAGGTCATGCGCCCGCGGGAGGCCATCGTCGCAGCCCTGAACGAGTCGTTCCCGACCATCTTCACCTCCGGCTCCATTCTGGCATCCGCGGGTATTCTGATCAGCGTGCTGACCACGAACCCCGTTATCTCCGCCATCGGTACCTGCCTGGGCCGCGGCACGATCGTTTCCATCCTTCTGGTTCTGTTTGTCCTGCCGCAGATCCTGATCCTGGGCGACACCATCATCGAGCGCACGAGCTTTGAGATGAAGGGCGTTGCCGGTATGGCCCGCACGGCCAGCGGCACAATGCACGTCAATGGCCGCGTGCGCGGCTACATCAACGGCGTCGTAGATGCTGAAATCAAGGGCGTGCTGCACGGCCAGTTCAGTGCGAACATTGCCACCGGCACCGAATTTACCGTTGACAAGCCCGACATGTACCTGTCGGAGAAGAACATCCACGAATCCGAGGACGGTACCCCCGAACCAGGCACACCCGATACGCCCGACACTGACACGAAGGGAGGCGACGCTGAATGAACCGCATTTCTGACCTGACGCGCCGCCTCTGGGCTGCGCTGCTGGCGCTCTGCCTTGTGCTGGCGCTGACCCTGCCCGTTTTTGCGGAAGGGGAGAGCGGGACCGCCGACACCGCCGAAAAGGAGACCTTCCACATCGGCACCGTCGATGACCTTTTGCAGCTGGCCGATTCCTGCCGCCTGGACAGCTGGAGCAAAAACCGCACCGTCTATCTGGACGCCGATCTGGAACTGACCGGCAGCGGCTTTGCGGGCATCCCGTCCTTCAGCGGCGTATTTGAGGGGCAGGGCCACACGATCTCCGGCCTGAGCCTTGTAGATGACGGCTCGGTCATCGGCTTCTTCCGCTATGTGCAGAAAGGCGCCAACGTCCGCGACCTCGTTGTGCGGGGCCGCGCCATGCCCACCGGCAGCCGCACCACCGTGGGCGGCATTGCGGGCAGCAACGCCGGTACGCTGCACAACTGCCGCTTTGAGGGCGTGTCCTCCGGCGCGTCCGTTGTCGGCGGCATCGCGGGCACAAATCTGGCCGCCGGCGTCATCGAAAGCTGCACGACCACGGGCAGTGTCTACGGTGCGCACTTCATCGGCGGCATCGCCGGTGAAAATCACGGCATCATTGCCAACTGCACGAACACCTCCAGCGTCAACACGACGGTGGAGCAGAACGACATCGACCTTTCCTCGCTGACGCTGAACGACCTGATCGGCACCGAGAACGTCGCCGACATCACCGACATCGGCGGCATTGCGGGCCAGTCCGGCGGTGTCATCCGCGCCTGCATGAACCGCGGCACCGTGGGCTACCAGCACATGGGCTACAACGTCGGCGGCATCGCGGGCAGCCAGACCGGCTACATTGAGGGCTGCGTCAACTACGGCACTATCTACGCCCGCAAGGAGGGCGGCGGCATCGTCGGCCAGATGGAGCCGAGCAGCACGCTGGAATACACAAAGGACACGCTGCAGGAGCTTTCCGACGAGATGGGCACGCTGCAGACGCTGGTCAACCGCGCCTGCGATGACGCCAGCGCCGCCAGCAGCGAGCTTTCCAACCAGCTCGAAGCGCTGAAGAACAACGTGACCAGCTCCCGCAATGCCATTGAGAATCTGCTGAAGCAGGCCGAAAACGGCGTGTCCATCGGTTCCCAGACCGTCAAGACCGACTTGAGCCAGTTCAAGCAGGACCTCAAGAATACCAACCTGCCCGGCGCGGACGACGGAGACAATGCCGCGGACTCGGACACAGTCATCGACTACAACGAAGCGACGCCTCCGTCTGACACCGACCCTGTCGATCCGAATTACACGCTGTCCCCCTCGGAGGAGCCCGCGCAGAGTGCTGACCTCTCCACGCCTGACGAAAACAGTGCGGCAGCGCAGGACACTGCCCCCGCACAGGAGCCTGCACAGGAACCCGCTGCAGAGGGCAGCGAGGCGGACCGCACCCCCCACGGGCAGCCCGGCCCCGAAGCTGTTGACGATTCCGCTGACAGCACCGTTGTCAGCGAGGACGACGGCACTGCCACAAAGCCGGACGAGCGCTATCCGATCGACCCGGGCTATACGCTCATCACCGAGGGTCTTGACGACCTGCCCGACACAAAGGATGTGCTCAATGACATTTCGGATGCATTGCCGGACTCCGTGGACGTCGAAATTCCAAAGGTCGAGCTGACGAACCGCGACGCCATCACGGCCAGCCGCAACGATCTGAGCAGCAGCCTGACCAGCATGGGCGACATCGTCAGCAGCCTGAACAACAACGCCAGCAGCAACAGCCAGGCGCTGATCAACGACGTGAAGGCGATCTCGAAGCAGATCAACAAGATCGGCCAGACGCTGTCCGGTGCCAGCGAGAATGTCAACCGGGATGCAGACGACATCGTGGACGATGTTTCCGATGACGACACCGATGACGACGTCGAGGCCAAGGTCACGAACTGCATCAACAGCGGCACGGTCAATGCCGACCTCAACGCCGGCGGCATTACCGGTGCAATGGCCCGCGAGAACGATCTGGACCCCGAGGACGACTACACCACCGCGGGCAGCGAGTCGCTGAACTTTACCTTCAAGACCCGCGTCGTCACCCGTGACTGCACAAACTACGGCACGGTCAGCGCCAAAAAGCAGAACGCGGGCGGCATCGTCGGCGACGCCGAGATGGGCTCTGTCATCGACTGCAGGGGCTTTGGCACCCTCGATGCCGAGGACGCCACCGGCGTCGGCGGCGTGGCCGGTATCAGCAAGTCCACGATCCGCGAGAGCTGCGCCAAGGGCCGCCTGTCCGGTGCAAAGCAGGTCGGCGGCATTGTCGGCAGCGGTGCCACCATCGAAAACTGCCGCGCCATGGTCATGATCGACAACGCTGCCGAACAGATTGGTGCGATTGCCGGTATCGTGGACGACCCGCTGGACGGCAGCGTGACCGGCAACACCTTCGTGGACGGGGGTGTCGCGGGCATCGACAGCGTCAGCTACCAGGGCATTGCCGAACCGCTGGCCTACGAGGATTTCGTCGCGCAGGAAAATCTGCCCGACGATTTCGGCAGCATCTGTGTCCGCTTTGTGACCGACGAGGATTCGCTGGTCCAGGAATACCACATCCCGTACGGCAGCGACTTCCCGACGGATCAGCTGCCGCCGGTTCCCAACCACCAGGGCCAGTACGGCAGCTGGGAGGATGTGGATCTGACCGGCATGACGTTTGACGCGACGATCCACGCCGAGTACAGCGACATAAACACGGTCCGCCAGAGCCAGGAAAAGCGCGGTGAACGCTCCCTTGTGCTGGTGGAGGGCAGCTTCGACACCACCGACGAGCTGATGCTCCATGAGGTGGACGACGCGCCCGAGACCCCCGGCACGCTGGTGGAGGCGTGGGGCCTGGAGCTGCCCGCCGACACCGGCCACACGCTGCGCTATATGCCGCCGGAGACGACGGACAACACCGTGCTGTGGGTCAAGACCGACGCAGGCTGGCAGCAGGCCGACACAAGCGTGGACGGCAGCTATCTGACCTGCACCGCCCCCGCCGGTACGACGGCCTTCGCCGCTGTGCAGATGCCCGCCAGCAAGGTGCCCCTGCTCGCGGCGGCTTGCGGCGCCGCAGCCGCACTGCTGCTGGTGATTTTGTTCATCGCCCGCAAGAGGAAAAAGAAGAAGGCCGCGGCAAAGAAAACCGCGTAAGGCCCTGCCGGGGCCGATGCTCGTCATCGACCCCCGCATACGGCAGATGCCTCGCACAAAAAACCGCTGCAGCACAGAAGCCTGTGCTGCAGCGGCTTTTTGTTTCAGCAGCTTTCTATAAACGCCTTAAAAATCTTTCGGCTGTCCTCATTCACGCGGAACGAAAATTCGGGGTGCCACTGCACAGCCCAGACGAACCTTTTATCCGGCAGGCATACGGCCTCCGTCAGTCCATCCTCCGAGACGGCCATAGCCGCCAGCCCCGGCGCAAGCGTTCACACCTCACTGTAAAAAATAAAACAGAGAAGTCCTGTGCGACCTCTCTGTCCGTTGTGCTGATTATACCGCAACGCGCGGCGGATTGCAAGCCCTTACATCGGCGGGTGGCTGCCCTTGAAGCGCTTATCCGTCGGCAGGGTCGTATATTTGTCGTACAGCTCCCGCAGCAGCACGGTACGGCGCACCATGCCGATGAACACATTGCGGTCATCCACCACCGGCACAAAGTTCTGGTCGATGGCCGCCTTTAACAGCGTCGGCATATCGGTCGTGACCGTCACGGCTTTGTAGTCGCGGCGGCGGGGAAAGCTGGAAATGGGTACGTCCTCACTGGCTTCCAGATCCAGGCCGTGCAGATTTTTCATGCCCCAGAGGATGTCGCCCTCGGTGATGCTGCCGACATACTCGCCGTTGCGCTTCAGAACAGGGATGGTGGCGTAGCGCTGGTTGGACCATTTTTCCAGCGTCTGGCGCAGGGTGAAATCCTCGTAAATGTACAGGACGTCCTGCTTGGGTGTCAAAAAGAATAAAAGGTTCATGGTTTAAACCGAACTCCTTTGGTAAGGTTGTCATACTTCTGTAAACAGTATATACTCTTGCGCTGTAAACTTTGTGAATGGAATGTTAAATCCACGCGCCAAAATAAATTTCTCCGAAATGCCCTGTTCAAGCAGGGAAAAATGGTGTATAATAGCTAAAGATTCATATAGTACAGCTGCGGGCTTAGCCGCAGCTAACCCTGAAAAGGAGGATCGCAGATGATCACCAAGGTCAATCCCTATGGACATATTTCGCTGACGAATGACTACTTCTCCGGCCTGGTGGAGCAGGCCGCCAAGCAGTGCTACGGCATTGCCGCCATGGGTCAGGCCCCGGCTGAAAGCGTTGTGCGCAGCGCCCTGCGCACCGGCAGCCTGCCGCCGAAGGGCGTCACCGTCACGCAGGAGGCCGGCAAGCTGGTCATCGCCCTGCATATCAAGGTCGGGTTCGGTCTGAACATCTCGACCATCACCCAAAGCATCACCCACCGCGTCAAGGACGAAGTTGAACTTGCCACCGGCTTAAAGGTCGCCCGCATCGATGTCTACGTGGACGACGTCATTGCCGACTAAAGACTGTTTTACCCAAAAAATATGAGGTGTAACGAAACCATGATTACTGGCCAGACCCTGCGCGACGCCATTCTTTCCGGCGCCAACAACATTGCCAACCAGCGCACCCGCGTGGATGAGCTGAACGTTTTCCCCGTTCCGGACGGTGATACCGGCACGAACATGAGCATGACCATCGGCGCCGCCCGCGCCGAGCTTGAGGCCATGCCCGACAGCTGCACCGTGGCCGAGGCCAGCAAGACCGCTGCCTCCGCCATGCTGCGCGGCGCCCGCGGCAACTCCGGCGTTATCACGAGCCTTTTGTTCCGCGGCTTCTCCAAGGCGCTGAAGGACAAGACCGAGGCATCCTCCGCTGACCTGGCTGCCGCCTTGCAGCAGGGTGTCGAGGCCGCCTACAAGGCCGTCATGAAGCCCACCGAGGGCACGATCCTGACCGTCTCCCGTCTGGCTGCCGAGAAGGCCGCCGAGTGCACCGAGATGGAGATCCCCGCCATGTGGGACGCCACCCTCGCCGCCGGCCAGGCTGCGTTGGAGGACACCCCCAACCTGCTGCCCGTGCTGAAAAAGGCTGGCGTTGTGGATGCCGGCGGTCAGGGCATCATGTTCATCTTTGAGGGCATGAAGCAGGTCTTTGACGGCGGCGAGATCGTTGCCGGTGCCGAAGTGGCCGCTAAGCCGAAGGTCTCCAGCGAGGCTGCCGGCAAGGGCGTCTTCACCGACGACCTGATGAAGGTCGAGGACATCAAGAACGGTTACTGCACCCAGTTCCTGCTGCATAAGGATCCCGGCGCCAGCGTCACCCGCCTGCGCGCTTTCCTGGAGTCCAACGGCGATTCCGTTGTGGTCATCGAGGATGACGACGTGGCCAACTGCCATGTGCATACCTCCGACCCCGGTATGATGCTGAGCGAGGCCATCAAGTATGGCTACCTGACCAACTTCAAGATCGAGAACATGCACGAGCAGTTCCTGGCCCGCCAGAAGCAGGCCAAGGGCTTGGAGAAGCAGGCCGAGGCCGAAGAAAAGAAGGACAGTGAGTTCACCTACGCTGCCGTTGACCCCGAGCGCGAGTACGGCTTTGTGGCTGTGGCCGCCGGCGAGGGCCTGAAGAATGTGTTTGCCGACCTGGGCGTTGACGCTGTCGTCAGCGGCGGCCAGACGATGAACCCCTCCACCGAGGACATCCTCGCCGCCATCCAGAGCGTGCCCGCCAAGACCGTGCTCGTTCTGCCCAACAACAAGAACATCATCATGGCGTCCGAGCAGGCGCAGAAGCTCGCGGACCGCAAGGTCATCGTGCTGCCCACCCGCACCGTGCCCCAGGGCATGACCGCCATGCTGAACTTTGACCCCGACCTGAAGCCGGAGGAGAACGCCGTTGCCATGATGCAGGCGGCGGACCGCGTCAGCACGGGTCTGATCACCTATGCCGCCCGCGACAGCGAGTTTGACGGCAAGCCCATCAAGAAGGGCGAGATCATGGCGCTGGAGAACGGCAAAATCGTTGCCACCGGCACCGACCTGGTCAAGATGACCTATCGTCTGGCCCGCTCCATGAAGAAAAAGGACACCCAGTTCATCACGGTCATTTCCGGCTGCGACGTCAGCGACGAGGACGCCGAAAAGACGACCGATCTGGTGCGCACCAAGTGCGGCGGCAGTGTCGAGGTCAGCCACATCAGCGGCGGCCAGCCCGTGTACTACTACATGATCTCTGTGGAGTAATTCGGACGTTATAACATTAAAAAGGCGAATTTGGGGATGTTCCGAGTTCGCCTTTTTTGGTATATTGCCCGGGGACGGCTGCCTCCCGGGAACTCGTTCTTTCTTTTGCCAACAAAAGAAAGAACCAAAGAAAATTGCCGCTGTTTCGACGCAGCGGACCCGCGACTTAGGGGCTGCACGCCCCCAAGACCCCCAAAGCG
>OLNE01002370.1_pt1 | contig 11856 bp, 7 predicted proteins | sample 1672431 | NCBI WGS metagenome assembly OLNE01 (sample SAMEA3136685, study PRJEB25190) | human gut metagenome | reverse complement strand
TGCCGCACCTCGCTCGCCGTATCGGCACTTAGAATTATGCGGTATTGCCTAAAAACAATCGATGGTGCAGCTGAAAAGTCGAAAATATCGTTTATTTCTACAAACGCAGCGGGATTTTGCGTTTAAAAGCCTTGGAATCCACAAAGGATTCCCGCGGCTCTTTGCCTTAAATCCGTCTTGCGCTTGTGAAATATCCGTCATTTTCTTTGTTTTCAGATACACCTTAAGAAGCTGCACCAGATGTGGACTGTGCGGGGCCGCAGTGTGATGTTGAGAAAGGGGAACAGCAGATGACCCGGATTGCGATTGTGGAGGACGAGGCGGCGGTGCGGGAACAGCTGGCGGGGTATGTGCAGCGGTACACCCGGCAGTACGGCACGCCGTTTGAGGTAACGGAGTTTGCGGATGGGATGGAGATTCTGGAAGATTACCGCCCGCAGTTCGATATCATCTTTCTGGATGTGGAGATGAAGCACCTGGACGGCATGGAGACCGCCCGCCGCATCCGGGAGCGGGACGGCGGGGTGCTGATCGTGTTCATTACCAACATGGCGCAGTATGCCATCCGCGGATATGCCGTTGGGGCGCTGGATTATGTGCTGAAACCGGTGCCCTACTTTGCGTTTTCGCAGCAGCTGCAAAAGGCGCTGGGACAGCTGGAAAAGCGGGAGCGGCATTATCTGGCTGTGGCGGTGGACGGCGGCATGCGGCGGCTGGACGCGGCGGAAATCTATTACCTGGAAAGCGAAGGCCACAAGGTACATTTTTACACCGAAAAAGAAGATTTTGTGGTGCCGGGCACCCTGAAAAACTATGAGGAAAAGCTGGTGGGCCGGGCGTTTGCACGGTGCAACAGCGGGTATCTGGTCAATCTGGCGCAGGTTTCCGGCGTGCAGCAGGATATGGTGCAGGTTGGTCCGTATACGCTGCAGATCAGCCGCCCGCGGCGCAAGGCCTTTATGGCGGGGCTGGCGGATTATATTGGGGGTGCGGGCCAATGACGACATTGCCGGATATTCCCCGCCTGTACACCGCTTTGGCGGAAGTGCTGGCGGCGCTGATGTATGCGCACAGGCTGCCGCCGCGGATGGACCAGCGCGTGATCTGGGGCGTGGAAGCCGGTTGGGCGGTGCTGCTGGGGGCGTTTTTGCAGGCCACGGGGAAAGTTCCGCTGGCGTGGTGGATCCCCTGCATGGCAATGGCGATTCTTTCCATGCTGCTGTTTTTGTGGGTCACACGCAGCATTCCGCTGCTGGAAGCGGGTTATGTGTGCGCGCGGGCTTTTATTTTGGCGGAGCTGGCGGCCAGCGTGGAATGGCAGCTGCACTGCGTGCTGTGGCCGCAGCGCGGCGGAGCGGAGCCGCTTTCGCTGCTGCTGTTGGCGGTGGTGTACGGCGGCATTTTTGCCGCGATGCTGTTTGTGGAGAACCGCCGCCCCGGCCCGGCCGGGAAGCTGAAAATAACGCCCGCAGGAACTTTTGTGGCGGTGGTCATGGCGCTGACCGCATTTGCCGTGAGCAATTTGAGCTTTGCCAACGGCAGCGAAGCCAACATGAACATGTTTTACATCCGCACGCTGGTGGACCTGGCCGGGGCGCTGATTTTGACGGTGCAGCACGAGCAGCTGCGCGAAGCCGCCCTGCACAGCGAGCTGGCGGAGCTGGACGGCGTTTTGCACCGCCAGTACGAGCAGTACAAGCAGAGCAAGGAGAACATCCGCCTGATCAACCGGCGCTACCACGAGCTGAAAATGCAGATTGCAGCCATCCGGGCGGAGCGGGACCACGCCAAGCAGGATGTGGCGCTGGCGGCCATGGAAAGCGGCATCCGCCAGTACGAGGCGGAGAACAAGACCGGCAACCCGGTGCTGGACACCCTGCTGACGGCCAAAAGCCTGTACTGCCAGCAGCACCACATCACGATGACCTGCGTGGCGGACGGGCATTTGCTGGACTTTTTGGAAACAGGGGAGATCTGCACGATTGTGGGCACGGCGCTGGACAATGCGACCGAGAGCGTAGAGACCGAGCCTGACCACGAAAAGCGGCTGATCCGTGTGGCGGTGTACGCCCAGAATGGCTTTGTGATGCTGCGGTTTGAAAACTACTGCGCGCAGGAAGTGGAGCTGGGCGCGGACGGCCTGCCGCGTCGCAACACCCATGGCGGCAGCGACCTGCGCGGTGTGCGCGCCGCCGCCGAAAAGCGCGGCGGAACTATGACGCTGCACTGGGAGAATGAGTGGTTTACACTAAGGGTATTGCTGCCGCAGAAAAAGTAACGGGAACGGCTGGGGCCAAATACAGGCTCTGGCCGCTTTTTCGTACTGTTTGGCAGGGTGCACAAAGCAGACTGAATTTTGATTGTAAGAAATGCACAATGAATTTTGAGAGAAAAATGATTTTTTGACAAAATGTGCGGCAGAAATAACAGTTTATGCAAAAAATAATTCAAAGAAAAAGCTGTTTGCTACAATATACTTAAACAAGCGGGGAGTAAAATCCACGCTGGCTGCCATCCGGAGGGCGGCATAATCAAAGGAGAAAACATTTGTTTTGCTGGTGAAGAACCTGCTGCCAAATAGCAAAGCAGAAAACTCCATGCGGCAAACAGGAGGTAACTATGAAAAAATCGAAACATATTGTAGGGGGAGCATCCATTGCGGTTTTGCTTGCTGCGGGAATCGTAGGAAACAGCCTGTGTTCCATCTATTATTCGCAGATTCAGGCGTACATGCAACGGTTTGTGACATCTTCCGAAAGTGCAAACAGCATGACGGACCTTTCAAAAGATGATGCCTACACGCAGGCATTACAGCTTTGCGAGGAAGTAGAGAGCGAAGGTCTTGTGCTGCTGAAAAACGATAATGATACCCTGCCGTTGGGAACGGACAAAATCAATTTGTTCGGCTATAACAGCTACAAGACGGTTTACACCGATTATGGCTCCGGCGGCCACCATAATGAAGATCAGAATTTTAACTTTATTGATGGTTTTGAATTTGCTGGTTTGCAGCTGAACCCGGATCTGACGAAGTTCTACCAGACGACTGCGCAGAAGCGCGCTTCGATGACAGGCATGACGGTCAGTGATGCAGACTTTAACATTTATGAAGAAACACTGGCCGAATATGATGAGTACAGCGCAACGTTCTGGCAGGATGCAAAGGCTTACTCGGATGTGGCGGTTTATGTAATCGGACGTATGGCAGGCGAAGGCGGTGACTGCCCGCTGGATATGGCCGGTTATTACGGTGGTGAAGCCGGGCGGCATTACCTGCAGCTGCAGCCGGCAGAAGAAGAACTGTTGGCAAAGCTGGAAGCAACGTTTGATAAGGTCATCATTGTCATTGACGCAAGCAATCCTATGGACCTTGGCTTTATTGAGGACAACAAGGTGGATGCTGCAATTTGGGCAGGCGGCCCTGGCACCACTGGTACGATTGCTGTAGCGAAAGCAATGATGGGTGAATACAACCCGTCCGGCCATTTGGTTGATACCTATGCTTATGATGTGACCAGTTCGCCAGCTTATGAAAACTTTGGCGATTTTACTTATGCAAACAGTGGTCTTACGATCGACGGCAATGGCGATGCCAACAACGGCAAGTACATGTACTACCAGGAAGGCATCTATGTAGGTTATCGCTATTACGAGACCCGTTACATTGGGGATGACAATGTTTATACCCCGGAGGAAGAAGCAGAGTATCAGAAAGCTGTTCAGTATCCCTTTGGCTATGGCCTGAGCTATACCACGTTTGATTGGAGCGACCCGCAGTGGGAAGTAGGCAGCCAGGGCGGCCAGGTAAAGGTAAGTGTTAAGGTAACCAATACCGGTAATGTGGCAGGCAAAGATGTGGTACAGCTGTATTACACCGCACCCTATACCCCCGGTGGAATTGAAAAATCTGCGGTTGTTCTGGGCGCTTTTGCAAAAACTGATCTGCTCCAGCCGGGCGAGAGCCAGACCGTGAGCATGACCATGAATTATGATGACATGGCATCTTACGATTATAAGACGGACAAGTGCTATGTGCTGGATGCCGGTACTTATACCCTTAGCCTGCGCAGCGATGCCCATACAGTGAAGAATGACCTGACATATGATTTTACTGTGGATCAGACCATCAAGTATGATACGACCGCCCGCAGCACGGATGAAACTGTGGCGACGAACCAGTTTGATGATGTGACTGCTGGCGATGGTAATATCGGCACGACCTTGCCGTATCTTTCCCGTGCAGATTGGGAAGGAACCTATCCTAGCCGTGAAGCAAGCGAAAACGCAACTGCCAACGCGGCAACGATTGCTTTGCTGACCAACGGCAATGGCGGAAGCACCATTGATCTGAATGATGACCCTGCACAGGGAACTACCTATACAAATGGTGAGAAAAACGGTGTAATGCTGGCAGATGCAGCTGGCATTGTTGACCCGGACAATGCAGTGTGGGAACAGTTGATGAACCACATGAGCGTTGATGAAATGAACAACCTGTATGGTAACTGCGGCTGGTGTTCGCCTGCTGTGGATTCTATTGGCAAACCGCAGGCAACCGAATGTGATGGCCCGAACGGCATCCATGACCTGGCAAGCGGCTTGGAAGCTGCTGAATATGCCAGCGAAACTGTGCTGGCAGCAACCTGGAATGTAGACCTTGCTTTGAAGGAAGGCGAAGTTTACGGTGATGAAGATCTGGTCAACGGTGTCAGTGGTACTTACGGCCCTGGTATGAACATTCACCGCTCCGCTTTCGGCGGCCGTGCAGCTGAATATTATTCCGAAGACCCGCTGCTGAGCGGTATGATGGCAGCTAATATGGTGACCGGCCTGCAGAGCCGCGGCATTTATGTGTTTGCCAAACATTTTGCACTGAATGATCAGGAAACCAACCGCGGCGGCGTTTGCATCTGGTCCAACGAGCAGGCAATGCGTGAAATTTATCTGCGCGCTTTTGAAGTGGCAATTCACAACGTAACGGGCGATGGCCTGAACCAGCTTGGTCTGACCGGCATCATGGAATCTTATAACCGCATTGGTACCAGTATGGTTGGCTACAGCTATGCAATGCTTACCCAGGTGCTGCGCAATGAATGGGGCTTCCAGGGCGTTGTAAACACAGACGCATTTGCTCTCAGCAATGGTGACTTGGCCCTGCGCGCAGGCGTGGATATGCAGCTGGCCATGGGTGTGAATGTTACCGATACGACCCTGAAGAGTGGCTATGGCATGCAGCTTCTGCGCCAGGCAACCAAGCGCCATCTGATGGTTTTGGCGAATTCTTCCCTGATGACGACGACCCGCAACTGGACTCCGTACTGGCTGATCGCACTGGGTGTGGTGGATGTTATCTTGGTTGTTGCAATCGTGCTGATTGCACTGCATATGTTCAAGCCGGAGCTGTTTGCCAAAAAGAAGAACAAGAAAAAGGCTGCAAAAGCATAAGAGAGAGGCGATTTGACGATGAAAAACAAGTGGAATCATTATGGCGTTGCAGCGATGTTTACGCTTGCTGTGGGGGCCAGCCTTGTTCTGGCTGGCTGCGGCGGAGCCAAAACGGATACGAAAGCAGCGGCCGCAGTGGCAACGAACCTGAGCTTTAATTTTGAAACCGGTGAGTATTCCTTTACCGGTGTTGACAAAGGCCGTACCTATGCAATCCGTCTGTATGGCTTTGATGCAGAAGGCAAGCAGGAAGATTATTATACCTTTACATCTTCCAACATTCTGGCGGATGACAGCAACGCAAATTATGCGGGAACGGTGGACCTAAGCGCAGACTGTACCCCCGGCGCAAAGTATAACGCTTATGTGATGACAACAACATCGGACTATAAGCGCGGCCTGTCGGACAGTGTAACAGGAACTTATGTGGGTGTTTATGCAGCGCCTGGTGCTGTAAGCGAAGCGGTGCAAAGTGGAGATACTGTAACGGTTACCATGGATCAGGATGTGTTTGAAGCATATTCTGAGTTGGAATATCCGCCGCAGACCTTTACCTTGACGCTGTACAGCGGAGCGGATGTTGTGCAGACGACCAAAATCAAACTGGAAGATTTGGCGCAGGAAGACGAGGAATATGTTGATGGCTTTGGCGTGCTGGCAAAAACGGGCACATACCACCACCGCAGCGGTGCAACAGCATTTACGGGTGTAAGCGATGGCAGCTATACCGTAACAATTCAGGCTGATGCACAGGAAGGAATGTATTTTGCATCTGTGGAATCGGAAGCGACTGCGGTAACAAAATAAAAATTTAAGATGATTATGAATACACAGGAAATCATCAAAAAACTGAATTTAGAGCAAAAATGTGCGCTGCTTTCGGGCGCTACTACCTTTGGGACCCGTGCACTGCCGAAAAATAATATTCCGTCCATCACCCTTTCTGATGGTCCGAACGGCGTGCGCAAGCAGGCGGGCGCGGCGGACCACCTGGGGCTGAACCCCAGTGTTCCGGCCACCTGCTTCCCCACGGCGGCCACTGTGGCGTGCAGCTGGGACCCTGCCCTGGGCGAACAAATCGGCCAGGCAATGGGCGAAGAAGCCGCCGCACAGGAAGTTGCCGTGCTGCTGGGGCCAGGCCTGAATACCAAGCGCAGCCCCCTCTGCGGCCGCAACTTTGAGTATTTCTCCGAGGATCCGTATCTTTCTGGCAAAATGGCAGCGGGCTATGTGCGGGGCATCCAGTCCAACGGCATCTCCGCCTGCCCCAAGCACTTTGCCGTCAACAGCCAGGAGCTGCGCCGCATGGCGTCGGATTCCGTGGTGGATGAACGCACCCTGCGGGAGCTGTACCTGACCGGGTTTGAGATCGTGGTCAAGGAAGCAAAGCCCAAGACCATCATGAGCAGCTATAACCTCATCAACGGAACTTACGCCAACGAGAACCGCCACCTGTTAATGGACATCCTGCGCGGGGAGTGGGGCTTTGACGGCGCTGTGGTAACGGACTGGGGCGGCAGCAATGACCATGCCCTGGGCGTGCAGAACGGCTCCACGCTGGAAATGCCCGCCCCCGGCGGGGACGCGGTGCGCGAGCTGATGCAGGCTGTGCAGAGCGGCAAAATTACCGAAGCGGATGTGGACGCCCGGCTGGACGAGCTGCTGACGCTGGTGTTTGATACCCATGCCGCCGTGCAGTCCCACAGCCGCACCTTTGATGCGGACGCTCACCACGCCCTGGCCCGCCGCGCCGCAGCCGAAAGCATTGTGCTGCTGAAAAACGAGAACGACCTGCTGCCGCTGGCCGAGGGCGCAAAAGTTGCCGTAATCGGCGACTTTGCCCAGACACCGCGGTACCAGGGCGCTGGCTCCAGCGCGGTCAACTCCATCAAGGTGGATACCTTTTTGGACTGCCTGAAAGAGAGCGGCCTGGCCAGCGTGGGCTTTGCCCCCGGCTTTGACCGCCAGGACAAACCGGATGCCGCCAAACAGGCCGAGGCTGTAGCCCTGGCCCAAAAGGCCGAAGTGGTGCTGCTCTGCCTGGGGTTGGATGAAATCAAGGAAAGTGAGGGTCTGGACCGCGGCGATATGCGCCTTGCGGACAACCAGATCGAACTGTTAAAGGCCGTGCAGCAGGCCAACCCCAACACCGTTGTGGTGCTCAGCGCAGGGGCTTCGCTGGAAACCCCGTGGCTCAAACACTGCCGTACCCTGGTGTATGGTGCGCTGGGCGGCCAGGCGGGGGCGGGCGCCATGCTGGATGTGCTGACCGGCAAAGTGAACCCCAGCGGCAAGCTGGCCGAAACCTGGGTCAACGCCTATGCGGATACCCCTGCCAAGGATAACTTTGCCGGGCCGGGCCGCATGGTGCAGTACCGCGAGGGGCTGTATGTCGGCTACCGCTATTACCAGACCGCCGGTGTGCCGGTGGCATTCCCCTTTGGCTATGGGTTAAGCTACACCAGCTTTGCCTACAGCAATTTGCAGGCCGCGTCCAATGGCGTGACCCTGACCGTAACCAACACCGGCAAGCGCGCCGGAGCAGAGATCGTGCAGCTGTATGTGGCAAAACCCGGGGCAGAAGTGTTCCGCCCCGCACAGGAGCTGAAAGGCTTTGCCAAGGTGCAGCTGCAGCCCGGCGAAAGCAAAACCGTGACCATCCCGCTGGACGACAAGGCATTCCGCTACTGGAACACCAGGACCGACAGCTGGGAAGTGGAAGGCGGCAGTTATGAGCTGCGGGTCGGCGCGTCCAGTGCGGACATCCGCCTGACCGCCGTGGTGGAAGTGGCCGGTACCGGCGCACCCAACCCCTATGCGGGCAAGCATCTGCCGCACTATACCAGCGGCAAGGTGCAGAGCGTGCCGGATGACGAATGGGCCACCCTGCTGGGCCGCCCGGTGCAGCAGGGAAAAGTTAAAATTGACCGCAACATGACCCTGGGCGAGCTGAACCACAGCCGCAGCCCGCTGGGCTGGCTGATCTGGCTGGTGCTTACCGCACTGCTGAACGCCAGCTACAAGCGCGGCAAGCCGGACCTGAATGTGCTGTTCCAGTACAACATGCCGCTGCGTGCCCTGGCCAAAATGACCAGCGGTGCCATCAGCATGGGCATGGTGGATGGCATTGTGATGGAATTACAGGGATTCTGGATCATCGGCCTTGTGCGGGTGATCGTAGAAGCCGTGAAAAACCTGGTGCTGAACGCACAGCTGGAACAGCGCCTGCGCAACAGCTGAGGAAAGAGAGGGGCTATTTATGCAGCTATGGAATAATTTTGCGGCAAAACACCCCGCCGCAGCCAAGTGGGTGCGCGAAGGCGGACTGTTTGTGATCGTATCCAACCTGGTTACGGTGTTCAAATACCTGCTGCTGCAATTTTTGCCGGCGGCGTTCAGCAGCCTGCCGGTGGTGGATTTTGGCTGGCCGGGCATCCCGGTCACGCTGTTTGGCGAAACCTTCCAGTGGAACATCCTGGGGTATGATTCCGCCCATGGCGGTCTGCCGTACTTTTGCGCCTACATGGTTGCCATGGTGGTGGGAGAATGCATAAACTTTCCCATCCAGCGCAACTTTGTGTTCCGCAGCAAGGGCAACCTGGCCAAGCAGATCGCCTGGTATGTGGTGGCATTCTGCTTGATCACCTGCATCGTCAACTCCATCAACTGCGTGTGGGTGGCGGTTGCGGGCCTGCTGGTGCCGGATTTCATCTACAACATTGGCACCACCGTGCTCAATGGCGGCATTTCCATGGTGATCTTCTTCTTTGTCAACAAGATCATCTTCCCAGAGGGCGCACAGGCAAAATAAAGCCCGGCAGGATCACTGGTGCTTTTCCCGGTACTCGAACAGGGCGGCGGCACGGCACAGGAAAAAGTCCTTTGGATGGTATAAAAATGTGATTGCCAGCAACGGCGAAGATCTGAACGGATAAAGAAGAATGCTGCCTTTCCCTGATGTGGAGAAAGACAGCATTTTTATTGCGTTTTTCGGAAAGAGGTGAGCAGCGGCCCCTACAAATGGGTAACGGCTGGCCATAAAATGGCGCTATTACATGGTGGGATTTGTGAGAAAGCGCTGTAGTGTGATGATATAAGACGGATGGGTGCATGGTGTGCGCCCCTACGGAATTACAATAAAACACCCCCGCCCGTGCGGTAAATGAACTGCATAGGGCGGGGGCACCGTTATTTTACAAAGAAAACGCGCAGAGCGGAGATTTTAGGCAATACCGCACAATTCTAAGTGCCGCAGCCGCCGGAGCGGTGCTTAAGCCGTCAGGCGGGAATTGTGCGGTGTTGCCTTTACTGTTCCACGGCACCGGTGGGCAGCTGGGGAACAGCGGTCAGGATGCGCATGAACTCTTCGCCGGTGATGGTTTCTTTCTCGTACAGGTACTTGGCGATCTCGTCCAGCTTGCCGCGGTTTTCAATCAGCATCTGTTTGGCTTTTTCATGCTGCTGCTTGACGACTTCCACGACCTTATCGTCCACTGTGGCGGCTGTGCGCTCACTGCAGGCCAGGCTGGCATCGCCGCCCAGGTAGGCGTTGTTCACGGTTTCCAGGGCAACCATGTCAAAGTCGTCGGTCATGCCGTAGCGGGTAATCATGGCGCGGGCCATCTTGGTGGCCTGCTCGATATCATTGGATGCGCCGGTGGTGATGGAGTTGAACACCACTTCTTCGGCGGCACGGCCACCGGTCATGGTGGCAATTTTGGCCAGGATCTCTTCCTTGGTCATCAGGGTGTGGTCGCCGTCCTCTACCTGCATGGTGAAACCCAGCGCGCCGGAAGTGCGCGGCACAATGGTGATTTTCTGCACGGGGGCGGAATGGCTCTGCAGGGCGGCAACCATGGCATGGCCGACTTCGTGGTAGGCCACGATGCACTTTTCTTTGTCGCTCAGGATCTTATTCTTTTTCTGGGCACCGGCCAGGATGGTATCCACGGCTTCCTGCAGGTCGTACTGGGTAACGGCCATGCGGTGGTGGCGCACAGCGCCCAGGGCGGCTTCGTTGATGATATTGGCCAGCTCGGCACCGGAAGCACCGGGAGTCATGCGGGCAACCACGGCAAAGTCACAGTCGGGGCCGATTTTAACCTTTTGAGCGTGCAGACGCAGGATGCTTTCGCGGCCTTTCAGGTCGGGCAGCTCCACGGGCACACGACGGTCAAAACGGCCGGGGCGGGTCAAAGCGGGGTCAAGGGATTCAGGACGGTTGGTGGCGGCCAGAATGATAACACCCTTGGCGGCGTCAAACCCGTCCATTTCGGTCAGCAGCTGGTTCAGGGTCTGCTCGCGTTCATCGTTGCCGCCCATACCGGAAGCACCGTCACGCTTTTTGCCGATGGTATCGATCTCATCAATAAAGATAATGCAGGGGGCTTTTTCGTTGGCCTGTTTGAAGAGGTCACGCACCTTGGAAGCGCCCATGCCGACGAACATCTCGACAAATTCAGAACCCGCAATGGAGAAGAAGGGAACACCGGCTTCACCGGCAACAGCGCGGGCCAGCAGGGTTTTACCGGTGCCCGGGGGGCCGACAAGCAGAACGCCCTTGGGCATTTTGGCACCGATATCCTCGTAACGCTTGGGGTTATGCAGGAAGTCAACGATTTCCTGCAGGCTCTCTTTGGCTTCGTCCTCACCGGCAACATCGGCAAATTTGATGGACTTGCCATCCTCAACGACATACTGTTTGGCACCGGATTTGCCGCCGCCAAAAATCATGCTGTTGGCGCCGCCGGTCATTTCACCGACCCGCTTGCGCATCATGCGGTTGAACCAGACGATCAGGATGATCATGGGCAGCAGCGAGATGACCCAGCCCAGCAGGGTATCCACCCAGGTGGTCTGGTTGTACACCTTGCCAAAGGAAACGCCGGCGCTTTCCAACCGGTTGACCAGCTGCAGGTCCTGCGCAATGGAGTTGGTGCAGTAGGTGGTATCGTTTTTGTCCACAAAATAGATCTGCTGATCCTGAATTTCAACGGTGCTCAGTTCGCCGCCTTCGAGCATGTTCAGGAAGGTGCCGTAATCGACCTGTTTGACCTGGCCTTTCATCATGGCGGGGAAGGCCCAGAAATTGAGCAGCAGCAACACCACAAGGATCACGGCATATACAATGCCGGTCGTCTTTTTGGGGTCGCGCGGCTGTTGGGTTTCGTGCATAACAATTCCTCCAGTTGGGGGCGGTAATAGGGGCCCCCGATAGATTCTATCATGAAGAATAAAAATGAACTGCGGATGAACAAGGCATGAAATAGCTGGAAATTCCGGTAAACTTTGCGTGAACAAGGGCAGTTTGTGGGCAAAAACAGGAATACAGACCGCGTAACGACAGGGAAAAAGTGAAGGCAACACCGCACAATTCCCGCCTTACGGCTTAAGCACCGCTCCGGCGGCTGC
>OLNE01002360.1_pt1 | contig 11892 bp, 10 predicted proteins | sample 1672431 | NCBI WGS metagenome assembly OLNE01 (sample SAMEA3136685, study PRJEB25190) | human gut metagenome | reverse complement strand
CGTAACTGTGAAGGTACTGAACAGTTACGAAATTTGAATAAAAAATAAAAAACTTCAGCAGACAGAAGAAAGCTATTGTGTCTGCTGAAGTTTTTTTATGGAGTAAAGAAACCAAGATTATATTGCAGATGTTTGCGGTGGCGTATGAATCTTGCTGTGGATTTGCAATGATATCTGAAATTAAAATTATGTAAACTAGCAATCGGAATTTTCCTTTGCCATTCGTTTCAGCTCCGGCATTACCGTACACAGCATCACGATGAAGCAGGCGCTTCCGCCAAGCACATTGGATACCGGTTCTGCGAGGAAGACACCGTCACTTCCCATATGGAACAGATACGGAAGGATGTAGGTAAGCGGAACCACGATGATGACCTTGCGAAGCAGAGAGAAGAAAATCGCGAATTTTTTCTTGCCCAGTGACTTGAACATCGTCTGTCCCACATACTGGAGTGCCTGAAAAACAAAGGCTCCGAAGTACAGTTTCAGTGCCGGGATCGCATCGGTGATCAGCGCCTGGTCGGAACTGAAGATACCGATCAGGAAACGCGGTGCAAACAGGATCACGCCCCAGGCGAGCAGTGTATACAGAATCGCCATCACGCTCATGGTGAGCCAGGACTGGAACACTCTCTTAGGCCGGCGTGCGCCATAGTTATAACTGATGACCGGAGAGGAACCTTCGGTAATGGCATGGATCGGTGTATCGATGATCTGTCGGATACTCGATACGATCGTCATCACGGAGATATACAGATCGCCTCCGGTGACCGAAAGTACATTGTTGCAGCAGATCGTCACCAGACTGTTGGTAAGCTGCATGATAAAACCTGCGGTTCCGAGGCTGATAATATTTTTTGCCCGCCTTCCGCAGTAACGGATTTCTTCTCCGGACAGAAGACGGACTTTCAATTCGGTCTTTTTCCGCAGAAAATACAGGACAAACGCTGCAGAAAGAATCTGTGATAACACCGTAGCGATCGCCGCACCGCGGATACCGAGTCCGAACACAAAGATAAAAACCGGATCCAGGATCAGGTTGGCAATTGCACCGATCGCTACAGAGAACATCCCTGTGGTGGCGTATCCCTGCGCATTGATAAATGGATTCATACCGGTAGAAACCATAGAAGGAAAAGTTCCGAGCAGATAGATCATCAGATAAGGATACGCGTAGATCAGTCCGTTTTCCGAACTTCCGAACAGAAGCAGAATCGGTTTCGCAAAGATCATACCGACAGCCATCAGAAGCAGGGCACAGACACAGATCAGAAAGAATGAGGTATTCATGATCATCGAAGACTCTTTCGTATCTTTTCTTCCACGCTCGATCGAAAAAAGCGGCGCACCGCCGGAACCGAAGAGGTTACTGAAAGCAAGAATAATCGTAATGATCGGAAAACACAGCCCGACAGCTCCAAGCGCTGTGGTTCCCACATCCGGGATCCTTGCAATATAGATTCGGTCCACAATATTGTAGAGCAGGCTTAAAACCTCCGCCACAAGCATCGGAATGGAAGCCCGCAAGATATTATCGGTGATTTTCCCATGTTCAAAGTCAATCTGTTTCATGATAAAACTCCTTTGTGTATGAGGTAGATGATGCAGGTATATGCGTTGTGCTACCGTCATGCATCTGTGTAAAATTTAGGTAAATTGCTGTTGCGCTTTTAGTGTAGCACAGATTATAATATATGAAAAATATTGTTTTTATATAAATAAAAAATAATTTCTATATAGATATGAGAAAGGAAAACGGAGGAAACTATGGAGATCAAACAGCTGGAATATTTTCGTGCAATTGTAGATGAGGGAACTATCAGCGGTGCGGCCAGAGCCCTGCATATGACACAGCCGCCGCTTAGTTACCAGATGAAAATGCTGGAAGAAGAACTGCAGGTACGCCTGTTTGCGCGGGGAAGTAAACATATCCGATTGACAGAGGCTGGAAAAGCACTGTATGTGCGGGCAGAAAGTCTTCTGACCATGACGGATATTACGAAAAGAGAAGTGATCAAAGTCAGCCAGGCAACGACGATCCATCTTGGTGTGACGCCATCCACGGTGAATATGATGGCAAAATATCTGGTAAAGTACACCAGCCATCATCCGGATATTCGTTTTGTGATCCATGACGGATCTACCTTTACACTGAAAGATGAGCTGGAAAACGGAATCCTTGATGTGACTACACTTCGTACGCCGATCGCCTTAAACGGATTCTGTTCCAAACTACTGCGACAGGAACAATTAATGGCTATGGTTCCGCAGGGACAGGAAGAAGAAGGTCTTCGGGAACTGACACTGGAAGAACTGGCCGGACATCATCTGATCCTTTCCAAGCGTCACAGAAAGTATGTGTTGTCCATTTTTGAAAAACATGGTCTTTCCTGTGATGTTTATTATGAATGTGAGGATGCCAGAACAGCCATGAGTCTGGCAGCCAGCGGATTGGGAACAGCGATTCTTCCGGCTTCCATGAGAGGACAGTCGGAAAAGATCTGTCCGATTCCGATCGCAGAAAAGGAACTGATCACCGATGTGCTGCTGGTCTGGAGAAATGAAGAACATTCGGATGTAGTAGAATCCTTTATTCGTGAGTTTTAAGTTCCCTTACATGGAAAATTGTGGTATGATGAAAATAATGTGCCGGGGCACATTGTTGTTACAGTAACACATTGTTTGTTCTCGAATAACAAACAGGAATAAAAACTTGTATTAACTAAGATAATATGATAAAATGGTAAGCTGCGATAAGGATGAGAGATATGAAGAATATAGTGTTAATTGGAATGCCCGGAGTTGGAAAAAGTACAATTGGTGTAATACTTGCAAAAGAGTTAGGTTATCAGTTTGTAGATGCAGACCTTCTGATTCAGAAGCAGGAAAAGAGATTATTAAAAGAAATTATCAGTGAAGAGGGTATCGAAGGCTTTATTGCAATTGAAAATCAAGTAAATGCTTCTATTGAAGCGAATCGCACAGTAATTGCCACAGGAGGCAGCGTGGTGTACGGAAGAGAAGCTATGGAGCATCTTGGAGAGATTGCCACGGTCATTTATCTGAAATTGTCTTACAAAGCTCTGAGGAAACGGCTGGGCAACCTGAAAAACCGTGGAGTGGTTTTGCGGGACGGACAGACATTAAAAGATTTATATGAAGAACGTGTGGTATTGTATGAAAAATATGCAGATATCACAATTGATGAGGAAAACAAAAATTTAGAGGAGACTTTACAGAGTATTGTAGACAGTCTGGAACTAAACAGTGAAGATACTGAATAGTCATGATATTCTGTAAAACTATTTGAAAAATTCAGTGGACAATATGAATAAAAAGATAAGAAATCTTTAAAATTTATTTACAAAAGCATTGATTTGTTATAACATAAAAATCAATGAGAGGGATTATCGGGACTTGTATTGGCTGAATATAAACATAGAGGTGAACTATGGATCAGTATATTATTAAGGGTGGAAACCCGTTAGTTGGTGAAGTAGAGATTGGTGGAGCGAAGAATGCAGCACTTGCGATTCTTGCAGCCGCTATTATGACAGATGATACCGTCCGGCTGGAAAACCTTCCGGATGTCAATGATATAAATGTACTTTTAGAGGCCATCGGAGGAATCGGAGCAAAAGTGGAGCGGGTAGACCGTCACACTGCAGTGATCAACGGTTCCACTATCGGTGATATCAGTGTAGATTACGAATATATCAAGAAAATCCGTGCATCCTATTATCTGCTGGGTGCGCTTCTCGGAAAATATAAAAAAGCAGAAGTACCTCTGCCGGGTGGCTGTAACATCGGAAGCCGCCCGATTGACCTGCATCTGAAAGGCTTCCGTGCACTGGGTGCAACCGTCGATATCAAATACGGTGCCATCGTGGCATCTGCACCGGACGGACTTCATGGAACTCATATTTTCATGGATACTGTATCGGTAGGTGCAACCATTAATATTATGATGGCAGCATCTATGGCAAAAGGAAATACCATTATTGAAAATGCGGCAAAAGAGCCACACGTTGTAGATACAGCAAACTTCCTGAACAGCATGGGTGCCAATATCAAGGGTGCCGGTACGGATGTGATCCGTATCCGAGGTGTGGAGATGCTGCACAGTACAAATTATTCGATTGTGCCGGATATGATCGAGGCAGGAACCTATATGTTCGCTGCAGCGGCAACACGCGGCGATATTCTGATCAAAAATGTAATTCCGAAACATCTGGAAGCGATTACAGCTAAATTAGAAGAAATCGGATGTGAAGTGGAAGAATTTGATGATGCAGTACGCGTGATCTCTGCAAAGAAACTGCGCAGAACGCATGTAAAAACCTTACCGTATCCGGGATATCCTACGGATATGCAGCCACAGATCGCAGTAGCACTGGCTCTGGCATCAGGAACCAGCATTGTTACGGAAAGCATTTTTGAGAACCGTTTCAAATATGCGGACGAGCTGACCCGTATGGGTGCCTGTGTAAAAGTGGAAGGTAATACAGCCATCATTGATGGTGTGGACAAACTGACAGGCGCAAGAGTCAGTGCACCGGATCTTCGTGCAGGCGCGGCACTGGTAATTGCCGGACTGGCTGCAGAGGGTATTACAATTGTGGATGATATCGTATATATCCAGCGTGGATATGAGGATTTTGAAGGAAAACTGAAGAGTCTGGGCGCAGAGATTGAGCGTGTGACCAGTGAAAAAGAAATTCAGAAGTTTAAACTGAGAATCGGGTGACAGAAGAACCAAAAGGGGGACTGACTCCCGTATACATAAGAGGGGTGTTGTCGGAGGGCGGCATCCCTTTGTTTGTTCATACACATCATTTTATCAATAACTGTCTCGGTCAGAGGACAGTTATATTTTGACAAGAAACAGGCAGTATGGTACACTTAGAACAATTATGGGTAACTGTTCAGTACTTTAACAGTTACGGGTATAAACAACTGAAAACAGATAACTGTGAAAGTATCAGACAGTTATAAATTTGATAGAAAAAGCAGAGGTGAGTACAGTGGATAAGACAGAATACCATTTGAAATTGGAGGAAATCAACAGACTTGTGGATGCACAGGATTATGAAGGGGCTCTTACGGTAGCGGATTCTATCGACTGGCGTAGAGTGAAGAGTGTGCGGACCTTGTGTATGGTAGCAGATATCTACGAAGTGAATGGTGAACTGGAAAAGAGTATGCAGATGCTGCAGCTGGCGCATAAACGTTCATCTATCGGCAAGATGATTCTGTACCGTCAGGTGGAACTGGCTTTGAAGATGGGGTTATATGATGATGCTGTAAAATATTATAATGAATATCTGGAGACCGCTTCCAACGATACTTCCAAATATATTCTGAAATATAAGATTTACAAAGCACAGAAAGCGCCTCTGGAAAATCAGATTGCGATTCTGGAGGAATATAAAGAGCGGGAATACACAGAACGCTGGGTATATGAACTGGCAAAACTGTATAAAAAAGCAGGACAGGAAAAGAAATGTGTTGAAACCTGTGATGATCTGGTTCTGTGGTTTGGTGAAGGCAAATATGTAACCAAAGCGATGGAACTTAAGATGACATACACGCCACTGTCACCGTCTCAGAAAGAAAAATATGAGAAAGCGAAGGCGGCAGGAAAGGTTGCAAAACCAACAGCAGGACCGAAACTGACAGAAGAAGTAAAAAATACAATTCTGCCGGGTGTGTCAGCAGCTGCAATGGCGGGTCTTCAGAAAGTGGAAGAAGAGAAAGAACAGGCTCAGGAAGAAGTGGCAGCAACAGCAGAGATTCCGCAGGAATCTGCAGGAACAACTGTGGAAGAAACTCCGGCGACGGAGGAAGAGCCGGTGAAACCGGAAACAGAGATTCCGCATATCGATACCGAAAAACTTCAGGAACGTCTTTCCAGAAGTTTTCAGGAGATTCTTTCCGGTTTTAACCGTACCAAGGCAGTAGATGCTTTTGAGGCACTGGGAAGAGCAGCAGGAGCAGAAGTTCCGCAGGAACCTGAAGCACAAGAAGAAAATATGGAAGACTATCACGTACAGGATCTGGAGCCGGAAGCTGTAAATGAAGGCATCATCTCTGCGGACAGCGGAGTTGCCGGAGTGAGCAGAACCGAGATGGACGAACTGGAAATGATGGAAAAACCGAAGGTGGAAAAACCGGAGGATAAAGAAATCATCAGTGTTCAGGAAGTGGATCTGGATGCATTATTTGCAGAGACTTCGTCTTCCCTGGCGAAAGAAGCAGGCGAGGATGCCGCAGAAAAAGCTGAGGAAGAACCGGCTGTGGAGGAAGTAACAGCAGAAGAAATCATCGGTGAACCGGAAGAAGTAGTTGCAGAAGAAACAGTAGATACAGCCGGTGATGTACTGGAAGAAAGGGTTGAGGGAGCGGTTGAGATAGTAACGGAAGAAGAGCCGGCAGAAACTCTGACGGATGCGGCGGATGAAGCGATGGCAGCTTTTGAAGCAAGCCTTTCCGGACTTTCTCTGGATTTTGCAGAAGAAACATCGTCTGATGCACCGGAAACTGAAACTTCGGCGGAATCGACAGAAGAGCCGGAAACAGAAGAAGATATTACCGGATCAGAAGCAGCACCGATGATTGAGATGGAATATCCGGAAGAAACGGAGGAAACAGAACCGGAAATCGAAGATCTGGATGCGACAAGAGTGATTCCGGATGTGACAAAGCAGGATGCATGGCATGCGACACCGGGAGATACACAGGAATTTAATCTGGAAGAAGAACTCAAAGCTGCTCTGAGCGGTATGGATGGGCTCCGGGAACAGGAAGAAGCAGAACGGTCTGCAAGCCTGGATCCGGAACCGGAGACAGCATCTGAGGAAGAAATTGCTTTTGAAGAAAAGACAGAACCGATGACAGAAGAGAATACCACAGAGGAATCTGTTGTGGAAGAAGGTTCTGAAACGGAGGCAGAGGAACCGGAAGGTGATCATATCGATAAGATGCTGGAAGAAGCAGAGATACAGCCGGATATCAGTGAGATGACTTTGGAACGGGAGACACCCGAAGAAAAACGCCAGAGGATCCTGAACAATACCAGACCGGAACGTCTGACGGCAGAACAGAAACAGCTGTTTTCGTACTTTGCTAAAGTGCCGGGCATGGATGATCAGATTCTGGATGCGATTCACGGGGCATATGAATATGCCAGTGAGAAAACATCTCATCGTGGAAATATCGCAATCATGGGAAGTCACGGAACAGGAAAAACCAGACTGAGTGAAGGGCTTGTAAAAGCAATCTGCAAAGAACTGGGACTGAAAGCTGTCAAGTATGCAAATCTGGATGCATCGGATATTAACAGGAAAGATCCGGCAACAATTATCAGCAAGATGGCAGGAGGCTTTCTTCTGATCGAGAGAGCAAGTTTTATGACACCGGAGACGATCGAAAAACTTTCTCAGGCGATGGATTTCCGTACAGACAGTATGATTCTTCTGATTGAAGATGATAAAGCAAATATGCGTAAGATGCTGGCGGATTATCCCGAATTTGCAGAAAAATTCGAAAACGTTATTTCGATTCCGGTCTTTACCAATGACGAGCTGGTAACATTTGCAAGAACGTATGCGAGAGAAAATGGTTTCCGCATGGATGAGATGGGTGTGCTTGCTCTGTACACCATGATCGGAGATAACCAGAAAGAGGATGAACCGATTACTATCGGAAAAGTAAAAGAGATGGTAGACGGTGCGATCCGTAAGGCAAGTGGCGTAAAGCTGGGAAGAAAACTTTCCAAACGTCATACAGATGCAGACGGTCGAATTCTTCTTTATGAAAAGGATTTTGATTTATAAAAGAGCATGACAACATGGGGCATGGCGACAGAAAGCTATGCCCTTTTTACACGTTTTGGAAAACAACAGGAAAGGAAGAACTATGAGTAAGAGAGAGCCTTATCTTGGCAATCCCCAGGCAACCATTGCTGTGTTGAACAAATACGGCTTTACATTTCAGAAAAAGTTTGGACAGAACTTTCTGATCGATCCTCATGTGCTGGATAAAATTATCCGTGCGGCGGAGATCACAGAGGATGATTTTGTTCTGGAGATCGGACCGGGTATGGGAACGATGACACAGTATCTGGCATATGCAGCCAGAGAGGTATATGCGGTGGAGATTGATAAAAGTCTGATCCCGATCCTGGAGGATACGCTGAGCGATTATGACAATGTAACGGTGATCAATGAAGATATCCTGAAAGTGAATATTGCAAAGCTGGCAGAAGAGAAAAATGGAGGCCGCCCGATCAAAGTGGTTGCAAATCTTCCATATTATATCACGACACCGATCATTATGGGTCTGTTTGAAAGCCATGTGCCTGTAGAATCCATTACTGTCATGGTACAGAAAGAAGTAGCGGATCGTATGCAGGTGGGCCCGGGAACGAAAGATTACGGTGCATTATCTCTGGCAGTGCAGTACTATGCAAAACCTTATATTGTTGCCAATGTTCCGCCGAACTGTTTTATGCCGAGACCGAAAGTGGGAAGTGCGGTGATTCGTCTGACCCGCCATGCTGAGACACCGGTACAGGTAGACGATGAAAAACTGTTGTTTCAGATTATTCGGGCATCGTTTAATCAGAGAAGAAAAACGCTGGCAAACGGTCTGAAGAATTATGAGGGGTTGTCTTTTGAAAAAGAGACAATAGAGGCTGCAATCGCAGAGTGCGGATTTTCACCATCGGTGAGAGGAGAGGCATTGTCTTTGGAAGAATTTGCGAAACTGGCAAATGTATTGGGTCGTGCAAAATAAAAAGTAACGTAAAAACGTGTTGACCAGAATGAGGAAATTCCGGTCAACACGTTTTAGTTTTATTTTTAAAGGAAGGAGTGTCGATTTTCATCGACATATGAAAAAGAAAAGTTATAAAATAATTTCTATTAATTATTTTATGGTTATAGTATATCCGGGAATTGTGAGAAAATCGTGTTGAAGTTGTGAAGATTTTATGAATGAACAGGAAAAGATTTATGAATATCTGCATCATGGAAGGAAAGTGTGTTATACTACGGAGTATCAGTCGTGAGAAGACTGAAAAGATTCAGAAAGTATATAAAAAAAGAGAGGTAACAGAGATGAAGATAAAGAAAATAATGGCGGGAATGTTGGCGATGGTAACGGTAATGGGAAGCCTGGTGTCACCACTGAGTGTAAAGGCAGATCAGATTGATGCACCGTATCTGGCGCTGGGAGCGGATCTGAATGAAACAGAGAAATCCACAGTACTGAGTCTGCTGGAGATTAATGAAGCGGATCTGAGCAGCTATCAGGTAATTACTGTAACAAATGCGGATGAACACAAATATCTGGATTCTTATCTGGATTCCAGTGTGATCGGAACCAGAGCACTTTCTTCTGTTCTTATTGAAAAAAAGGATAAAGGAAATGGAATTAAAGTGACAACCAGTAATATCACTTACTGTACCACAGGTATGTATCAGAATGCGCTGGCAACTGCAGGAGTCACCGATGCGGATGTACGTGTGGCAGGACCGTTTAATATCTCCGGAACAGCGGCGCTGGTAGGTGCAATGGAAGCTTACAGTAATATGACCGGCGAGACCCTGAAGGCAGAGAATGCAGATGCGGCTACAGAAGAGCTGGTAACCACCAGTGATCTGGGTGAAGCTATTGGGGATAAAGGGCAGGCGGAGGAACTGGTAGGCGCAGTAAAAGAAGCTGTCGTCTCTCAGGACCTGTCTGATCCGGAAGAAATAGAAGCTGTCGTAGACGATGCAGCAAAAGAGATGAATATTCAGTTGTCTGATGAGGATAAGCAGAAGATTGTAAGTCTGATGGAGAAAATCAGCAGCCTGGATCTGGATGTGGATTCCCTGAAAGAGCAGGCGAAAGATCTGTACAACAAGCTGGAGAGTCTGGATCTGAACATTAACCAGGAACAGGTCAAAGGGTTCTTTGACAGGATAGTAAGCTGGTGTAAAAATATATGGAATTCTATTTTTGGCTAAGATGTCGGAGAAATAAAAAGAAATGACAGAATAATTTGACGAATCAGTACAGGAACAGGAAAAGTTAAAATGACAAAACAGTGTAAAATGTTATAAAAATAAAATAAAAAATAAAACATATTGTGCAAATTAACTATAAGTTCATATTGCGTTCATAAATTATTCATAAACTATTGATATGATAAATACAGTTCCGAAAGGGACATCTCAAAAAAGTTTGTAATGGGTTCATTACACATAGAATTTTTTCATAATAATAGCCCGGGTATCGAGAGGTATCCGGGCACTCCTCATGTTAGAGGAAAATTTTTGTTTGTGCCTGTGTAAAGAGGAGTAACTGTGTTTTAACAGTTACTCCTCTTTTTTTGAATCCGGCTTCTCTGCTTTGCGAAGTGCCTCACTTTGGATCGCTTCGTTCAGAGAAAGCATCTTATCATCCAGTTCGGCTACAAATTCTGCGCAGGCACGGAGATCTTTGCTGATATATTCCGGTGCGCTGCCCTCGAACTTGTAGTAAATCTTATGCTCCAGGCTGGCCCAGAAGTCCTGGGCGATGGTTCGAATCTGTACTTCTACGATGATATCCACCACACGGTCTGACAGATGTACCGGGACGGCCACCAGCATATGATAGCTACGGTATCCGCTGACTTTCGGGTGAGTGATGTAGTCGGTAAGTTCCACAACGCGCAGATCCGACTGCTTTGCCAGCATATCAGCGATCCGGTAAATATCCTGGGTAAAGGAACAGATGATACGAATACCGGCGATGTCGGTGATATATTTTAACATATTCTCCAGAGTCACTTCGTGACCGTGGCGTTTTAATTTTTTGACGATACTTTTCGGTTCCTTGATCCGGGACTTCACGTGTTCGATTGGATTGTAATTATGAATGTGAATAAACTCCTCATTCAAAATGTCAATTTTTGTGGACATCTGGCGAAGGGCAGCATCATAGAGAAACATCATGGTTTCCCAGGAATCCGCATCGTCAAGAATCTGTGATACATATTTTAATGCGTCCATATAATTTTCTCTGTACTTTCTGATTTATTTTATTTCGTAACTGTTCAGTACCTTCACAGTTACGAGCCAAAATGCATTTAAACGATAAAAACACGCTTTGCGAGTTTTTATCGTTATCGCGGCACTCCTCAAGGTTCCGTGCAAGCACGGACTTTGACTCGTTGCTCGCGTAAATCACCTTCGGTGATGGCATTTTGGCTTGTATGTCTCGGGATTTTGACATATTCATGTCAAAACACCTCGCGGGACAGTGGCTACTGAATAGTTACTTTATTTCATTTATTTTTCAATTCCGAGACGGGCGGGAAGACCCTGATCAAAGGGATGTTTGATTTTACGAATCTCCGAAACATAGTCTGCAAGAGCCACCAGTTCTTCACTGGGCTGCTGACCGGTCAGGATAACTTCCAGATGTGCCGGTTTCTCATTCTTCAGATAATCCAGCAGAATCTGCTCGTCGAAAAGACCCGCGCGGATCGTATAGATCAGTTCATCAAAAAACAGCAAGTCATAATTTTCTTCTGCCGCTTTTGCAGTTATTTTGCGGAATTGTTTTTCATAGTAAGTTTTCCGTTCCAGTTTTTCGGAAATTGTCATCTGGAAACTGAACTTTTCCTGTTCCAGCCCATCAACAAAAGTAATATTCGGAATCTGTTGCAGAATCTTCCGTTCACTGGTTTTGTTATTTTTCATAAACTGATAGATCAGAACCTTATATCCATAACCTGCAGCGCGGGTACAAAGTCCCATTGCAGTAGTAGTTTTTCCCTTTCCATCTCCGCAATATACATGTACATAACCTAAGTTGTCTTTCATGATCAACACCTCCAAACAGTAATATGTCACGTCC
>OLNE01002359.1_pt1 | contig 11899 bp, 10 predicted proteins | sample 1672431 | NCBI WGS metagenome assembly OLNE01 (sample SAMEA3136685, study PRJEB25190) | human gut metagenome | reverse complement strand
CATGACCGAAAGGAGGGACAAAACGAGCGAGAATTATCAGTGTTCCAAAGCAGACTTAGCAACTCTGCCGCCACAATCCATATATCGGTATAATGATACTCCTTTACCGCCGTAGTCCGAGCGTTAGAAGCGTCGCAGGCAACGGGTAGAGCTGCATGAGAACCATGCGGAAGTGAAATTCTTGTGAGGTTTGCTAAGACCGTCTGACGAGCCTATTTTTTGTTAAATTGAAAAAAGATAGGGGGAAATTCTAATGAATAAATCAAATAGCAGTGAAGAAAAAGAACTGCCTTTATATAAGGAAACAGAAGTAAGAGTACCTATCCATTTGAAAATAACATTAACAATAAGGGAAGCCGCTGAATATAGCAACATAGGTATCAATAAGATTGATTCTATGTTAAAACAGCCAAACTGCCCTTTTGTTTTATATGTTGGAACACGAAAGTTAGTGAAGCGTAAAGAATTTGAGGAATACATTCGCCGAGAATTGATTATATAGCCTTTAATAGCTGAAATATTTGTCTGTTAAGCTTGAAAAAACGGAGTCCTTGTGATATACTTTATATTTGCGTTGGACTCTTTTTTTACGTGAAAGGAGTCCGTCATGGGAAAAAATTTAAAAGGCAAAGAGTGTGGAAAAGGTATTTGTCAAAGAAAGGACGGTTTGTATTTCGCAAGATTTTATGCTAAAAATGGTACGCGTCAAAATGGATATTTCAAAACGCTGCCAGAAGCAAAAAAATGGCTTGCTGACGCAAAGTATGAAGATACACATAATCTAATCGTTACTGCGCCTGATATGACAGTAGACAAATGGTTCAATTATTGGATTGATAATATCATTTGTGACCTTGCGCCAAACACGATTAGAAATTATCGTGAGCGTTACGAAAGAAATATTCAACCATTGATAGGAACTATGTGTATAGCTGATGTAAAACCTATGCACTGTAAAGCTGTCTTAAATCGAATGGAAACAGAATATGCAGGCTCAACAATCCGGCAGACCTATATTTCAATGGGAACTATGTTCAAATCAGCAGTTATGAATGATATTATTGCAAAGCACCCTATGAATGGTGTTCGATATACGAAACCAGTCCGGGCAGTAGATGATATTAAATACTTAACCGTTGAGGAACAGGAAAAGTTTCTTGAAGCCGCAGAGCGTTCTCATAATTATAGACAGTATGCTTTGTTATTAGAAACGGGTTTGAGAACGGCTGAATTGATTGGTCTGACATGGGACGCTATTGATTGGAAAAAACGTACTTTAACTGTAAATAAGAGTTTAGAGTATCGACACAGCCGGAGATATTGGCGTGCCGGTCCGCCTAAAACAAAAAAAAGTTATCGTACTATTCCGCTTACAGAACGCGCATATACAATCCTAAAAAGTTGTTATGATGAAAAAGATACCCGGAAAGAGTCTGAAATGCTTTCACAGATTTTGGAGTACACAGACAGCAGAACGGGAGAAAAGAAATGTCTTGTCATGCGGGATTTGGTATTTATCAACTGGCGAACAGGAGAACCTGCTAAAAACAGTTCCTACGATACACATTTATATAAATTGTGTGATGAAGCTGGTATTAAGCGTTTTTGTATGCACGCCTTACGACACACTTATGCTACACGCGCGATTGAACGCGGCGTACAACCTAAAGTTTTACAGCAACTATTAGGACACGCAAGTATTAAAACAACAATGGACAGGTATGTCCATGTTACGGACGAGTCCCTTGCAAAAGCTGTTCAGCAATTTGAAGCAGCTACACCCACAGTTGAAAAAAGGGTGTAAAAAGGGTGTAATAAAAATATAGAGAAAGGCGAAAACCCGCATAAATAAAGGGTTTTCGGACAGGTAAAGATAAAAATGAAATTAGGTATTGTTGGCCTTCCTAACGTTGGAAAGAGTACATTATTTAACTCTCTGACAAAGGCTGGAGCAGAGTCTGCCAATTATCCATTCTGTACTATAGATCCGAATATTGGTATTGTTGCCGTTCCGGATCAGCGTCTTAAAGTACTGTCTGATATGTATGATTCCGCAAAGATTGTTCCGGCTACAATTGAATTTGTTGATATCGCCGGACTTGTAAAAGGTGCTTCTAAAGGAGAGGGTCTTGGAAACCAGTTCCTTGCAAATATTCGTGAAGTAGATGCGATCGTTCATGTGGTACGTTGTTTTGAAGACAGTAATGTTATTCATGTTGATGGAAGTGTCGATCCTCTTCGTGATATCGAAACAATTAACTTTGAGTTGATTTTCTCTGATATCGAAGTATTAGACCGCCGTATTTCCAAGTCCGCACGAGCAGCTCATAATGATAAGAAGATTGCGGCAGAAGTAGAATTTTTAAAGAAAGTAAAAGCACATCTTGAAGATGGACAGCTTGCTAAAACATTTGTTATTGAAGATGAGGACGAGCAGGCATTATTAAGCGAATGTAATCTTCTTACAGATAAACCTGTTATCTTTGCGGCTAACGTTTCTGAAGATGACCTGGCAGATGATGGTGCAGAAAATCCTTTTGTACAAAAAGTCAGAGAATATGCGAAGGGCTGTGAAGCAGAAGTATTTGTTGTATGTGCTCAGATCGAGCAGGAGATCGCAGAACTTGACGATGATGAAAAAGCAATGTTCCTTGAAGATCTCGGCTTAAAAGAGTCTGGACTTGAAAAGCTCATCAAAGCAAGCTATTCTCTGCTTGGTCTTATCTCTTATCTTACTGCCGGTCCGATCGAATCAAAGGCATGGACAATCACTCGTGGCACAAAAGCTCCACAGGCAGCCGGAAAAATCCATTCTGATTTTGAACGTGGATTTATCAAAGCTGATGTTATCAGTTATCAGGATTTAATTGAAAACGGAAGCATGACTGCTGCAAGAGAAAAGGGTCTTGTACGTTCTGAGGGAAAAGAATATGTCATGCAGGACGGAGACGTTGTATTATTTAAATTTAATGTATAAAATGATGTCAGTGTCAAAACAGCATTAAAAAAGGAAATCTTACTTGGACAAATACCTAAGTAAGATTTCCTTTTTTCTTTTCTCTTTTCTTTACCGGATTATCACTTTTCCTTTAAATCCAGCTTTTTTGACCTGATTTTTTACATTTTTACTCTTTACATATACTTTGCATTTTTTCGGAAGACTTTTTAAATTACTCTTCTTTAAATTTACCGCATTGATATATATTTTTTTAAGGTAGCAGTTTTTCTTTCCTCCAAAGTTTCCGCAAATCGTCTGAATTCTTTTTGGAAGCTTGACTGTTTTTAACTTTTTACACTTATTAAACATTGCATAGTCTAATTCACTGATTGATCTGCTAAAGCGGATTGACTGGAGGTTCTCCATGTCTCCAAACGCTTCTTCTCCGATTTCTTTTATAGAATCCGGAAGATAAATACTCTTAATGCTGTCATTTTTGTAAAAAGCACCATCTTCTATTTCTTTTACAGACTTCTTTACTTTATACTTTGTTTTTGTGCTTGCTACACTATAAAGAACTTTTCCATTCTTTGAGTAAATGTCATTATTGATTACTTTTAAATACGGATTAGCAGAAGATGCTGTAATCTTTACTTTTGGACACTTTCTCACCGTTGGCCAGTACTTTACTTTTTTCGGAATATAGAGGCTCTGAAGCTGTGGACAATCATAAAATTCTGTTCCGGAAACTCCTGCCGGGTCTTCAAAAATAATTGTTTTAAGCTTCTGATAGTGGCATGCCGGTTCAGAAACACGAACGCCTTTTGCAATAGTGATCTTTTCAAGTACGGCCTGATAAGAACCAGCTGCTGGTTTATATGTACGACTTGTCTCTTCCTTCCAGTCCTGCTCCCAGTCATCCCAGCTAAAGAAGGTTACTTTATAAGTATCTCCCTGATAGGAAACTTTATTTGGAATTGTTACCTCGCTCTTTCCCTGTGTTACATTCAGACTGGCTTCACATTCACCTGTCATTCGGTTTATTTCGTAATTGACTCCATTGATCTCAACCCATTTTGACTTTGCCTCTACTTTGGAAAAAGGTAAAGCTGTTGTTGCAAGTAATGCAGACAACAGACAGGCAGAAATTGCTTTTAGTTGTTTTTTCATTATGTTTTTCCTCCTGTAAATATCATGTACTTTCAAAACTTTCACAGGGGTTATTATAGCACAATTTTTTCTAAAAACAACGCCTTTTTACACTATCTTTTCTAATCTGTTGTTCTCATAACGATAAGATATCCACTTTGTAATCGTAAAGTAGCTTCCTTCTCCACAATTTCGTTGCTGACACCGATGCTTTCTTTGTTATAAAGGGCTGCCTGATGTAAAGGATAAGAAAATCCCTCTTCATCAATACCTGTTACCTCTGGTGAAAATGCAATAATAGAAAAATATTCTTTCTTTTGCTCTGTTTCGCTACCTTTCCGATTATATTTTTTCTTATATTTTTTCTCGGCCGGACCACGAAGGATTTCTATTTCGTTATGGGCATCAACAATCTGTGCGTCGATTCCTTCATCACGTAATAATGCCAGCAGGCTGATATTGGCAAGTGTATGATCATATCTTGTTCCTGTTGCTCCTAAAATGGTTACTTCTTCTGCTTTTAGGTCTATTGCATACTTCACTGCAAGATGTGTATCGGTATAATCTTTTCGTGTTGGAAATTCACGTAACGGTATTCCTTTTTGTCTGTAGTATTCTAACAATTCTAAATTTCTAAGGCTATCAAAATCTCCAAGGATATCTGTTGGTTCTATTCCAATCTCTTTGCAGTGTGCAAGACCGGAGTCTGCCGCAATAATATGGTCATACTGTCTTTCTCTTAAATATTCTTTGGCAAAATCCACATCTATGCTTCCGCCACTTACAATTAAAATACTCTTCTTTTTCTGCATTCCTCGATATTCCTTTCTGACTTTCTGACTTTCTGTTCTTACAGAGTCACTGTTTTCCTCTTCTTTGAAATTCATATTGATAGATAGGAATCATTCATTAATTCATTACTAATTCATTACCATTTCTTCTGCTGTGCCAGTTCCTCATAAAACATACAGTAATCATCATAACGCATTTTGCTGATTTTTCCTTCTTCTAATGCTTTTTTCACTTCACATCCAGGTTCATGAATATGACAGCATCCGTTAAACTTACATGTATTTTCATAAGGTGTAAATTCAGGAAAATAATACTTCAAATCTTCTTTTTCAATATTTTCAAGGAAAAGAGAACTAAAGCCCGGTGTGTCCATCAAGTAGGTGTCTTCTCCAATATAAATTAATTCTGAATGTCTTGTCGTATGCTTTCCTCTTTTGATCTTTTCACTGACTTCTCCTGTCTCCATCTGCCTGTCCTTGCTGATGCAATTTAAAGTAGATGACTTTCCGACTCCGGAGGGTCCTGCCATAATGGTTGTCTTTCCTCGCAGAAGCTCTTCTACCTGGGTAACCCCCTCGCCTTTTGCTGCTGCCTGAAACACGACGATACAGCCGCTGTTTTCATAATCTTTTCTTAACTGTTCCTGCTGCTGCTCTGTAGAGAGGTCTGTCTTATTAAAACAGATGATTACCGGTATCTCTTGTTGCTCCATTGTGATCAGAAAGCGATTCAGCAAATGAAAGTTCGGTTCTGGTTCATGAACAGAGAAAATGACAAGCGCCTGATCTACATTTGATGCCATCGGACGAATCAACTGATTCTTTCTTTTATGAATCTTTACAAGGTTCCCTGTTTTTTCTTCTTCAGATAAAACATCAATATCTACAACGTCACCAACATTCGGTTTCATCTTTTTATTGCGGAAAATACCTCTTGCACGACATTCATAAAGCCCTTGCTGTTCAACATATACATAATAGAATCCTCCGATTCCTTTCATAATCTTTCCTGTCATTCTTTCCTCCATAAAATATGATGTACTCTCGGAATCTTTTTGTGCTTGATTTCGCATTATACAAGCTTCTAATCTGAAATCGCACTTAAATTTACACTATATGTGTTATATTGTTTGCCATTTACATACATAATTACAGTTCCGCCACCTTCTCTGTCTCCTTCAAATGTAATGTTTAACGGAAAATCATCATTGCTTACACTACTCTTTGAATAAATGGTACTTTCCCAGGAATCCTGCTTTAACACGAGCTTTACGCTTCCGGAAGCCCCCTCATCAAATGGCTGTTCTTCAATGTTTACGCTTCCTTCATAACGATAACTTTCCTGTTCTCCAAGGCTTAGAACAACCGATACTTTTGTTCCCTTATCTACCGATGTTCCCGACTCAATTCCTTGAGAAATAACATCGCCTACGCCAACTTCTCCACTATAGTCATAGCTTACTGTACCAAGCTTTAATCCAACCTGATTCAACTCTCTTTCTGCAACACTTTGTGAAACACCGATCAGCGACGGTACGGTTGTCTTTCCTACACCTTTACTGATTGTAATCGTTACAGCAAATCCTTTATTAACAATGGTTCCACCTTTGGGACTCTGTTTGATCACATAGCCTTCCTTTACGGTATCGCTTGTTGCATATGCTTTCTTTACTTTGAGTCCAGCCTTCGTTAATTCTTTTTCGGCCTTTTTCTCTGTATAATTCACCATAGCCGGTACTTCCACTTTTTCTGCAGTTGTTGTCGCATCTGCCGAATCTTTCTTACCAAGTGTAATCTTTACTGTAGAATCAATTGCAACCGCATCATCTTTATTATACTGTTGTTTTTTTACGATAAGATCACTGTCTGCACTGCTGCTTCCGTCTTCATACGCAAAGTCTGCTTTTAATCCCAATGCTTTCATCTCATCTTCGGCCGCATTTTTCGTAAGTCCGATCAGATTTGGCATCTTTGTATATTTTGTCTCTTCTGGCTTTGATTCAGTCGTTGCCTCCTTTGGCGCTTCTGTTGTTGTCTCAACCGCAGCCTGTGTCGTTCCTTTATTAGAAGATGTCCGGAATAAATGAAGAGAATTCCCAACAAGATAAAAGACGATACAGGCAACTAAAACACCGAAGGCTATCGTAATTACAAGAATTAGCTTTTCAAGCTTTGGATTCATGGATGCATCATCTTTATAATCTTCTTCCTCTTCTCCCTCTTCTTCCACTTGAGATTTCTTTTCTTCTACGTCTCTTTTTCTCTCTGTTCCTGTCAGGGATTTACGAATTTTCTCTATGTCTTCTGTATTTCTCTGAATTGTCGGTGAATCATCTACTAACGGATCCACATATACATAATTACCGTCCGGAGACAAAAATACCTTCTGCAGATCAAGAATAAGTTCTGCTGCACTCTGATAGCGCTGTTCCGGCTGCTTCATAGTACATTTTAAAATAATTTTTTCCAGGCTGGATGGAATATCCGGGAAATAACAACGCGGCGGAGTAATTTCATCCCGCAAATGCATCAATGCGATCGCAACTGTATTTTCCCCATCAAAAGGAACCTTTCCCGTAGCCATCTCATAAATAGTGATACCAAGAGAATAAATATCACTTCTTTCATCGGCATAGCCGCCTCTTGCCTGTTCCGGTGAAAGATAACGTACCGATCCCATCGCACTTGATGAAATCGTATCATCTCCTGTTGCTGCTCTGGCAATTCCAAAGTCTGTAACTTTAATTGTTCCACTGTCTGACACCAGAATATTTTGTGGCTTAATGTCTCTGTGTATAATATGATGCTCATGTGCAGCCTGCAATCCACTTGCGATCTGAATTGCGAAGTCTACGGTCTCTCTGGCACTTAAGCGCCCATATCGTCTGATATAGCGTTTTAATGTCATTCCTTCCGCCAGTTCCATCACGATATAATGGATACCTTCTTCATTTCCTGCATCGTAAATATTTACAATATTAGGATGAATCAATCCGGCTGTAGACTGCGCTTCTACTGTAAACTTTCGCACAAAGCTTTCATTATCACAATACTCCCGGCGCAGAACCTTGATTGCTACATAACGGTTTAATTTATGGCATCTGGCTTTGTATACATCTGCCATACCTCCGGAACCGATATGTTCGAGTATTTCATATCTTCCAGCTAAAATAGTCCCTTTTTGCAGCAATGTCTTCACCTCCCACTTCTATTCCGGGCGATGACAACCGCAATATTATCAAGGCCACCATAAAATAAAGCTTCTTCTATGCATTTGCCTGCATATTCTTCTTCTGTACAATCCTCTGATAAAATCTCTTCTAGTTTTTCATCGTCTACCATATTTGTTAATCCGTCAGAACATAATAAAAGCGAACTTCCTTCTTCCATATCAACAATGAAGAAATCCGGCTGAATATCTTCTGCCACACCTACTGCCTTTGTTATAATATTTTTCTGTGGATGATTCCGGCTTTCTGACCGGTCAATCTCACCAGCTCGAACCAGTTCTTCCACGAGAGAATGGTCCATTGTTACCTGACGGATCTTGCCATCAAAATAATATAGCCGGCTATCCCCCACATTCATAATATATGCTGTTTTATCTACTACTGTCGCTGCTACAAATGTTGTACCCATTCCTGCATACTGTTCTTCTTTACAGGACAGTTCGTATACTGCTTCATTTACTTCATTTAAAAGTCGTTCCATAACGAGGAAGGGAAGTTCTTTCTTCTCTTTCTTCGCCAGCTCCACAAAACGGTTTACCGCATAAGAGGATGCTTTATCGCCAGCCTTATGTCCACCCATTCCGTCTGCTACAATGTAGAGATTGGGGAAACAGCCAATCGGCTCATCAGAAAAAAACAGATAGTCCTGATTTACTTTTCGCTTTCTTCCAATGTCCGTCATGCCGAAAGATTTCATTCATTCCCACTCCTTTCTTTATAGCTTTTCCTTAACTGTCCGCACGCAGCTTGAATATCTCTTCCCATCTCCCTGCGGACCGTCACCTGAATATGCTGTCGTTCCAGTATATGTTTAAATGCCGTTACATTATTCTGTGTAGATTGTTCAAAATCTCTTTCTTTGATTGGATTTACCGGAATAAGATTAATGTGGCAGTTCATGCCTTTCACTCTTGAAATAAGTTCTTCGGCATGTTCCTTTTTATCGTTAACTCCTTTTACAAGGCTGTATTCAAATGTAATTCTACGGCCGGTTGTCTTCGTATAATACTTCGCGGCCTTCATCAGTTCATCCATAGAATATTTATTTGCGATCGGCATCAGTTCTTTTCTCATCGTATCATTTGGCGAATGTAAAGAAATTGCCAGGGTAACCTGTGGGTTTCTATCTGCAAATTCATAAATCTTTGGTACGATTCCGCAGGTGGATACTGTAATATTTCTATGACTGATATTCAATCCTTCCGGTGAACAGAGTAACTCGATCATACGGCATAATGATTCAAAATTATCAAATGGTTCTCCAGTTCCCATTACTACAAGATGCGATACTCTCTCCCCAGTAGCTTTCTGAATCGCATAAATCTGATCAAGCATTTCGGATGGATATAAGTTTCTTGACAATCCAAGTAACGTAGATGCACAGAAACGGCAGCCCATACGGCAGCCTGCCTGTGAAGAAATACAAACGGAGTTTCCATGTTTATACTTCATCAATACACTCTCTACCATATTTCCATCGTGCAGAGAAAATAAAAACTTCTGTGTACCATCTATCTTTGATACATAATGTTCTACTTCTTCTACTCCATAAAAAGGATGTTCTTTTAAAAGCTTCTCCAGACACTTTGCCGGAACATTGCTCATCTCCTCCGGACTTCTTACCAGCTTCTGATGCAGCCATCCGTAAATCTGCTTTGCCCGAAACTTCTTCTCGCCAAGTTCTACTATACAATCTGTCAGTTCTTCCATTGTCATGGATTTTAAATCCATCTATCTCGCCTCCGGTCTTTCAAATTTTGAAATGAAGAAGCCATCACAGCTATCCTTACCCGGTATTAGCTGTAAATATCCCTGACTTCCTGTTCTGCCTTTAAGAGTTTCTGGCAGATAGTCTTCTATCGATACCAGACGCATTGGTGTATTCTCTTCTATCCAGCGGATATTCTCTATATTCTCTCCCCGGTTTAGTGTACAGGTAGAGAATATCATCTCTCCGCCTGGTTTTACATACTTCCAGATAACGGAAAGTATATTTCTTTGCAGCTGTGCAAGCTCGGAAAGCTGCTGCTGTGTCATCTGATATTTGATATCATTCTTTCTTCCCATAATGCCCAGTCCACTACAGGGAAGATCTGCAAGAAGAACATCAACACTTTCTAAAAGACTTTCATCTTCTACAAGTGCATCCCATTGCTGTACTTCTACATTCTCATAACACATCCGGTCTTTATTCTCCTCGATCAGATCTGTCTTATATTCTGTTAAATCTCTCGAAAGAACCTTTCCGGTTCCATGAAGCCGGTCTGCCGCATGGAATGTCTTCCCGCCTGGTGCCGCACAGACATCAAGAACAAAATCGCCTTCGTTGATATCCGCGACTTCTACAGCAAGCTGTGAACTCTCATCTTGTACTGCAAACTTTCCCTGACGGAAAGCTGCAAGCTTCCCAAGATAATTCAAATGAGAAATCGTAAGGGCATAAGGAAGGTAGGCTCCTCTTTCCACACTGACCCCTTCTTTTTTCAGTTCTTCTTCTAATGCCTCTGGTGTAATCACAGAAAGATTGGTACGGATCGTTAGTGGTCTTGCCTCTAAAAAAGAAGCAAACATCGTCTCCGCAGTTTGAGCACCATACTGGTCGATCATGAGACGACTAAGCCATTCCGGTACAGAATATGTGATGCTCAGATACTTATCAAATTCTTTTTTGTCAGGAACAGGCAGACGGTCTTTCTCTCTTACGATGGTTCGTAAAACTCCATTTACAAAACCACTGAGTCTGCCAAATCCTCTTTTTTTTGCAAGAGATACTGCCTCCGAACAGGCAGCCGCATCTCTTACATCCATAAACAGGATCTGGTATGCTCCCATTCGCAGAAGAGAGCGTATGAGCGGCTTACACTTTTTCATTGGCGTTTTTGAATACGTATCAAGGATATAATCCAGATAAATCTTTCTCTCTGTTACTCCCTCACAAAGTCTGGTATAAAAAGCCCTGTCAGACTTTTTTTCAAACTGGTGGCGCATCAGTGTCTCTCCGATTGCAATATGAGAAAGCTTTTTATTTCTTTCAATATCAATCAGCGTATCGAGAGCTTCCGCTCTCATGTCTGTCCGCTTCTCCATCTGCTTTTCCTTTCTTTTTCTCTGACCTGTTAACGGTTGTTTTCATTATCTTGTCCAAGCAAAGTTCCGATTTCTACTTTATGTCCAAGTAAAAATGCCTTTACCGGCATCCTCTTCTTGCCCTGAATCTGTACTTCGTTCAGTTTAAGCAGATTCTTTCCTGTCTGCACATAAATGGCATCCGGTGTAACTTTTACAACAGTTCCTGGCTGTGCATCACTGCTTCCTTCTTCCACATCAGCATCCCAGATCTTAAGTGTCTTATCATAAAATGCGGTATACGCACTTGGCCAGGAATTCAGGCCTCTGATCAGACGTTCAATCGCTGCCGCGTCTTTATTCCAGTCAATCTTACCTAAATCCTTTGTAAGCATTTTTGCATAGCAGCTATCTGCATCATTCTGCGGAGTCCGTACGGCTGTTCCATTCTCTAATTTTGCAAGAACATCTAATAACAGCGGACCTCCTGCCACTGCAAGCTTATCATGAAGAGATTCTCCGGTTTCCTTCGCATCAATCGGTACAACAACGTGTTCTATCATATCTCCGGTATCTAAGCCCTTTTCCATATACATGATCGTAACACCGGTTTCCTTTTCTCCGTCAATAACGGACCACTGAATCGGTGCTGCGCCACGATACTTTGGAAGTAAGGAAGCATGTACATTAATACATCCATACTTCGGCATATTTAAAATGCTTTC
>OLNE01002358.1_pt1 | contig 11901 bp, 6 predicted proteins | sample 1672431 | NCBI WGS metagenome assembly OLNE01 (sample SAMEA3136685, study PRJEB25190) | human gut metagenome | reverse complement strand
GCTGTGCCTTTGTCTGTACCTGTATCCCTTTACGGAAGTCATGCACAGAATTTTACGATCTTTTCTGTCGGCAGGCACGCCGGACTGCATACCCAGTCCTTTGCCCGAGCCGGACAGAAACCCTCCGGATCCTCTTCTTCAGTATACCATAAATGCCCGCGAAGAACAAACAAATACTGTAAAAAGCGAAGAAGGATTTCAATCCGGAATCGTTTTTTATGCAATAAATCGCCGCTGATCGGACACAATCATGTTCAATCAGGACCATTTGCATACAAAATAAAATGGAAAAGTGTTAAGCCGCAGCTACTACAAGCGCGTCGCTGGTGTTGGTGTAGGTCAGCGGAGATACACAGTCATGCAGGGTTTTTGCGTTCTTCACGCTGCGGGTAACCGCGTAGGTCAGGTCGATCTGATACCACTTGCCGTTCAGGTTTACCTTGTTCCAAGCGTGGTAGCTGGAGCCGGCGTAGCCCTTGGTCAGTGCGCACGGGATGCCCTGGCTGCGGCACATTGCTGCAAACAGCGAGGAAAAATCGTAGCAGATACCGGTGGTGCCCTTCAGGGTAGCGGCGGTATCCGGGATGTACTTGGTGATCTTGCCGCTGGTGATCTCATTCGCCAGCTTGTTATCATAAGTATAACGGCTTGCCATGTAGTTGTAGATGGCGATAACCTTAGCCTCATCGGTCTTGGCGTTCTTGCAGAGCTCAGCAGCCTTAGCGGATACCGTGTCGCCCTTGGAGAACTGAACTTCGGAAGTGGAGACCAGATACGGGGCGTAGCTGTCCTTAACGGTTACATTCATGGACTTGGACTCGACCTGCTGATAGGACGTACCGGAAACGTTGCGGTACAGCGTTACGGTGTACTTGCCGTTGCCCTTATCGAGAGAGAAGGAAGCATCCTTGCCGCTCGGGCAATCATAGAATACGGTCTTGCCGCCGTTGTACTGAATACCAACCTTGAGTCTTGCACTCGAGGAGTAGTTTACGGTAACATAACCGTGGGTGGAATTACTCATATCCACAACATCATTTGCTGCTGCTGCGGTAACGCCCATCGAGAGGGCAGCTGCTGCAAAAACTGCGCATACAACACGAAAAAGCCGCTTCATATCCGGCGATCTCCTTTCGGTAACTGGCTGCCAGCCCTCTCGATGAGGGGTAAGGCCCTATAGCTTTGCGTCGCCACCTTTCGGTGGGTTTGCTATTATCGTTTGAGATGCGGTCAAAGCGACTGCATCATCTTCTTTTATCCTCACTATAGCGCATCTATCGCGTTTTGTCAACAGGGTTTGACAAAAAAAGAAGAAATTATGACACATTGCCGCAGATTTACCGAAAATATGACATTTTTCCCGATTTCCCCGCTCTTATTGCAGCGGTTTTTCCGGGAATGCAGCTCGCTCCACAGCGTGAGATGGCGGCAAAAAATCGGTAAACAGACGGCGGCAAGGGTATTCCCCTGCCGCCGCTTTCCATCGGTTGATTTGTTTATTTGCTGCCGTACAGTCTGTACAGGAACGTGACGATCTGTGCTCTCGTGCAGTTGTTATGCGGACCGAACAGACCGTTTCCGATGCCGTCGGTGATGCCCTTCTGCTCTGCCCATGCTGCCGCATCGGCGTAGTATGCATCGGCAGGTACATCGGTGAAGGCCGCGCTGCCGCTGACTGCCGGACTGCCTGCCGCACGGTACAGGAGCGCTGCGCCTTGTGCTCTCGTACAGATGGTGCCGGGTGCAAACGTTGTATCGCTCGCGCCCTCGGTAATTCCGTTCTCAACCGCCCACGCAACCGCCTTGGCGTAGTATGCATCTGCCGGAACATCCGCGAAGCTGCTCAGCGCCTTCGGTTCAGGCGAACCTGCCGCGCGCCACAGGAAAGTGACGATCTGCGCTCGGGTGCAGGCAGCGTTCGGAGCGAACAGCGTGTCGCTCATACCGCCGGTAATGCCCTTCTGCGCCGCCCATAGGACTGCGTCATAGTAGTAATCCTCCGCGTGAACGTCGGTGAAGAAGTTGAGCATGGTGTTGTCGTCCATAAAGACCGCCTTCACCGTGACCTTGCCCGCCGGCATGACGAAGGTGTACTTTCCGCCGCCCTTGTCGGTCAGCGTGAGCGCCTTGCCGTCCTTGTCCAGCACAGTCAGGCTTTCGAGGACGTAGCCCTTGTCGGGGGTTGCCGTGATGGTCACAGTGTCGCCCTTGGAGGCGGATTTGGGAGATACGGTGACAGTGCCGTGCTTTACATCATCTACAGATACCGAATAGCTGGGTGCGGAGAAGCCGCCTCCGCCTCCGCCGCCACCGCCGCCGGAGGAACCGCCGCCGGAGGTAGAGTCTGTGATGTGAATGATAATCTTCTTTTCCACGATCACATTGGTGTCTGCGTTGACCGCAGCACAGATCAGGGTCATCGTGCCCTCCCGATCACCGAAGCTGAGGGTATTTCCGCTGATAACGGCGTGGGTATCATTCTTTTCCAGCGTCCATCGTACAGAAGCCGGATAGGCCGCCAGCTCTTCCGGAGTAAAGGCCTTGCCGAACTGATCGAGCGTCGTTACCTTAGCTGCAGACAGATCCAGCGTAGTGTTTTTCCGAACGGACGACGGAATTCCGTCCGCGGTGATCGCAGTCAACCGTCTCGGGGCATTGACTGTCAGCGTAATGTGGTTACTCTCGATGTCGCTGGAACGGGCATAGATCTCGGTAGAATCTTCTTTCAGTGCCTTGAGTGTTCCGTTTTCGAGCGAAACCACATCCGGCTTGGAGGTAACCCATTCAAAGCTGCCGCCGGTCATTTCTCTGCCATACTGATCGTAGCCGACAGCGGTAAACTGATCTGCAAGAACCGCATTTTCATCCAGCCGCAGGACAAAACCGTCCTTCATGTCGGCGCGAATTGTCTTGAGGGTCGGCTGCTGCTCGACCTTAACAACGACATTCTTTGCAGTCTTGTCGGCAGAGGCAGAGGAGGCTTCCAGAATCACATCCGCATAGGAGGCATCCGGGACACTGCCAACCGCAACGAGCAGTTTTCCGTTTTCAATCGTGGCATTGGTCTGATTGGTGTCTGCCAGCGTCCACTCGATGTCCGACGGAATTCCACAGGGATTGCCGTGCTGATCGCGCGCCAGCAGCGGAATGCGGGACAGATCATACTCTGCGCCCTCTACTGCGGCGGGAGCGCCGTCATTATAATACAGCTCATTCAGATACGGCTTTGCCGTCACCTGTACAGGCAGCGGCTGTGCCGTACGATAGACCGTTTCGCCCTGCTCGTCCTGTCCGACCGGATAATACAGGGTAACCGTATCCGTGCCGACTACAAGACCGGTGATTACGCTACCGCTGATTTCGGCATAGCCCTTGTCCGTGGCAAGCCGCCACTCGAACCGGCCATCGTCAAGCGTCATGTCCTCGCCGTACTGATCCTTGGCCTCCACATCGAGCGTGCTCAGGTCAAAGGTGTTCGCCGTATCATCATTATAGATGAGATTGGGAATCGTGCCGTTCACGGTCAGCGTATCGAGCTGCCGTTCGGGCAGAACCTGCAGCGGTACACGGTTGGATTCCGTGCCGTTCACTACGGCATAAATCTGATAGGTTCCCGGCGCGGTAAACTCGATGCTGCCCGTGGTTTCGTCAACCGTAATGTCATCGTTTGCTTCTGCATACCACTTGACCTTGCCGGTTACATCAAAATCGTTGCCGTCCTCGTCCTTAGCGGCCACGGTCAGACCCTTAACGTCGGCGGTGTTGCTGCCGTCGTTGAAGTAGAACGGCTCAAAGCTGCCCTCTACCGTAACCGAGGAAAGCACAACGGGCAGGATGGTCAGTTCAATCCGCTCGCTGTTGAAATCATCCGTTGTTTCGATCGTATCCTTCGGCTGATAGCGCAGGAACAGCTGTGCTCCGTCATTCGGCTTGAGCGCATTCAGAACAGGGTAGCCGTTGCGGTTTGTCGTGACCTCGGCATACTCCGAAGCGTCGTTCAAACCTTCGTCCACAACCGTCCATTCGCCGCTCAGGCGGGGATTGAAGCCGTACCAGTCCACGTCGTGTTCATTTTTCGCCTCGACCTTGATGCTGTCCAGACGCAGGCTTTGCTGCTCGTACAGAGAAACCTGTTCGGTATCAGGCACCAGACGATCGAGTGCATAGATTGGGTACACCTTCTGCGGGGTGATGACGGTGTTCTTGGAGGTGTAGTGGAACGAACCGAAGTACGGTGCAACCGGCTGACCGGAGCACAGCTGATCGGCTGCCGTCTTGAATTCGCCCTGATACAGGCTGTTCATATCCAGACCGTCGGGGTCGTAGCCGAGGACAGTCCGGTTCTGGATGCGGGCATCCAGATCCTCGATCGCGCTTCTGCCGTTCCGGCCGAAGGTATACTGCTTAAACTCCCGTCCTTTCCAGCTGTCCACCGAGACGCCATTCCCCTTGGTTCGATGATAACCAGTAACCGAGAGGAGCATGGTCTTATACTTGATGTACACCGCGCCGGTATAGGGGATGGTCGTTTGCAGGTCGGTCACATCGACATTGATGTCGAGACCCGTATGCGCCGGCAGCGGTACGGAGATGGTATCCGTAATAGACTGTGCGTAGGACTCTTCCTTGCTGCTCTCGTAGGTCTTTTCCATGCCATAGGAGTAGGAAAAGCTCTGCTCGACCTTGGCAGTGGGCGAAAGCGCGGTCAGAACGGGAACGCTGAATTCAACGCCTACTGTGGTCTCCTCAGTCCAGTTCTGTGAATAGGTATTGGAAACCGTGGTCGAGGTCGTGGTGCTCTTTTCATAGGTATAGCTTTTTTCGACCGTGTTTTCAAAGTCATTGCGGTTTTCCGCCGTTACCTTGTAGCTATCCGAGCTGCCGCCCAGATTAAACTGGTAGCCCTTCTGCTCGAGCGACTTTGTTGTGTCATCCGCCTCGATGGAAGGCGTTTCAAACCGGTTCGCAATACCCTGAATTTCAAAGTCGTAGAACGCCTGTACATAGTAGCCGTAGCCGGTACTTACATAAGAGTGATGGTCATCGCGTTCCCTCTCCGCTCTGGTAGCGACATAATAAACCGGGGTTTCTTCTTCCGGAAGGCTGTTCAAAACACCCGAGCCGTTCAGAACCGCGCTCTGGTCAACAACGCTGCTGACAGCATCCCGCAGACCCTTAGCTGTATACTGTACCTTCTCATAATCTGCCGCCGTCAGAGCGGTATACGGCTCATGATAGCCGGATTCATTGTTGTCGTTATAGTATGTTTTGGGCAGGACATTGTTCGCGATTGCCGCCCACTTCTCCGCAAATTTGGGATTCTGGATCATCTCCTGCAAAATCTGCTCCTGTGTGCTCGGCAGATTGTAGGTGTCCGAGGCATCAAAGATCTCCCAGTCGTTTTCTGCCGTCACGGCTGCCCCGGCTGTTGAGGGCAGCACCCCTATACACATCACCACCGCCAGCAGACCGCACAACCCTCGCCGTCGTATCATCTGCTTTTTACTCATACCATTTTCCTCCTTTTCTGTGTCAGTGTTCCTGCTCGGCCATGGAAAACAGCTCGTTATGGCTCATCTCCACATCGCCGAAGCGGACAAAAATACCGTTTGTCACCGCGCTGTTCCACACCTGCGGGTCGGAAAGTGACCGGAATCGGAATTTATCCAGATAAGGCTTCATATCCAGCAGCAGGCGGCTGCCGGAGATAAAATCGACCTGCAGAACGTGGTCGGTCAGCGGCTTGACTGACTGAATGTATTTCCGGTCCAAATGCGTACCTCCTCTCGCTTACACAAAATGAAAGGTTCACCGTACCTATAGGATACGGTGAACCTTTCAAAAAAACCATTCACAAGTTGTTAGTTTTTATCCGCAAGCAGGTCGAGCAGCACCGGACTTTGTATAGAGCGGCACACTCGTCCGTCCCGATACGGCCTGCTATATGACTTCTGTTCATCGGTTCGGGAGTTTGCCCGTCATTTTTTTGCTGACCCTCGGCTTCTTTGTTGCTGCCCATATCGAACGCACTGCAAAAAAACGATTGCGGCTTAATGCGATCCACGCGCAAAGATAACATCAACAACCGCTTAGAGCAATGCTAAATTAAGGGGAACAATCCAAATGAAAATATGAATTTATTGAAACTTTATCGGATGCTCAACAGCCCAAGTGTACACAAGGGCTAATTTACGCGTTAAGAACTACGGCTCTTATGTTAAAAGTGTATAAATCAAATTGACATTTTGCTGCTAAACTAATAAACTTATCTCAAATGAGAGGGATGTATTTACAGAGCTCGAGGTCGTCGCTGCAAAGTGAAATCCCGCAAAATCAACCATCTGCAGAAGCACAGCAAACACGCAAAAGATACTGTCCGCCATGCATAAGGCGGCGCGAGAACCGCTCTTCGATGACTCCGGTATTTCCTAAAAAGTGGATGAAAAACGCCGGATTATGGAAGAGAACAGAATGGTCAAGAATCTCCCTAACCTGTACAACACGGGCGGTATGCCGTTCTTCCGGACTGCGGCATATCCGGTCGTGGCATTATGGCTCTGACCTGCGTAAATCGCATACTGTGAATAAGAGAGGAGGCTGGCTGCCACGCCTTAAACCTTAATTTTTATTGTAGGAGGTTATTTTATGTCAGGAAAAAATACTACTACACCTGCAAAGCAGGATGGATTCAAATCTCAATGGGGTTTTATCATGGCTGCAGTCGGCTCCTGCGTCGGCATGGCAAACGTTTGGCGGTTTCCCATGCTGGTCTCCCGGTACGGCGGCCTGACGTTCCTGATTCCTTATTTCATTTTCGTGATCGTCATCAGCCAGTCCGGCATGATGGAGGAATTCTCTCTGGGCCGTTGGGCAGGCTATGGACCGGTAGGCTCTTTCGGCAAAGCCATGGAAAATGGCGGTAAGTCCAAGAAGGCTGGAGAACTCATTGGCGGCGTCCCTGTGTTTGCGTCCCTTTGCCTCGGTATCGGTTACTCCGTCATCATGGGCTGGGTATTCTACTATGCCAAAATGGCGCTGACCGGTGAACTGGTCGCTATGGGAAACGATATGAATGTCATCGGCGGGACTTTTGGCGCTGTCGCACCGGAGGCAGCCAGCCTGCCGGAAGCCATTAAGATGACCTTTGCAACAGGCGGCGCCAATAATTTCTGGATTATTCTCGCGATTGCAGTGTCCTTTCTTATTATGATTCTGGGTATTGCGGGCGGCATTGAAAAATCCTGCAAGGTCATGATTCCCGCCCTGTATGTACTGTTCATCATACTGGCGATTATGATGCCCTTTGTGCCTGGCAGCAGCGAGGGCTACAAGTACATTTTCTCTTTGGATCTCAGAGGTCTGCTGGATGTGAACGTATGGGTGTTTGCCTTTGGTCAGTGCTTCTTCTCTCTGTCTGTGGCCGGTTCCGGTTCTGTTATTTATGGCTCCTATCTCGGTAAGGACGTTAAGATCCGCCAGTCCGCGATCCTCTGTGCACTGTTCGATACCTCTGCGGCATTACTGGCCATGTTCATCGTTATTCCCGCAATGGCCACCACCGGTGCCGACCTTGGCAACGGCGGCCCCGGCCTGATGTTCATTTATCTGATCCCCGTGTTTAACAATATGGGCGGAATTGCTCGGATCATGTTCATCTTCTTCTATGTGGCCGTCCTCTTTGCAGGTCTTTCCTCTATTATCAACCTGTTTGAGACCCCTGTTGCTTTCCTTCAGGAGAAATTGCATTTCAATCGCGTAACGGCCACCGCCGTGATCCACATTATAGGCGTGGTGATAGCTTTGACGATCCAGCCCTGGACCTCTCAGTGGATGGATATGGTATCCATTTACCTTTGCCCTCTGGGCGCACTTACCGCCGGTATTATGTTCTTCTGGATCATGAAGAAGGACACCGCTTTGGCGGCCGTGCAGGAGGGCGATCCGAAGCCCGTCATGCGCTGGTTCCTCTCCTTCGGCAAGTATGTATTTGTACCTTTGTGCGCAGCTTGCTTCATTTTGGGTATTGTGTTCGGCGGCATTGGCTAATAAAATCTGCAAGTTCCATAAAAAATCACCGGAATCATTTGATTCCGGTGATTTTTTATGGAAATTTTGTCAAATTATCACTCAAAAGCAAAGAAAAACCGCCCATTTTAAAGAAACAAGCGGTTTAACATGGTACGCCCGGTGCGATTTGAACGCATGGCCTTTGGAGTCGGAGCGGTGCTATGTGAGGTGTTTGCATCGCAGCGACTACTAAAAAGGCGCAGTTCACCAACATTTTGTGTGGTTTTTGTATGTTTCCTGCACCTGTTGGGACTGCCGATATTCGGTGGCAGTAGCCTCGTAGTAGCCGCAGTGGCGTTGGCTATTCTTTGACCGGTGGCAGGAAACCCTCGACCTGCTGGCGGTATTCGGACTGCTCCTCGCGGAAGAAACGTTCCAGCAGACTGTAATCCTGCTTGGTCTGCGCGGTATTCAGTGCATGATAATATTCTGCCTTGCGGCTGTCATTTATCACAAAGGGGATAATATCGTTTTTCAGACAGTCCTTAAACAGGATCAGCCGTCCGGTTCGTCCATTTTCGTCCTGAAACGGGTGAATGGCCTCGTAATCTGCATGAAACTTTGCCAATCCGTGCAGATCATGCTTGCCTGCGGCATTACATTCGTCCAGCAGTGCCGTCATGCGCGCGTGAACATCTTCCGACGTCAGGGTGCCGGATAGCTGCTTTTGTTATATCCAATCTGCTGCTGTTGTGCAAGGTGCCCGCGGTTGAAAAGAGGTTTCAATGTTTAATACGGCAATCCTGCTCAGTATGCTTCTTTATAGCGGGCACATAAATTGTTATCAGACTTGCTCGTCGTGCGAACAATGCGCAAAAGTAAAGGGCGCTCCTGCTGGAGCACCCTTGGACTTGTGAGAAATTATGCAGTTGGCAAAACTGTGGCAAAACCGGTGAATTTATCACGGTTTGCGGTGATGAAATCCGCAGCTGCGCCGGTCAGGTTGAGCGTGCCGAACGAATCCTTGTTGACGCTGGCCTTATATGTGGGATTGTAGCTTTTCAGCGTTGGTGTGCCATTGATTTGGAGGGTCAGGTTTCCGGTGATGGAGCCGCCGCTTTGTTCGCCGAGGAACTGATTCAGCTTGACGCCGTCTGCAACATGGAACGTTACATTGCCGTCCAGTTTCGCGCCCATGTACGCGCCCGCAAGCTCGACCTCCGCGCTGCCGCCGACGGCAACGTCCACGTGAGCCTTATGCGTCGTGCTGCCTCTGCCACTGGCGATAACAGCAAAATTACCGGCCTGCACGCTGATGTGCTGCGTGCCCGCTGCGGTGCTTTCTGCGGTACTGCCTGCATACAGGTTGTAACCTGTCCAGCTCCACGCAGTCTTGACATCGTTCGCGATCGTGAGATCATGCCCGTTGGCGTACAGATTTCCGAGCGCATAGGAGATGTTCGACAGGGTAAGATCGGCGTTCATCGTCATCAGAGATCCGCTCAGCCTGTATTTGGTCTCGCCGTCTGCCGAACGGATGGTGCACGCGACATCCGGGAGCTTGTCCTCCTCGGTCAGCTGCACATCATCGTTGAGTTCGATCGTGCCGCCGTTTGCCGCGTTCACCGCGGCAACAGCGTCAGACCAGCTCCGATAATTCTTCCCGTCCACCACAAAGGCGTTTTCCTTGACGCCCTTGGCGAACGTCAGATCCTTGCGAACGATACCGGACCATTTGCCGTCCTTTTTCGCCGCCGCGCGGATGTACAGCTTACCGCCTGCCATATTGTCGATGGAAACCTCGAACGGGCCGGTGTACTTGGTGCCGGTTTTGGTCGGGTCGGAAACGGTGGAACCAGTCAGGGTATTGCTGTTATCTACCGTGTAGTAGATTTCAGCGCCGTCGGTCGGGCAGTCGAGCGTTACCGTCACTTTATCGCCGTTGTCGTAGGAGGTTTTCTCAGGCGATACGGAGAGCGTCGGCTTGGAAGCCGTCAGCGCCTTATTCAGTGCCGCCTGCACGGCTGAGAGGACAGCTCGGCTCTCTTGCTCGTGCCCCTCGATTGGCTTAACGCCTTCGGTGGTCTGCGCGAGATAAATGCGGCTGAACAGCTCGGGGAGAAAGTCTGCGTACTGTTCACTGTGTGCAGAATCCAGCTTCAGCGAAGTGATGTAGTTATAGTTGTCATAATTTGGGCTTTCGGTCACGATAGTAGCCGTAATGCCGTCTGCTTCGGCGGAAACGCCGCTGTATGTTGCGGTATATGCCGCGTTTTTCAGCGGATTTGCAAACACATAGAACTGCCGAACCACATCCGAGCGGTTTTCATCCTTGTCAAAGGCGGCAGCGCGTACTTCGATGACCTGACCGTTCGGATATTTAGTCAAATCGGGTTTCAGACGAACGCCAATGTCACCAGACCAGCCGATGGAAGCCGCTTTGGTGCTGTCGGCAGTCGGGTCGGTACCGTTGAGTGTGTAGCGGATGGTACAGTCCTTGTCGGCCGACATGGCAACGTCGATAGACTTATAAGAAGCATTCGGTACGCAGGTCTGCACCGTCAGGGTCGGCGCAAGCACGGTAGATTCGCTCTCGCTGACCGGCGCGGAGCGCAGTGCCGCGATTGCCGCATAGCGAACGGCATTTGCCCAGACGGTAGCACCGGAAACAGCGTCGATTTCTTCCGTGGTGTGCTCTGGATCGCCGGGAACGATGTGCATATCCAGCAGATCGTAGAGCGTTTTGCCGCGCAGGATAGCGGGCATACCGTAGTCGCTATTCATTATGCCGTAACCGGACCAGAACGCATGGTCGGAAGCATCGTTAATGCTGCCCTCGGTGCCGTTGTCCTGCACACGGGTGATCTTGCCGTTGGTAGTTGTTACGCGCACACTGACCTGATACGGGCCGCCGGACACACCGCCGTCCGTCACTGTGCCGATGTAGGTGCGCGTGCCGGAGGTCAAACTGGGGATCGCGACAAACTGCACGGTCTTTTCGGTGACATCGGAAGCCTTGCCGTCCTTGACGGCGATGGCCTTGACGGTAACGGTGCTGTCCGCGCTGCCGTTCGGTATGATTGCAAGCGTCGAGCCGTCAAGTTTTTTTGCAGTGTTCCCGTTTACGCTCGGTTCGCTGCCGTCGGTGGTATACCAGACGATACAGCCATCCCCGGCCGAAACATGAAGTTCCGCCGGGGATGTTGCTGCATACAGCAGCTGCGTCCGAGCGTCTGCCGCTTTCAGGGCTGGCGCAGAGGGCGACTGCTCACTTTCCTAGTTGTTGGAGAGGGCGTTCTTGACTGCCTGCTTTACCGCGTTCAGAGAAACCGTTGCACCAGACTTCGCATCAACAGTATTAACGGTATCTACATCATTTTTCGTTTTACCAACAAAAATCGAGAAGCAGTTAACTGCCTTATTCCACCAGTTGCTGTTTGCGCCAGCTTCTGTGCCGTTATCCTTTACAGAAACTACCTTGCCGTCAGAATCGAAGGTAACAGTGACTTTCGCCTGATAAAAACCGTCAACATACTTTCCGTCAGTCATAGTTACGGTTGCTTCGCCGTCAGCCGTCTTGGTGGTCGGCTTAGTAGAAGCATTTGCTGCATCCATCTTTGCGAGATAACCGGTCAGCTCGGTAATCAGTTCTGCAGCCTCATTCTCTTTCTTCGAGGTATCCTGAAGCATTTCAGTAGCCTCTTTATAATGATCCTGCAGCGTCTTCTTAGAAACCTGCTCCGGATACTTCGTTGCATCATTATCTAGATACTGCTCTGCCTTGTCTGCCAGCTTTTTCAGCTGCGCCTTCTGTTCATCCGTAATCGGGCCATAGACCTTGGGCAGATTATCAGCCGTAATCTCAAACTCGGTGCTGTAGTCCTCATAACCCAG
>OLNE01002353.1_pt1 | contig 11913 bp, 9 predicted proteins | sample 1672431 | NCBI WGS metagenome assembly OLNE01 (sample SAMEA3136685, study PRJEB25190) | human gut metagenome | reverse complement strand
AGCATAAATTCTGTGCATCGCGCAGCGTGTTGCTGGGCACGGAGTGAACAGTAACTATTTTATCTCGTTACTGTATTGCCTGAATGAAAAACGATTCACAAAAAAGAGAGAATATGGCATAATAATAGAAGAAAATACTGTCGCGGAATTGTAATTGCACAGGAACGGCAGAAGGGAGAAAACGAAGAATTATGAAAAATATTATACTCGCATCCCAGTCCCCAAGACGAAGAGAACTTTTAACACAGATCGGATTAGAATTCGAAGTGCATCCGGCAGGCGGTGAGGAAATCATCACAAGCACAGATCCGGTAGAAGTGGTAAAATCGTTATCGACACAGAAAGCAGCTGCGGTAAAGGAAGAACTGGAAGGTCAGTTACCGGAGAACTGGTTGGTGATCGGGGCGGATACGATTGTGGTGTATGACGGAAAAATCCTTGGGAAACCAAAAGATGAGGCGGATGCGATTTGTATGCTTACGATGTTACAGGGACAGACGCACAGTGTATATACGGGTGTGACACTGCTGGAGGAAGGAAAACAGACAACCTTTGCGGAAGAGACAAAAGTATCCATGTACCCGATGACAGAAGAAGAGATTGCATGGTATGTCAGCACGAAAGAGCCGATGGACAAAGCAGGAGCCTACGGGATCCAGGGACTTTGTGCGCGATTTGTAGAAAAAATCCAGGGGGATTATAACAATGTGGTGGGACTTCCGGTAGGACGGATCTATCAGAAACTGAAAAAAGAAGAATCCTTTTGAAAATAAAAATGTTGAAGTGAGAGAAAACGATTTGCGATGGTGCATTTTAAAATTGAAATCGCAAAAATGTGGAGAAAAACGACAGAACAGAAATGTATGGGACAGAAAGGGAAGAGACACAGATGGAAAGGACAGAACAATACCCGGGGTATAACCATCGGGTGCAGTATTATGAAACCGATCAGATGGGATGCGTGCATCATTCCAACTATATCCGCTGGTTCGAGGAAAGCCGGAGCGATTATCTGGCATATCTCGGCATGGATTATGACAAAATGGAAGCCGCAGGTGTGATCAGCCCGGTACTGACGGTGGAGGCAGCCTATCACTCCATGACACGGTACGGGGAAGAAGTATCTATTGAGGTGGCAGTGAAAAAATATAATGGCGTAAAAATCTTTTTGGAATATCAGATCCTGGATAAGAAAGACGGTACTCTGCGTTGCAGCGGACAGACCAGCCATTGCTTCTTAAACAGAGAGGGAAAACCATTATCCCTGAAAAAAGAAAAACCGGAATGGCATGAGATCCTGAAAAGGGAATGGGAACGGGCGCAGGAACAAAACGGATAACAGAGAGAAGAACCGTCCGAAAAAGGAAAATGCAGAAAAAACACGGATAACAGCGTACATGAAAATCTCCAAAATTGATACAGCACGCAACGAATCCACAATTACAGGAAACAAATCCTATATTTTTCAGTTTCGCAGCATGGTATACTGAGTATAGTCTGTGAATAGAAAACAGACTGCAAAACATAACGGTGAATGTGAAAAACAGTGATGTAAAAACAATAAACTGTGATGCAGACAGAGCGATAAAAAGGAGGACGAACATGGCAATTTATATAGACGAACAGAAAAAACTTTTTACGTTGTCAACAAACAATACAAGTTATCAGATGATGGCAGACAAATATCTGGTGTTAAATCACCTGTACTATGGAGAAAATATCGGTCAGGAAGATATGAGTTATCTGTTAGACTATCAGGATCGGGGATTTTCCGGAAACCCTTACGAGGCAGGAAATGAGAGAGACTATTCTCTCGATTCCAGACCACAGGAATACTCCACCAACGGTGTGGGCGATTACCGGATCAACAGTGTGAGCGTGATCAACGCGGACGGAAGCGATGCCGCAGACTGGCGTTATGCAGGATATACCATCGAAAAGGGCAAATATGCGATCCCGGGAATGCCGGCACTGTACGGAGAAGAAAAAGATGCCGATACCCTGATCGTGGAACTGGCAGATAAAGTAACCGGACTGCATGCATTTTTATACTACAGTGTGTGGGAAGAAAGAGATATCATTACCCGTTGCGTAAAATTCGTAAATCAGGGAACCGATGCGATCGTGCTGACAAAAGCTGCTTCCATGAATCTGGATCTGATGAGCGGTGACTGGGAACTGATGCATTTTCACGGAAGACACAATCTGGAACGCCAGATGGAACGGGTACCGCTGATGCACGGAAAGATGACCGTGGAAAGTGTCAGAGGAGCATCCAGCCACCAGCATAATCCATTTGCCATCCTGTGCAGCAAAGATACCACCGAAGAAGCGGGACCATGTTATGGAACAGCACTGGTTTACAGTGGAAACTTCTTGATCGAAGCAGAAAAAGACCAGATGGGACAGACCAGACTGACTGCCGGCATCAACAGCCAGAGATTTGCCTGGACACTGGAAGCCGGAGCAGAGTTTTGGACACCGGAGGCTGTCATGACCTACAGCAGCGAAGGATTTGAAAAGATGAGTTCCAACTTCCATCATACCTTCCGGGAGCATCTGTGCCGTGGCAAATACAAACATGAGAGACGTCCGGTGCTGATCAACAACTGGGAAGCAACTTACTTTGATTTTGATAAAGAAAAGATCCTGAACATTGCAAAAGGCGCATCCGAACTTGGCGTGGAAATGCTGGTTCTCGACGACGGCTGGTTTGGAAAACGTGAGGGAGATGTCAGCGGACTGGGTGACTGGTATGTCAACACCGACAAGCTGGAAGGCGGTCTGAAACCGATCGCAGACGGAATCAATGCCATGGGCATGAAGTTCGGTCTCTGGTTTGAGCCGGAATGCATCTCCGAGGACAGTGATCTCTACCGCGCACATCCGGACTGGGCGATCCAGATCCCGGGAAGACAGCCGAACAGAAGCCGTTATCAGCTGATCCTGGATATGGGAAGAGAAGATGTCCGGGAATATCTGTACGAACGCATGACGGCGATCCTCGACAGTGCCAATATCGAATATGTCAAATGGGATATGAACCGTCACATCAGTGATGTGTACAGTGCCGTTTTACCAAAAGAACGTCAGGGAGAGGCAAGCCATCGCTATATGCTGGGTCTGTATGATCTGCTGGAACGTCTTGTAAGCCGTTATCCGGATCTGTTACTGGAGGGCTGCAGCGGCGGCGGTGGACGTTTTGACCTTGGTATGCTGTATTATTCCCCACAGATCTGGTGCAGTGATGATACCGATGCGGTAGAACGTCTCAGTGTCCAGTACGGAACGTCCTTCTGCTATCCGATCTCAGCAGTCGGCTCCCATGTATCCGCTGTTCCGAACCACCAGACCGGTCGTATCACTCCGGTAGAAACCAGAGGAACCGTAGCCATGGCAGGAAGTTTCGGATACGAACTGGATCTGAACCTGTTAAGCGATGGGGAAAAAGAAGAGGTCAAAGAACAGATCAAAACCTTTAAGAAATACTACAACCTGACCCATGAAGGCGAATACTACCGCCTGACCAACCCGATGGAAAACCGTCTGTACGCAGCCTGGGAGTTTGTATCTCAGGATCAGAGCGAGGCTCTGGTACACGGCATGCAGATCCTGGCACAGCCAAGCGGCCCGTCCATCCACATCCCGGTAAGAGGGCTGAAAGCGGACGCCATGTACGAAGTAAACGGCGAACTGGTAAGAAGCGGCCGCGCCCTGATGCACGGCGGCCTGAACTTCCCGCGCCAGACCGGGGATTTCAAAGCGGTGGAGTTTTATCTGAAGGAAGTAAAATAAAGAAGCATAAGAACCATAAAAGAGCTGCGAAGTGGATTCGCGGCTCTTTTTTACTTTACAGGAAATTGCTTTCCTGTAAAATAAAAACGCTCCGCGAGGATGCGCACTGCGACGTATAAGGTAGATGTCGCAAGCGACCGCCGCAGGCGCGAGAATGTGCCAAGGCACATTCTTTATTCTACAAGCAACAAGTCAAAGTTTATGCTTGTATGAAACAAACCTTGGGACATACCGATTTCATACACATCCGGGAAACACATGACGAAGTGAACCGCGACTTCTGTTTTGTAAAACATGCAACAAATCAACAATAAAATGGAAACAAAACAGATAGGATTTTTCATCTTATAAACATATAATAAATCCATAGCAAAACCGCAATTCATCCAATCGGGGGAAAAGACAGGGATGGATTATGGAAGACAACAAAATACATAGATTCGTACAGGAGGTATGAAGATGAAAATTACTTTTATGGGGGCTGGCAGCACCGTATTTGCCAGAAATGTACTGGGGGACTGTATGTGTACACCTGCGCTTTGTGAGGCGGAGATTGCGTTGTATGATATCAACGAGGAACGACTGAAAGATTCAGAAATCATCCTCGGCGCGATCAATAAGAATGTCAACGAGTCCAGAGCCACCATCAAAACCTATCTCGGTGTGGAAAACAGAAAAGAAGCCCTGCGGGATGCCGACTTTGTAGTCAATGCGATCCAGGTAGGCGGCTATGATCCGTGCACCATCACCGACTTTGAGATCCCGAAAAAATACGGTCTGCGTCAGACCATCGCAGATACACTGGGAATCGGCGGTATCATGCGTGCACTTCGTACCATCCCGGTGATGGAAGAATTTGCCAGAGATATGGAGGAAGTCTGCCCGAACACCCTGTTTCTGAACTACACCAACCCGATGGCGATGCTGACCGGCTATATGCAGAGATACACAAAGATCCGTACCGTAGGTCTGTGCCACAGCGTACAGGTATGTTCGGAGAAACTGCTGGAAAAACTGGGGATGGAAGACAAGCTGGAAGGCAGAAGAGAACTGATCGCCGGTATCAATCATATGGGATGGCTGTTGGAACTGCATGACAAAGACGGCAACGACCTGTACCCGGAGATCCGCAGACGGGCAGCAGAGAAGAATGCAACTGAAAAACATGACGATATGGTGCGTTTTGAGTACATCAAACATCTGGGATATTATTGCACCGAATCCAGCGAACATAACGCAGAGTACAACCCATTATTTATCAAATCCAGATATCCGGAAATGATCGAAAAATACAACATCCCGCTGGACGAATACCCACGCAGATGTGTGGAGCAGATCAAAGGCTGGGAGAAAGAACGTGAGGATATTCTGAAAGACGGAAAAGTAACCCACGAAAGATCCAAAGAATATGCTTCTTATATTATGGAAGCCGTTGTGACCGGCAATCCATATAAGATCGGTGGCAATGTGTTGAATACCGGTCTGATCGACAACCTGCCATCCGATGCCTGTGTGGAAGTTCCGTGTATGGTAGATGCCAACGGTATCAACCCATGCCACGTAGGAAGACTCCCGGTCCAGCTGGCAGCCATGAACATGACCAATATCAACGTCCAGCTCCTGACCATCGAAGCCGCAGCCACCAGATCCAAAGAAAAGATCTATCAGGCCGCTATGCTCGAACCCCATACCGCAGCAGAGCTGAATATCGATGATATCAAGGCAATGTGCGACGAACTGATCGAGGCACATGGGGATTATATGAGTATGTATAAATGAAAAGATAAGGTATGACAATAAGGAAGGGTCTGCCGCACTGATATGGTGCGGCAGACCCTGTTTGCGTCAGGCTGGAATCCAGTCTCCAATCCATTGACCGGTTTCTATATTGTAGAGTCGTTTATATTTTTTTTCATTAACTGTTTTATATACCCAAACAACATTAGTGTTTCGAACAGTACATTGGGATTGGTAAGTAGCTAAAGTTGAATTAATTAATGGAGAATCAACTGAAATGCTAGGACTTTCCAAAGTAAATATAAAAAAGACAAATAAGCAAGTCAAAAGTAGAGGACTATTTTTCAGAAATGATTTTTTCATGTTTTCGTGCCTCCTGGATGTTTTTGTAAGTAGTAATACCGATAATGCAATGCTCTTTATTAGGGAATGTTGTTATGTATTTGCCATATAGATAAAAAGCATACTGTCCATCGGGACATTCTATAACAAAGCAATTATCTTTTGTAGGAATGATTATATCATCAGTAAACATATCGGGTGGAAAATAATTGTCTTCAAAAATAATAAAGTAAGATGCTATATATATAAAGAACGAGATACTCAAAAAAATAATTACAGATAAAGAAGAAGTTGACTTATTTTGTTTTTGAGTAAGCGTTTCAAAACGATGTGCCAGAACAGAATTGCAAAAGTTTATAGAAAAATCCGGTACAGGTAGATTGAAAGGATCCCAGCAAGGACAAGGCTTGTTAGCCTTCTACCTTGCGAGGGATCCTTTTTTCTATGAAAGATGAAATTTATTTTTGGCCGCAAAAATCCCTTGTCTGGATTTTTACAGCCGCACTTTTGATCAAGCTGTTTTTTTCGTTGTTTTTCCCTCAAACATCTATCTATGCGAAGGGAAATAATATAGAAATAACGCAGGAAGAACTGGAGGAGTATACAGAAAGATATACGGTTATGGGATACAGCGAGAATGTAGAAGATTTCTGAATGATGAAGAAAGTAAATATCGTCAGGAACATGGTGAAGATTGCTATGTCCTTGATGAGGAAAAGGGGGTAATGGTCGACAGCTGGGATGCAGAAAAAGAAGAAATAATAAATAAAATTATTGCGGATGGAAATATGCAACTTGAATGAAATATTACAAAATATACTGGTTGATATGGAAATTATAATGACCAAAATAAAAAAATATGATATAATACATATAACAAAAACGATATGAAAGAGCGAGCGAAGAAAATAATGGCAGGAGGTGAAAAAGTAATGAAGAAAAAGATACTCGTTGCGCTTGGAATCGGAATCGTAGCTATAGCGGGTGCAGGAACGGTTTATGCGACTCGCAGTCAGAAAGCAAAAAGCAGCAGCGATCAGGCGTATGAGCTGGGGCAGATGATTCAGGAGCAGGACAAAGAGACGGACACGTCGGATGAGCTGTATGCGGTCGGAAAGGATATTCAGATCACGAAGCAGGAGATGAAGAATCATGAAAAGCGTTTCGCGCTGGGTGAGGAAGATGCACAGGATTCGGTGACGGATGATGGGAAGTCTTCGGAAGAAAAGGCATTTCAGGCGCTGGTTCGGAGAAAGACACTGGCGGTTGCGGCGGAAACGGCAGGGTATACAGTCAGTGATGCAGAATTGGATCAGATCGTCAGCGAAAAGCGGGAAGTCATGGATACAGGCATCGATGATCCGGAAAATAAGGAATACGGGGAGACACTGAAAGCATTGTATGATTCCTTTGGCGGGGAAGATCAGTATTGGGAATACATGCGAGAAGAGACGAGAACATCAGCGGAGATAGAAAAGTATTTCGCGGATAAAGAAAATGAGTACAAAGAACAGCTTGGCTCCGATGGAGAGACCGCTCAGACGTGGGATGAGGCACGGGAAGAACTGGTGGATCAGCTGATTGCGGAGCAGGATGTGAAAACTGTTTAAAAATCAGACAGATGTATAGACAAGGAAAAGACAACTCCTGGAGACAGGGGTTGTTTTTTTGATGCAAACCACACTTTACAGTAGTAATTTACCGAAGGCTCATGTATAATAAAATACGGAAATGTTGATGCAAAAGGGAAGGATCCTGGGACAGGAGCTTTCTTGCGTGAAAAAACGGAATATGGAAACATATTCTGCGAAAAAGGGAGAACAAGATGAGTAAGAGAAATGATGTACACAAAGTATTGATTATCGGTTCCGGTCCAATTATTATCGGTCAGGCGTGTGAGTTTGACTACTCCGGAACACAGGCGTGTAAAGCACTGCGCCAGCTGGGATATGAGATTGTACTGGTAAACTCCAATCCGGCAACGATCATGACGGATCCGGGGATTGCAGATGTCACGTATATCGAACCACTGAATGTAGAGAGACTGGAACAGATCATCGCAAAAGAGCGTCCGGACGCGATCCTTCCGAACCTTGGAGGACAGTCAGGGCTGAATCTTTGTTCTGAACTTGCAGAAGAAGGGATCCTGGACAAATACGGTGTGAAAGTCATCGGTGTCCAGGTGGATGCGATCCAGCGTGGCGAGGACCGTATTGAATTTAAGAAGACGATGGACCGTCTGGGTATCGAGATGGCGCGAAGCGATGTGGCGTACAGCGTGGATGAGGCGCTTGCGATTGCTGACAGACTGGGATATCCGGTTGTGCTGCGACCGGCTTACACCATGGGTGGAGCAGGCGGCGGTCTGGTATATAATGTAGAAGAACTGAAAACCGTATGCGCCAGAGGTCTGCAGGCCAGCCTGGTGGGTCAGGTTCTGGTAGAAGAGTCCATCCTTGGATGGGAAGAACTGGAGCTGGAAGTTGTTCGTGACTCTAAAAACAACATGATCACAGTATGCTTTATCGAAAATATCGATCCGATCGGCGTACATACCGGTGATTCTTTCTGTTCCGCTCCGATGCTGACCATCTCCGAGGAGGTACAGCAGGAACTGCAGAGGCAGGCATATAAGATCGTAGAAGAAGTAGAAGTCATCGGTGGAACAAACGTACAGTTTGCCCACGATCCGGTCAGCGGAAGAATCATCGTTATCGAGATCAACCCGAGAACCTCCCGTTCCTCCGCACTGGCAAGTAAGGCAACCGGTTTCCCGATCGCACTGGTATCTGCGATGCTGGCTTCCGGTCTGAACCTGGATGAGATCCCATGTGGAAAGTACGGAACCCTGGACAAATACGTTCCGGACGGAGACTATGTGGTAATCAAATTCGCGCGCTGGGCATTTGAGAAGTTCAAGGGCGTAGAGGATAAGCTGGGTACACAGATGCGTGCCGTCGGCGAGGTTATGAGTATCGGTAAAACCTATAAAGAAGCGTTCCAGAAAGCTATCCGAAGCCTGGAGATCGGTCAGTTCGGTCTTGGCTTTGCCAAGGATTTCCATGAGAAATCAAAAGAGGAACTGTTAAAGATGCTGGTAGAACCGAACAGCCAGAGACAGTTTATCATGTATGAAGCACTGCGAAAAGGTGCAACGGTAGACGAACTGTTTGCTCTGACAAAGATCAAACACTATTTCATCGAACAGATGAAAGAACTGGTGGAAGAAGAGGAAGCACTTCTGGCAAACAAAGGTCAGGTGCCGGCTCCGGAAGCCCTGAAACAGGCGAAACTGGACGGTTTCTCTGACAAATATCTGGGACAGATCCTGGAAGTTCCGGAAGAAGACATCCGTAATGCGAGAATCGCACAGGGTGTGGAGGAAGCATGGGAAGGTATCCACGTAAGCGGAACGAAGGATAATGCTTATTATTACTCCACCTATCACTGCAAAGACGAAAGTCCGGTCAGCGATAACAAGAATAAGATCATGATTCTCGGCGGCGGTCCGAACCGTATCGGTCAGGGTATCGAATTTGACTATTGCTGTGTACATGCGGCGATGGCACTGAAAAAAGCAGGTTTTGAGACGATCATCGTAAACTGTAACCCGGAAACGGTATCTACCGACTATGATACTTCCGATAAACTGTATTTTGAGCCGCTGACACTGGAAGATGTACTGTCTATTTATAAGAAGGAACAGCCGCTCGGTGTGATCGCACAGTTCGGTGGCCAGACACCGCTGAATCTGTCTGCAGATCTGGAAAAATACGGGGTGAAGATCCTTGGTACTTCTCCGGAAGTCATCGATATGGCAGAAGACAGAGATCTGTTCCGTGCGATGATGGACAAACTTGGTATCCCGATGCCGGAAGCAGGCATGGCAGTGGATGTGGATGAGGCACTTGCGATTGCAGAAAAGATCGGTTATCCGGTTATGGTTCGTCCGTCCTATGTACTGGGCGGTCGTGGCATGGAAGTTGTATACGATCCGGAAAATCTGAGAATCTATATGGAAGCAGCAGAAGGTGTGACACCGGATCGCCCGATCCTGATCGACCGTTTCCTGCGTCATGCAACCGAGTGTGAGGCAGATGCGATCAGCGACGGTAATCATGCATTTGTTCCGGCGGTTATGGAACATATCGAGCTTGCCGGCGTACATTCCGGTGACTCCGCTTGTATCATTCCGTCCAAAAATATTTCAGACGAAAATCTGAAAACCATCAAAGAATATACAAAGAAAATCGCAGAGGAAATGCATGTGCGCGGTCTGATGAACATGCAGTATGCGATTGAAGACGGAACGGTCTATGTACTGGAAGCCAATCCGCGTGCATCCCGTACCGTACCGCTGGTATCCAAGGTGTGCAATATCTCCATGGTACCGCTGGCTACACAAATTATTACCTCCGAGTTCAGCGGCGCACCGTCACCACTGGATGGTATGAAAGAGAAAGAGATTCCATATTATGGTGTCAAAGAGGCTGTCTTCCCGTTCAATATGTTCCCGGAAGTTGACCCGTTGTTAGGACCGGAGATGCGTTCTACCGGTGAGGTTCTGGGTCTTGCGGACACTGTGGGAGAGGCATTCTATAAAGCACAGGAAGCAACCAAGAGCAAACTGCCGTTAGAGGGAACTGTCCTGATCAGTGTCAGCGACCGTGACAAAGGAGAGGTTGTGGAAGTCGCAAAACGGTTTAAAGAAGCAGGATTTGCTATCCTGGCAACCGGTCACACGAAAGAACTGATCGAGCAGGCTGGCATCGAGGCAGAAAGAGTATTCAAACGCAGTGAAGGACGCCCGGATATCTATGATGTGATCACCAACGGTAAAGTACAGCTGGTAGTCAACACACCGAAGGGTGACGAGGATGGGCCGGATGATAGTTATGTGAGAAAGGCTTGCATCAAGAGCCGTGTGCCGTATATCACAACGATGGCAGCAGCACTGGCAAGCGCAGACGGTATTCTGGCAGAGCAGAAGCAGGATAAGAATGAGGTAGTATCCCTGCAGGAACTGCACAGCCGGATCCGTGAAAAATAAAAGGCAAAAAGGGAGTAACGAGATATGATGGATATGAGAGAATTTCAGGAAAAACTGGAGCAGCTGATGGAACTGGCAGCAAAGCAGGAGAAGAATCTGAATAACGAGCAGATTCTTGAGATCTTTGGGCTGAATCAGTTATCTCCGCAGCAGTTGCAGAGTCTGTATGAATATCTTCGTATCCAGGGAATCCGTATCCAGGGGGCAGATCTTGCCCCTATGGATATCGGAAAGGCACTGGATCCGCAGGAAGAACAGGAGGAAGAGAAGAAGCCTGTGATTCTGGAAGCAGAGGATGAGCAGTGTCTGAAGGAGTATGAGGAAATGCTCCGGCAGTTCCCTTTGGAAAAGGAAGGGGAGCGGGAGGCTCTGCTTTTACAGGCAGTGACAGATGTTGCCGGTGTGCAGGAGCGTCTGGCACAGTTGTATCTGAAGGAGATCTTGCAGTATGCGAGAAAGCTGTGGAGACAGGGGATTTATATTGGTGACCTGATTCAGGAAGGGAATATGAGTCTGTTGCTGGCGCTGGCGGAAGAGATGCCGGAGGAAGGTAAGGCGGGCTGGATGGAGCAGAGGCTGCTTGACGGTATGGAAAGCTGGGTGAAGGAGCAGACGGAGCAGAAGTATCGGGACGAGTCCATGGTTGAGAAGGTTCGGAAGCTTGAGGCTGCGATCAGGGAATTGTCGGATGATGAGGAGCAGAAGTTCAGCGTGGAGGAACTGGCGGCTTATCTGGATATGGATGAGGAAGAGATCAGGGCTGTGCTGAGGCTGACCAGTGAGGGGGCGGATGAAGAAAAGTAAGGATTGCCTGTTTTTTTAGGTTGGTTAGACGGACGCGGCAGGCACCTGTTCCAAGGGGTGTGGACAACGTGGGCAGGGCAACTTTGAACTAGCCACTAACTGCGACTATATTCACGAGGGTCGGCTGACCCTCGCAAAAGTCTCCGTAAGTGTCGGATTTCAAAGCTTGCCCTAAGCGCCCACAA
>OLNE01002352.1_pt1 | contig 11914 bp, 13 predicted proteins | sample 1672431 | NCBI WGS metagenome assembly OLNE01 (sample SAMEA3136685, study PRJEB25190) | human gut metagenome | reverse complement strand
CTCGCCATGCACGACATCGACGAACCGGGCATCCGCCTGGAAGACCTACTCGGCAGCAAGCGCTTCGTCAGCTGCGACCGCGACGGCGACGGCGAGCCCGTCGACCAAGGCGGCATCCCCGCCGGCGGCCTGCCCCCGGTGTTCGAGTAAGGGGCGCCGGAGGGGCCCGTGAGTAGATGCCGTGTCCGCCTGCTCGCGGACACGGCGCGGACATTTTGCGGACATGTCCGTCTCGATGTCCGCGATGTGTCCGCTTGACCACATGCAGCTCGAGGACACGACAATGCGGGATACGAAGCGGAAGTACCAAAGGCAAAGCCGTAACGGGGCCACAACGGCAATCCCACCAGCGAGCTGGAAAGGTGCCACATTGTATTGCAGGCTAGAACACCTGGTGATTGCCTCGCTAACCTCTATCGCCAATGTTAGCGATGCCAACACTGCTAACGGCTGACTGGCTGAGATACCACGCGACGGGAGCTCAGAAGGCGAGGTCTCAGCGTTCCTGCCGCTCGCGGGCCTGCGCATGGCGCTGGGTCGCGGCACGTTTGGCGCACCCCGGACAGGTGCCGCCTTGGGGCATGCCTTTGGGGTAGGGCGACCGCACATGCCCGCACGCCCGACAGCGGCACTCGACGCGCGTGCGGGCGCTCACGTATGCGCCGAACGGCTCGACAGCAGGCGCGACGCGCGCCATCTGCTCGGCGAACTCCACAAGCGTCTTGCTGGCACGGGACATGGGCAGGCCCTTCCGGCAGGGGCACGCAAATAAGCAGGCGGGGACCGCGGACGCAGGCGCGCCACGGACGGGTGCTACAGTCGCCCATCGGCAAACACAGCCGCGCATACGACCGCCTGGAGAGCGACGTAAGGAGCGCGAGACGCACATGTCCCATTCCAACCCCAACGCACCCACTAAGATTGTCCTGCTTGAGTACCGGACATGCAGCACATGAATGGCTGGGCCTGTATAATTATTCGAACATCGAGACGGAAGGAAGAGGGATGGCGGAAGCCGACGATATCGGGCAACGCAAGCCCCTGCTCACGGTCGAGGAGCAAATCGAGCACCTCAGGTCAAAGGGCGTCGCGTTCGAGCTGTGCTCCGAAGAAGACGCCGCCGAATACCTCTCCGAGCGGACCTACTTCTTCAAGATCGCCGCGTACCGCGCCCTCTTCGACAAGCGCGTCGGCGGGCCGCACGACGGCCAGTACGCCAACCTCGACTTCGGACACCTAAAGACGCTCGCCTCGCTCGACCGCGACCTGCGCTACGCATTGCTGCCGCTGACGCTCGACGTCGAACATGCAGCGCGAACGAAGCTGGTGCGCACCGTGACCGAGCGCGACGGCGAGGACGGCTATGCCGTCGTGCGAGACTACATGGCAAGCCTCAACCACAACGAGCGCCGGCGTCGCGAAGGCGAGGTCGGCATGATGGGAAACGACCTGTTCTGCGGCGACCTCGTCAGAAAGTACGGCGGCAACCCGGCCGACATGCCCATCTGGGTCCTCATGGAGCTCTTCTCCTTCGGCAGCTTTATCAACCTCTACCTCTTCTGTGCAGAGCGTTGGGGCGACCGGAAGATGGTCCACGAGCACTACATGCTTCGCCAGGCGAAGTCAGTGAGGAACGCCTGCGCGCACTCGTCCGACATCTTGAACGGCATTGCGGCCGTCGACACGCGGATCAACGCCGATGCTGCGATCATGGCCGCCCTGGCGGAAATCGGGCTGTCGCACCGCGTGAGGACGGCCAAGATGAAGAACCCCCGCATCAGGCAGATTACAACGCTCCTATACCTGCATGTCGAGCTCGTGGCCTGCGGGTCGGGGAAAAGGAGAGCCTCGGCGAACCTCACGGAGCTCAAGAAGCGGATGAGCAGCACAGCGAGGCTCATTCCCTCGAGCGACGTTATCCAATCATCCTTCGCCTTTTTGGAAACTCTGATTGACAGCTGGTTTTGATAGGGCATAATGGTTCTAGACAAAAAAACCCACGGGTTTTGTAAGGCGGGGGCGCGGAAGCGGTTCCGCCTATTTTTTATCTGGACAAATACTGAGCTTGCCGTGCTAAGATGACGGCAGATGTCAAAACCCACGTGTTTTAGGGGCGGGATTGCGAAAGCGATTCTGCCCTATTTTTTGGGTCTCAGCGGATTCCCGTGCTCCGCCATGTCTCACCACCTGTCCTTCCTGTGGCTGGCGTCGATTGCCTTCAGGAAGAAGCATCCGTCGTCAGGCAGTCCGTAGGCCTGCCCGCGTGCCGTCTTTATCATGCTGTTCGCGCCCTCGACCCGACCGCTGGATATGGGGAGCCCGGCGTGCGCGACAATCCCCACCGCATGCCCCCCGAGCAGCCTGCGAACCACTCGAAGCGGCGGTCCCCGGTCTCGCGGCACAGCCAACAGACGTCGCCGACCAGCGCCCCCATCTCGGCCCCGTCGCTCATCTACGTCTTGTCAATTCGAACTGAGCAAAAGGGGGGTGGTACCGTTTTTCCGTACCCGGAGCCTATACCGCGAGGCCCAGGCTCCTCCTGAATTGAAGCGGGCTCATCCCGCCGAGCGAGCGCTTTATCCTCTCGGTGTTGTGGCGCCCAGTGTAGGCGCCTGTCCTGGACGCGAGCTCCTCCAGGGTGACGCCCGACCAGTCCCTGCCGCAGGACATCTCCGTCTTCATCGTCCCGAAGAAGCCCTCCATCCTCGAGTTGTCCGGCGAGCACCCCTTGCGCGACATCGACCTGGTCACGCCGGCCTCCTCGCATATGGCGGCCCGCCCGGGCCGGCGGCAGTGGCACCCGCAGTCGCCGTGGGTCACAAGGTGGGCGCGCTCCGACTCGGTGGTGGTGGCGAGCGCCGCCCTGAGCATGCCGTCGGCCATCTCCGCGTTCGGGGGGGCCGGCGTGACCCAGCTGACGACCGGGCCGTCGAAGCAGTCGAGGACGGGGCCCAGGCAGGGCTTGCCGGCGGGTATGAAGAACTAGGTCACGTCGGTCAGCCAGAGGAAGTTGGGGAGCCCGGCGGCGAAGTTCCGGCCCACGCGGTTGCCCGGGTTCTCCTCACTCCAAGAGTACGGACGTTGGTATACAGGAACCACCAATCGCGAACTCTGTTGGGTAATGAGGTCGACGAGCATGAGGGGTCCTGCGTCCATTGAAATCCTTTCGAGCGGCACCAGTAAAGGAATGGTCACGCCATGGAGGCGTTGCCACATCGCGACAAGTGTAGCAGTGTCTCACGTTTAAGGAGATCACATGAAGAAACCAACCACCTATCAAGCAACGATCGCCGAGCTTGAACTTGGCCGTTGGACTCGGCTTTCGTAGGCTGTTGTTTGCCCGAGGGGTTCCTGGATTTCATCAAATTGTCGCCCACCAAAATGGATTCGTGGTTTAAGATAATCTCAGTGAAACAGTCCTTGTGGACTCTACGTGAGGCAGGGACAAAAAGGGGTCGCCGGGCAACTGGCGGCCCTTTGATTTTATAAGGGGACGCATTGAAGGAATTCAAGACCATCGCCGAACAGGTCAGCATCCTCCAATCCAGAGGCATGCACGTCGGCAGGGAGGCCTCCGCCATCCTGCTGCGTGAAAACTACTACTCGGTAATCAACGGCTACAAGGACCCGTTCCTCGACAAGAAAGCAATGCAGTCGAGCGCAGACGACGTCTACGTTGAGGGAAGCAGGTTCGAATGGGTTTTCAGCCTGTTCCAATTTGACCGCGAGCTTAGACGAATCACATTCAGCTATCTGATTCAGGCGGAGGCGGCGCTGAAGACCGCCACGGTGTACGCCTTCTGCGAAAATCACCGAGGTTGCTCCGACTACCTGGAACGTTCATCGTTCTGCTCTGCAAAGGACATGTTGACGCCCAAGGCCTTCAAAGGGAACAAGGTGTCGCTGCACTCGAGCAACATGAACAAACTGATGGAATTCTTGAACAGGAAGCTCGTAGTCGGCCCCGCGACACGTCCCTTCGTCGCACATTATATAGCCTCATACGGCGAAGTTCCCCTATGGGTGCTCTCCAATGACCTGACCTTCGGGAATATGTCCCACTTCTTCCAGCTCATGAAGAGGGGCGATCAAAATTCCGTCTGCAAATATCTGTTCGAGACCACGCTCCGGACAGAAGGCGACAGGAAGATCACTCCGCATGAGGTCCTCAGGGCCTACAACGTACTCACCCACTTTAGGAACCTGTGCGCGCACGACGAGCGCCTCTATTGCGCAAAGGTCGGCAACGACGACTATGCCACCATGCTAAAGCTCATGGAGGTCGCCCTGCCCCGCGATGGTGTGCGCAACATGAAGAAGGACATCGAGCGCCTGCTGCAAAAAAACAGCGACAAGCTTAACGTGATCACCGCGCATGATCTCGGGAATTGCTTGGGGTTGTAGGGCCGCCCACCCCAAACCGCGAAGCAGGCGTAGGAGCGCCGGCGGCCGCTTCGGTCTCGCGGGCCTGCTCGCCTCTAGCTCTGCGCCAGGGGCGTCTGATGGCACTCGAACTCGGAGGCGCCGGGGGCCACGATGACGCTGTAGGTCACCAGGAGCACCTGGTCGTACGTATCGTCTCGGCTGCGCTTGAAGGGACCGCTGCCGACGATGTAGCCCGGCGCAACCTCGGCCTCCTCGGGCGTGAGGGATGCCGAGGCGCTCCTGTCGGTCGGCGCGGCCCCGCCCGATGTCAACGGCTCGATACTGTTCTAGAAGAATGCGCCCCGCGGCGGCAGCCGCGGGGCCGGGCGTAGGCGTTGACGAAACCCGAAAAAGTTGGGAGCACAAACCCGAAAATTTCAGTCGAAAGGCATGCTTGACTAAGCACAGACTCCCACCTCAACCCATATCGCATCTACGCGCCCAGGCGCATCAACTCCAGGAACAAAGCCGTCAGCTTCGCAGTGCGGAAGGTGGCCCGCGACGAGGTGTCGTTCGCAAGCGGCTTTCCCGTGACCACGCCGGAAAGGACGGTTTTCGACCTCGTGGCAGATGACGAGGACCTTTCCCTGGTCGCCGATGCGCTCCACGGCGCCTGCGCCGGCAGCAGGCCGTTCGACTTCAATAAACTAGAGGCACTGATTCGCGGCAAATATGGCAAGAACAAGGCGAACCGAATCCTCACGTCACTGCTGGCAGACGCGGGGATAGCCGAAAGGGGTTGACGTATGGCGTAAAAATTCGCTACAGCATTGGAGATGGCAGTTAAGGAGGCAGCGCGGGCCTCGACGCAGGACACCAACCGTGCTATTTCGGGATTCTACTTCCACATGTTGTTGTGCCGCGTGTTCGCCGACGGCAGCCATCCTCCAACCAGAGAGCTTATATCCCCAGATATCCCAAAAGCACCTTCCCAAGAATTCTCTTAGGTATCCATGGCGGAGGCCGCAATCTTGTAGAGCGGGTAATGCCGTGACCCGGCGCAATCAGGCAACTGGGCACACGAGAATCCAAACGCAACCGCGAGGATTACGCTTTCTTGGCCTTACCCTTGCCGAACAAGAACCCGAGGTGCTTGTCGCAAAAACCAACAAGCGGCACCAAAATGGCCATAGCTAAAACGAACAACAGCACGGCCATCCCATTCGCGCCAAGGGGCAGCCCCGCAACTGAAAGCACGCGCACGGCGATGGCGCGAAGGAGGGGTATGAGACGGAAGTGCAGCACGAAAACAATGACGCTGACCTGGCCGAACCAAGCGAGAAAGGAAACCCCCTCGAGCAGTCGTCCGAGCAGACACACCCACACCGTTCCGACTGTGGCGGTGAGATAGAACAGGGGCCAGAAGCCATACGACCCCTCATACATCGCAATCGGCGCGTTCAACTGAGAAAGGGCAAACAACACCGGCACCAAGAGCACTGCTGCCGCCCACATACTTGGCCTGCCAAAGGCACCAACCTTAGGATCCGCCAGTCTCCACACGTGACCGAGGCAGAAGAAGAAAAGGCCAGCAAGCACGGTCTCGGGGCGAATGGGGCAAACATCGAGACCCAGAAGGTCGACGATAGGTGCCGCAACAGCAACAGCGCAGAGCACGAGCACCCACGCCTTGAGGGAGACCCCAGCAAACCTCGCAAGCCAATAGAACAGGAGCGTGCAGATATAGAGCGTCGGCAGAAACCACACCAAAAGCGAGTCAATGAGCGTTTCGGCGCTCACGCCGTGGGATGCCACCGCGTAGATGAAGACGATGGCGGCGAGGGTAAGCTGCGGGATGATTAGACCTCGCGTCTTCTTGGCAGCCCAAGCACTAAAGGCCCCGTCCGAGGCCTTTGCGCACATGCCCGACAGGAAGAAGAACACCGGCATGTGGAAAGAGAGAATGAAACGGTTGACGGGGTCCTCAAGGCCCATATAGCAGTGGCCGAGAACAACAAAGAGCATCGCTATACCTCGCGCACAGTCAATCCATCCTATGCGGTTACCGCCTCTTTGAGAACCCTCCCCCCGCGTGAGCTTATTGTTGACTTCAATCATGTAGGTCCCTTTCTAGCTCTTCAGATCTTTCTTTCTCTGCATGCCATGGGAGTCGCACCATGCGGCACGCCGCTCAAGCAAGACAAGCCCCTCGTCCTTCAGGGCCCTTTCCTTCATTGCTCGTCTCCCTTCCGATTGGGGTATTTCGAGGAGACCTGCCCGCCAAAAACGTTCCTCAGAAGACACTTTGAGTACGAAGGGTCGCTCGGCAGCTTCGTCAGCGCAAAAAGCATGTCGAACCACCCCATGGTCAGTCGATACCACCACCTGCCCGGGTACACTTTATGCGCGATGCGGCGCCGGTTGGCAACGAAGTAGCGCACAGCCTCGTCAGAGGGGGTGCGCCACTCGGTCGAAGCTAGGTGATGCACATAGATGTTGGGCTCCAGGACGCAGGAGAGTCCGTCCTTCTCGGCGCACGCGCAGTAACGCATAGAGAAGTCGAGGTCCTCGGCGTACGCGTAGCGCGTCATCCCCTCGTCGAACCAGACGTCCCAGCGCTCCATGAGCGAGCGCCGCACGCAGAAAAAGTAGCCCATTGCCCATTCTGTCGTGACACGCCGCGACACCGGTATCGGGTACCGCCCGCGCATGCTCGCGCGCACGACGTAGCCGTCCTTGCGCCACGGCTTCTTCATGCCAAGGAGCGTTCCGACTACGTCACGCGCAAGCCCGGGCTCCACGGGGCTTCCGTGTACCCCGTTCTCGGCGATGTCAACGCCGGCAACGAGCGCGAGGGAACCGTCGACCATTGCATCCGCAAGGGCTGCGATGGACTCCCCGTCCACGACGATGTCATCGTCGGAGAACAGGATCACGTCGTTGCTTGACACTCGTGCGCCAATGTTGCGCGCGAGCGTCAAGCTGGGAGTCATGCTGTGCACGACCCTCAGCTCGACGCCGCGCTGGTTCGGAATCGTCACTGGGTCGAATGGCTCCGGAGTCTGGTCGACGATAACAATCTGCCGCGGGACCACCCTGCCAGAAAGGTACGACTCGACGGTGTTCCTAAGCACCCCGGGCCTGTTGTAAGTCGGTATAACGATGGTAATGTCGGCGTATTCCTCAGTAGCACCCATCTCAGTTCGCCTTCTTTCCACGGATCACCTTCATGGCGATCCCCTTGACCATCTCGAAGTTCTCATTGCGCAGCAGGACAGACTCAAGAGCGTAGACACCAGCACCCACGACGACCTGCGCAAACAACATCAGCGGATACGGAAGACCGCTCAGCGTGATCAAATAGACGCCCGCACCCATCACGAACGCCATGCCGAGGTTCGGAAGGCAGACCTTCACCTGCTGAGCAAGGCCCACACCAACTGTTATCTGCAGCGGGATGGCGCTCAGCACGGTACCCACAATCTCGCCCGCAAACGCTGCACCCAGGATGGCGAAAGGCGAGTCGAAGAGGAATGCCGCCGCAATGAGCAGACCCAGGCCGATGAAACGCTTGACGATGATCACCTTAAAGTAGTCCCCGCTGTGGCCGATGGCGTTGAGCGCCTGGAGACCAGCAGTCTGGAATGGGAACAGCGAGCTTATGGCACAGTAAATCACGAGGAACGGGACCGCCCCCATCCATTTGTCGCCGAGGATGATCCAAACGAGTGGCTCGGCGGTGCAGGCAAGCCCCACCATGAGGGGAAAGGCGAGGTACGTGCTCGCAGAGATTGTCTTGAGCAACAGTTTACGCAATCCTGGCATGTCGTCCTGTTTGAGCGCATAGCTCGGGAACATGACGGACTGGATGGCACCGTCCACGTTGTCGATGAGCACCAGCGGAAACATTTTGCCCTTGTCGGAAAACGCGAGCGTCGCCGCCGAGAACTTCTTTCCTATGATGAGGCTCTCGAGGTTGTGGTAGAGCGCATCCACCAGGTTAGCGCCCAATAGCTTCACGCCGAACTTGAAGAGGTCAAGGGTATTTCTCACCGAGAATCCAAGCTTCGGCAGCCAACGCAAGTGCATATGGAGCAGCAAACAAGTCAGCAGCTTATTGCCGAGCTGGTAAGCAACGAGCGCCCAGGCACCGTAGCCCGAAACTGCAAGCGCGATGCCAACGACGCCCGCTACCGCGACGGAGGTGAGGCTGCACTTCGCCTGAATCCTGAACTCCATCCGCTTGGAAAGGATAGAAATCTGCAACGAGTTAAAGGCACCTGGGAACAGCACAAGCGCAAAACCCCTGAGCAAGGTCTCGAGCTGCGGCATCCCGTAGAACGTCGCGATGAGCGGCGAACAAAAGAAGAGCAGGAGATAGAGCAGCGTGGCCATGCCCATGCTGTAAAAGAAAACGGCGGAGCGGTCGTCATCGTCAGCATCAGTCTTCTGGATCAGCGCGGAGCCCAGCCCCGACTCGACGAACACGGTGGCCAGGTTGATGAAAATGGCAAGCATCGCCACCGAGCCGTACTCGGTAGGCTCGAGGATTCTGGCAATGACGATGGAGACCACCATTTGAATAACCTGCGCGCCGAATCGCTCGCAGAGCTTCCAGAATAAAGACCCCGTTATCGACTGACCCGTCCCGCTACCCATGGGCAACATCCGATTTCAGAGGCAGGTCAAACAGCTCGCAATAGGCCTCGGGAGTGCAGTTGTGGAACTCGGTTTCGACGGTGGAGTAAGCCACTCTCTTTCCCATATTCCCAACAAGAAAATCCCTGACCTCACGTGCAACCGAGGCCATATCAGACCGTCGCTCATCAACCAAAAGGCTAAGAGGATAGCGCTTCAAAACGGGAAGGCACGCTTCGTCGTCGATTGAATAGGTTGAGATGATGGGCTTACAGCAGCCCATGTATTCAAATATTTTTCCTGAAATGGCATTCGGGTTCTTAACGCCCATATTCAAAAGAGCATCCGCCGACGCGAGCACTCCGAGGAGTTTCTCATGAGGAACATAGGGAACGAACCTAACCCGTTCCCCATACCCTGCCAGTTTTCCTTTCAACTCACTCGTGTTGCTGGAAGTAATAATCCAGAGAACAACATCAAGATTGGGCACAGCATTGATCAGTGCCGCTGCGTACTCAATGTTCCGTCCCCAAAGATTGCCGGCAAAAACGATGTTGACTTTCGAGTCATCGAACTCAAGTGCCGTCTCGGAATCAGCATCCGGCAGCACGGGCTGAAGGTAGGGAATCCCCATGAAACGAAGCCTTCCAGCTTCTGCCGCCCGATTAGCGTAGGCCTTCGTGCCTAGATGTGCCTGATGGCTTATCATGGCAACCGAGCAATCCGCAGTGTCGAGAATCCGCTCTTCAAGAGTGTCCCTCCTCTTGTCTACAAAAGACACGGGGAGATAACCAGGTTTTGTCCCTCCCGAGAGTGCGTCCCAGAAAAACTGGAGATAGCGAACCTCGGGATGGTTCTTCTTTAGGTTGAAGCCCGCCATCATCGTCTCGTAGCCATAGTGCTCGCAGGCGACCACGTCAAACGAATGCCGTGCATAGAGCCTCTCCGCCTCACGAACAAACTTCTTGGTCCTGAGGGGGTAGAAGCATGGGTAGATGGAAATCGTCAGCACCTGATTGGCGCGGAGCACGAGCCTGTCAAAGACGCGAACGAACCTGTCGGCCGCTGAGCCCGGCCTGCGAAGGGCGCCGTCCTTGAACTCGAAGTACGGCCCCACGGGAAAGCGGTGAACGTGGACCCCGCCGATCTCCTCCTCGAGCGGCTGATCGTGGTAGCGCATGCACAGGCAATGTATCTCCGCCTCGCGCGTCACCAGAAGTCTTTGAATGATCATGTCGTCGCATAGCACGTTCGCCGAGCGCGCCGAGGGGTACGATTGCATTATGAATAAAACTTTTTTCAAGGGTGTTCCCTACTCCAGATACCAGTCTTCGTCGATGATGCCAGCGACGCTCAGGGGCCCGTCCTCAAAAGGCACAAGACTCCCGTCGGCCAAAAGCCGCCGCGAAACCTCCACGAGCCGCTCTGCGGCGCTCTTGGCACTCCAAAGACCGCGGACCTTCTCCATCCCGGCCCGCGCGACGACTTCCAGTCTGCCCGGGTCGTCCAAAAGAGCGGCGACCGCGTCCGCCAGCTCCCTCGCATCCTCGGAGCGGAAGATCACCCCGTCAACGCCGGAATCAATGAGGAAGGGAGCCGAGCCAATCTGATTGCTCGCGACAACCGCGCAGCCGGCAGCCATGGCCTCGTTCACCGTGGCCCCCCAACCCTCCTTGCGGTTGCTAGTCGCAAGAAAGACATCGCTGCCACGCATGAGAGCGAGCGTGTCCTCGGAAGAAAGCGCACCGACGAAAGTGACGCGGTCGTCCACGCCCAGCTCATGCGAAAGCTTCTTCAACGAGAGTTCCTCATCGCCGCTCCCGGCAATGGTCAGCCTGAAGGGCACATTGCGGTCTTTGAGCCCCCTCGCCATGCGCACCTGCAAGTCGACGCGCTTCCACGGGACGAGCCGCTGAGCGGAGCCCAGCGCCACATCCCGTTGAAGCAGTGGCCTACGCGCTTCCACGGGGCTAGAATCAACCTGGGGGAAATAGCCCCATTTAAGGCATCGCTTGACGGGGAAGCCGAACTTGCCCAGGTCCCGCGCGGTATAGCCACTCGCACAGAGCACGTACATAGGGTTGTCTTTATACCGGGTAAACCTGTCGTAGGTCCGATACCTCTTGGGCGGAACATAAGCCCACCAGTCCCCACGCTTGAGCAGTCGCTCCGAATAGCGAAAGAACGGCTTTCCAGTCTCGGCACGAGCGCGAACGTAACTCTCGTCACCCGCCATGTCCCCGAACACCACAATATCATCGCCTACGGCATGCGCCATCGCTTCTTCGGCTTCCAAGCCTCCAAGGTACTGCTTGATGACGAACGGATAGTCATCGTTCAGGCAAGCACGCCCCTCAAGCCCTTCGACCCGCTGCATAGCCACGAATGCATAATCGACACTTGGGTTGGCATCGAGCTCCCGCGCGACAGGAAGCTGATGCGCATTGAAGAAATTGGAGAAAAATGAGATCGTTATGCTCATCTCTGACCTCCCAATGCCGGCATACAGAAAATGAGAAACACATCGACAGGTGCGCCTTGGAACCCTTCTGCCATCCAGCAGATAGGAATGCAAGCGAGCATGGCAACTATGAACATGTCGCAATAACGCCCGAGCTCTTTCTTTCTTTTGATAGCCGTGCGGATGCAGAAAACAATCCAAGTGCCGAACAGCACGCAACCGACAATGCCATAGCCAGAAATAATCGAAGGAAGAAACGAGCCACCATTCAATACGCCAATCGAACCAGAAAGGGCAGATAGTGCTTCCGTTGAACCAGAAGCCAAAACCCAAGAAGGCAGGTTCTGCGCATAGAAGAACCCTTGGTTGCCGTCCCCGACGCCGAATATCGGGTATTCTTTGAATATCTCAATATCGTTAACAACTTAGCAGCACGACAAAGACGATAAC
>OLNE01002350.1_pt1 | contig 11924 bp, 22 predicted proteins | sample 1672431 | NCBI WGS metagenome assembly OLNE01 (sample SAMEA3136685, study PRJEB25190) | human gut metagenome | reverse complement strand
AACCTACGATTTTATCATCAATCTGAGAGGTTTACACAGAATAATTTACACTACCGGTATCTGTTCCAGGTACCCTTATTTTTACACTTTAATATATCCGTGCCGGTATTGTAGAACGAAAAAACTAATAAGTCATTAGAATTAGATTGAATTTAATTTAGCTTGTAATTCATCAATCTGTGCCTGAACTTCTGCCTTTGCCTTTTGTTTGTCTTCATAATCTGCATCCGGAATCCATTCCATAATTTCTTCCGGTAAACATTGGAAATAATCACAGATTTTGCAAATGGTGTCGGTAGTTACATTTCCATTTTTAGACAAATTCGCCAGAGTAGAACTTCCAATACCTATATCTTCTCTAAAAACTTTCTGCGTGACCCCATTTGCCTTCAATTTATCAAACAATCTATTAAATTCAACTTTCATCTTATATGCCTCCATAGTTTTATCACCTCGGAGAAATACCGCCTCCCTGGAATGGGTGTTCCATAGACCATCTAACACTCTTTGGGATAGTAATACGTTTTGAACCATGTTTATTTTCTTTGGTATGGTGGTGTTTTTTCGGTATTTTCTTTGGCTCAATTTTGTTTTTATTTTTTCTGAAATAATCGTACATGAGGTCGGTATATTCATTTTTTATTTTACATCGATACCAAGTTTTTTCATCTGGGGTGTATATTTTGATAAGAAATTTGGATTTTGTATTGTGAAAATTTGATTTGTCACAATATAATTCCACTCCGTTGTCCAAGCATAGAACGATTGTACCTTTTGGAAATTCTTTGCCATGTATAAGATATTGTCCGCCTAACGTATGGTATAGTTTCATGTACATTTCCTCGCTCGTATAAATCTGACTTAATTATATCATTACTGATAAGAAATGACCATGAGAACATTTTTTATATTTTTCAGAAAGGGGTACTTGATATATAGGAAACGCTATTTCTCAGAGTGTAAACATACCCCCGGTCATGGACTGCTGCCGGAATGTTACCATTTTGGTGTCGTTGCCGGAGATGCATATTATGTGCTGCGAAATTTTCCGCTGTGAGATTTTTGACTCAGTGTGTGGATGAATCACATTATACGAATTTCAGAAAGCAATTTCATTTTTGAGGTTTTTACTACCCCCGAACGGTATTTCGGTAATGAAAAAATTCAATCCATCGTGTGAGTGGTATACATATACAAGAATCTAAAATTTTCCATCTTTAAGAAAATGTAAAATATGCCCCTAGATCAAAATTTTTGCCACCCACACCGCAGACATCTATATCGCTAGAGAAAAACGCTCAGAATCGACCTAGAAATAATTTTCAAGAGATTCCCTATCAATTGGACACCTACACCGATACAGAGCAAAATAGCCCCATATATACGCATTTAAACCCTTGCAGAGAGGGCAAAAGAAGAGGACTAGGATAAGAATTTCCAGTCCCCTTTTTACATCTGTCTTATTCAATGATTGTATCGGCTCTATACATGATATCATCGATATAATTATTATCGGGATTGTAGATCATTATAGATTCAATCCGTGTTCCTACAGCCAAGTCATCATGATATTTTATATAACCTTGATAATCAATTTGACCATTACCGTTTTCACCTGTTACCGTTCCCGTAACCACTTCAATAATTATCTTTCCTTTACGATGTTGTAAAGCTTCATAACATTTATCAGATTCCTCTTGACCGTCAATATAATAAATTTCAGTCTGAAAATCATCGGTCATATTCTGCGGTAGTTCAACTGATGTTTCAACACTTTTTACATCATTACTCTTTGCAGTGTCTTCACTGTTCTTTGTTGTGTCTTTGCATCCTGTTACCATCATCATCATTGTTACACTAATCATCATTGCTTTAACTATTCTGTTCTTCATATCTCTTTACATCCTTCCGTATATGTTAGGGTGTACCTGTTATTGATACACCCTTTGATTATCATTACTACTGTTCATTCAATATGTAGTTGACTGCTTTCTCGGCTCTGCTACTTGCTGATACGATGAAGTGAGTATCGTTCTTTAATACTCTTAACCAACTTTGAATGTATGCGCTTGAATTGCGAAAACTCTTTTCTGTTTCAATGTCGAGCATATTAATTAAAAAAGCACTTCCTAACTCTGCGGTAAGTTCTTCTTTTGAATAATTCTCATCACCTTTATACAAACAATCTTTAATGTCTTTTCGGTCAAGTCTGCTTTTATGTCCAGTGCTATGAACTATTTCATGAAACAAAGTCGAATAAAATTCTTCTATATTCTGATACTGTTCCTTACAAGGTACTTGAATGTAGTCAGCAGTAGGTAAGTAAAAAGCTTTATCAGATATCATTTCTTTTATCTGTAAATGTTCACGATTCATATAATCGACTTTGATTTTTTCTGCCTGTTCAATTGGTTCATGCTCATTTACTTTTATATCTTCTTTCGGCTCAACTCCATCAACCTGTGAAATATGAAAGACATTGAAGTATTTAAGTATAGGTATCTGTCTTATAACTTTCTCACCGTCTTCGTTTTCTTCTTCGATCGCTTGAATTTTCCAAAATACTATCTGTTCGGCTTTCTCACCTTTTCTGATATGTCCACCTAAATCAGTCCATTGTTTGAAAGTTGCATATTCACCAGTATGTTGAAGTGTCATCTGATTTAATAATGAATACGGTTTATTACTTATCCTATTGTAAGCACCTTTATTAGATCCGCTCCAAGGCTTCTGCCAAGGTATCATACCTTTTTCTAACTGTTCAATAATTCTATTCGTTACCATTTCATATACGTTCGTTTTCATATCTTTGAACCTCCTCTGTATTTAATTGTTGTAATTATGATACATTAGTACCAATACACATGCAATATACATTAGTACCAATGTTTGTGCGTGTATTTTGTTGATAATTGCCAATGAGTGAAATAGTATTGGTACTAATACACAATAAACAGGTATTAGTACCAATACAATATCGTACAAAATGCGAATTGAAAATGTATTAGTACCAATGTAGAATGTAATCACAAACAAAACAACAGAGACACACGAACATCCCGAAAAGATGTGAAGTTGAAAACCATATACCTGTGAGCGTCCCGAGAGATTAGCAATAGTCAGGAAGATGATTCAACCGTGTTTCTCCCATATAAGAAAGTGAGGAAAACGATATGTGTATCACAAGAGCAGAGTTAGAAAAGAAGATTGAAGAACTTAGAAGTTTAAAAGCATTAAAGGAAGAGACAGAAAACGAGCTGAAAGCTTTAGAGCATGAAGTTATTTCCTATATGACAGAAAACGAATTAACAGAAGAAATCACCAACACTGCAAAGATAACTTATAAACCACAGAGCAGAACAACACTTGACAAAGAAAAGCTTACGGAAGAACTGGGAGATGATTTAAAACCTTTTGAAAAGGTCACAACCTACTCTGTATTAAGAATTAAATAACAGTTAAGGTGGAGCAATCCACCTACACTGTAATGACACCACCCAACAGGGCGAGAGTTCCAAGTCTCTACAAAGTCAGAGGACAGTGAGAAAAAGGAGGGCAATGAGCCATGAGAGTTGAAACAGTTTACACAGAAGAAGAGTGGATGAAACACGTTGAACGTCACGCACGTAAGATATTAAGACGTTACATTATCAGAAAAGCGCAGGAACTGATAGGAGCTTTTGTAATCATTGGACTGTTTACAATTTTACTCATGGTCAGTTGTCTGTTGACAAGATTTTTATAAGGAGGTTGGGATATATGAAGTTAGAGAGCATTTTAACAATAGTATCAGAAGCAAGAAATATGTATGTTTGGGACAATGGTGAAATCATTGCACAGTATGACGGGCGTGATTCTATTCCAGTTGAGCTGAATGACAGAGAGGTTGAACTGGTTGACTGTAGTAACAATGATTTTCATGTTTATCTAATAGCAGAGTAGGAAGGAGGTGCAGATATATGATGTACAGTGAGTTTCTTGCCATGAGTGGCAAAGAAGAATGTTATATCTCTTACAGAGAGTATACAGAAGATATAGAGCCAATCTACATGGATTGCAAGCTTGATACTAAACAGGAGTTCATAAAGTTCTTCAATGAAACATTTGAGAAGATGGTATATCCGGTAGTTGAAAAGATTATTGATGATCTGCCGTTAATTGATAAGTGGGAATACGTTTACGGTAATCGGTCAGACATTCAGAAAAAGCTTGAGACAGCAGATGATAAAGCACGACATTTGGCATATCAGTACATGAGATTATATCTCAACATTTGAAGGGAGCATGAACATGGACGCTCATAAAATAGCAGATATTCTTTTTAACTTATCTCTTGATATGGATTATGCAGATTATTTAGATGAATACGATACCGAGGTTGATTACATAGAACAAGAATTGCATTCGATAAAAGATAGCAATGATGTCTTGTATGCAATGCTAGAAAGAATCGCATGGCAAAATCCAGATTATTATCAATGGGCATTAAACAGGCAGTGACGGTTGAGCCGTGGGTCATTCAGTTGACCGCTTGCCATTAAGCAATATTGCAAATATACAAATAAATCTATGAAAGTTGAGGTATGAGATTATGACAGAACACAGAAGAGGACGTAAAGCAGAGTACACAGACAGACCATTAACAGAGGAAGAAAAGATTTTTGCCGAGGAACATCATGATTTCTTATACATTTATATGAGAAACAGACATTTGCTTATAGAAGAATGGTATGACTTGCTAGTAATTCCATATTTACAAGCAGTAAAAAAGTATTGTTCAAGACCAGAGTTGCAAGAAGCATATGTATTTGAACAGATTGCCTACAAAGTATTATCGTGTGCACAACATCATCATTATAGAAAAATGAATACATTAAAGTGTAGACCATCTGGCGGTATTTATAGCTTAAATCAAATGCTGGAAGGAGATAATCCGTTTTCAGAATTCCAGGTTGATGCATGGTGGATTGACAAGACAAAAGATGTTGAAGCGTATGTAATCGAGAAGGAATTCTTAAATGATATCTACAATCATACAGAACATTATGCAGATGCAGATTTGTTAAAGCTTATTTTTATTATGAGGAATGAGGGATATACGTTAATTGAGATTGCAGAACAGGCAAGGGAAGATTTTGCAATGGAATTTGATGGATGCACACAGAAAGATGTAGTGAGAGTGGTTTCTAAACTGGCAAATAGGAACAACGGAATTCTGCAATCATTAGTAGCGGAGATCTTGGAACAGTATTAATAAATCAGAAACGGAGAGTTGTCAATCAAGGCAATTCTCCAATACAGAGAAAGAGGAAAATATATGGCAGACAGATTGAAAACATTCACAGAAGAAGAGAAAAGGTTAGCGGAAAAGAATCATGATCTGGTTTACCAGTTCTTGAGAGCACACAACTACAGTATGGAAGCTTACTATAACACCGCTGTATTTGGATATCTGAAGGGAATTCAGAAGTATTGCAGATATGTTGGAAACAATACGGAAAATAATCTTGATGGTATCTGTTGGAACTGCATGAGATCAGAGATGAAGAGCCACTTCAAAATGGAAACAGCAAAGAAAAGGCAACCAACGGAAATAATTATGACAAAGGTATCATCCGCAGAAGATGAGGTAATTGCATTGGAAATTTTTAAGTCCGTGATGGAAAATTTGACCATTCGGCAGCAGAACATTATTACATTGAAGTTGCTTGGATATAGCAATACAGAGATATGTTTGATGATGGAAATGAGCAAATCATCATATTACAGGGAACTTGAAAACATTCGTCAGACGATTGTTGACGGAAAATTTTAAAGAAAAAGTTGGAGGAACGCAAATGTTTAAATCAGTATTTTTTGAATTAGGAAGAGAAGTAGTAACACCTGGAATCTATGGAGCAATGGAGTCAAGCCGAGAATTTGCATCGGAAATCATGCACGCTATGCAACTGTTTTGTCTCGGAAACTGGGGTAGAATGTCAGAAGAAGACAAAGAGATGAATGAGCTTGCATTGAAAGATGGCGGTCGATTAATGGGAACATATAAAACTTGTAAAGGGAAAGTCTGGATTATATCTGAAGCTGATAGATCTGTGACAACCGTATTATTTCCAAGAGAGTATTAGGCGGTGGAAAATATGGCAATAGTTATTACAAATGGAGAGTATTATGTTAAAAGATGTACTTATTCTGGAGAACGAATGAATAAGACAAAAAATCTTTCTGAAGCCAAATTTTATTACAATGTCAACGTGGCACAAAAGAAATTGCTGAGTATGCCGGGACAATTAAAGGGATATTACATTTTTGATACAGAGGGCGATGAAAAGGGAGAAAATAAAAAACGCTATCAAGGGAAACGCAGAGTTTATACAAAAGAAGAACGCAAGTTTATATATCGTAAGTATGAGGGAAAATGTGCATTGTGTGGAAAGAAAATCACATACAAAGAACTTACATTAGATCATATCAAGCCAATATTTGTGGGTGGTGCAGATGAATTGGAAAATATACAGGCATCCTGTTATGCTTGTAATCAATTCAAATCGAATATCAGACCAGAAGACTTTGAACAAAAAATAATAGATATTTTCCTGTATCAGATGAAGCAAAAGTGTGCTAATGATTGGGTTTGGAAAATAATAGAAAAGATAATTTTGAAGAGATTAGATAAATAAATTATATACGTACGGCACTGATGGAAATTAATTCTGTCGGTGTCGTATTAACTACTAGGAAAGAACAGCGGAAATATGATATACTATTGATACGAATATATGGGTAAACCTTATGTTTGTATAATAGGGAAAGCGAGGACATAATGTTGGCTTTAACAGATGCGAGAAAAAAAGCAAATGAAAAATATATACAGAATAATTATAAACAGGTGAAATTGTCTATGCCAAAGGCAGAAGCGGAAACATTAGATGAATATTGTAAAGCGAAGAATTTGACTAAGGCTGGATTTATTCGACAAGCTATTAAAGAAAAAATGGAAAGAGAACCATAAAGACTACACACCAACAATCGACCAGTAAAAAAGACGTTGGAATTATATGCCAAACAATACACATGATATTATTTAAAGTTTTCATAAATTGAGTATTGGCTGGGGCATTGCCATTTTATAATAATGTAAAGGCAGAAGGAATTGTGCTGTAAATGGATGATAAAAGTAGTAAAATTTTATCTATGATAATATTGACGTACAGAATATTTATATTTTGGCTTGTAGACAGCATTATAGCGACAAGTAATATTAAGCACTAGCGGAAGAAATAAAATCCTCTGTTAGTGCTTTTCTTTGTCCTGCTGCCAGTCATGTATTTTTGATAGAGTCTTTTCAAGAGAAACTTTATCCCATTGCTGATGGAGTGTTTCATGTTCTAACTCGGCAATTCGCCGATTCAGATAATCATTCGCCCAATTCATTAAGAAGCTTGGAACAACAGGTAAATGCTGAATGACGGAAAAAACAATATCTTCTGATTTCGATTTTATGTCCATTGATTTGATTAAATCTCCTTTACATCAACATTATAATGGAAGGCTTCTAATAACTCAACGAAAAATTTTTAAATTATTTTTCAAATTTCTGGGAAAATTCTTTCTAACTTTCCACTTTATATAGCGAAGAGACAAATACACACAATACATTCACATGCAGAAAGGAAATAAAAGACATGGAGAGTAGAGAAAAAATGGAACAGATGATGGAAGATCAGTATAACAGAGGTATTACAGTTGGAATGGAGCTGATGATGGAAAAGTTGCGAATGGCAGCAGATAACGGTACACCAATTGAGATTGATGGTCGGGCATGGTATTTGAAGTCAGATATTGAGAACTTGAGAGATATCTTTGAAGACATGGAGAACGGAGGACTGTAATGCAGATCAATACAAAGTATGAGATGGGACAGAAAGTATATAGAGTAGTTGAAAGATTTCAGAGGATTGAGAACATCCAAACGTGTGATATATGCTTTGGAACTGGTTCAATCAACTATAAAGGATATGGATGTCAATGTCCTAAATGTTTGGGAAAAGGAAACATAGTTCTTAATAGTGAAGAAGTGAGCTTTAGAAGGGTGTATGAGCCTAAAGAGATAATGAGTGTCCGTGTTACTGTATCAGACAAGGATACAAATATTAGATATCGTGTAGATGGAGAAGTCGTCCCTGAAAAAGAATTGTTTCTGACGATGGAAGAAATAGAAGAACATTTTAAAGAGGATGAATTGGTATGCGGTGGTTAAAAATAGTAACTTATGGATTTTATATGAGCATGATCTTGTGGGTATCTGGAATGGTTACATCCATCTTGATTGACGGTAAAATCATAAGTCTTTTGTTTATTGGAATTCCATTCGCAATATATATGTTCTTTACAGTATTGAAGATATTCATAGAACTCAGGATGACAAGAAAGGATGGAAACAATGCAGATCACTAATAAAGATATCCAGTCAGAACAGATACGGCAACAGATAAGAGAACAGTTGACAGAAGAATTAAAATCTGTTCTTTCGGCAAAACAGATTCAGAAAGTTGTATTCACATATAATAAGGTATCAGTTAGATATGAGTTCGTAGAAAGAAGAGAATGACATGGGAATATATAAAAGAAGAGATAATAACAATTTGACGGAACAAGAGTATGAGATATATCTGTTTCTGATTAAATATTTTAAAGAGAATGGGTCGGACTAAGTAGTACAGCTACAACTAAGTATTATTTGGATAAACTTGAAAGGAAAAAGAAAATTAAGAGAGGAAGTAGTGCAAGAGCAATTTGTTTGACAGAATACACCTTTGTACATAAAAAGAGAGTAAAGTAATATCAAGAGCCGTGATCTGAAAAAGGTCATGGCTTTTTTAGTTTCGGGAAGAGAGTTCGGTGGATGTGGAATAAATGCGTAAACCTAGTAAAGCAGTAGGAAATATAAAATAATATTTATAGTTTGAAGTGTAGAAAGTATTGATTTACAGGCAAATTCGGTAGAATAGCGTAAATACGGGATAAAATAAATATAAACCTTAGTAAAATAGTAGGAATTAAATAAGGAAGATTGTAAGAAATCCTTATAGAATAAGGGTTATTCGAACAAGAAACCGAATAGTTTGTTGGATTGATAGGCGAGAGTAAGATGGAAGAAATGTCCGTAAAATAAGGAAATTATAGAAATCATGGGGACAGGGTATTGTGTGGAATAGGGGGATTATTATAGAAGGAATTGAGTTCGATAAGAAAAAAATATTTTTGTGGTGTGTGTAGGAGATATTGAATAATCCGGCGCAGCAGTACAAATATTTTAAATTTGCATAAAAATCATAAATATGTATGCTACAGTAAGTACAGGTAGCAGTATACCAGAAATTTCAATTTGCACAAAAAAGCACATTTGGATATGCTGCAATAAGAATACAGACAGAAATTCGTTCTAGGAACTTGATTAAAACACTTTACAAAGAAATACAGTATGATATTATAGTATTCATTAGAACAAATGTACGGAAAGAATAAAAAGGAGTTAGTTGAATGTATAAAGAGTTTGATGATATTCAAAACAATGAAAATGTAAAGTTAGCTGAAGCGTATTTGAAAAACATTCCAATAATTGATGTGCCAAATTGGACGAAAGAATTAGCAAATAATCAACCAGCAATAAATTCTTCAATAATTATGTTGGGAAAAGCAATGACAGCTGTTATGAGTGAGTCTGGTTCTACAAAGAATATAGTGGCTTCATGTGGTTCAGTGTTGGAAAAAATTGCAGAAACACAAGGTAAATATGCAGCATTTAACGATAGTATTTATAAATCAATGGAAGCATTTCAACAGATTTCTACAAAAACAAAAGAAATGGTTAATGCATCTTTAAGATTACTTGAATTTCAAATACCGAAAATATCTTCTGATGCATTGAATCGTATGAAATTTACTTCAGTTGTTTCACATTGTAATATGCCGATATATTTTGAAACAGATACTGAATTACAAGAGTTAATATTAGATATATGTAGGAATTCTGAAGAAAAATACCCACAGCATGAAATTGAAAATTGTGTTATGGATTATTATACAGATGATCGCATAGAGGATTTATTAGAATACTGGTTTTCAAAAGATTGGATTCCGGAGGAATGTAAAGAAGCATTAAAACAGGCGGTTGCTTCATATAATATAGGATTGTATTGGGGGACATCATGTATCTTAATGACACAGATAGGTGGCATGATTACACAATTGTATGATGCAATAGATAGAAATATGCTTATGCCAGGTACAAAAAAGAAGGAAGTATTAAGTGTTTATAGTGTTAAGAATCCTTCATCTGAAAAAGCCAAAGGTATTATTATGATTAATATGCAACGACATGGGATATATGGATGGACTAGATTCGCAGATTATTTTATAAATTACGTATATGGTACTACAGATGATATGGAACATTTTCAGTTTGATCCGGGAAGACACAAAACGTGTCATGGTCAGCAGTTGAATCTTGGAGATAAATTGATTGCATTAAAATGTATTTTGATTATAGATATGATTGTGCAAATGAGTGAAGAATTGCTGGGTGATAATGCAGCATAAATAAAAATACATAGATAATGAAAAGAGAAGAACATGGATAAGACGATACAAAGCTTAGGAGAATTTATTGCTTATATACAAGAATGCAAGAACAAAGATTATCCAAGTATAGCCACAGATGAAAGATCGGACAAAATTTTATATAGAGGTCATGCAAATAAATTATGGAGATGTTTTCCAAAATTATTTCGAAAACAAGAATGGTATGAAAATGAGAAAATAATCGTAAATGAAATTATAAGAAGATGTCCTAATGAGTTTGAAGGTTTGAGTGCTTTTGAAAAATTGGTAAAAATGCAACATTATGGGGCACCAACCAGATTGCTAGATTTTACTGGAAATCCACTCATAGCATTATATTTTGCTTGTGATGATGATACACAAATAGAAGAAGATGGAGTTGTATTGCTAGGTAAAATACCAGCGTTTTATGAAAATCAAATACCTATAGAAGTATTTTTAAAAAATATATTTCCAGATCGTCAAAATCAGTTCATAGAAGCTAATGCAAAAGTTGTTGAGCCAGTTTTAGCTACAAGTAATGTAATGGGAATTAGAGCAAAATTACGAAATGAAAGAATTAAAAATCAAGATGGATATTTTGTACTTTTTACATACTCTGACCAATACAGTACAGAACTGTTTAATCCGCTAGAAGCTAATCCATTCATCAAGGAAAATATTGTAATACCCAAAGAATGTAAAGCAGATATTTTAAGAGAACTTAATGATTATGGTATAAATCGTGCATTTGTATATCCTGAATTAGAAAATCAGATTAAGGAAATCTGTAAAAATTTTTAATGATGCAATGGATTGGATGCTTACTCATCAGCTATCATCCAAAAATCTTTCTACCGGTGAAAAACTTGCTATGACAGAAGAATTTCAAAAAGAAGTTACTTTGGAGAACGAAAAGAAACGTCTTGAAGGGAATAGTAAAGGAGGTAGTTCAAATAATGAAGTCTCACTCCAATTGGAGTGTAACTTAAAAGAAGATGATCCAGTAAGAAAAGATTCTTGGACAGACTCCCAAACAGCAAAAAAAAGCAGGTGTAGGTATAGGAACTGTAGCTAGATATAACCGTGTGATGAATTCGGATGATGAAGCAAAACAGCGAAAGGTTGCCGTTGAATATGTGAAGTTGTGTGGATATAAAAATGGAGAAATTGGAAATGGAAGAAAGAAGGATTCCCATAATGGGAAAGCTACTCAGCTCACCCTTGAAGAAATAGTAAAACAACTAGGTACTTCTAAAACTAATTTAACGAGACTGTAATTAATTCTGTGTAAACTCTAAAAGAGCTATATATCCTCTTGGATT
>OLNE01002348.1_pt1 | contig 11939 bp, 9 predicted proteins | sample 1672431 | NCBI WGS metagenome assembly OLNE01 (sample SAMEA3136685, study PRJEB25190) | human gut metagenome | reverse complement strand
GCGCGTTATTTTTGACGAGGAGCTCAAGGCCGTGAGCCAGGCTCTTCTGGCCATTGGGGAGATCACCCGGGAGATCTACGATGAGTCGGCCTTAAAGCTCAATGCTTTTGCCTCCGGCATCATGGATGAGATTGTGGGAAAAGATTTCGGCGAGCTCTATCTCGATCAGGATATGGAGATCTGTGTCCGCACCGGCGAGCAGACGCTCCGGCTTTCCGACGAGAGCTACGGGACTCTCTCTCAGGTCTATTTCGCGGCCCGAATGGCCATCGGAAAGACGCTAAGCGACCGGGAATCTATGCCAATTGTTCTGGACGATACCTTTTCCATGTACGATCCGGAACGGCTTCTGGCGGTCTTCCGGTGGCTTAAGAAGAGCGGCAGCCAGGTGATTCTTTTCACCAGCCGCCTTTTGGAAGCGGAAACCGCTGAAAAGGTGGAAAAAGAATAAAAAAGCGGGAAGAAATCTCAAAGCAGAAGATTTCTTCCCGTTTTTCATTACTGATTGTTGTGCTCTTTTAAGAACTTGTTGATCCGGTTCAGTGGGCTTAAGAGACTGCTGATGGAGGTATCATGGTTCAGAGTATCGATGATGTAAGCGATGTATTTGCTCATATCACAGTTTACATAATACGGTTTCTGAAGAAGCTCCGGTGTCTGGTATACAAGGTTGGTGGTCAGGAGGTAGTCGAAGAGACCTTCCTCATAAGCCTTGTCGAACTTGTCCATACCGTCGGTGAAAAGACCAAAAGTAGCACAGATGAAGATGCGGCCGGCTTTTCTCTTTTTCAGCTCGGTGGCAACCTCAATCATGCTGTCTCCAGAGGAGATCATATCGTCGATGATGACCATATCCTTGCCCTCTACGTCAGCACCCAGGAACTCATGAGCAACGATGGGGTTCTTGCCGTTTACGATGCGGGCGTAATCGCGGCGTTTGTAGAACATACCCATATCCACGCTGAGTACGTTGGACATGTAGATGGCACGGCCCATGCCGCCCTCATCCGGGCTGATGATCATCATGGTGTCTTTGTCAATGTGAAGATCCGGAACAGCCTTGAAAAGACCCTTGATGAACTGGTAAACAGGCTGTACGGTCTCAAAGCCTTTTAAAGGAATCGCATTTTGGACACGGGGATCGTGAGCGTCGAAAGTGATGATGTTGTCAACACCCATGCCGATCAGCTCCTGAAGTGCAAGTGCACAGTCCATGGACTCTCTTGCGGTACGTCTGTGCTGACGGCTCTCATACAGGAATGGCATGATAACTGTGATTCTTCTTGCTTTACCGTTTGCAGCAGCGATCATACGTTTCAGATCCTGATAGTGATCATCCGGTGACATGTGGTTCTCATGTCCACAGAGTTTGTAAGTCAGGGAGTAGTTGGTTACATCTGTCATGATGTAAAGGTCATATCCACGAACGGATTCATGGATCATACCTTTTGCTTCGCCACTTCCGAAACGCGGGCAGGATGCATCGATAATATAGGAGTCACGCAGGTAGCCTTTGAACGCGATGTCGTTCTCATGCTCGTGCTCACGTACACATCTCCATTTTACAAGATATTTGTCTACTTTTTCACCGATCTCACGGCAGCTCTCCAGCGGAATCATTCCGAGAGCGCCGGCCGGGATTGTTTCTAAGTTTCTCTGATCGTTATGCATTAGAAAAGTTCCCTCCATCAAATCTTTTCATTTGTTTTTATAAATACGAAGGCATTATAGCACTGAATCCCCTGTTATGACAAGGGATTTCTTGTGATATGGGCATTTGCACATATAATTAAGGAAAAAATCTTATTTTTCGGTTAGTTTTTTGCAAAGTCGGATATCATTGCCAAACAGATGCAGGATGATAAAGCTGTTCGAAATCCGGGAAAAGATACGTTCCGAATAAATAGATGCAATATCGAAGAGCTCCAGATTCGTGGAAATCAGCGTGGATTTCTGCTTGCGGATCCGCTCATTCAGGCATACAAAAAATTGTGATGTCGTGAAGGTGTTGGTCAGCTCTGTACCCAGATCATCGATGATGAGCAGATCACAATCGAAGATATTGCGGTAACTTTCTGCTGCCTGCGGTTCTCTGGTAAAGGTTTTCTGAGCCAGCAGTTCAAACAGGTGGTGAGCGGAAAAATAAATTACAGAGTGACCGGTATCCAGCAGCTCTTTTGCGACGCAGTTGGACAAAAAAGTTTTGCCGACGCCGGTGTCACCGAAAAGCAGCAGATTCTCAAAGGTATCATCAAAGGTATCTACAAAACGATGGCATTGAACTACGGCGTTTCTGGCAGCTTCCAGGGAGGAAAGTTGTGTGTTGTCGTAAATGTCATCGGCATAATAGTCGTAGGAAAACGTGTCAAAATTTTCCTTTTCCAGAATGCCCTGCAGATTGGACTGGGTGTAGACCAGGTCAATGGCGGCCTGCTTCAGACAGTGGCAGCGTTTCTGGCCGATATAGCCGGTGTCCTGACAGTCCGGGCAGGTATAGGGTGGCTGAAAGTAATCTGCCGGATAACCGGCATTTTGCAGACATTCCTGTTTACGGGCAGAAAGGGTCTGGATTTGATCGTGCAGATCCGTCAGGGCAGAGGCATCGCCATCCAACAGCTGTCTGGCCCGTCTGACGCTTAAAGATGCGATCTGTGCATCCAGTTCGGTAATCTTTGGAATCTTTGCGGCAATCTCTTCCCGACGGGTATCGATGAGCTGCTGGCGTTTTAACTGCCGGTCCTGATAGCCCCGCATGATCTGATCATATTGTGTATTGGTAAGTGGCATAATATTTTTCCTTTATAGTTGGTCTAGGATTGTGGTTTGTTTTCGGTAGCAGACATGGATTTCTGAAGCAGTTGCTGCTGCAGATCCTGATAATTGTTATTCCGCTGTTTGAAATTTGTAAACTGGCTGGCTGTGGCCGGCTGCTGCGAACGTTCCGGTCTGGATTTTTGCTGCTGATATACCTCATCCGCTTTTGCCACCGCGTCCATGGTATGGATCCCCGCTTTGTGCCATTTCTCGAGAATGGAATTTGCATATCCAAAGTTCGGTTCATGGATGGCACGGATGGTTCGGCTGCATGCTTCTGCAATCAGTTCTTCCGGAAAACCAAATTTTGTACTCCACTGTTTCAAAAAGTTCATTTCAGGAGGTACAAGGTTACGTCCGCGGATACCGAAGGCTTTTATGACGGTATGGTACAGAGAACTGTCCTGGTTGAGCATCTGTCTGGCCTCTTCCACGGTACGGATATTGTGATCAGCAAAATCTTCTGCGATACGCTGCATATAATGAAGGCTGGTGTGTCCTTTGGAAACACAGTTTTCAATGAGAAATTCAATGAGTTCTGTGGAAAAATGCAGTTCATCGTACCAGAAGAAGATCATATTCAGATCGTTTTGGTTCAGTGTGCGTCCCAGATATTTTTCAGTGATAAAGATCAGTTCCCGGACATCGGATTTTTCACAGAACGCACGGGTGTCATCCAACGTGTAAGCTGGGCGTTTGCGGGTTGCTGCCTGAATAAAATGATCTGTGACGTTTTCAGTGGAAGCACTCTGCTCCTGAGCGGTATTCTTTTTCGGATAAGGTGTTGAAATATTCTGCCGGTTGGATACGACAGGGGAAGGAGATATTTTTTTCTCCTGCTGAGCAAGGTCTGCCGTGTCGTTCACCTGTGCAGCAGAGTACGCACTGTTAAGCATCCGGATGCCGGAGAGGTTGTCATTGGCATCGTATTCCAGATGGAACAGCCGCAGCTTTTCCCAGTATTTTAAAGCCCGGAGAATATCCCGTTCTGTGCAGTCGAAATGATCTGCCAGACCGGAAAGGGAAAAATCCGCAGAGGGCTGCGCAAAACAGCGGAGCAGGTACAGATAGATTTTAACGTACTCTCCGTTGGCGCGGGTCATGTATTGATCAATAAAAATATTCGGCACGCAGGTTGCTGCCGCCGACTGGTCATGATATAACGTAATTTTTGCCATAGTTGTATCTCACTTTCGCCTTGAAGTATATCATATCGATTTGAAAAATAGAAGAAAAAGATATCCACATCACAGCGGGGATAATCCCGTCTGAAATGTGGATATCGTATTTTGAACGCAGTCGCTTTGCGACCTGCGTTCATGAGCAGGTAGCGAAAGCGGATTGCGAATGTCCGCTTTGCTTTAGCGTCTGCCCAGCAGATGCTCGCCCACCTGATAAATGTCGCCGGCTCCCATGGTAAGGATCAGATCGTTGTCGGTACATGTCTCCAGCAGGAAGTTTTCGATGGCATCAAAGGACGGGAAGTAGTAACTTTCCGTTCCTTTGCGGCGGATGTCGTCTGCCAGATCTTCGCAGTGAATTCCGAGAGTATCTGTCTCCCGGGCTGCATATACATCAGCAAGGACAACCACATCAGCCAGAGTCAGAGCATCGGAGAACTGATTCCAGAATGCTTTGGTACGGGTATAAGTATGCGGCTGGAAGACACAGATAATACGACCGTGCGGATAATTGCGTGCAGCAGTCAGTGTTGCAGCAATCTCTGTCGGATGATGTGCATAATCATCAATGATAGTGATGCCGCCGAGTTTTCCTTTGTATTCGAATCTTCTGGCAGTACCGCCGAAAGCCTGCAGACCGCGGATGATGGTGTCTGTATCAATACCGGCTTCTGTCGCAAATGCGATAGCAGCCAGTGCGTTGGCGATATTGTGTCTGCCCGGAACGTTTAAGGTCACATGTCCGGCAGCCTGTCCGCGTACCAGGAACGTAAAGGATGGGCAGGCAGCTTCATTATAAGTAATGTCAGAAGCAGAGTAATCTGCCTCTTCTGTCAGTCCGAACGTAACGACACGTTCTTTTAAGTCTGCGATAATCTCTTCCGGATGCTCAATGGCTGCGTTCAGGATCAGGACACCATCTGCAGCTGTATTCTGAGCAAATTTATGGAACGAATTCCGAATGTCATTGATATCCTTGAAGAAGTCCATATGATCTTCTTCGATGTTCAGGATAATGCTGTATTTCGGATGGAAATTCAGGAAACTGTTGGTGTATTCGCAGGCTTCTGTCAGAAATACATCTGAACCGCCCACGCGGATATTTCCTCCGATGGCTTCCAGCATACCACCCACAGAGATGGTCGGATCAGTTTTGGCTTCCAGCAGAATGTGGGAGATCATGGATGTTGTGGTTGTCTTTCCGTGGGTACCGCTGACAGCGATGGATTTGGCATAGTTGTCCATGAGCTGTCCCAGGAACTGGGCACGGGTCAGCATGGGGATGCCTGCGTCATTTGCGGCTTTCCACTCGGCATTGTCCGGATGGATGGCTGCCGTGTAAACGACCAGCTGAATGTCCTTTGTGATATTGGCTGCGCGTTGACCGATGAAAATCTTTGCGCCATTTTTTTCCAGCTGTTCTGTCAGAGCGGAGGCTTTATTGTCAGAACCGGATACGGTAAAGCCTTCCTTTAATAAAATTTCAGCGAGACCGCTCATGCTGATGCCGCCGATTCCTATAAAATGAATGTGAATAGGTTTTTCGAAATCAATTTTGTACATATTTATCTACCACCTGTATATAAAAGATGTGTTATGGAAAAAGATTACTTTCGCATTGTGGTTTTCCGGATAACACGGATTATTACTTTAAAATATTATACCCCATTGATGGTGGAGTGGCAACGCTTTTGCATTCGAGTCGAAAATATCTGTTTCGGAAGTTCGGGAGTAGTTGCATTCAAGTTGAATTTTAGGTTTACTCGGAGACATGGTATTACCGCTTGTGAGATTTGTCAAAAATTACCGATAATTTACATAAAAATTGTTAAATGTGTGGTGTACAGCAACGAAAAATATGTTATAATTCTGATATCAAATTTAATTTTTAAATAGCAGTGTGTCTGATCATGCTGTTATTGGCAAGAGGTGATTTACATGATTCGAAAGGAAATGATTGCGATGCTTCTGGCGGGAGGTCAGGGAAGCCGTCTCGGCGTGCTGACTGCAAATGTTGCAAAACCGGCAGTTGCATTCGGAGGTAAATATCGTATTATCGATTTTCCGCTCAGTAACTGTATTAATTCCGGAATCGACACAGTCGGTGTACTGACCCAGTACCAGCCGCTTCGGTTAAATACGCATATCGGTATTGGTATTCCGTGGGATCTGGATCGTAATAACGGTGGTGTTACGATTTTGCAGCCATATGAGAAAAGTGGCGGAAGTGAATGGTATTCCGGTACAGCGAATGCTATTTATCAGAATATGAAATACATAGACAGTTACAATCCGGAATATGTACTGATCTTGTCCGGAGACCATATCTATAAGATGGACTATGAAGTGATGCTTGATTTCCATAAGCAGAACAATGCGGATGTTACCATCGCAGTTATGCCGGTGCCGATGGAGGAGGCAAGCCGTTTTGGTATCGTAGTGGCCGATGAGGAGAACCGTATTTGTGAGTTCCAGGAGAAACCGGCAGAGCCAAAGAGCAATCTTGCGTCCATGGGAATTTATATTTTCAGCTGGAAAGCACTGAAAGAAGCGCTCATTGCAAACGAGGATGTGGAGAACTGTGACTTTGGTATGCATGTGATCCCATACTGCTTTGATCAGGGGGAGCGTATTTTTGCATACGAATACAACGGATACTGGAAAGATGTAGGAACCCTTGGTTCTTACTGGGAAGCTAATATGGAGCTCATCGATCTGATTCCGGAGTTTAATCTGTATGAAGAATACTGGAAAATCTATACCAAGAGTGATGTCCTTGCACCACAGTATATTGCTGCTGATGCAAAAGTGGACAAGAGTATCATTGGTGAGGGTACGGAAGTGTACGGTGAAGTACATAGCTGTGTCATCGGTGCTAACGTAACCATCGGAAAAGGAAGCGTTGTCCGTGATTCCATTCTTATGGAAGGTGTGACCATCGGAGAGAATGTTGTGATCGACAAGGCGATCATCGCAGAGGATACCCTGATCGGAGACAATGCTGTGCTTGGTGTTGGTGAGGAAAAACCGAACAAATTAAAAGAGAGCGTTTATGCATTTGGCCTTGTGACCATCGGAGAAAAATCCGTGATTCCGCCAGATGTAAAAATCGGCAAAAATACTGCAATTTCAGGTGTGACAACACCGGAAGATTATCCGGATGGATTGCTTGACAGCGGGGAATATATTGTTAAGGCAGGTGGCAAATAATGAAAGCATTAGGTATTATTTTAGCAGGTGGTAATAATTACAGAATGAGAGAGCTTTCCGAAAAGAGAGCCATTGCTGCAATGCCGGTAGGCGGTGGATTCCGTGCCATTGACTTTGCACTGAGCAATATGAGCAATTCTCATATCCAGCGTGTTGCGGTTCTGACCCAGTATAATTCCCGTTCCTTAAATGAGCATCTGAACTCTTCTAAATGGTGGGATTTCGGACGTAAGCAGGGTGGCCTGTATATTTTTACACCGACGATTACGGCAGAGAACGGAAACTGGTACCGCGGAACAGCGGATGCCCTGGCACAGAACATTGATTTTCTGAAGCGCAGCCATGAACCGTATGTTATTGTGGCAGGCGGCGACTGCGTATACAAACTGGATTATAATAAGGTACTGGATTATCATATCCAGAAGAAAGCGGACATCACCATTGTGTGCAAAGATGTACCGATGACAGAGGATGTCAGCCGATTTGGTGTTGTTCAGATGAATGAAGAATCCCGTATCGTGGATTTCGAGGAAAAACCGATGGTGGCTCAGTCCCATACAGTTTCCACCGGTATTTATGTGCTACGCAGAAGACAGCTCATTGAGATGCTGGAGAAGAGTATGCAGGAGCACCGGTTTGATTTTGTTACAGATATCCTGATCCGTTACAAGAATCTGAAGCAGATTTACGGATACAAACTGGAAAATTACTGGAGCAATATCGCCAGTGTGGAATCTTATTATCAGACAAACATGGATTTCCTGAAACCGGAGATCCGCAATTATTTCTTCCATCAGGAACCATATATATATTCCAAGGTGGATGATTTGGCTCCGGCAAAATATAATACGGGAGCAGAAGTCCGCAACAGTCTTGTGGCGAGCGGATGTATTATCAATGGAACAGTGGAGAACTCCGTACTGTTCAAACAGGTATTTGTAGGCAAGAACTGCGTAATTAAAAATTCTATTATTTTGAACGATGTTTACATCGGTGACAATACGCATATTGAGAATTGTATCGTGGAGAGCCGTGATACAATTTGTGCCAATACTTATTTATGCGGCGAAGATGAGGTGAAAATTGTGCGCGGGCACAATGAACGTTATATCATGTAGTCACGCTGTACGCGGCAGAGGGGAAAAGACCGGCATTGATGTGACAGCTCAGCATACGAACCGACCTGCTGTGAAGAAAGAAATATACACAGGGGAAAAGAAGTATGAACATTACAGATGTGAGAATTCGAAAAGTTGACAAAGAAGGAAAAATGAAGGCTGTTGTATCGATCACGATTGATAACGAATTTGCAGTGCATGACATTAAGATCATCGAGGGTGAGAAGGGTGTATTCATTGCAATGCCAAGCCGGAAAAACGCAGAAGGGGAGTATAGAGATGTAGCCCATCCGATCAATTCTGATACAAGAACACAACTTCAGGAAATGATCATGGAAAAATATCGTGAAGAAATTGCGGAAGCATAAATAATTGTGGTATACTATCCACAACTGCACAGAAGGAGAATCCTGCATTGCACAGGATTCTTTCTTTTTGATTTGCAAGAAATAAAGAAAAAATAAAGATGCGACCAAAAAGAAACAGGAGGAAAAATAGAAATGTACCTCATCGTAGGACTTGGAAATCCAACCGCAAAATATGAAAAAACACGGCACAATGCAGGTTTTGATGTTATTGATGCCATTGCAGATAAATATGGAATTGAACTGAATTTACGAAAAGGGAAAGCTTTTTGCGGAACCGGTTATATTGAAGGGCAGAAAGTGATGCTGGCAAAACCGCAGACGTATATGAACCTCAGTGGTGACAGTGTCAGTGCCCTGGTGAATTTTTACAAGCTGGATCCGATGGAAGATCTGATTGTTGTTTTTGACGATATCAGTCTGGTCCCGGGCAATCTGCGGATCCGGAAAAAAGGAAGTGCGGGCGGACACAACGGTATCAAAGATATTATTGCAAAAACCGGGACGGATCAGTTTGCCCGGGTTAAAGTCGGTGTGGGAGAAAAGCCGGCAGGCTGGGATCTGGCAGATCATGTGCTGGGACGGTTTTCGCCGGAGGACAGAGAAAAATTCGACGATGCAGTGAAAGAGGCTGTGGATGCTGTTACGTTAATGGTTCAGGACAGAACTGATGAGGCAATGAACCGATATAATCGGAAGAAATAACGAGAGTGTAGACTTGCAGAGATGCACAGAAAAATATGTCATGCATTGCATGACGTGCATCTCGCAGTAAGAATGCCGGGGGCATTCTTGAATAAATGTAAAGGAGGAATGACATGGATGCTTTTGTAAGTCCGCTGCATGAACTGGGCAGTTTTGAGGAACTGGAGCGGGCCTCGGCAGAGGAGGGCACGGTGCTCTCGGCAACCGGCTGTATGGATGCACAAAAACCACATATGATGTACGGATGGAACAATGGCAGGGGTATGCGTGTCATTGTTACTTTTAATGAACAGAAGGCACGGGAACTGCTGGATGCTTACCGGTATTTTGACCGGAAAGCGGTATATTTTCCGGCAAAGGATATTCTGTTCTATCAGTCGGATATCCGTGGTAATGCACTGACGCAGGAGCGGATGCAGGCATTCAGGACCTTGTTTGAGGAAAAGGATGCGGCCATCATCACTACTTTTGATGCATTGTTGGACCGACTGGTGCGGCCGGAAGTGCTGCGTGGATTTTTGCTGCGGCTGAAGAATGAGGATACGGTAGATCTGGAGGTGCTGCGCAGACGTTTGGTAGGGCTGGGTTATGAAAGTGTCTATCAGGTAGAAACACCAGGCGAATTTGCCATCCGTGGCGGTATCGTGGATATTTTTGCACTGACGGAGGAACTCCCTTACCGTATCGAACTGTGGGGGGATGAGGTAGATTCCATCCGTACTTTTGATCCGGACAGCCAGCGTTCCGTGGATACCATGGAAGAGATCGTGGTGTATCCGGCAGCGGAACTTGTGCTGACAGGGGAGCAGAAAAGTGAAGGATTGGACCGCATTATAAAGGATGGAAAAAAAATCACAGAACGTTTCCGAAAGGAGATGAAAACCCAGGAAGCACACCGGTTACAGGAAGCGGTAGATTTGCTGAAAGAGCAGGTGGAGGAACTTGGAAGCCTCAGGGCGGCAGAGAGTTATCTGACGTATTTTTATCAGGATACTGTGGGATTTCTGGAGTTTGCCTCCCGTTGTGCCAAGGCACAGGAGCAGAAACTGCTGATCTTTATAGATGAACCGGCTCGCTGTCTGGAGAAAGCGTCTGCAGTGGAAAAAGAATTTTCCCAGAGTATGACGCAGCGTCTGGAGAAAGGCTATATTTTGCCGGGACAGGCAGATATTCTATATACCCATCAGACGGTGACAGCACAGATACAGCAGTTTGGCTGTATCCTGATCTCGGCCATGGAACTGCGGGCAGAGGGACTGACACCGGCGCAAAGCTGCTTTTTCCAGGTGCATTCTGTCAATGCTTACAACAGCAGTTTTGAACTGCTTTCCAAAGATCTGAAAAGTTATAAAAAACGCAAATACCGGGTGATCCTCATGTGCAGCTCCCGGACCCGTGCGGAGCGTATGGCGGAGGATCTGCGACAGGAGGAACTGAATGCATTTTTTACGACTGATACAGACCGTGCGGTGCAGCCGGGAGAAGTCATGGTGCTGTATGGCAAGCTGAAACGCGGATTTGAATATCCGGATATCAAATTCGTCGTGCTGACAGAGACCGACATTTTTGGTGGGGAAAAGAAGAAACGGAAAAAGAAAAAGAAGATTTACGAGGGTGAGCATATCCAGAGTTTCTCCGAACTGAAACCGGGAGATTATGTGGTGCATGAGAATCACGGTCTCGGTATTTTCCGCGGCATAGAGAAAATCGAAGTCGACAAGACCATGCGGGATTACATGAAGATTGAGTATGACAAAGGCGGCAATCTGTATGTGTTGGCGACACAGCTTGATCTGATCCAGAAATATGCCGGTGCGGATGCGAAGAAACCGAAGCTGAACCGTCTGGGCGGACAGGAGTGGACAAAGACCCGGCATCGGGTACAGAAAGCGGTACAGGAAGTGGCGCAGGAACTGGTGGAATTGTATGCCATCCGGCAAAGTAAGGAAGGCTATGAGTATGGACCGGATACGGTATGGCAGCGGGAATTTGAGGAAATGTTTCCATATGATGAGACGGAGGATCAGCGTCTTGCCATCGAAGCGACGAAGGCGGATATGGAAAGCAGGAAGATCATGGATCGTCTGATCTGCGGTGACGTTGGTTTTGGCAAGACAGAGGTGGCAATCCGAGCGGCTTTCAAAGCAGCGCAGGAGGAAAAACAGGTTATTTATCTGGTGCCGACGACGATTCTGGCACAGCAGCATTACAATACATTTGCACAGCGGATGAAGGATTTTCCGATCAATGTGGAACTGATGTGCCGGTTCCGTACTCCGAAGCAGCAGAAAGCGACTCTGGAGGGGCTGAAGCGTGGAACCGTGGATATCGTGATCGGAACCCACCGCCTGCTGTCTAAGGATGTGGAGTGCAAAAATCTCGGTCTGCTGATCATTGATGAGGAACAGCGGTTTGGCGTGACACATAAAGAAAAGATCAAACAGATGAAAAAGGATGTGGATGTGCTGACGCTGACAGCAACCCCGATTCCGAGAACGCTGCATATGAGTCTGATCGGTATCCGTGACATGAGTGTATTGGAAGAG
>OLNE01002332.1_pt1 | contig 11996 bp, 7 predicted proteins | sample 1672431 | NCBI WGS metagenome assembly OLNE01 (sample SAMEA3136685, study PRJEB25190) | human gut metagenome | reverse complement strand
GCTTGTAGCTCACGCCGCCCACGACGGTCACGGCGACATGGCCGGTGACGTCGGCGATCTTGCTCGCGACCTCATCGATTTGCTGGGCAAGCTCGCGCGTAGGGGTGATGACGAGCATCACCGGGCCGCAGCCGTTGCCCTCGGGCTTTTTAGCACCGCGACGACGGTTGCGGCCGCCGCGCTCGCGCACGGGTTTGGGAGGAGCGATGTGCTCCAGATTGTTCATGGTCGGCAGCAAAAAGGCGGCCGTCTTGCCGGTGCCGGTCTGAGCGGCGGCAAGCAGGTCGCGGCCTTCGAGCACCACAGGGATCGAGCCGGCCTGAACAGGCGTCGGCGCCGTGTAGCCCAGGTTCTCAATAGCACGAAGCATCTCGTCCGAAAGTCCCAGCTCGTCAAAGGCAGGCAGGCTCTCGGTAGCGGACTCGACGGCCTGGGCGGCGTTGGCCTCATCGGCGGCATCGAAGGCAGCCTGGGCCATAGCCTCGCGGGTCTCGTCCAGGATCTCGGCGTCGGTAACGTCGGATACAGAATTACGCATATGTTGTTGTTCCTTATCTGCACGCGTTATGGGCACGGCATGCGGCCGCGCGAGCGTGCTTGGTAGTGCGCTGATACATACAAAAACAGGTGCGCACAGAGAGGACGTTGCTCAGCACGCTGGCGATCGCTTTGGCAGCCCTATCACGCGCCGTCCAGACGCAGCAGCTCTAAGCGATGGAGCAGATTCGCCGCCGGTTAGTATACCCGTGCTTCGCATGCCCCCACGTAAACCACAGATGACGAGGCGGACGGGGCGAGCCTGGGCCGATTGTCTCAATCTGTAACAGTTACGAGACAAAACCGGGTCTACATGTTACGGATCGAGACATTCAATCAGCCCCTTGGCTAACATCTCGATCTGTAACATCTACAGGCCGAATCTTCATCTAGGTGTTACAGATCGAGACAAACGGTCGACACGGCTCACAAACGTCTCGATCTGTAACAGTTACGGAGCAAAACCAGCCCCAGATGTTACAGATTGAGACAGTTGAGTTGTCGGTCGAGGAACAATCTCGATCTGTAACAACTAGACCCCGTATCCCCCGCCAGATGTTACAGATCGAGACAAACGTGCCAATCACCAAACCCGACAGGCAACAAAAAAGACCGGACGTCCAGCCATCACGACTGGAACGTCCGGCCCCACCAAACACTAACTAGGGAAGCTGAACCAACAGATCGCAGCCTCTACTCTGCGTCTGGGTCCTTAAAGTTCTTGGGATCCAAGACCATGCAGGTGTAGGTGATGTCGTGGTCATCGTCGGGAATGGGCTCAAACCCGTTCTTGCCAAAGAAGTCGATGAGCAGCTGCGCGAGCTTAATCGGATCCGCATCAGGATCATCAAAGAGATATCCGCTCAGATCCAGGAATGTAGGCTGCTGTTCGCCCTCGCTCTCCCAGTATCCCAACAGGGCGTCGTGCACCAGGCGCGCGCCATAGCCGTTACCGCGGTAGTCGGGGTCAACATACACATGACTCAAAAACGTCGACGTGTACTCGTTGAGCGGATGCTCCGTAACGGCATCCGGCAGGTCGGGGTCATCTGCACCGCCCGTTACGCAAAAACCGACCAGCTCATCATCGGCAAAGACGCCCCAGAGGTAACAGTTCTCCTCGTCCTCGTCCTCAACATAGTCCGCCCACGCGTCATAGACCTCGTAGCCCGACTGCTCGTCCAGATCGACCATATCGTCGACGTCGTCGGGACCCAAAGCCCTTACTTCAACTTCAGCCATTGTCCTGTCCTTTCTCTCGCTTTCAGGACAACCCAAGCATACGGCGCTGTCCCAACACTCTGTTGCGCAACATAGGCCGTTGCGCCAATACCGTCGCTAGCGACGACGACGCCTCAGGGCAATGCATGCAACGACAATCGCCAGCAGCACCAAGCCCTGGAAATTGATGCGGCTAATAACGAAGCCCGAAGGAACAATAAAACTGTCGTAGAACATGTCGAGCATGCCGATAAACACCAGAAACGCAATGAAGATCCAGAACACGCGACTCCTTAAAATGGGAGTAAACATGTCGAGCACCGAGCCACCCGAAGAAGAACCCTGATAGCCAATCAAATCAAACGGCTCATCCTTCTCTACCTCGTCGGCATCGCTCGAAGCGTCTGAAGACTCGGACTCCAAATCGCGACGATCCGTCCAATACCCGGGCACATGGTCGCGCTCACCAAGGTACTCACCGTTTTTGACCACCGGCTCAAACAACATGGCACTCGAAAGCTGCTCGAGCTCCTCGCGAATCAACTGGTCAGCACGAGCGTCATGGGGCTCCTCGAGCTCGCACTCAAGCTCGTACATATGCTCCATGACCCGCTCGTAGTCCTCTTCAGACATATCGTCATCGTAATAGGAGTTCCCGCTCATCGTTCATCCCTCATTCAAGAACCGAATCCCTTTTGGACAACTCAAGTGTAGAAATCCATACCGAGCAGACGTTGCGCAACATCGCCGGGAACGAGACGGATCCGCTCTCAAAACGCCCCAGCACAGACCGTTCCGCATTGCAATTTGCGCACTCGCGGATGTTGCGCAACGTTCTTGCCCATCGGGGCGGTAGCGTTCGAGTTAGCAAAGCCACGAGCCCTAAAACCCGGGATCGTTGGCTTCCACCGCATACGAAAGAAGGAACGATGGACGAGATTTTTGAGCATCTGCTTCAAGATACCGACCGAGGGATCTCGATCAACCAGATTGTCAATCGCATCGTGTTTCCCAACCACGATATCTGCATGCAGGCCAAAGCTGCCCTGGAGCGAGACTATGGCGAGTTCTGCTTTGCTGCCGTGATCCCCGATTACGAGGACTTCCAGCACATGGATCCGACCGACGCCACCAATGCCGCCCTGGAAACCTGCGGGTCCGACGGCGAAGAGGTCACCAACGTCGTCTGGGGCTTCAACTCGCTCCAGTACGAATACAACGGCATCCCCTCGCTGGAGGTTGCCAAGACTATCTCCAAGATGATCGGCGTTCCCGTCTACTACGAGTACACCGATGCCGATGAGATCGCCGCCGGCGCCGTGATCGCCGATGCGCAGGGCGATAGCGTCTCGTTTGCAAACGTGGTCGACAAGAGCTGCTGGGTGTATTTCCCAGAGGGGTTCGACGGTGCCACCGACACCCTGTTCCGCTGCGGCATGGGAACCATGTCCATGCCCGACGGAAGCCAAAAGTACTTTGAGGACACCACCGACCCCATCATGCGTTCGTATGCGCAACGCGGAAACGTGTCCCTGTACTTCGACTTTCTCAAGGACCAGTTTGGCGCCCAAGAGGAGCCCCAGGCAGAGTCCGATGCCCAGGCAGAGTCCGATGCCCAGGCGTCGGGCAACGTCTACATGTCCCAGGCCATGGGCGCGATGACGTTTCGCATCGTCTTTCCCAATCATGACTGCTGCGAGTATATCCGCAATGATCTCGACAAGTGCTTTGGCGGATTCTCGCTCCAGGCGATTTGCGGTACGCCCGATAGCACGTTTGACTCACCCGATGAGGTCCTGAGGACCATGGCGGGCCACGGAATCCCCGATGATGCAACCGATGTCGAATGGGGCTATAACTCCGTGCGCTATCGCGTGGCGCACTCCGTGCCCAACGCCATCGTTCTCGAGACGCTCGTCCAGCACTACAACATTCCGCTGTACGTCGAGTATTTCGATGAGCTTAAACGCGCGACCGGCGCTGCCATTACGATCCCCGACATGGCAAATCCGACCGCATTCATCCCCGGCACACTCGGATGCAAAGAGCAGATGTACTTTGACCGCGGCAGCGAAAACGAAGGCTACGTTGCACTTCGATGCGGCTATTGCCAGGCAGTCTCCGATGATGGCAAAACGCGCATTTCCTTTGTCGACGACCCATCGCAGTCGGTCATGGCGGAAATGGCAGAAGAAGCATCGGTCGGAGTCTACGTTAGGCTGCTTAAAAAATTCGATCTTGAGCAAGTTCTCCCCGCTGGATATCAGAAACCGGCTTCTCGTCCCGCCGCAAGCTCCAAAAAGAGCACTTCGACCTCCTCAGCAGAAAAATCGAAAATCAGCCTGTGGATGAACCCCATTGCAGAGAAGCATGTCTGGAACTCCCTCGATGCCTACGGTCAAAAGCAGGGCAAGCAAAATGACATGAACATGTTCTTTTTGGAGCCGCTCTATCGCGGCGGCGATCAGATCCGAGACCCATTTGGATTTGCCACAGGCCGCAAACCTTTGCCGGCTTATGCAAGCCACCAGGCGCACCGCAAGGTTATCGACGCCGCCCTTACTACCGACATAGAAGTCGGCGCGCTTGTCGCGGGGCTTCTCGGCCAAGACCTGTTGACATCCGAAGAGCTCAACGCGCTGCACCGCGACATCGAGCTCAAGGCCCAGGGTATAAGCGCCATTGCCACCGGAAGAGGCGCCGCACTCGAAAGCCGTTGCGACTCGGTTTGCTACCTTATTGCAAAGCTCCGGAGCCATGACGGCGACAATAGCCATCGCTTTATGATGTGGATGGCGGACACCGACCAAGCCGTACGCGTAAAGTTCTACGGCGAGGCACCGGCAATCGGCGCGCCCTTTACGTGCCGCTTTAGCGTAGTGGAAAATGACGTCATTACGCACTGGATGCCCGTCGAGGGCGAGAAGGGCTTCTCTCGCTATAAGCAGATTCCCGAGGGAGGACGCATCGACGTCTCCGCGGCAAAAAGCGACTCTGCCGCTATGAGCACCCTGCGCAAGGGCAACGCGATGTTCCTTAAGACGTGCGGACTCAAGCAGACCGCGCCGTCCAAGACGCGCATGACCCCGGAGCAGTCGCAACGATTTAACGAGCTGCGAGAAAAACTGGGTCGTAAAACGGGCTACGCCCTTACAGTGCTCTTCTCGCGCTGCGTACTCTGCAGCGCCGAAGCCGACCGATTCCTCGAGCTCATGGAGCACGCCGCTGCCGCGCACGATCGCGGAGAGGTGATTGACGTCGACGATACCGAGGTCGTAGAGCACAAGGCCGTTTACATGGTTGGCCCGATCTCTACCGAGGATGGTACTTGTCAGCTCTACAACCCCAACACCATCAACTTTGAGGACTTTAGGTTCCAGCCCAACCTGCTCGAAGACTTCCACACCGACCTGCCGCGTGCCGGCAGCTTTATCAACATTGCAACGAGCGTCGTTGAGTCGGACGTCATCGCCGCCTGGGCGGGCTACAACCCGGGCAACGCCCAGCGCTCAGCGCGCTACTAGAGAGCGATTGGCACGGCCAACCCATGTATCTGTTGCGCGGCATCGGCCCCGGACGTCGAACCGCGCCGTCCACGATGTTGCGCAACAGAATGCAGCGCAGGCGGCCTAGTATGCGAAGTAACAGGCGCGCGCAGGTCAGACGCATCGAATCCGACCTGCGCGCGCAACACAAATCATCGCAGGGAGCACACCATGGCGCGTGACACATCAAACGATCCGGTTGTTAACTTGCCGCTCGATTACAAGTTCGACGGCAACGGCAACATCATCCAAAAGGTCTTTTTTGGCGTAAATGCGGTATTCTGCCCCGTCTGGTACTGGTGGTACTTCAAAAGCAATCGTGATCCCAACTTTTGGGTCGGTGACAGCGACATGGACGGCTATGATCCCGAGGAATGCGCTACCGAGTTCCTGCACCGCATGGATAACTTTACGCCCGAGGAGAGCTGCAACCTCTTTGAAGTCGCAAAGTATTGCGACCGCATGACGGGCGTTACCGTCTTTGACGTCGTAAACGGGCGAAATGTAAACGAACGACACCTGGATGACTACTACACCGGCTACGACCTTGGCATCGAAGATGATGACGAGGACGAAGAAGACGACACAGACATCGAGATGGAGTTTGAAGGGCAACCTGTTAGCCCCCAGCCGATGCGCGTATGCGACGAGGGCCCCTGCCAGTTTATGCTGCCGCCCGTTTTAAACTGCGGAACGGATGACGGTTCTGGTTACGAGGTCGAGATTCCCCTGCGCGCCAAAACGACCAAGAGCGGTACTCCGCAGGAGCGACTATCGTTCTATATCCCCGCCGACCTCGCCGTACAGTGGTTCCGCGAGGTCACGGGCGAGCCGCAGGCCGACTACCAACTGTTCCAAACTGTTTGGATGGATCGGGCCAATCGGCTTGAGAACCCGCACTTTGTCGACCACCTGTTTTCCTATGCGTTTTGGCAGGAGCGGCTGCTGCGCATCCTGCACTACACGTACAAGCGGGGCAAGGTGCAGAGTGCGCGCATCGTTGCCGACTACGAAGGCGATGCCGCCGAGTTTATTGGTAAGTACTATCCGGAGGCCGAGGTCATCGGTCATCAGGGCAATGAGAACGCCTTTGAAACGGGAGCCGCCTATCTGGTGGACCTCACGCTGAACTACAAATACAAGGGCGACAAGCTTGTCGAGAAAAAGACGTTCTCGGTCCTTGGCAACTTTGGACGCGAATGGTATCGACTCTTTAGCGGCAATCCCAACGCCACCGTTGATGATTTCTATACATGGTGCGAGCAAACCGACACCTACGAGCCCCTACGTCAGGCAGCCGAAACCGCCGGCGCAATCGTTCAGTACACCACCCACGGACTAAAGGACGGCAAACTCACCAGCAAGCGCACCGAAGACCACCAAGGCCGCACCAATGTCGAGATTAACGAGGCGGCCGAGCTGAGAGACCGCATGCTTACGTAGGCGGCAATGGGCCCAGTTCACGTTATCCGTTCATCTCTATGCTCACAGGAGGTACCTACTTTGATTTCTCCAATCTGTTGGTTCGCGGCATTCCTCGTCGCTCTCGTCGCGCTCTGCTATTCCATACACTTGGAACGGCACAACTATCAGCACAAACTCTTTGGCTTCGAGATCAATTCCAACCGTCGCATCGTCGCCTTTGGAATTCTTGCTCTTGGCGCTTTTTGCCTATTTGCCCCCGTTACCTGGGCGCAGTGCTTTTCTTCGGATCTTGGCGAGGGCTGGGAGCCGGGAGCCTTCAACTTTATTAGCTGGGTCATCACCAATTTCTTTGCCGTGGGATGGACAACGACCATCCAGACCGGCCTCACCGATGTGACGTCAACCGTCTATAGCGCTATTCCCCTTGGCGGCAGCATTGCCGGCCAGGTGTTCAATCTGCTCTATTCGCTGCTCACACTTGCATACATCATCGCCCTTCCCGTTGAAATTGGCCTATTTGCCTTCAACGCTGTTGCCACACGTCTCTCGGGCAGCGTTATCAAGCGTCATCTCAAATATGCCGACCATGCAATTATCTTTGAGAGCGTCGACGCCAACACCGAGTTGCTCGCGCGTGATATCGTTAACAACATCAAGGGCGGAACACTCAATAACGCGAATGGCAACGGCGACATCGCCCTCATCTTTTGTCTAGGCAGCGACGAGGACAGCGAGCGTCAGCGTGTACTGCGCAATCTGTGCCAGGGCTATGTGCGCTATGTGTTCACCGACTCCGAAGCAGCCAATGTGCTCACAACGATTACATCGCTGCGCGATGCAGTTAAGCATCTGCCCGCAGTCGATGTCGTCGCGACGAGCGAAGAAACCGAACACAATGTCAGCGCGACGATCGACATGCTCGAAGCGACGCACAAGGATCCTCAGGCCGGCTGCGCGCCCAAGATTACGCTCCATTGCACCCACAAGAACCCCGATGATGCCCAGATCTTCGATGCCATCAAAGTCGACAATGAGTCGACTTGTCTTCACTTGCTCTCACGCGTACAAGACGAAATATACGATGTACTTGAAGAGGCTCCACTCTACAGCGTGCTCGAGCCCATCGATATCTCCATCGACCCAAATCCCAAGCCTCAGAATCTCACCGTTCTCGTTTTCGGCGCAGGCGATTTCGGCATGCAGGCAACACGCACTTCCTTCTGGATGGGCCGCATGCCGGGCGTTCGTCTGAACATTGTTGTTGTCGACCCCAACGCCCGAACGATACTAGAACGCGAAGCAGCCCGCTACCCCGAGATGTTTGGCGAAAGCTGCAACGGCATGCCGACAATTCGCTTTGTAGAAGCTGAGGCGCCCTCGGTTACAACCGATCGCCTTATTGCAGGCGACACCGTCACTACGCTGCACTACGACGCTCAAAACAAATGCGTATCGTCCAAGGCCGACAGCGCACTAATTACCGATGACGCTCGTCTTTACGCTTTCGTAACCATGGGAGATTGTGGACAAAACCTCTCCTATTCGCTCATGCTCCAACGTCAGATCTTCAATCGCTTTATCGACCAGGGCTCACCGGACTACACCAAACAGCAACCCGTCATCTGTCCCCATATCGAGAGCGAAGAAATCCTAGGCGCCCTTAAAAGCCTCGATAAGACTCAGACGACTGGCAAAGACGCCGCCAATATCATGCATCCGTTTGGTGCCCGCAAGGCGTTCTACACCTACGGCAACATCATCAATGACAAGCGCGAGCGCCTGGCCGTGCAGCTCAATGCGGCATACGACCTTTGCTTTAATGGCTCCATTGAGAATGATTTTGACGCAACGCTCGCCGTTGAGAAGGCAGTCAATAGTTACAACGGCAAAGAATCCAACAAGAGCAGCAGCCGAGCTTCGGCAGCACATATCCCCTACCGCTTCTGGGCGCTTGGCTTTAGCGACGCCGACGTGGAGCAGGGATCCTTCGAGCATGCCTGGAGGGAGAAGCTGCAGGGCAAGGTCAAGCCGGCTTCGAATAACGACAACATTGCCAATGCGATATTAAGCTCCGTCGTTCCCGACGCAGCCACCAAAGCCGAGTTCGATGCCAGCGAGCAGAAGAACCGCGAGGAATTCGCCCTTATCTGTCGTTTAGGAGACATGGAGCACGATCGTTGGCTTGCCTATTGCCGGGCAACGGGCATGACCGAACTGGGACACGGCACCATCGAACAGGAACGCGAGCAGCGTATGCGTGCAGCAGCCGTCGATGCGTTCCTGAGCGGCAAGGCCAACAAGAGTGGGGCCGAAGGCGTTCGCAAGTCCGACATCCTCATGCGTCACGCCTACATGACACCCAACAACGACGTACTCGGCGCCCGCGGGTTCCTGCTAGGAAAAGACGTCTACGCCTACGATCGAATCATCGTCGCCCTCTCAGCCCGCATCGCCAAGGGCAGTATTGTCAAATAATCGTTCAACCCCTAAATCACATTTGGAAGGAAAGCTATGCCCGATAAAATCGCAATTCACAATGACAAAAAACCAATCAACGTCTTCATCAGCTACAAACGTGACGACAACCTCTACAACCATCTCGTTCGAATTGTGAAAAAGACTTTTTCCTTGCTTAATTCAGACAAAAAGTACTTTCCCGAAACGAACTTTTATGCCAAAGAATTTCTGGACATCGACTCCATCGATTACGGCGAGAAGTGGATGGACAAAGTCGAAAGCGCCATCACGGATTCAGACATGTTCTTAGCTTTCGTAACTCCTAACTACATTAATAGTGAGCTTTGCCGTCATGAATATCATTTCTTTAGCATTAAACCCAACAATAGGGGCTTATGTATCCCGGTCTTTTGGAACAGTCAGGATAAGGCCGAAAAGGAACTCCTGCATACAGGAGACGCAAGCTCTTATAACAACGACCCAGACGAAGCTCCAAGCAAAATCTGGCATAACATTCTCGAGTACAATGGCCTAGAAGGTATTTTGCCCAGATTGGTAGATACGTTATCAAAGGCAAGCGATAGCGACTACACTTATGTCGAGACATGCATAGCAACCTGGCTCGCAGACAAAATCTTCAATGCCTCCAAACCCATCCTCAGTGGCAAAATTAACATGATGGACGATGAAAACGAATATGAGGCAGCAGCAGATATCGCCGAAGAGGAAACAGCAGTACTCAGCGAAATCGATGGCCTTACACTTAAAGCGCACTCCAAAGGCGTCACAGCAACTTGCGTTTATTCCGAGGGCATCGGCTATACCCTCAAAGCGGGAAGTGAGATTAGCCCCGATATCACTGCAACTTGCCCCGCATCAGTTCCCAAACGTCGAGCCCAAGAGCAAAATTTCATCGACGAAAACAATGTGCTGACAAAAGATCTTGTTTTCAGCAGCCCCTCAGCTGCCTCGGCATTTGTATTTGGCCGCAGTAGCAATGGCAAATATGATTGGAAAAACAAGAACGGCATACGTCTTGGAGAGCTGCTTAAGAATCAGTCCAGCAAATAATGAATACGCCAAAAAGGGGGCTCGATTCAAAACCGAGCCCCTTTTTTATTCATGTGAACTACTTTCGTGCAGTATAGATGACATATCCCTCATGATAGAAGAAACCGACATCTAGAAAACGTTCCTCAATTTCATCGTATGCCTCTTCAAACCAATCAGCATCTTGTTGATACTCATCGTTATCGGGATTGTTCTTGGCGCGAAGCCTTAAATCTCCCCCGAGCCATCCAAAAGAAGCCGACAGCAAAGCCGAACGCTGATCCTGGTCCATCCCCACAGTTGAAATGCCACTGCCCTCGAATGAAATGTCCTTGAACCCGGCCCTCGTTAGTTTTTCAAGCAGCTGTCTTCCGCTAAAACGGAAGCCAGTCGTCGTAATCTCCCCACAAAGCCTGTTCAGCCGCGCAAAGTAGCCTTCATCATCCGGATAGGCGATATTAAATCCATCGTCGATATCCCGAATGAAGATATAGCCTCCGCGATTCATGTGCTTACGCACAACACGAAGCAGCTTAAACGGGTTTTTTAAATGGAGAAGCACCATTGACAGGATTACGAGGTCAAATCCTTTCTTCCCCGCCTGTGCAAGACGGCTTTCAAGGTAATCGGAAAACGAAGCAGCTTCACAATCGGCTTCTTCGAACAAATAACGAGAGTCGTCGGCATACGCTTCCGAAGCCATGCGAATCGCATTGGGATTTACATCAATACCCAACGCAAACTCAAGCGAATCACACGAAGCCAAGCGATCAACAAGCTGGAAACCATCATTCGTACCGAGATCGAGAACGCTATGGCATTCTATATCATTGAATATCTTCTGGAAGACAGGGGCGTCATAGCTGCGAAGCATCTCTTGCTGGACATGAAGCCACTTTGCTTCTTGATCGCTTTCGTCACCGTACAGTTCATAATATTTATTTGCCGTTCGTGCGGTTTGGACCACATTGCCGGAATCGTCAAAACGATCAGGCAAGACACCCTTTAGATACTCAAACAGTTGCGAGACAGCTTGCTCGTTAACGCCCGAAGTCCAATCAAGCTGCTGATAGCGCAGCAAATGCCGGTCCAGACTCGGCTCAATCTCGTTATCACAACGAATGGGAAGGAGCTCGAGATCGCCCTTGCGGTTCAGAACGATAGCATTTTCGATTTCATCATCAACCTCATCAGACAATGACGCCGCCCTGTTCAGCAGCAAGATAAAGACGCGACAGCTGTCCAGCGCCTCATAAATCTGCTTTCTCCATTTTCCAATCGTTATATTGTTCTTAGCATACCAACATTTTAAGCCATGCCCTTCAAGCACCTCAGCCAGCTTGCGCACAAGCTCGGAAGAAGTCGAAGTCTCGTAGCTAAAAAAGACATCGTATTCTTTACTGGTCATATCTTCCATTTGAGCCACCTCCACAGGCATAACCCATCGTCGCCCATTGTGCTGAATGCCACCTCGAACCATGGCGGCGCGCATCTATCGTATTCGTCACTGCTCCTCTAGCGTCCAGCCTTTCTGAGCGCAGAGGTCACGCAGGGTAGCCACTAGGTCGGCATTGGTATTGCTGTCGACCACGATCTTGTCGATGTGATCAGCGGCAATGTTGAGCTTGGGGGACGAGTGGCTGCAACCCGACAGGTTGAGCTCACCGACGTTGCAGGTAATCTCGAGTGCGCCAAGAATGTCATCATTCGAAAGATCAATCTTCTCGACGTCGCCCTGAAGGCCTTGGTCAACGGTAAAGA
>OLNE01002331.1_pt1 | contig 12002 bp, 10 predicted proteins | sample 1672431 | NCBI WGS metagenome assembly OLNE01 (sample SAMEA3136685, study PRJEB25190) | human gut metagenome | reverse complement strand
GGTCGCGGGTTCGAATCCCACAGAGAGCACCATTCGTTTGATCAGGGCCCCTGTCACGGGGCCTTTCTTGTAGGTGGCCCCAGCTATGGGGCTTTTTTACTTATGCGAGACTCCCAACTCACGGCCCATCTCGCATCTGGAGTCATTACATCTCTGTTTCGCGCGAAGTTCCCATCGGGCGCTGTAGTACCATCAGTCAACTAACTAAAACTCGGGTTGACCCCAGACAGCGCCAAAGGAGAATCGCATGATTGCCGTCGTCAAGGACACCGCCACACCAGAGCAGCTTGACCACTTTGTCTCCTGGATTCACGGCAAGGGCCTCGACGCCCATGTGTCCAAAGGCTATAACGCGACGATCGTCGGTCTCGTAGGCGACACCACCCAGATTGACCCGTACCTTATTGAGGGCATGGATATCATCGAGCGCGTTCAGCGCGTCTCCGAGCCCTTCAAAAAGGCCAACCGCAAGTTCCACCCGCTCGACACCGTCGTCGATTGCGGCCATGGCGTGAAGATCGGCGGCGGCACCTTCCATGTCATCGCCGGTCCCTGCTCTGTCGAGGGCGATAATCTCATCAGCATCGCCCGCCAAGTCAAGGCTGCCGGCGCCACGCTTCTTCGCGGCGGCGCCTATAAGCCCCGCACCTCCCCTTACGCCTACCAGGGCATGGGCGAAAAGGGTCTGGACCTTCTCTGCGAGGCTCGAGACGAGCTCGACATGCCCATCGTGACCGAGATCATGGACCCTCGAGACGTCGACACCTTCGTGTCTCACGGCATCGAAGTCTGGCAGATCGGCGCCCGTAACGCCCAGAACTTCCCCCTGCTCAAGGAGGTTGGCAAGACCAAGGCCGCCATCCTGCTCAAGCGCGGAATCTCAGGCACCATCGACGAGCTCCTCATGGCCGCCGAATACATCATGAGCGAGGGCAACCCCAACGTCATCGTCTGCGAGCGTGGCATTCGCACGTTTGAGACCCACACGAGGAACACCTTCGACCTCTCCGCCGTCCCCGTTCTCCATGACCTCTCACACCTGCCGGTCTGCGCCGACCCGAGTCACGCGACGGGCCACACGCGCTATGTCACCCCGATGGCGCTCGCAGCCACCGCCGCAGGCGCGGATTGCCTAGAGATCGAGGTCCACGACGACCCGAAGCACGCCTGGTCCGACGGTGCGCAGGCACTCACGCCCGCGCAGTTCAAGGACGCCATGACGCGTATCGCCACCGTCCGCGAGGCAGTCACGATGGAGGTCGAATAAATGGCAAAGGAAGGCAACACTCATCCCGAGGCTGAGTCTCCCTCGATCGTCCCCGGCCGCACGGGCATCGTTGGCCTGGGCATCATCGGCGGCTCATTCGCGCGTGCCCTAGCCAAGGGCGGCCGCGAGGTCTATGCCTATGACCCAAACGAGGAGATCACGAGCTTCGCCGCCATCGAAACCACCTCTGGCGTGCTCACCGACGAGCTCATCGGCACCTGCGAGCTTATCGTTCTTGCCTGCTACCCAGAGGCGTGCGTCGCCTGGCTTCGCGAGCACGCTAGCCTTGTGAATCCAGATGCCATCGTCATCGACACGGGCGGCGTGAAGCGCTCCATCTGCGAGCCTTGCTTCGAGATTGCCCGCGAGTCTGGCATCACCTTCATAGGTTGTCATCCCATGGCTGGAACCCAGTTCTCAGGCTACGCGCACTCCCGAGCGAATATGTTCGAGGGGGCGCCGATGGTCGTCTGCCCCGCGCCCGAGGTGAGGGGTGTCGAATGCCTCGCTCTCGTAGACCGGCTCGAAGGCCTTCTCGCGCCGTGCGGATTCGATAAGTTCACGGTTACCACACCCGAGCGTCACGACCGAGTCATCGCCTACACCTCGCAGCTCGCGCACGTGGTTTCCAACGCCTATGTCAAGAGCCCCACGCTAGGACTCCGCGACGGCTTCTCTGCCGGTTCCTACAAGGACCTCACCCGCGTGGCGAGGCTCAACCCAACGATGTGGTGCGAGCTGTTCCTCGATGACGCCGACAACCTCGCCAACGAGATCGGAACCATCATCACCGAGCTCTCCAAATACAAGGACGCTCTGGAAAAGCGCGACGCTAGCCGTCTAACGGACCTTCTTGCCGAGGGCGACCGCATCAAACGCGCCGACCTCGCAAGGGAGGAGGAGGTCTAATGGGCTCAGCCTCCAACGACGTGATCGTTCGCGTTGACACAACGTCAAGGTCTTACGACGTCCACGTGACTCCCGGAGTCATCACCCGCGTGGGCGAGCTCGTACGAGAAGCCGCCGGCGGTGAGAATGCCTTCATCGTATCCGACACCAACGTGGCCCCGCTCTACATGGACCAAGTTCGCGCCACTCTCGAAGCATCAAGCTATGCGACGTCCCAATTTGTCTTCGAGGCGGGAGAAGCTTCCAAAAAGGCAACGACATGGGCAGCTTGCCTCGAGGCAATTGCCGCAGCGGGACTAACCCGTGACGATGTCGTCGTTGCCCTTGGCGGAGGGGTCACGGGAGACCTCGCGGGCTTTGCAGCCGCCTGCTACATGAGGGGCTGCTCCGTCGTCCAGGTCCCCACCAGCCTTCTCGCGATGGTCGATTCGTCCGTCGGAGGCAAGACGGCGATTGACCTGGAGGCAGGCAAGAATCTTGCCGGTGCATTCTGGCAGCCTCGGGCAGTCATCGCAGACCCCAATTGTTTGAAAACCATTCCGAGAGTCCTCTTCCGAGACTCATGTGGCGAGGTCATCAAGCATGGTGTACTTGCAGACCCGTCCCTATTCGATGACCTCGAAAGTGAGCCTCTTACCTCCGAGGGCGTCCCGACCGAAAGGCTGGCGCACATCATCGCAAGGAACGTTGAGATCAAGCGCGACGTTGTCAACGCCGACGAGCAGGAGCACGGCATTCGCCAGACCCTCAACCTCGGGCACACGATCGGTCACGCCATCGAAGCCGCAAGCAACTTCGCGCTAGGGCATGGCACCTGCGTCGCCATAGGTCTCTGCGCCATCGCTCGAGCTGCCGCCACCGAGGGAATCTGCGACCCGGAGGTTGCAACTCGCATCGAGCGGGTCGTCGACGCGCATGGGCTCCCAACGGATACGCGCCTGCCTCATGACGTCATCGTGAGCCTTGCGATGTCAGACAAGAAGCGCCATGGTGACGGCGTAAACGTCATCTTGCCTACCCGCATTGGTAAGGTCGAGATTCACCGCGTAAGCATGGCCGAATTCGCCCGCCTCGTCGATGAGGGCTGCGGCACCGCACGTATCGGCTTCGCCACCGAAGACCAGAGCCAGTCCAGCGTCAACTAGGAGACTTCGTCAATGGACGTAACCATCACGCCGCACGAGCTCAGTGGCCAGATCGAGGCCATCGCGAGCAAGTCGATGGCCCACCGCTTGCTGATCTGCGCCGCCCTCTGCCCGGGACCCACGACGATTCGCTGCACGACGTCCTCGAAGGACATCGAGGCGACCATCGCTTGCCTGAACGCCCTCGGCGCCGAGATCGAGCGCGAGGGTGACCTCCTTCGAGTGACGCCCCTGCCGGGCACGCCGGCCTCTGACAACATCCGCATCGGCACGCGCGGCACGCTCCTCGACTGCGGCGAGTCCGGCTCAACCGAGCGTTTCATGCTGCCCGTAGTCGCAGCCCTCCGCTGCGCTCACGGGCCACGGGCGCCTTGCGGAAAGGCCGCTCTCGCCCCTCTACGAAGAGCTGATCGCCGGCGGCTGCGACCTCACCGAGCAAGGCACCTTCCCGCTAAAGGTTTCCGGCAAGCTCCGCAACGGGCGCTTTGAGCTCCCCGGAAACGTCAGTTCGCAATACGTGAGCGGCCTTCTGCTCGCGGCCCCCCTTCTCGCAGGTCCCTCAGAGGTTCGCGTGACGATGCCCATCGAAAGCCGCCCCTACGTCAACCTGACGATCGGCGCGCTCGAGCAGTTCGGGGTTCACGTCACAGAGACCAGCGAGCGCGAACAGAACGCCGACTATACCGTCTTTGCTGTCTCCCCCTCCACCCCATATCGCTCCCCTGGCGAGGTCTCCGTAGAGGGAGACTGGTCTAACGCGGCCTTCTGGCTTGCCGCCGGAGCGCTCGGACATGGCGTCTCCGTCGAGGGCCTCGACCTTGCCAGCCGTCAGGGCGATCGCTCCATGCTCGCGGCGCTCGCGAAGCTCGGAGCCCAGGTCTGTCGTACGCGTGGGATTGCCACCGTTCACTCCGGAGCTCCCCAGGGTTGCGAGATGAATGTCGCGGACTTCCCAGACCTCGTCCCTCCGCTAGCAGCCGTCGCCGCGCTCGCGCCTGGCAAGACGCGTCTCACCGGCTGCGCGAGGCTTCGTCTCAAGGAGTCCGATCGAGTTGAGACCGTGGTAGCCGGTCTTTCCGCCCTTGGCGCCGACATCACCAGCGAGGGTGACGACATCGTTGTCAACGGACGAAACAGCCTCCCCGGAGGCGTTGTTGACGCCGCCAACGATCACCGCATCGCCATGATGGCTGCCATTGCCGCCTCTCGCTGCACCGGACCCGTCACCATTCTCGGGGCCCAGTGCGTCGAGAAGTCCTACCCCAAGTTCTTTGAGGACTACCGACAGCTCGGCGGCGTCGTCGAAATCGCCTAGGGAGGCTTGCCATGTCTTCAACCTTTGGAGATAGCGTTCGCGTCACCGTGTTCGGCCAGTCTCACTCCGAGGCAATCGGCTGCGTCGTCGAAGGTCTGCCCGCGGGCATCGAGGTTGACCTCGAGAAGCTTCAGGCCTTTCTGGACAGGCGCGCTCCGGGGCGCGGCGCCACCTCGACGCCCCGTCACGAGGCGGATAGGCCGCGATTCGTCTCAGGCCTCGCAAATGGCCATACGTGTGGGGCACCGCTCTGCGCGGAAATTCAGAACACCAACACGCGCAGCCAGGACTACGAAGGCCTTCGCCGTGTTCCCCGTCCGGGACACGCAGACTACCCGTCGTTCGTTCGTTATGGCAATCACCATGACGTTGCTGGTGGAGGGCACTTTTCCGGACGACTCACGGCACCGCTTTGCATCGCGGGAGGAATCGCCCTCCAGGCGCTCGAGTCGGGCCTTGGAATTAAGGTCGTCGCCCACATCGCCCAACTTGGCCCCGAGAAGGCCACTGACGAGCCTCTGAACCCGCTCGCCTTCTCGGAAGATCAGCGCAAGTCGATTCTCGCCAACGCTCTCCCCTGCGTGAGCAAGGCGGCGGCGGACGCAATGTACGAGAGCATCATGACCGCCAAGGCGGAGGGGGATTCCGTTGGCGGCGTTATCGAATGCGCAGCCTACGGCATGCCCGTCGGAGTTGGCGACCCGATGTTCGATGGCATCGAGAACCGCATCGCAAAGGCGGCATTTGGCATCCCGGCTGTAAAGGGAGTCGAATTTGGCGCAGGCTTTGCCGCAAGCACCCTTCGCGGATCCGAGAATAACGACCCGTATCGCTACGAGCACGAAAGCGTAGCGCCGCAGACGAACAACGCCGGCGGCATCCTCGGAGGCATCACCACCGGGGCCCCGATCATCTGGCGCTGCGCGATCAAGCCAACGCCATCGATAGGCATTGAGCAGGAAAGCGTCGACCTCGCCACGGGCGAGAACGCTCCCCTCAAGGTACGTGGCCGCCATGACCCCTGCATCGTTCCACGCGCGGTTCCCGTCGTCGAGGCCGTTTGTGCCCTCGCTCTTCTCGACGTCCTCGTAGAAGAGGGTAAGTTCCCCACGCCCGCGCCCGAAAAGCTGAGCGTCGACTCGACGCAGGACGCAATCTAGCCCCACATCCATCGACAGGAGCACCATGCAAGATCTCTCCGAAATCAGAAAGCGCATTGACGCCATTGATACGCAGATCTGCGATCTGTTCAGCCAGCGCATGCAGTGCACGCACGAGGTCGCGGAGTATAAGCGCGCCAACAACAAGCCCGTTCTCGATAGGGGGCGCGAGCGCGCGAAGCTCGCCGATGTTGCATCGAAGGTTCCGGAGCCCCTCAGGGACTACTCGCAGGTCCTCTTCAACCTGATCATGGAGATCTCTCGCGCGCAGCAAAGCGCGGAGAATAACCAGGACTCCCCTCTCGCCGGCCAGATCAACAAGGCCGTAGCTGATACGCCTGCGCTATTCCCCCAGTCCGCCTTCGTCGCCTGTCAGGGCGTCGAAGGGGCCTATTCCCAACATGCCGCAGACAGGCTCTTCAAACACGCGACTATCAGCTATTTTGAAGAGTTTGAGGGAGTCTTCCGCGCCGTCGACCAGGGCTTTTGCAAATATGGCGTGCTCCCCGTCGAGAACTCGACGGCCGGCACCGTCAATCAGGTGTATGACCTCATGATGCGCCATAAGTTCTCAATCGTGCGCAGCGTGAGAATCAAGGTCGATCACAACCTGCTCGCACTCCCCGGTGCCAAGCTCGAAGGCATCCGCGACATCTACAGCCACCAACAGGCAATCAACCAAAGCCGGCAGTTCCTCGACTCACTGCCCAATGTGACCGTTCACGTCGCCGAAAACACCGCCGCTGCCGCCAAGATGGTTGCCGAGAGCGGCAGAACCGACGTCGCCGCTCTCTCCAGCCGTTCCTGCGCCGAGCTCTACAACCTCGTCGCGCTCGCTCGAAACGTACAGGACAGCGACGCCAACTACACACGCTTCGCTTGTATCGCCAAGGACCTCGAGATCTATCCTGGCGCCGACCGCACCTCTCTCATGGTCGTCACCAAGAACGACCCGGGAAGTCTCTACAAGGTTCTTGCGCGCTTCTACGCCCTTGACATCAACCTCGTAAAGCTCGAGAGCCGACCCATCCCCAACTCTGACTTCGACTTCATGTTCTACTTCGACGTAGAGTGCCCCGTCGCGGCGCCCGAGTTCGCCTCGCTCATCGCATCCCTCGATGACGTATGCGAAGAGTACCGCTATCTCGGCAGCTATTCGGAGCTTGTCTAATGAGCGGCAACGTCATGTGGGACGGCACGTCACCCATCACCTACGGTCTTCTCGGACGCAAGCTCGGACACAGTTGGAGTCCCGTCATTCACGAGCACCTCGGAAGCGTTCCCTACGTCCTGATAGAGCGCGAGCCCGATCAGGTGAGGGACTTCGTAGCCAACGGGACTTGGCGTGGACTGAACGTGACCATCCCCTACAAGCAGGATGCGGCGCAACTTGCCGATGTCAGGACCAACCGCGTCGAGCGTCTGGGCGTGGCCAACACCCTCGTACGCCAGCAGGATGGCACCATTCTCGCTGACAACACCGATATCCTCGGCTTTGCCTGGATGTTAGAGCGGTTCGCAAACCGAGAGTTTGACAAGAATGCAAGCGAGCTTCTCGCCGCAAAGAGCGTTCTCGTTCTTGGATCCGGAGGCGCCTCCCAGGCGATTCGCGCCGCGTTGGAAGACGTGAACGCTCACGTCAACGTAATCTCACGCACGGGTGTCGACACCTACGAGACGCTTTTAGAGCGCCACAGCGACGCCGCGCTGATCGTGAACACGACGCCCGTGGGCATGTATCCCAACTGCCCCGCCTCTCCCGTTACCAAAGATACGCTCTCGCGGATGAAGAGCCTCATTGGCATGCTCGATGTCGTCTACAACCCGACGAGGACGGGCATCTGCCTTGACGCGGAGGATCTAGGCATCGCAAACGAATCTGGCCTCGCGATGTTGGTTGGTCAAGCCCTTTTCGCAAGCGAGCTCTTCCAGGGTCACGAGATTGATCATGCGCTCGCGACGGACATCCTAGACGACATCCATGCGAGCACGGGCAACATCGTTCTTATCGGCATGCCCGGTAGCGGGAAGTCATCCTGCGGCAGACAACTTGGCAAGATTTGTGGGCGCGAGCACATAGACCTCGATGACGCATTTACCGAGCGCTACGGCAAGTCTCCCGCCGACCTCATTCGGGATTCAGGCGAGGATGAATTCCGAGAGATGGAGACGGATGTACTCTCCACCTACGCAAGCAAAAGTGGGCTCGTGTTGTCCACAGGCGGAGGGGTCGTCACAAGGCCGGAGAATTACCGTCTCATGCACCAAAACGGCACCATCGTCATGCTCGACAGGCCCTTGAACGAACTATCTAGCAAGGGAAGACCCATCTCCCAAGCATCGGGAGTCGAGGAGCTGGCGAGAAGGCGCATGCCACTCTATATTTCATGGGCGGATGTTGTGGTCTCATGCACGGGCTCAGCTCGTGGAGACGCTTTGGAGATTATCAAGCGATTGAACATCTAAACAGCCGCTCACCCGCCAAATGTCAACCGCCGACAACTTGAATCGCAATTCTCGAGTGACGATGCGGTCATTTGGTGAGAACGTAACGAACTATATATAACGATCGAGGGCATTGTTTCAGGCCCATCCAATTAGCAGCGAAAGGTACGTGGGGGAAAGAGCATGAACTACAAGGACGTGGCCACTAGCATTCTTGCCGCTATCGGAGGCAAGGGCAACGTCGTGAGCGTAATGACATGCCTCACGCGCCTCAGGCTCACCCTCACTGATCCGTCTGCCGTTGATGCGGATGCCCTCCGCGGCATTCGGGGCGTACTGGGCACCACGACACGAGGCGCCTCCGGCATTGAGGTTGTGCTCGGGCCCGCCTCCATTGAGGGGGTCTCACGCGAGTTTGCGATTCTGTCTGGAATCGAACTTAACGAAAGCTGCAACGCATGCGCCAACCCGCTTGTAATTGACAGCGAATCGAATCGTGACGAGAAACATGATGAGGAGCCGGCGAAGGGCTCGCGAGTAGAACGCGTTGTCATTACCCCGGGAAGGCGTATGTCCTACCGCGCCCAGCAGCAAGCCGCCATTGATGACAAGAGGCTTGAGGAGGAGGATCTCGACGCCCTGCGCGCCTTCCTCGACAACTCTTCAACCAAGGCGAGCGATTCCTCAGCGCCCAAAAAGACCGGAGGTCGCTCGCTCCTCGTGATTAACGGCCCGAACATCAATATGCTTGGCATTCGCGAGCCGAGCATCTATGGAAAGGCTGACTACGCCGCCCTGGTGCGCACCTGCAAGGCAGCTGCCGCCGAAGCAGGCTTTAGGGATATCAAGTGCTATCAGAGTAACCACGAGGGCGCAATCGTCGACGAGATCCAAGCCGCCCTTGGAACGTATGACGGCATCGTCATGAACCCCGCCGCTTACACGCACACCTCGATTGCAATTCTCGACGCCCTCAAGGCGGTCTCCATCCCCTGCGTTGAGGTCCACATTTCTCACGTCGAGAACCGCGAGGACTTCAGGCAGGTCTCCTACGTTCGTCAAGCCTGCTTTGAGACCGTCACCGGCATGGAAATCGAGGGCTATCGCAAGGCAATCCTCGACCTGGCTGCCCACCTCGGAATGTAGCGCCACGAAGAGCCCGGGCCCACCACAACCACGAAGGGCCTTGCAGCCAACCCTCGGCTGCAAGGCCCTCTTGTTTGCGTTGCCAGCCCAAGCGCCGATTCGCCTAAGCGCGTGACGTCAGAGTTGCGAAGCGCTACATCGAGTGCGTGGAGTAGACCTTCTCATCGACCCAGGGCACGATCTCGCCGGACTCGCGCGTCTTAGAAACGTCGATGAGGCGCTGGTTGGATGACCCACGGAAGCGAAGCGTGATGTCCTTCTCGGCCGCAACGAATGGCCCATCGACGAGAACGTCAATACAGTCGAGCAACTCGTCCGTGACATTCTCGAGGTATCGCTTGCCACCAGGCACAAGGTCGCGGTCGTAGACGTAGCCCGTGTAACACCAGATGTCCTTCTCGGGCAGCTCACGGATAACGAGCTCACACAGCGCGAGGAGTTCCTCCTGGTGCTCAGGCTCCATGGGGTCACCGCCCAGAAGCGACAGGCCGCGAACGTAGGAGGGTCGAAGGCTCTCGATAATCTCGTCTGCCACTTCTCGCGTGAAGGGCTTGCCGAATGTGAAGCTCTGTGCCTCGTCATTGAAGCATCCCGGACAGTGAACACGGCAGCCCGAGACGAACAGCGACGTACGCACGCCCACTCCGTTTGCGATGTCACAGTATTTGATGGCTCCGTAGTTCACGGCTCTCCCCCATGGTGTTTCGGGCTCTCGGTACACAAGAGGGCCCCGCAAGGCTCATGCCGCGGGGCCCTTGGAATCTAAAGGTGCATAACGCGATCGCGAATCTCCTCGGTGCGACCCTGGTTCCAGAACTGCGTACCGATATAACCACAGGTACGACGGGCAACATTAAGCTTGCTCTGGTCACGGTTGCCGCAGTGCGGGCACTCCCAGACGAGCTTGCCGTCATCTTCGACGATCTTAATCTCGCCGTCGTAGCCGCACTCCTGGCAATAGTCGCTCTTGGTGTTGAGCTCGGCGTACATGATGTTGTCGTAGATGTACTGCAGCAGGCTCATAACAGCCTCGAGGTTATCCTGCATGTTGGGAACCTCGACGTAAGAGATGGCTCCGCCCGGAGAGAGGCGCTGGAACTCGCTCTCGAACTTGAGCTTCGTGAAGGCATCGATTTCCTCGCGGACGTTCACGTGGTAGCTGTTCGTGATGTATCCGTGGTCGGTGATGCCGGGCACGATGCCAAAGCGGCGCTGCAGGCACTTGGCGAACTTGTACGTCGTCGACTCAAGAGGCGTGCCGTAGAGGGAGTAGTCGATGTTCTCGGCCTGCTTCCACTCGGTGCACTTGTCGTTCATGCGCTGCATGACGGCAAGGGCAAACGGCGTGGCCTCCGGATCGGTGTGAGAGTGACCGGTCATGAACTTCACGCACTCGTAGAGGCCCGCATAGCCAAGGCTGATGGTGGAGTAACCGCCGTACAGCAGCGGGTCGATCGGGGCACCCTTGGGTAGACGCGCCAGGGCGCCATACTGCCAAAGAATGGGCGCGGCATCAGAGAGCGTTCCCCTGAGACGGTCGTGACGGCAGCGAAGGGCCTTGTGGCAGAGCTCGAGGCGCTCGTCGAAGATCTTCCAGAACTCATCGACGTCGCCCTGAGACGAAAGCGCTACGTCCGGAAGGTTGATCGTAACAACGCCCTGGTTGAAGCGACCGTAGTACTTGGGCTTGCCCGGCTGGTAGTTGAGGGCACGGGCGACGTTGTCATAGCCATTGCCCGTGCGATCCGGCGTGAGGAAGCTGCGGCAGCCCATGCAGGTATAGCAATCGCCGTTGCCCGGGGTCTCGCCCAGGGAGAGCTTGAGCTCGCGCATCTTCTTCTCAGAGATGTAGTCGGGCACCATGCGCTTGGCCGTGCACTTGGCGGCAAGCTGCGTCAGGTGGTAGTACTTCTGGCCAGGCCTGATGTTGTCATCCTCGAGCACGTAGATGAGCTTGGGGAACGCGGGCGTGATCCAAACGCCGGCCTCGTTCTTAACGCCCTCATAGCGCTGGCGCAGCGTTTCCTCGATGATAAGCGCGAGGTCGTGCTTCTCCTGGGCGTTACGAGCCTCGTTGAGGTACATGAAGACCGTCACGAACGGTGCCTGCCCGTTCGTGGTCATGAGCGTGACGACCTGATACTGAATGGTCTGGACGCCACGACGAATCTCGTCAAGCAGGCGAACCTCGACAACCTCAGAGACCTTCTCCTCGGAAGCCTCGACCCCAAGCGTAGCGAGCTCGCGCAGGACCTCACGACGAATCTTTTGACGGCTGACCTCGACGAACGGGGCGAGATGCGTCAGTGAGATGGACTGGCCGCCATACTGCGAGGATGCGACCTGGGCGATGATCTGCGTAGCGATGTTGCACGCGGTCGAGAAGCTGTGGGGCTTCTCGATGAGGGTACCGGAAATGACGGTACCGTTCTGGAGCATGTCCTCGAGGTTCACAAGGTCACAGTTGTGCATGTGCTGGGCATAGTAATCCGAGTCATGGAAGTGGATGATGCCCTCGTTGTGAGCCTCCACGACATCCTCGGGCAAAAGCATGCGCATGGTGAGGTCCTTGGAGACCTCGCCGGCCATGTAGTCACGCTGCACGGAGTTGACCG
>OLNE01002328.1_pt1 | contig 12017 bp, 17 predicted proteins | sample 1672431 | NCBI WGS metagenome assembly OLNE01 (sample SAMEA3136685, study PRJEB25190) | human gut metagenome | reverse complement strand
TAAAACATATACAAGATAAATGAATGTTTAATCTGCGTTAAGCGATAGTGTATCGAAGAACTTCGTGTCTATAAGAAAGCTATGTTATAATGAAAGTATAAATTTTATAAGGAGGTAATCTAATGGCTAAAAGACGATTGATAGTCTTGCCTGAGAGGGCGACTCAGCAGCCTATCGAGATTCCGAAGTCTCTACAGAAGAAAAAGACTATCAAGAATATCGATTCTGTTATCGAGGAATGCAAGAAAATTACCGAAAAGTATGCTGGTCGATATATTTGCATTGATGACAAGGATGTTCTCATCGATTATATTGACCACATCTTGGCAAACAAGCGAGCAGGAATTGATACAGAAACTACAGGGCTGGATATTTTCAATGACAAGGTCATTGGGTTCAGTCTTTTCACCCCTGGTATGAAAGCGTGCTATGTTCCGATGCTTCATATTTCACGTTTTACTGGACAGGTTGACCCGCATCAGTTGGATGTCGAGTTCTGTGCTCAGCAGCTCCAGCGTCTTAGAATTCCCAAGATGGAGCTCGACTACTTCAACGCACTTTTCGATATGAATATGATGTTCTATTCGATGGGTGTCAATCTCTGGGACATACTCACGCAGGATGGTTCTCTGATGATGCGTCTTCTGAACACAGAACGTCACAGAGACAACAACTTGAAAGCTCTGCATGCGGAGTTCTGTGGTGCTACTTCTAGAGGACCTAGATTCAATGAGTTATTCCCGAACGGTTCGTTCAATGTCTGCCCGTACAGATATGCCGCTACATACGCAGCACGAGATGCTGAGATGGCGTTCGAATTAGTAGACTATGCGAATGGGCAGTTACACCTTCCTGGAAATGAAGGACTCTTGAGTGTCTGGGAGACAATTGAACGTCCTTTGATTCCAGTGCTGTTGAAAATGCGACAGAAAGGTGTTCTGGTTGACCAAGGACTCAGAGCTGAACTTACCGAGAAATATAAGCGACTCCGTGATGAAGCTGAGCAGAATTTCATTCATGAGTATGAACCGTACCTTGCGAAAATCAATCAGTACAGAGTTGTTCACGGACGTGAAAAAGGTAAGCACATCGACATACCAGTTAAGATAGGTTCAGATGAGCAAATCAAAGTTCTGTTCTGGGACATCATGAATCTTCCGCATGAGGAAGGTGCTAAAGCTGACAAAGAAGCTATTAAAGCAACAAAGTCAAAGATAGGTGAGTATCTTCTCCAGTATCGCCAGTGTACCAAGCTGTTATCAACATATTTGGAGGGTATTGAGAAGTTTATCCAACCCGATGGCTGTGTCCACGGCGGTATAAAACAGCTTGGCGCAGATACTGGTCGTACCTCGGCAGTTGACCCGAATATGCAGAATATTCCGTCGCATAATCGTGAAATCCGTCAGATTTATCACGCACGTCCCGGTTGTTATCTGATTTCTTGCGACTATTCAGCACAGGAGCCTCGTATCACAGCTTCGTTGTCAAAAGACCCTAAGATGATTCAAGCATATAAAGACGGTCTCGATTTGTATTCGATGATTGCTGCAGTTGCTTATAACACCACCTATGAAGAGTGCTTGGAGAAACGAAATGGCGAACTATATCTTGAAGGTAAGGAACGACGTACCAGTGCGAAATCTATCGTACTTGGAATATGCTACGGACGTTCTATCCCTTCTATTGCAGAGCAGCTCAAATGCACTACAGAAGAAGCTCAGGTAATTTATGATAAGGTTACGAAAGGATTCCCTGGACTTCTGAAAGCTCAAGATGACTCAGCTCAGCAAGCTCACGACCTCGGTTATGTCATCACCTTGTGGGGTAGACGTAGACATCTGAGTGTCATGACACACGATGATTATGAGTTCGAATATGCAGAGGGTGCTAATCCGGAATTCGACCCGTTCGACCCAGACAGTTCTATCAGCACGACTGTGGTTAGTCCTCGAAAGGTCAAAGAGTATACCGACAAGCTGAACAGCTTGAAGTGGCGAAAAGATAAAGAGGCGTTTATCTCAGAGCTCAGACGTCAAGGTATCAAAGTCACTGACTACTCTTATAAGAGACGTGAAACCGGACGCAAGTGTTTGAATGCTCGCATACAAGGCAGTGCCGCGGATATGTCGAAACGAGCTATGATTATGATTGATAATGATGAACGCTTGCAGAAAATCAATACCTATTTACTCTTGATGATTCACGATGAGGTTATCTGTGAGTGTCCGAAGGAACACGTGGCAGAAGCAATCAGATACATCAAGGAAGACATGGAAAATGCAGCTGCTGAACTTCCTGTACCGTTCAAAGCTGATGCTGAAACTGCTGAATGCTGGTACGGCTCAGAAATTGAAATAGACGATGAGGGTGAAATCGTTGATTAATCGTGGGATTATCTACGGAATATGTCATATTCCGACAAATCGATGGTATATCGGTCAAACAGTTCGAGGACTGAAATGCAGATGGAAGGAGCACATCGCTGCTTCTGAATATGAAAATCTGCATCTGTATCAAGCAATGCGAAAGTACGGCTTAGACCAGTTTATGGTTGTCGTATTGGAGTCAGATATTCCAGATAATCTGCTAGATGAGCGCGAGTGTTTCTATATTCAGAAATATGATTCGTTCAACAGTGGATTCAATAACACCTTAGGTGGTCAAGGTATTCACGGATACCGACATAATCTTGACACAAAACGTAGAATCGGAGCGGCTATGAAAGTAGCAGCTCTTCGCTACAATACTCCAGAACGCACTGAAAAGATTCGTAAAGCCCTCAAAGGTAAGCCGCTCACGGCTGAGCATCTTGAACATATTAGACAATATGCTCGGACGCATAAAAGATATGGTCTTGATAACCCATTCGGTGGTAGACATCATACTGATGAAAATAAGCGAAGAGTGTCAGACGCAAATCGGAAGAATATTGTTCAGCGTCTTGACAAAGATTCTGGTGTTATCCTACAAGAATATGCGGATGTCCATGAAGCTGCTTTCTGGGTTGAATCAGCGGGATTATCGAAAGCTAAGCATATCAGCATCTATGACCGAATTCGCATTGCTGGATATCAGTGTCAGAATACGAAGACTGCGTATGGGTTCGTTTGGCGATTCATCAAGATTGAACGATAACTATTCTGGATACACCGCTCTATAATAGTCATGTAGGTCAGCCTAAACCTACACCCGGTGTCCGCCTTGTGCGTTAGCCTTCCTCTCGAAAATGAACTCACTCTTATGATTCGGCATTTGAGTGAGTTCATTTTGTTTGATGATTCTTAAGCACTCTATTATAATATATACATTATACATACCAATTAGAGTGCTTTATTGCTATCGTGTTAGAAAACTTCGTATCAAGTAAGAATCTATGTTATAATAAGATATAAGGTACAGGAGTAAGTTGTATTCATTGATATATTTTGATTTAGGTTTCTACTATGAATTGATAAAGTCCACGGACTTTACTCATCTTATAATATGCTAGATATAGGTATTGGTTAAGTCAGCACCGTTAGCCAGAGTTGCCTACATCATACATATAAGAAAGGAGCTATAATATGCACAAAGTTCAGATAAATTCTAGCAGTTTCGACCCAGAATCAGTTAAGAAGCGAATCTCGCACTTTGATGAATTTGACAACGGACACGTGCTGTTCAGTTATTCCAAAATGTCGGTCGCAGATTCTGAAGAAAAAGCGAAGCAAGCTTCTATCAAGCATCCAGACGATGTTTATTATGTGTCATATGACGATTTGATGAATTCATGCTCAGATACGTACTGGTTCCAGGGCGTTGCTTATGACAATAAAGGCGCTTGGAAAGCGCTGCGTGAATATCGCAAGGCACAAGCGGCTGGCTTGAACTCTGGTCGTAGACCCATCGATAGTTCAGAAGAGCAGGTTAATATTTCCGGCATTGTGACTATCTATTCTGATTTCGTAGATTTCAAGCAGTCTGTCTCCGAGCACCTTCTGCAGACTGCAGTCGGTGACAGAGCGAAGCTCAAGTTCAAGTGGCTCGGAAACAACAAAGTCGAAGTCAGAGCAATCTGTGCAGCATCAGATGAGCGCAAGGTCAAGATTCTTCTTGAGAATTCTGATGTTACCAAGACTATCGCTTGGGCAACTTCAGGCAATTCTGGCAGACGCAGACAGCTCGGCTTGAATTCAGGTTGTGGTGACCTTGTCAAGAAGAGCACCACAACTCTCAAGCGCAAGCTCAAGGATGCAAGTCCGGAAGAGAAGAAGGCTATCCTCGCAGAGCTCAATGCTCGCGGCGTTTATCCGAAGACTTCTGTCAATTCCGCAGAAAACAGTCCTGTGGGGCCTTGTTTCGTAGATTTGTGGTCAGCTTACATCGACGATGAGTACCGCTGTGCATGCTGTGGTAAACCATTCCCTGCTGGACACGGTTCAGTGCAGTTAGGCGGTCATAAACCAGACGGTATGCACTTCATCTACGAGTACACCAAAGAAAATCGTATTGGTAACAGCGTGAACTATGACCCGTACAATCTCCCGCCTGAAGATAAAACCGGTGGTATTTTCAAGGTAATCGTAGGTGAGGAAGCTGACGATGAAGGTTATCGTTGGCTCAATTTCTGCCGAAATTGCTGGCCTAAGCTCACAAGCATGTCTCCTGAAGAGATTTATGCAAGATATAGTCCCGATGCTAAAGCTGGACTTAATTCTTCTCACAAACCCGCAAAGAGAGCAACTCGTAAGAAGCTGAATTCTTCTAAGAAGTCCGAAATCATGGAGCTTACAGGTTGGTCTCCTGATGACCTCGCTGATGCTTTCGATGAGTGGCTAGCTAACGGCGGTGACGAGTATGAGGAAGATGAACAGTTTGATGCTTTTGCTGATGCTGTTGCTGAAGCCGCAGAACTCGGTGATACTGACGCTTTCGGTATTCCGCTTAAAGCGTCTCGCAAAATGAATTCTTCTAGAAAGGTAGGTAATAATTCTATGAGAAAGGTAATTTTCAGAGGCAAGCTGAACAGTTCTCGCAATCGCATGAACAGCTCTCGCAGAAAGCTTAATTCAAGTCTGGTTGGCACATTCCTTCAGTATCATGATGATGCAGATAATTATCGCCATCAGTCTATGAATTATGACGCACTCTATGATATGCTCAATGCGTATGCCAAGCCAGGTGAAAATCCTGAAGATATGGACGTTGATAAGCTCTTTGAAAGAGCTCCTGAAACTGAACAGCGTGCTATGATTGCGCTTATTGACCCTAAGAACTGGGGTGGAGCTTCTTCTCGCAATCGCATGAACAGCTCTCGCAGAATAAATTCCTCTCGCAGAAAGCTTAATTCTTCTGAAGATGACATTACTGCTGATGACGATGTTCAAGATACTGGCATTGACGGCGGCGATACTGCTACTGAAACAGCTGAGCTTCTTGATGACGCTCTTATTGTTCAGAATCCGGAAACTAAGGAGGTTTCGCTGTTCGTCGCTACCGAGGATGACGAAGTTCTGCCAGAGTCTGTTGATGTAATTGCAGAAGTTACTCCGGTAGTAGAAGGCGCTGTCCTTGATTCCAGCAGACGTCTTAAGAGATTCGCAGCTGCTAAGCTCAACTCCAGTAAAGGTTGTCTGAACAGTGAAGCTGAAGATGTGTGCCCAGCTTGTGGCAATCCAGTAGCAGAATGCACATGCGAGCCGGGAACTGTTGCTTATGACGAAATTCAGCTTCCTGACGACACTGTCGTTGAGGTCGAAAACATCCTGGTTGTTCAAGGTGAAGATGATGACCTTGGCTTGTTTATGCCTGAGACTGCAGATGAAGCGGTTCCAGATGAATATGAGGTTGTCGCTGTTGCAACTCCTGTGGCAGAAACTGAGGTCCTCGATTCCAGCAGACGTCTGAAGAAGGCAGGCAAGAAACTCAATCGCTAATTAAGGAGGTTATTCGTATGACAGTTCTAAGACTAAATTCTGCAGCTGACAGGGACACAAATCGTAAAATTGAAGCAGCTCGTCAGAAACGCAAACTGTTTGATGATATCGCCAACAGAATCAAAAAGAATCTTGACTGGTTACTGGTTGAGATGGAGGATTTTGAATCCGGAGAACTCGACGATTCTTACAAAGGTCATATCGACGATTGTATTTTGATTTTCAACAGAGCTATGCGAGACGTAGCTGATGCATCTAACACTCTGCGCGACAACATCAAAAATCTCGACTGAATCGCTCTTATATCAAAGCAAGAGGAGCTCCTCCGCATTATGCAGAGGAGCTCTTGCCATGTTCAGTAGGTTCTTGAATAAATACCGTATAATAGAAACAGATTACAGAACTTCGTAGTCTAACTGCATTCATGTTATAATGTAGATATAAACAATAAGGAGGCGAGGTCAATGAGTGAATTAGATTTTATGATTGGTAAGCTGAAAGGGCGAGCTAAAGAAGAGCTCTCAATCTTTACTAAGAAGGAAGTCGATTTCCTGCTCTGTTTCTTACAGCAACATCAATCAGAGACTAAAGCTATCTCATTGAATTCCAGCTCCGTAAATCAAGGTGGTGAGCATCATGGATAATATCATATATGCTGCTGATAAAGCGACAGGCCGTCAGATTGACGCTGTTTCTATATCAGTCAACAAAGGTGCAGTCGCAGAAGTGACTGCGTTGGACGGTACTCGATATTCTGGAAATGATGTTCAGCTGTTCACAGATAAGGATTTCTTGTATGTACCAGACCTTGACCAATGCTTATGTGTCGGTGACCAGATTTATCTGGACAATCAGACAATACAGCGTTGGGAGATTCGAAGAGGTTGGTACTCTGTGGATGATAACCCACCAATCTGGGGCTGGTATCTGGAGTCTATTCCTGCTGGAAAAATCAGAAGTTTGTTCTTGAAGGATTTCAATTCTTTGACTCTTGTCACTCCAAGAACCTACTTTCAGATTCCAAATCAAATTCTAGAAAGTGAGAGTGTCTAATATGCTTAAAATCAATGCAGATTCTAATGGCTCTTACAATGAACTTGCTGATGAGTTCTGGACTCTGTACAATTCTAACATTTCTGACATCAGCGAAGTACTCGAAGATGCCGTAGATAACAAAGGCTGGGGCGATTTATTCTTCACAGACAGTGATGAAGAGCCACCGGTAACTGCTAGTCAGTATCGCACAATCTTGCGTGAGACTCAGGATAGTGTTTCCAAGATTATTGCTAGTGCTATTTCCGATAACATCAGAAACGCAAGAGTTACACAGCTCAGCTCTGATTCGGTCACTATTCAGCTTGATTCTATGCCTGATTTCGACATTGAATTGATTGTGCGTCCGAAATTTATAGAATAAGGAGGTAAGCGTATGGAACCAAACCAAATCGATGTTTATTCGAATGCAGCTAATACTGGGTACGCATACACCATCATTTCCAATAACTTCAAGCACATTCATCTCAATGTTATCGGTCAAAGGTTCGATAGAATTCATGAACTCTGCGATGAATATTATCAGTATTTCTCAGAGAAAGCTGATTTTTTCTTCGAGCTTGCTCTTCAGAATCTTGATTCTATTGATAATCCGATGAACGCTACTATGTATTCGGATATCGGAGTGCTTGAAGAACGCAACTATAATTATCGTGATGCTGGTACTTGTATGTGCGCACAACTTCAATCCGCAATTGATGCTGTGTGCTCTCTTCGAGATTCTGCTGTAGCTATGGCAGATACATCAGTTCAATCTGATTGTGACACTGAACTGTCTTATCTGAATAAGCAGCTTAATTTCTTTATGCGCAAGCGTCTTGATTCTGTATATTGAATGATGTGAGGTGATAGCATGGCTGGTGTGATTGATCCGAAATATTATGCGATAGATAATTGGCGACAAGCTACCAATGCTACGAGCAATATCGATTCGACTTTGAAGATTCGATACACTCAATTCGTCAATTCTCACATCATAGAGGGAGGTCGCATTCAGGTAGTTCATCCAGAATATGGTGTCTTATTTGCATGCTTGACTTCAGCTACTGGTTCGCTTGTCGATTATGACCCCAATGCGTTTCTTGATACTGAGTCGATTCTTCTGGCACTTCGTCAGTTAGGCTTCGATATCAAGTTCAAGACGAATCCAGCGTTGAATGCTGAAACTCGAAAGTTCTTATCATCAGCGAGATTACTCGGCTACACCAGCATTCGTTGGGTAGTAAAGAAGCACAAGATTCAGACAAATGCGAAAGTGTTCGATGGTAACTGCTTGCATAAAGGTTGCGCAGAGGGTCGAACGCGCGTAGTAGTCTGTTTCGATTCAAATAAACGACCAGAGCTCTTAAATCAGTTTCCACCGCCGATTAAGAACTTTGGTGGCGATATATTGGAAGTTGACCTCGTTAAGAACCCAAAGCTAGATTTCTCTTGGTTGACTCTACCGATGGATATCGAAAGCATATTAGAAGAAGGTTGAGGTGATTTATATGTATGGACAGATTTTGCGTTTAGATTCTGCTAGACAGAATAGAATAAATCCGAATGGGTTTCTAAAGCTATTCTCTGCTAGAACGCAAGCTCGCATTAGAAACTTGGATACAAAGCTGAATTCCAGCTACATTCCGAATGCTTTTAATCCGCAGCTTGTACGTCAATCCCGCTATCCGGATTATTTCAGAGGTACTGGACTTCAGACCTTATTCTGGAAGCTTAAGAATTTTCCGGACTTACATTCTATGACTCGAGTGTTCATCAACAAGGACAATTCGGTTGTATTTGAGTTTGAGGACAATGTTACCAATCAAATGCAAGCAAGTCTTACGCATCTCCTGCGTGGCTTTGGTCATATGGAATTTACGAATCCTCAGAAGAACGGTAAGCGTATCGGTTACGATGTATCCACCGATGAGTACCCTCGTTCTGAAGAACCGTATCCTATTGGTGAATAAGAAAGGAGGCAGTGACTATGCCGAAAGGTAATAACGGAATCTTCATTTACAATCCGAATGAACAGCCGCTGCCTCTTCCGAAATCAGATGAGTCTTATAAAGGATTGCAATCATGGGTTGAGTCGAATAACCAGCTTATTTATCATTTGCTGATAAGTGATACTGATGAAATCCGTCAGATAGCTCCAGGTGTTCGTCTTAAACTTATTCAGCAGTTGAAAGAGAGAAATAAGGAGCTTCGATTGCTTCGTTTTAATCGCATTACCGACAAGCTTGTGAACAAGCTAGAGTATGCTATTGATGCTCTTATGGCTACTGATATTGACCACGATGCGCAGTACATTCCTGTCTACACTCAATTGCTCGCGTCACTTCAGCAAGCGGCTTCGAACATTGATGTACCGATAGAGACTCAAGACGCTATCATCTTTGATACTATTGAAGAAGCTGCTCGTACCGATTTAAATGAGCAGTCACGTGAAAAAATAAGAAATGCTGCACAGGAGTTGTTATCGCTATGTACCAATACTTCGACCAATTCACAAAAGACTGGAGACCAGAAAACCTAATTGAAGTTCTCGCACGTCTTCCTGAATACGGGAAGGTAGGAGAGACTTGGAAGAAGCTGATTGCTGCAGTTGGAGTTGAAGGGTTTGTTCATCTGGCAATCAATTTCCCGAATCAGGAGGTTCGGATACCTTCTATATATGAGATTCTTATCATGTTCGCAGCTCAGGAAATAGTCGTCGAGATGAAGTCAAAATCGAGAGAAGAGGCATTTAATGCAGTTCTAGGGGAACTGAAAATCAAGGAGGTTGAGGAAATTGTCGACAGATTACAAGCTACTTCAGAATCTAATTCAGATGAGTAAGCTACCTGTGGATATTTCACAGGAATATCTGACACAATGTTCTCGCTTCTTGGATTCTAGAGAAGGAGGCATCGTAGATTGTGGTCTTAGGAATATCAAAAATAGACTGGATAGAGTCTTTGACGAGACGCGAACTTAAAGAGTATTTCAAATACATAGACAAGCTCGTCGTTGTAGTCGATTCTAAGGAAGATGAATGGACAGAGGATGAAACAATCCTATATCGTGCTGGTGACTATCGAGACATTCTGAATACTCTGCAGTATTGGGCACTCTGTAAAGCGTACCCACGCAAGTGTCTGTATTCAGTGAACTATTCGCTCATAGAAATCACCGACGGACTCACTCCAGATATTTTGCGAAGGAGATGGGAAGATGAATTACGCAACTCAGGATTATTACGACGAACTGTATAGAATATTCTCGTGTGTCGACACATTACTCACGCAGTCTCAGACAATGATGCTGGGTGAGTGTCTTCGCAGTCTCGCTGCGGGTGAGAATATTTCATATAAGCTTGAACGCTTATACCGCAGCGTTGAAGGAAACCCCAAGCTGGCGGAGCCACTTGAGAATTTTATGCACTATTATAATGCTTGGGTCACTGAAAATAATATCAATGAAGATGACCCGACTAAGGAGGATTTGAATTATGCTTACTCAGAGAAAAACAGCATTTCAACCAGTGACTACCAGAGTACCGCACAGACGTTCTCTTAATTCTGCTACTGGTACAGATGAACGTACCTTACTCACCGAAACATCTGAATTACTCAACGCGCAAGCTCAGAAGCTCGCCTCTTCTCTAGAAGCTCGTCTGGGTACTGACATCAATGCCACATCAGAGGATTCTCAAGATAATACAAAAATGATGCTGGATTGGATTTCTGATATTTACAGCTTGGCTGCTGATATCCAGAAGTATCTAAATCCGGAAGAATAATGCGTAAACTCACTCGCAAGGAGATACAGAAATATACAGATTTTGCACACAACCTATACAGTGATGTGATTTCAGTATCTGTATCTCTCGATGAGGAAGATGATTCAAAAATTATCTTGAAAATCACTCGTGGTTGTGTCTTACCTGATGTTCAGATTAACAGAGATTGTGAGTTAACCGATTGTATCATCAAGCAATAATCAGATACGCATAGACTGACAGGTTCATTCTTGTCAGTCTTTTTGCATGCTGTTAGAAATGTATCCCTATAATAATGAAAAGAAGGTTTTGACACTTTCTATATTATCAGAAAAGGAGTGATTGCGTGGACGTATTGAAAGTTTCACCTGAACGTTTCAAATCTGTGTTCGATTCTCTGACCGAAGATGAGCAGCAGACTATGATTCAGATATTGACTGAATTGCAAGAAACGGGAGAAAGCCCGACCTATGAGAACGTCTGGCTGCAGGATTATGAAGAGATACCTGTCGATATAGATACGTTCTTAGAGAGCGACGAGTATCTAGGAAAGGCTACTCGACAAGGCACTCAGATTTATCCGTTCTGGAGACAGACGCTACGCGATATGTTTTCTGGTGGAGATATGGAATATGAGGAAATCGCGTTTACTGGGGCGATTGGCATTGGCAAAACAGCGATTGCGGTATATGCTATTGCTTACCTTACCTATCGACTCTTATGCTTAAAGAATCCGCAAGGCTATTTCGGTTTTGCAGATACTGATGATATTGCGATATTCTTCTTCAATGCCACAGTTGCTCTCGCCTATGGTGTCGGATTTGGAAGACTCCACGCTTGTTTGCTGGAGTCACCTTGGTTTCTAGAACACGGACACAAAGCTGGTTCTTCTTCGAATCCGTATTATGTTCCTGATAAGCATGTCGTCATTAAAGCTGGTTCAAAAGGAAGCCACGGCTTAGGTCAGCAAATCTATGTTGGCATGCTCGATGAGGTTAACTTTGCACCGGGTTCTAATACGCTTATCGAAAAGTCTAAGATTATGCAGACGTACTCGTCAGTAAAAGCACGTATCAAATCTCGTTTTATCAAGAACGGAAAGCTGCTCGGTAAGATTTTTCTCGTATCATCTAAACGAGCTGAAAATGACTTTCTTGAAGTTTATCTTCAGAAACGACGTAAAGAAGCTGATGCTGGAAAGCTGTTCATCGTTGACCACCCGCTATGGGAAGTAAAACCGTCTACGACATATTCTGGTGCTAAGTTTCAGGTTGCTTATGGCGCAAAACAGCTTACCCCTA
>OLNE01002321.1_pt1 | contig 12041 bp, 9 predicted proteins | sample 1672431 | NCBI WGS metagenome assembly OLNE01 (sample SAMEA3136685, study PRJEB25190) | human gut metagenome | reverse complement strand
TGCGACGGCGCCAACATCCCCGGCGTTGGCTATGTGATGCGCGGCGGCCGCGAGATGGACAACCACTTCGAGGTCATGTGGGATCTCTTGCGCTCCATCCCCTCGATCGAGGACCCCAGCGTCACGGTGCTCGACGAATACTACTGGCTCAACAAAGAAGACCCCAACTTTTCGCTGTGCCGTGCCACCGAGAAGCTCGGTCAGGATGCCCACACCGACGGCAAGTTCGGCCTGTCGGACAAGGCAGCGATGGAGATCATGCGGCTCTTCTTCACGCCTGACGAGGACCTCTACGACAAGCCCATCACCGATTTCTTCGACGATGAGGTGCTGAACTCCAACTTCTGGATGTACTGGCGCACCATGTTCGCCTTCGAGAACTGGCATTCCGCCCTTGAGATGAAGCTGTACATCAAGCGCTACATCCACCACATCGCCGGCCTGCCCGACTTCTCTGCGCTGCGCTTCACGCGGTACAACCAGTACGAGTCCATGATTCTGCCCATGGTGACATACCTTGAGAAGGCTGGCGTGCAGTTCCACTTCAACACGAAGGTGGAGGACATCCGCTTCGCTATCGGCGGCGGCATCGGCCCGGTGCGTGCGACCACCGGCACGGGGCAGGACACCATCCAGCGTATCCAGCAGGCGCACTTCAAGCGCAACCCTGACAGCACGAGGGCAAAAAAGGTCGCTACCAGCATCGTGACTAGCACGAACGGCGAGCGGGCGGTTATCGACCTCACTGAGGACGACCTCGTGTTCATAACCAACGGCGGCTGTGTCGAGAGCGCTACCATTGGCACGCAAACACAGCCTGCGGCGTGGTGCCCGCAGACCGAGCCGGGCAACGGCTGGGACCTGTGGCGCCGCATCGCCAGCCAGGACCCGAGCTTTGGCCACCCCGACGTCTTCTGCTCCGACCCGCAGAAGACCAAGTGGATGAGCGCAACCGTCACCACGCTCGACAATGCCATCCCGCCCTACATCGAGAAGATCTGCAAGCGCGACCCGTTCAGCGGTCATACGGTGACGGGCGGCATCGTGACCTGCCGCGACTCCAGCTGGCTCATGAGCTGGACCATCAACCGCCAGCAGCAGTTCCGCGACCAGCCGAGCAACGAGCTGTGCGTGTGGGTGTATGGCCTCTTCCCCGACAACGAGGGCGACTACGTGAAGAAGCCCATGACGCAGTGCACGGGTGAGGAGATCTGCAAGGAATGGCTCTGGCATCTGGGCGTGCCTGAGACCCAGATCGAGGAGCTGGCGCATAGCCACGCGAACACCGTTCCCGTGATGATGCCCTACATCACCGCGTTCTTCATGCCGCGTTCTTTGGGCGACCGTCCCGACGTGGTGCCCGACGGTGCCGTGAACTTCGCCTTCCTCGGCCAGTTCGCCGAGACGCCGCGCGACACCATCTTCACCACCGAGTACTCCATGCGCACCGGCATGGAAGCGGTCTACACCCTGTGCGACGTGGACCGCGGCGTGCCCGAGGTGTGGGGCAGCACCTTCGACGTGCGCGACCTGCTGATGAGCAGCGTCAAGCTGCGCGACGGCAAGGCCATCACCGACATGTCGCTTCCCCTTAGGGACAGGGCTGCGCTCGACATATTGCTGAAGAAGCTCGGCCATACCGACATCGTGAAGCTCCTGCGCGAGTTTGATGCCATCTAACCCGTCGAATGAAGCGTTGCACAATCGGCCGATGCGACGTGGGGCGATAGCCCGATAAGAAAATCCCCGCCTTCCGGATGTTGCATCCGAGGGGCGGGGATTTTTTGTAACGATTTCTATCTTGCGCGTGCGGGCCGAGTGCTTCTTATAGCCAGGCTTCCGTACTGGACGTTTTGTCTGCGCCCACGTTCCCTCTGCGGCTGCCGCTACCTCAGCCCGGTCGAACCGAAGCCTCCCTCGCCGCGCTCCGTGGAGTCGAGCTCGTCGACCTCCACAAGCTCGACGGCGGGCACGCGCTGCACCACGAGCTGCGCCACGCGCTCACCGCGGGCGATGGTGATGGGCTCGTCGGCGTCGGTGTTGATGGCGATGACCTTGAGCTCGCCGCGATAGCCTGAGTCGACCAGGCCGGGCGTGTTCACGATGGACAGGCCCTTCTTGGCAGCCAGGCCGCTGCGGGGTTGCACAAAGCCGGCGTAGCCTTCCGGAAGCGCGATGGCCACGCCCGTGGGAATCATGACGCGCCTCATCGGTTCGATGACGACGTCGACGGCGCTGTAGAGGTCCAGACCCGCGTCGCCGGGGTTGGCGTAGCGGGGCAGGGGCAGCTCCTGGTCGAGCCTCTTGATCTTCACCTGGATGTCGAATGCCATGGGGTTTCCCTTCTTGTCGTGCCATGCGCGAGTTGCGGGCGGCGCGTCCTGGCGCGTAATTGCTGGAGAACGCGCTGTTATACCCTGCAGGGTCGAGCTGGATTCTGAAATAGGTGTAATCTACACGCTTCAAGGACTATATACCAGCAAAGGCGTCTGTGCACGCCCGCCTCTTAGGGAGAAACCACGTGAAGCGCATCCTCATCCTCGGCGGTGGCCTGAGCGGCTTCTATATCGCTCGTGACCTCGAGAAGAAGCTCCAAGACGGGGAGGCCCAGGTCACGCTCGTCGACATGCGTTCGGCGTGCGTCTACCAGCCCTTCTTGGCCGAGGTCGCGTCGGGCGCCATCGAGCCCCGCCACATCGAGACACCCTTTGCCATGCACCTGAAGAAGACGCGCATCGTGCGTGCCCGCGTCACTTCGATAAACGCCGCCGAGAAGCGCGTGGCTCTTGCCGACGCGCACGGCAACGCCTTCGAGCTCGAGGCCGACGTGCTCGTGGTCGCCCTGGGCGCCGTGACGCGCACGTTCCCTATCCCCGGCATTGCCGAAAACGCCGTGGGTCTCAAGGCGACCGAAGAAGCCGTCTACCTGCGCGACAACCTCATCTCGAACCTCTCTTGCGCCGCCGAGCTTCCCAAGGGCTCGCCTGAGCGCACGCGCCTCATGACGCTCATCACCGTGGGCGGTGGTTTCTCGGGTATGGAGGGCTTCGCCGAACTCTTTGACCTCGCTTACAAGATTTGCAAGAAGGACGCGCGTCTGGATCCCTCCGAGCTCAACTTCCACCTCATCGAGGCTGCCGAGAAGGTCTTCCCCGAGCTCACCGTGGCGCAGTCGAGCAAGGCGGTTGCCCACCTGGAGGCCCGTGGCGCCCACATTCACCTCAAGACCTGCGTCGAGAGCGCCCAGGACGGCCATGTCGTCACCTCCGACGGTACCAGCTACGACGCTGCCTCCATCCTGTGGTGCGCCGGCGCCATGGCCAACCCCGTGCTCAAGAGCAGCGACCTGCCCCTTGAGCCGCGCGGCCGCGTCGTGTGCGGCGCCGACCTGCGCGTTCGTCGCGACGGTGAGGTGCTCGAGGGCATCTTTGCCGTGGGCGACTGCAGCTGCGTGCCCGACCTTACGGGCCATGGCCTGCCCGACGGCTCCTGCGCCCCCACCGCCCAACACTCCATGCGCCAGAGCAAGGTCCTCACGAAGAACCTGCTCACCTGGCTGCGCGGTGGCGAGATGGCCGAGTATCGCCATGAGAACGCCGGCATGGTGGCGGGCCTGGGTACCTCGTACGGCGCCTTCACGAGCGGTGCCCTCACCAAGGGCGGTGCCAAGATTCGCTTCAATGGCTGGCTTGCCTGGATGGCCCACCGCGTGTACCACGGCTTCGCGCTGCCTGGCTGGGAGCGCAAGTTCCGCGTGTGGGGCGACTGGACTGCCGGCCTTGTGTTCCGCCGCGACCTGTCCGACGTCATCGGCTCACGTGAGCCCCGCGCCTTCTTTGAGGAGTTCGCAGCCCGCGTGAAATAAGCTTGGCTCTTTGGCCATGGGTAGTTTTTAGGGAGCGCCCACTGTTCGTATATACTTCCGTAACGAAATCAGTGAGATGGGAGTGCGAGCAGTGGGCGAAAAACAGAAAGTCCAGGCAGATAAGGACGGCGCGCCTCACAAGGGCAGGGGAGGAGCGCGCCCTGGTGCCGGCCGCAAGGCCAAGTGGGGCGAGAAGACCGTCGTCATGCGTGTGCCTGAGAGCATGCGTGAGGCGGTCGAGGAGTTCCTGAGACTCAAGGCTCAAGGCATCGAGCTCGTGCGTGCCGACGAGGCGGCCGCACGCGTTGAGGCGGCCGTCCAGGCTGCGGCGCAGCCCGCGCGTCTCGCCCTTGAGGAGCAGCCCGCACCTGTCGCAGCTGAAGCGCCGGTCGCCCCTGCCAAGCCCAAGAAGCCCCGCGCGCCGCGCAAGAAGAAGGCGCAGGACGCAGGCATCGACCCCTCGCGTCAAGGATCGCTCTTCGACCTTCTGTAATGATGCGACCCGCTGTCGCGCATATGGGCGCGGGTCGGCGCGTATGCGCGTGTGCCTGTGCGTGTGACAGGTTGTTCACAACAGGAGGCCCCGCTACCTGGTTGGTTCCCAGGTGGCGGGGCCTCCTTCGTTGAGTGGCGTTTTCACGTCTTGTTTGAGCGCGTGTGTGCGCCGGTCGCCGGCATGCTTTCAGGTGCGGGCGTGTTTTTGGCCGGTCGCGGTTTAGGCACATGGGCTTGCGTCGAGCGTGCCCCGCGCCCAGAGCGCCTCGTTTTGGCAGGCTACAGCCCTGCGCGGCAGAGCTCCTCCACCACGGCGGCGCAGCGCACGGCGCTGGAGGCCTCGAACTCGGGGTATGCCATCTCGGCCGAGCCGTCGGCCTTGTCGGAGATGGCGCGCACTACGGCGAAGGGCACGCCGTTCACATGGCACGCATGGGCGATGGCGGCACCCTCCATCTCACAGCACATGCCTCCGAACTCCTGGGCGAGGCGTTCCTTTGCCTGCGAGGAGGCGATGAACTGGTCACCCGAGACAACGCGGCCGGAGAAAACGTGCACGTCGGGCGCGGCGACAGCGGCGGCGTGCTCGATGGCGGCACGCAGCGCGGGGTCGGCCGGGAAGGCCAGGCAGTCCATGCCGGGGAGCTGGCCGGGCTCGTAGCCCAGGGGTGTGACGTCCATGTCGTGGTAGAGGGCGTCGGTGCTTACCACGAGGTCGGCGATGTCGATGGCAGCGTCGAGCGAGCCGGCCACGCCCGTGTTCACGATGTGCGTCACGCCGTACAGGTCGCACATGACCTGCACGCACATGCCGGCCGACACCTTGCCGATGCCGCACTTGGCGATGACGACCGGCATTCCCGCGAGCGTGCCCTCACAGAAGCGCATACCTGCACGCTCGTTGATCACAGCGTCTTGCGCATGCTCCATGAGGGTGGCGACCTCCACGTCCATGGCGCCGATGATACCGAGTTTGACCTGCTTGTTTTCCATTTCGCTTCCTTTCGGGAGTGTGCTTTCGATTTTGTTACAAATTTGAAGGCCGAGTGTTTCGCTTGGCTCGGCTGGTCTGGCTTGACTGGGTCGGCCGCGCTGTTCGGGTCCCGGGGGCACCCTGCCCCGCCCTAGCGAGCCTCGTTCTTCGCCAGCTCTTCCTTGAGCGCCGCGTCAAAGGCGGGCAGCTCCCTGTCCACTCGCATAGGGCGCCCTTGCGGGTTCACGAAGCAATGCTGCGAGGTGCCTGTGAACACCACGCGGCTGCGTCCCGTCTCGGGGTCGACCTTGCTCATGGTGTAGGCAAACGTCGAGCGCACGCCCGTGTATTCGGCGAGGCTCACCACGATGGACACGCGGTCCTCGAAGGTGGTGGGCTTCTTGTACGAGCATTCCACGCCCAACACGGGAGAGGTGATGCCTTCGTCCTCGAGTCGTGCGAAGTTCCAGCCGATTTGGTCCAGGTAGTCCACGCGCGCTTCCTCCATCCAACGTATGTAGTTGGAGTGGTGTGTGATGCCCATGCGGTCGGTCTCGTAATAGGCGACGCGGTGAATATACGGGGTCATGAAGCTGCTACCTGCCTATCTTCTTGATGACGTGCGGCATCCTGTGGGGTGCGTGCCGCGTGGGATGCGTCTTGTGGGACCCATTTTATCCGTGTCGGGCATACAATCGTCCCCATACAGCAAAATGTCTCAAGGAGCCTAGATGCCCACCATGCAAGATGCCCGCGCCGCCCTCAAGGAGCGGTTCGGATACGACGACTTCCGCCCCAACCAGCGCGACCTGGTGGAGCAGGTGCTTGCCGGTCGCGACGTGCTCGGCGTTATGCCCACCGGCGCCGGCAAGTCAGTGGTCTACCAGATACCTGCGCTATTGCTGTCGGGACTCACGCTCGTGGTGTCCCCGCTCATCTCGCTTATGAAAGACCAGGTGGCGGGCTTGGAGCAAGCTGGGATTCCCGTCGCGTGCGTCAACAGCACCCAAAGTGCCGACGAGCAGGCCCACGCGTTTTCGCGTGCCCTGTCGGGTGATGTGAAGCTGCTCTATGTGGCGCCCGAGCGCCTCTCCACGCCGCGCATGGCCGAGCTTGCCCAGGTCGCGCACATTTCGCTCGTGGCCGTAGATGAGGCGCACTGCGTGTCGCAGTGGGGACAGGACTTCCGCCCCGACTACCGCGCCATCGCTGGGTTCGTGGAGGGCCTGCCCGTCCGTCCCGCCGTGGCCGCCCTCACGGCGACCGCCACTGAGGAGGTGCGCCGCGACATCGTGGACGCCCTCGAGCTGCGCGACCCCTTCGTGCTCGTGGGCGGTTTCGACAGACCAAACCTCTACTTCGGGGTGGAGCGCCCCGAGCCGCGTGACAAGGACCGCACGCTCCTGCGTCTTGTCGCGGCCCGTGCCGCAAAGCGTGATAGTGCAGGTCAAGTGGGGCAGGCCGGCCAGACGGGCATCGTGTACTGCTCCACACGCAAGGCCGTGGAGCACGTCTGCGAGCTGCTGTGGCAGGAGGGTTTTGCCTCCACGCGCTATCACGCGGGCCTTTCCCCTGAGGAGCGCCATGCCAACCAGGAGGAGTTCCTCTACGACCGGGCAAACGTGATGGTGGCCACCAACGCCTTCGGCATGGGCATCGACAAGTCCAACGTCGGCTTTGTCATCCACTACAACATGCCGTCTGACCTCGAAGGATATTATCAGGAGGCGGGGCGCGCGGGACGTGACGGGTCGGCTGCCGACTGCATTCTCATCTACAACAAGAAGGACGTGCAGACCTGCCAGTTCCTCATCGACCGCAGTCGGGACGAGCTTGAGACGGGCGGCTGCGACCCCGAGACGGCCGACCTGCTGTATGCGCGGGACTGCGAACGCCTCAAGAAGATGACGCTCTACTGCACCACGACCGACTGTTTGCGCTCGTACCTGCTGCGCTACTTCGGCCAGACCGGCACGCCCTTCCGCTGCGAGCATTGCTCCAACTGTTCGACCGACGTGGAGGAGCAGGACGCCACCGTGGAAGCGCAGAAGGTCGTGAGCTGCGTGCTGCGCATCGCAGGGCTGGGCCGCACGGCCGGCAAGTCTACCGTCGTCGACGTGCTGCGCGGATCGCATGCCCAGCGCATCATGGAGGCAGGTTATGACGGCCTCTCTACCTGGGGCATCATGTCCGACGTGAGTACCCAGCGCGTGCGTTTCGTGCTCGACTCCCTTGAGGAGGCGGGCCTGCTTGCAGTCACGCCGGGGCAGTATCCCACGGTCTACGTTACCGAAGCGGGCCGGCAGTGGCTCTTGCGCGACAAGACCCCCTACCTGCTCAAGGTGCCCAAGCGCATGCGTGCCAACGCCGCCCCCGACGGGGCAGTCACAGGCTCCAAGGGCTCGACGTTTGGCCGTGGCGGCGCTGCCGTGGCGGACGACATCGACGAGGAGCTGTTCGAGCGCTTGCGCGAGCTGCGCGCGAACATTGCCCGCGAGGAAGGCGTGCCGGCTTATATCGTGTGCAACAACGCCACCCTCGCCGATATGACGCGAAAACGCCCGACTGACCTTGACGAGCTGCTCGAGGTGCAGGGTGTGGGCCAGGCCAAGGCCGCCCGTTTCGGCCAGCGCTTCCTGGACTGCATCGCGGGCAGAGAGTAGGGCATGGCCAGACGAGGTCGTCGCCCGATTTCATTCGAGCCGCTTGCGGCACGCGTGCCCGCCTCGCGATTGGCTGGCGTGTGCATGGGTTATACTTATCGGCAAAATGTCTCTCTTCAGTGAGGAGCTTACTTTGTTCGCAATCGTTCTTGATTCCACGAGCGCCACGCCTACCCCGCGCCTGAAGGAGCAGGGCGTCTCCGTTGTGCCCCTCACCGTGCGCTTTGGCGAGGAGGAGTACATCGACGGCGAGACCATGCTGCCCGAGGAGTTCTTCCGTCGCATGGCCGAATACCTGCCCCAGGGCCTTCCCAAGACGTCATGCCCCGCGCCGGGCAAGTTCGAGCAGGCGTTTCGCGCCGCGGCCGAGGGCTGCGAGGGCGTCATCTGCATCACGCTGAGCTCCGGTGTGTCCGACACGCACCATTCGGCCTGCATGGCGGCCGACATCTGCGCCCAGGACGGCATCAAGGTCGAGGTCATCGACTCCCTTGCCGTGCAGGAGGGCAACTCGCTCATGTGCGAGAAGGCCATCCGCATGCGCGACGCAGGCGCGACTCTCGACGAGGCCGCCGCGCACATGCGCCGCATGGCCCAGGAGATTCAGACCATCGTGGCCCTCAACCAGCTCGACAACCTCGTGAAGGGCGGCCGTATCGGCAAGGCCGCCGGCGTGGCTGCGGGCCTGCTCAACCTCAAGCCGATTCTGGCCCTCGACAAGCCCGACGGCGTCATCGAGACGGTCACGAAGTCGCGCGGCGTGAAGGGCCTGCTCAAGGACTGCGCCGCTTACGTGAAGTCCATCGAGGAGAAGCAGGGGCCGTGCGAGGTGCGCTTCAGCCATTCGAACGCCCTCGAGCGCGTCGAGGCGTTCAAGGCGGCCTTTGACGCTGCTGGCGTTGCCTACAACCCCGAGCCCAGCTGGATGGGTCCGGTCATCGGCACCTACACCGGCGAGAACGCCGTCGTTATCACCACGTGCCCCAAGGAGCTGCTCTAGCTCCGGCAGGCACGTCTCGTACCCACATGCGTTTCCGACTTGATGGGGAGATTCGCCATGAAGGAGTCTACGAAGATCGAAGAGGTCACGCCTGCCGCGCAGGTCGTGACGCCCAAGCCTTCCGTGTCAAAGGCCCTGCAGCGCGCTGCCCTGCGTGAGCTCAAGAACCGCAAGCGCGAGCAGTACGCGCAAGAGGATGCCGCCGATGCGCAGGTGGTGAAGCGCCTGCGCGAGGAGCGCTTGGCCGCCGATGACGCAGCGCGTGCTGAGGCATGGCAGATGAACGTCGACCGTGAGCTTGCTCGCGCTGAGGGTCGCACCGAGTGGGTTGAGGCCCGCTTGGATGCCGCGACGCTGCGCCGCGAGACCCGCGCCGAGCAGCGTGCCTTCCGCAAGGAGGAGGGTCCCGCCCACGCGCATGCCCTGGCGCAGGTGCGCCAGGAGCGCAACGACGCCGAGGACGCGTACAAGCGCGGCTCGTGGGAGATTGCCGTCGAGCAGGGCTTCACCCGCGCCGAGGGCCGCACTGCCTGGGTCGAGGCCAACGAGCGCGCCGTCCTGGCCCGCCGCGAGTACAAAAAGGCCTTGCGCGAGCTGCGCCGCTCTCGTACCAGGGGCACGGTTGGCCGCATCAAGGAGTCTGACGAGCAACTCAAGGCGCGTGCCAAGGTGAATGACGCCCGTGCTGACGCAATCGACGAGGCCACGAAGAAGCATGCTATCGCCCTGGCGGAACTTCGCGACGCCAAGCGCGCCGGCGTGACCGACGACCAGCTCAAGGTTTTTGCAGACCGCGAGGCTGAGCTGCGTGCCGCACGCGACAACCTCTGCGCGGACACCCGCAGGGTCCGCCTAGAGGAAGAGGATGCCCGCGTGCAAGCCCGCTCGGAGGCAGGCAGGGCCCGCGTGAGCGAGGAGGCGATGCTTCGCGAGGAGTGGCGCAGGCTCAAGGACGCCGCCGACGTGGAGTACCGTCTCGCCCGTGCCGCCGAGAAGGCTCGCCGCAAGGACGAGAAAGCCCAGGCACGCGAGGCCCGCGAGGCGATGCGCGAGGAGCGCAACGTCAAGGTCGAAGCTGCCAAGGCTCGTGAGCGCGAGCTGCTCACGTCTTATCAGGTTGCTCAGGCCGACATGCAGGATGCCTACATGGAGGCCCAGGATGCCCAGCGCAGGCAGATTCGTGCCATCCGCGCTGAGGAGCGCGCCGCTGCCCCTGCGATTCGCGAGGAGGAGCGTGCCCAGACTGCCCGTCGTCGTGCTGAGAAGATCGCCCGCGACGATGCCGCTGCAGCCGCCTATCGCGAGCTGATGAAGGAACGCGCCTACGCCCGCTCTCTCGAGCGCGACGCTGCTATCGACTCCACCGACGTCGCGTACCGCGCCATGTGCGGCGATCTTGACGACAAGGGCGTGAAGTAGAGGAGTGCCTGTTTTTACCGGGTTCATCAGGTATGTTGAGGGGCTCGACTGAGCGCTAAGGGGCGCCTCCCGCTTCTCTCTGGCGAGGGGCGGGAGGCGCTCGTGTGTCTGTCTGGCCATGAGGCTGATTGGAGGGATTGCCAATGTCGCAAGGCCCTAGCATCAAAGTCGCATCCGTCCAGGTGAGCGTTGAGGACAACGCCTTCGATGCGAACATGAGCAACGTCCGCGCCATGGCGCTTCGGGTGGCAGAAAGCGAGAAGGGCGTCGACCTCATGCTGTTCCACGAGGGATGCCTGGAAGGCGGAGTGCCGCTCGAGCAGGTGGACGAGGCCATGACCGCGCGTGCCCTCGAGTTCTGGAAGGAACTGGCTGCGCAGACAGGGATCAACATCCTCGCCGGCCGTCTCGAGCGCCGTCCTGACGGGAAGCTCTACAACATGGCCACCGTGTTTGCCCCCGACGGCTCGATTCTTGCCGACTACTGCAAGATCCATCTCTACAACGAGGAGCGCGACACGATTGAAGCCGGCCACGAGCTTGGGATGTTCGAGCTCAATGGCATGAAGGTCGGCATCATGATTTGTGCCGACTTCGGTTTTCCTGAGCTTGCGCGTGGCTATGCTCTGCACGGTTGCGACGTCTTGGCCGTTTCCAGCAGTTGGGCATATCCCGACGACGACCTGTGGGAGATTTGCAACCGCGCACGTTCGTCGGAGAACGGCGTGTACTGCGTGTCGTGCGACCGCACGGGCCCCACGGCTCGTGGCCCGGTGAAGGTGGGCCGCTCCATGTGCTGCGACCCCGACGGCTTCATCATTGCCAACCTCGTCGAGAAGCCCGATACGTACTTCGTCTGCACTCTGTTCAAGGATGAGGTGGACAAGCGCCATAAGAGCATGAAGTGGCTTGAGTGGGTCCGCCCCGACCTGTATGAGAGGTTTTACGTATGATGGCAAGCGATATGTTGACGGAAGAAGGGATTGAACCAATGTACTACGTGAACCAGAAGAACTACCCGCACGTGCTGTACCCCACCAACACGGGTTGCCCTGAGCTGTACAACCCCATGACCTCGATCAGCGATGCCGGCTGCGGCGTGTGCTCGGCCAGCATGGCCATCACCAACCTCACCGGCGAGATGTTCTCGCTGGCAGATGCCCTGGAGCTCTCGGTGTCGGTGGGCGCCAACCACAGCCCGGGCACCGACATGGGCAAGCTTGCCCCTTACCTGGCCGAGCGCTTCGACCTCGACCTGGTCGTGACCATGGACAAGGAGCTTGTGCGCTCGCTGCTCCTTGCCGGCTACATGGGCATCGCAAACGTCGGCGGCGACCGTCCCGAGGACGGCTGGGTGGGCCTGCTCTCGCACGGCGGCCATTTCGTTGCCGTTGTGGGCATCGATGAAGACGGCGACACCGCCATCGTGCTCGACCCCTCGCAGGTTCCCGGCAAGTATACCGAGGAAGGCCGCAAGGGCAAGGTCATCGAGAACGGCCATATCTTGCATATCGCCCTCGACACCCTGCATGAGGACTGCAAGAGCCGCAAGACCGTCGATTATCCCGAGGGTAGCGAGTTCAGGCGCTGGCTTGAGTTCTCGGGTCTTGAGGACGCTGGCAACCT
>OLNE01002318.1_pt1 | contig 12044 bp, 14 predicted proteins | sample 1672431 | NCBI WGS metagenome assembly OLNE01 (sample SAMEA3136685, study PRJEB25190) | human gut metagenome | reverse complement strand
TCAAAGAAGATGTTCAGGCAACATCCAGATGTATGCCGTTTGAACAGGAACACTTAAGTGATGTCTGCGTATGCTGTGGAAAACCGGCTAAGAAGATGGTTTACTGGGGAAGAGCTTACTAATATGAAATTAACGATTCCTTCCAATGCGGAAAAAATATTGCACATTTTAGAAGAAAATGGCTACGAGGCCTATGTCGTTGGAGGCTGCGTCCGGGATTCGATCCTGGGGCGCAACCCTAATGACTGGGATATAACAACATCAGCTTCTCCACTTCAAGTGAAGGAGCTGTTTCCACGTACTGTGGATACAGGTCTGCAGCATGGAACGGTAACGGTATTGATGGATAAAGAAGGCTATGAGGTGACAACTTATCGTGTGGATGGCGATTATGAGGATGGCCGTCATCCGAAGCAGGTGATGTTCACTTCAAGCCTGGAAGAGGACTTGAAACGCAGAGACTTTACGATCAATGCGATGGCATATCATCCTGTTCGAGGTTTGGTGGATCTGTTTCATGGGATGGATGATATGCAGAACAAAATCATCCGCTGTGTCGGTGATCCGATGGAGCGTTTTCATGAGGATGCACTTCGAATCCTGCGAGCAGTTCGTTTTTCTGCGCAGTTGGGATTTACGATTGACGACGAGACGAAGAAGGGAATCTGCGCACTTTCACCGAATCTGAAATGTGTCAGTGCAGAACGTATTCAGACAGAATTGGTGAAGCTGCTGGTCTCGCCACATCCGGATTATCTGAGAGTGGCTTATGAGACTGGAATTACAAGGGAATTTCTTCCGGAGTTTGATGCATGTATGGAAACTGCGCAGAATACACCGCATCATTGTTATACGGTTGGGGAGCATATTCTTCACAGCCTGCTTCTGGTGCGCCAGGATAAAGTTCTTCGCCTGACGATGCTGCTCCATGATATTGCAAAACCGGTGATGCGAAAGACAGATGAAAATGGACGTGATCATTTTAAACTGCATGCACTGGAAGGTGAGAAGACAGCAAAAAGTATTCTTCGTCGTTTGAAATTTGATAATGATACGATCAGCAAGGTTACCAGGCTGATCCGTTGCCATGATGACCGACCGATGCCGGATATGCGGTCGGTGAGACGTGCTGTGAATCGGATTGGCGAGGAACTGTTTCCACTGTATCTTGAAGTGCAGAAAGCAGATATGCTGGCGCAGAGTACGTACTGTCGGGAAGAAAAAAGTGAGCGGATCCGTGGTGTGGAAGCATGCTATCAAAAGATTGTTGAGGAAAAGCAGTGTGTGTCGCTGAAGACGCTGGCATTGACAGGACGGGATCTGATCCAGGCCGGGTACAAACCGGGACCAGGGCTTGGGGAGATTTTGAAAAAACTGCTGGAGCATGTACTCGAAGAACCGTCGGATAACACAAAAGAGAAGTTGATGGAAATAATAAAAGATAAGAAATAATGAATGCCGAGGCATTCTTGAAACGGGATTGTATCTCGAGGAATTTCTTTTATATGCCCCACATATGTATAGAAGGTACAAAAACAAGAGGGGGCTTTTTATTTGTATGACTATGGACTAAGCACATTGGAGCAGTACGGCCTTGATGCCGAATCAACAGCCCGTATCCGCGGCGCGCTTCTCTGTCGAACAGAAAAAGGACCAGTCATTATAAAAGAATTCAAAGGAACCGAAAAAAAACTCCGGAAACAGCAGGAATTGCTTGTCAGAATTAAAGAACAGGGAGGATATGCAGACTGCTATATTCCAAATCAGGAAGAAAGTCTTGTCAGTCGTGATAAAGATGGGATTTCATATACTCTGCAATACTGGTATGAAGGAAGAGAGTGCGATACAAGATCAAAAGAAGATATATTCAGAAGTATTCGTACATTGGCAGAGATGCATCAGCGTATGCATATGCCGGTAGTAGATTTCTATCTGGAACCATCTCTGGAAAATGAATATCAGCGTCATAATCAGGAAATGAAAAAAATCCGCAGTTTCATTCGAAAAAGAGGACCTTCCGGTATGTTTGAAAAACTATATCTTGAGACAGTGGAGAAATTTCTTCAGGATGGAGAAGAAGCCCATGCGGCATTAATGGATTCAGGGTATCAGGCGCTTCGGCAAAAGGCAGAAAAAAATGGTGAAGTCTGTCATGGAGAGTACAATCAGCATAATGTTCTGATGCTGAAAAATGGAACAGCAGTTACCAGCTTTGATCATTGGGGATTTGATACACAGATGGCAGATCTGTATCGCTTTATGAGAAAAATTCTCGAGAAATATAACTGGGATATCCGACTGGGAAAAGAAATGATTCGTGTATATCATCAGATAAAGCCGATTTCTCAGGAAGAGTGGACAAATCTGGAAATACGTTTCAGTTATCCGGAAAAATACTGGAAACTTGCAAATTATTACTACACTCATCGAAAAACATTGATTTCTGCAAAAAATACTGAAAAACTGCAGAATCTGATACATCAAAGAGATGCATGGAAAAGATATTGTACTTCCTTTTTAGGGAAAACAGGTGTATAATATAAGACTATCAGAGACAATTGTAAAACTGTCAAAAATACATATGTACAGGGAGGTATTTTAGTATGGATTACAGAGAAGTTTATGAGCAGTGGATTGCAAACCCATACTTCGATGAAGCAACAAAAGAAGAATTAAAGAGTATAGCAGATGATGAAAATGAAATAAAAGAACGTTTTTATATGGATCTGGAATTTGGTACAGCTGGTCTTCGTGGAATAATCGGAGCCGGTACAAACCGTATGAATATCTACGTAGTAAGAAGAGCAACGCAGGGGCTTGCTAACTACATTGCTAAAGTTGATAAAAAATCCCAGGGTGTGGCTATCGCATATGATTCCCGTCATATGTCTCCGGAATTTGCTGAAGAAGCAGCTCTCTGCCTTGCAGCAAACGGAATCAAAGCTTATATTTTTGAGACATTAAGACCTACACCGGAACTTTCTTTTGCAGTACGTCATCTTGGCTGTGTTGCAGGTATCAACGTAACAGCCAGCCATAACCCACCGGAATACAACGGTTACAAAGTATATTGGGAAGATGGCGCGCAGATTACACCACCGCACGACAGTGGAATCATGGGTGAAGTTAAAGCAATCTCTGACTGGAATACAGTTAAGACAATGGACAAGGATGAAGCTGTTAAAGCAGGTCTGTTCGAAGTGATCGGCAAAGAAGTTGACGATGCTTACATGGCAGAACTGAAGAAACAGGTTATTCATATGGATGCAATTCAGGCAGAAGGCAAAAACCTCAAGATCGTTTATTCTCCACTCCACGGAACAGGAAACATTCCTGCAAGAAGAATCCTTAAAGAACTTGGATTCGAGAACGTATATGTTGTAAAAGAACAGGAACTTCCGGATGGAGATTTCCCGACAGTCAGCTATCCGAATCCGGAAGCAGCAGAAGCATTCGAGCTTGGACTGAAACTTGCAAAAGAAGTTGATGCAGATCTTGTTCTTGCTACAGACCCTGACGCAGACCGTCTTGGTGTTCGTGTAAAAGACAAAAACGGCGAATATCATGATCTGACAGGAAATATGTCAGGATGTCTCCTTGCAAACTATGAGATCAGCCAGCGTAAAGCAGTAAACGGAAGTCTTCCGGAAGACGGAGCTCTTATTAAGACAATCGTTACTACAAATCTGGCTGATGCTATCGCTAAAGGATATGGAGTAAAACTGATTGAAGTTCTGACAGGTTTCAAATTCATCGGACAGCAGATCCTCGGATTTGAAAATTCCGGAAAAGGAACATATCTTTTCGGATTTGAAGAAAGCTATGGCTGCCTGATCGGTACATATGCAAGAGATAAAGATGCAATCGTAGCTACAATGGCTCTTTGCGAAGCAGCAGCATATTATAAAACTCAGGGCAAGACTCTGTGGGATGCAATGATTGAAATGTATGAACAGTTCGGATATTACAAAGATGATATCAAAGCTGTAACAATGAAGGGTATCGAAGGTCTTCAGAAGATTCAGGAGATCATGACATCTCTTCGTCAGAACCCACCAGCTGAATTTGCAGGACACAAAGTGATCGCAGTAAGAGATTATAAAGAAGATACGATCAAGAATCTGGAAACAGGCGAAGTTACTGCAACTGGTCTTCCGAATTCCAATGTTCTCTACTATGAACTGACAAATGATGCATGGGTATGTGTTCGTCCGTCCGGTACAGAACCGAAGGTGAAATTCTACTATGGTGTAAAGGGAACATCTCTGGAAGATGCAGATGAAAAATCAGCAGTAATGGGTAAAGCTGTTCTTGCTATGGTTGATTCCATGATGTAATCAGGTATATGCAGATATTTGATGATTTTATGAAAATTGTCAGAGAAATACGCGAAAAATGCCCCTGGGACAGTGTGCAGACACATGAAAGCCTGAAGAAGTATCTTCTTGAAGAAAGCAATGAAGTACTGGAGGGAATTGACTGCCTTGCTCAGAAAGGTGACAGTGCAAATCTGTGTGAAGAGCTGGGAGATGTGCTGTTCCAGGTGGCACTTCACAGTGTGATTGCGGAAGAAGAGGGGATTTTCACGATAGAGGATGTGATTCAGGGCGTTTCTTCAAAAATGAAATTTCGTCATCCGAAAATTTTCGCTCCGGAGGATTCATCATTAGCAGATCTTTCGTGGGAAGAACTTAAAAAGATAGAGAAGTCCGTGAGTGAAAAACCTTGACAATTTGACATAAAAGGTTTATATATAGTAGATAGCGTGCATATGCCAAGAAGCATTACGCGACAAATAAGAATGAAGTTATTTAGAGGAGGAACACCATGAATAAAACAGAATTAGTAGCAGCAATGGCGAAAGAAACAAACCTTTCCAAAAAAGATGTAGAGGCTGTATTAAAATCTTTCACTGATGTTGTAGCATCCGAATTAAAAAAAGGTGGAAAAATCCAGTTAGTTGGTTTTGGTACATTTGAAGTAAGCGAAAGAGCAGCCAGAGAAGGAAGAAATCCTCAGACAGGCGAAACAATGAAAATCGCAGCTTCCAAAGCACCGAAGTTCAAAGCTGGAAAAGCTCTGAAAGATATGGTGAACGAATAATTAAATCGTAATTTCGGGGGAACGAATGAGTTCCCCCTTTTTGTTATTTCAGGAGGAAAAAAATGAGACTGGACAAATATTTGAAGATTTCACGTCTGATCAAAAGAAGAACGGTTGCAAATGAAGCATGTGATGCAGGGCGGGTTCTTGTGAACGATCGTCCGGCAAAAGCGTCAGCACAGGTAAAAGCCGGTGATACAATAGAAATTCAGTTTGGAAGCAAAAATGTAAAAGTAGAAGTGCTGGATGTTAAAGAAACTGTACGTAAAGAAGATGCAGAAAATCTTTTTCGATATCTTTAAGACGTTTGAAAGCGCCTGAGAAGATGATAAAGATTTTAGTCTATTGGACAGTCTGTCTGCATAAAATAACAGTAAATACAGTATAGGAGCTGCGGCCTTGGATGAGAAGAAGGCAGGAAGGCCACACAGCCTGATGTTGGAAAATCGTGAATTTGGAAAACTGACAGGTGTTAAGGATATTCATTCCTTTAATGAAAATGAAGTCCTTCTTATGACAGAAGCCGGTAAGGTTCTGGTTAAAGGAGAACAGCTTCATGTGAAGGGGCTCGATTTGGAAAAAGGCGAGGCTGAAATCGCAGGAAAAGTAAACAGTATTTCTTATCTGACAAAAAATGCACATAAAAAAGAAGAACCTTTGTTGAAAAGGATGTTCCGGTGAAATGAGCAGTTATATCAGATTTGAAATGCTGCTTTTTTTTCGCTGTTTTGCAACGGGCATTATACTGGTGTTGTTTTACAGAGCAGTTGGGGTTCTGTGCGGTATTCTGCCACAATGCAGGTGGATGAAAAATATAACAGATATATTTTACTGGTTGTTTGCGGGATGTATGATATTTTCGGAAATATATCATTATAATTACGGATGTCTGAGAGTGTATATGCTTTCAGGCGACATTATGGGTGCGTTTTTTGCAAATAGTGTGTTAAACAGGTTGCTATTTTTGATAAAAAGATGTAAAATCTCATCATATAAGTATACGAAAAGACGTTTTTGGAGTTTTAGAAGGAGCCGACAGCTTGAAAAAGTCAAAAAAGAAAAATAATAAGAAAAAAATAGCAAATAACTATCTTGGAATGGCAGCAATTTCCGTAGTCGTGTTGCTCCTTTTGGGGGGCTTGACGTTTCAGAGTCAGAATCTGAAAGCAAGAATTGCGGTTTATGATGCAAAAGCAGCAGCATTACAGGAATCCATTGACAATGAACAGGAACGTACCAAGGAAATTGATGAACAGAAGGAATATATGCAGACCGATGAGTATATTGCGGAGGTTGCCAGAGATAAGCTTGGACTTGTAAAAAACAATGAGATTGTTTTTGAAGAAGAAAAATAAACAGTGTTCTTTGTTTTCAGATGAAATGAAAATGGTTATAAAAAAATAGGAGATTTTGCAGAAATATTTTCTGTAATAGTCTCCTTTATTTGACAGATATTTTAAGAACTCCCTTTTATAATATTTTTCTAGGAAAAATAAGGGGAGGGAAATATATGCAGGAATGGATAATTGCCATGCTCGTAATCAGTGTGCTTCTGATATTGCGGGACATGGCAAAAACTGTTTTGACGGGGAGAATGTCGAAAAAAGAGGAAATATTTCCTATTGGTGAAGATCATCCCCAGAAAGAAAAGGTAGAGCGTTATGCAGCCGCTTTTCAGAAGCTTGCAGATACCTTTTATGGAATGCCATACAAAAAAGAATATCTGAGTAATGGACAAATTGAGAATATACTTGCAGATACAAATGAACGACTTTGCAGCGGATGTTATCACAGAGATGTCTGTTGGGGAAGCCAGGCGGAACTTATGCACCGGGGCGGCGAAACACTGGTTCGCGCGTTGGAAAAGGGTGATGAGGAGACAGTTGCAAAGATGCGCGCAGAGTGGGGAAGTATGTGTGGAAAATCTATGCAGTATCTGGAAGAAGTAAGGGAACAGTTCCGAAAAGAAAAGCAAAATCTGGTATGGTTGAATCGGATGATCGAGAGTCGCCTGGCAGTCGCACAGCAATTGACAGAAACAGCAGCAATTATGGAGATGGTGGCGAATGATCTCTATGATATAGCTGCGGCAGAACCGGAATTCCGAGAGGAACTGAGAAAAAATCTGAGAAAAAAACATGTAATCCTGAAAGCAGCCTGGGTGATGGATAAGGTCGAGGGAAGACGGCAGATATTTCTGACATTACGGGCAAGAAGCGGACAGTGTGTATCTGTGACAGAGATTGCACAGTTGCTTTCTGAGGTATGCGAGAGCAGAATGACGTCAGTAAAAGGCAGCAGGTGTATTGTAAACGGGGAGTTTCATACAGTACATTTTGTAGAGGATGTCAGTTACCAGATGCTGTATGGAGTTTCAAGACTTACCAGAGAAAGTGAAAAAGTATCCGGTGATAATTATATCTGCAGGCAGGAAGACGGAGGAAAATTTGTCATGTGCCTGTCTGATGGAATGGGGTCCGGAATGGATGCATGCAGAGAAAGTGAGATTGTAGTAGAACTTCTGGAACAGTTTCTGGAATCTGGATTTTCGCAGGAGACGGCAGCACGAATGGTAAATGCAGCGCTTGTACTGAAAGGTCGTGAAGAAATGTTTTCTACAGTAGATATCTGCGCAGTAGACCTGTATACTGGTATCTGCGAGTTTTTGAAGGCTGGTGCGGCATCAACATTTATCAAACGGGATCACTGGGTGGAGGCAATTGCGTCAGAAAGCCTGGCAGCAGGGCTGGTACAGAGAGTGGATTTTGACACGGCATCCAGAAAACTGTATCATGGAGATTATCTGATCATGATGACCGATGGTGTGATGGACGCGCTGCCTGTTGAATGTGAGGAAGAGACGATGAAAGAGATCATTATGGATATTCAGGATGAAACACCCAGAGAGATCAGCCGGGGGATTTTGGAACGGGCACTCGGGTACAGCGATTATCATGCGAGGGATGATATGACGGTCCTTGTAGCGAATGTGGTAAGAAAATAAAAACACAGGAGAAAAGAAGATGTATAAAGATACATTGCAGAAAGTAAAAAGATTTATGACTGAAACAGGAATGCTGCAAAATTGTTCAGAGATCATCCTTGGTGTTTCTGGCGGTCCGGATTCGATGACAATGCTTCATATATTGAATGAACTCAGAGATGAATTTGGCTATCGTCTCCGCGTAGTACATGTAAATCACGGAATCCGTGGAAAAGAAGCTCTGCGGGATCAGCAGATGGTGGAGAAAATATGCAGTGAATGGAAGATCCCGTGTGCAGTATATAATTATGATGTTCCTGCTCTGGCTCTCAGTTGGAAGATGGGAACCGAAGAAGCCGGCCGCAAAGTTCGTCGAATCGCTTTTGAAAAAGAGAAAGAAAATGCAGTGGCGATACCGGAACAGGTACGTGTGGCGCTTGCACATAACCAAAATGATATGGCGGAAACTATGCTGCATCACCTGGCTAGGGGAACCGGGATCAGGGGCCTCTGCTCGCTGAAGCCACTGAACGGAGAAATTATCCGGCCTCTTTTGTGTTTAGAACGGAGTGAAATCGTCAATTATGTAGAGGAGAACAGCATTCAGACAGTTCTGGACAGCAGCAATATGGAAGATGATTATACGAGAAACCGTATACGACGTCACATTCTGCCACTCATTGAGCAGGAAGTAAATCCAAGGGCAGTTACACATATGGCAGAAGCGTCAGAAATATTCGGACAGGCAGAAGCCTATTTTACGAAGCTGGCAGGAGAAATGGCAGCAGGATACAGGAAAGCAAAAGACAGATATGTCCTGGATCATGAGTTTTTCAAAAAAGAAACAATTATTCAGACATATGTGATCAGGGAGATATTAGAAGTAACAGGCGGACATCAGAGTGACCTTACCTCTGGTCATATAAAACAGATCAGAGATCTGTATGGTATGCAGACTGGACGAAAAGCAGATCTTCCATATGAACTGGAGGCGTCCAAAGTTTATGAAGGAGTACAGATCCGAAAGAAAAATATGATCGCAGAATCAGATAGTGAGACAGAAGAACTGAAAATCCAAAATCTTGTTGTTCCGGGAGAAACGAAATGGAAGCAGGGATGCTTTACTGCAAAAATTTATTCATATAATGGTGAGAAGATTTTGGAAAAAAAGTATACGAAATGGTTTGATTGTGATAAAATAAATTGCGAACTGACTGTCCGCACACGCAGAAGCGGTGACTATATGGCAGTCAGTCAGAGCGGCGGGCATAAGAAGCTGACACGTTGTATGATCGATGATAAAATTCCGGGTGAACTGAGAGGGAAACTCCCACTGGTTGTCGATGGAAATGAAGTTTTGTGGATCGTAGGCGGAAGAATCAATGAGCGTTACAAAATCACTTCCGAAACAGGAAGGGTATTGGAGATCACATACCAAGGAGGAAACGTACAATGAGTGAAAAAATCAAAGTTTTACTGAGTGAAGAAGAAGTGGATGCAAGAATTAAGCAGATCGCAGCCCAGATCAGCAGGGATTATGCAGGAAGGGAAATACATCTTATCTGTGTTCTGAAGGGTGGCGTATTCTTTACCTGTGAACTGGCAAAGAGAATTACTGTTCCGGTATCCCTTGATTTTATGTCAGTATCCAGCTATGGTGATGATACAAAATCCAGTGGTGTTGTAAAAATCGTAAAAGATCTGGATCAGCCGCTGATCGGCAAAGATGTTCTGATCGTGGAGGATATCATTGACTCAGGAAGAACTCTCAGCTACCTGATCGAAATCCTGAAGGGAAGAAATCCAAACAGCATCCGTCTGTGCACACTGCTGGACAAACCGGAACGCAGGGTAAAAGACGTAAAAGTAGACTACTGCTGTTTTAATATTCCGGATGAATTTGTAGTAGGATATGGTCTGGATTACGCACAGAAATACAGAAATCTTCCGTTTATCGGGGTGGTTGAATTAGAAAACCAGGATTGAAAGGAGACAGCAGCAGGTGAATAAACAGTCAGGCAGAATTGGCCTGTATCTTGTATTGATCGTGATGTTGGTTGCCGGATACTTTTATCTGAACAATCAGGTAGCATCACAGAGCAGTTACTCAATGGAAAGTATGAAACAGGCAGCAGAGGATGGTAAGCTTTCTTCTGCAAAAATCTACCAGAACAGGGAAGTGCCTACCGGTTCCGTTGTTGCGGATATCGAAGGTGAAGGGCAGAAAAAAGTATATGTAACAGATGTTAAAGACGCACAGAAGCTTCTGGAAGGCTACGGCATTCATCCGGAAGTGGCAGATGTTCCGCAGGAAAGTGTATTTATGACAACGTTTTTTCCGGTACTTCTCACAGGTGGGCTGGTGATTTTCCTGTTTCTTATGATGAACCGTCAGATGTCAGGAGGCGGAGGTAATGCCAAGATGATGAATTTTGGAAAGAGCCGTGCCCGAATGATGCTGCCGGATGACAAAAAAGTTACATTTCAGAATGTGGCAGGTCTTCAGGAAGAAAAAGAAGATCTGGTCGAGGTTGTTGATTTTTTGAAAGCTCCACAGAAATATACAAGTGTTGGAGCAAGGATTCCGAAAGGAGTGATCCTTGTAGGACCTCCTGGAACAGGTAAGACACTTCTTGCAAAAGCAGTTGCCGGAGAAGCGGGAGTTCCGTTTTTCTCTATTTCAGGATCTGATTTTGTAGAGATGTTTGTCGGTGTCGGCGCATCCCGTGTACGTGACCTGTTTGAAGAGGGCAAGAAGCATGCACCATGTATCATCTTTATTGATGAGATTGATGCAGTTGCCAGACAACGTGGTACTGGAATGGGGGGTGGACATGATGAAAGAGAGCAGACTCTGAACCAGCTTCTAGTAGAGATGGATGGTTTCGGCGTAAATGAAGGAATTATCGTTATGGCGGCTACCAACCGTGTGGATATCCTTGATCCGGCGATTCTTCGTCCTGGCCGTTTTGACCGTAAGGTTGCAGTAGGCCGCCCGGATATCAAAGGAAGGGAAGAAATCCTCAGAGTTCATGCAAAAGACAAACCGCTTGGAGAAGATGTGGATCTTGTACAGATCGCGCAGACAACTGCTGGTTTTACAGGGGCAGATCTTGAAAATCTTCTGAATGAGGCTGCGATCATGGCTGCCAGATCAGGACGCAGTTATATTACACAGCTGGATATCAAGCATGCATTTATCAAAGTTGGTATCGGGGCAGAGAAACGAAGCAAAGTTATTTCTGAGAAAGAGAAGAAGATCACAGCATATCATGAGGCCGGACATGCAATCTTATTCCATGTACTTCCGGATATGGATCCAGTATATACGATTTCCATTATTCCTACCGGAATGGGAGCCGCAGGATATACCATGCCTCTTCCTGAAAATGATGACATGTTTAATACCAAAGGCAAGATGCTGCAGGATATTACGACACTTCTGGGTGGACGTGTTGCTGAAGAAATCATCTTTGGGGATATTACAACAGGTGCATCAAATGATATTAAGCGTGCAACCAGTACAGCACGTGCAATGGTCATGCAGTATGGTATGTCTGACAAGCTTGGGCTGATCACTTACGGGGATGACGGAGATGAAGTCTTTATCGGACGTGATCTGGCACATACCAGAAGCTACAGTGAAGAAGTTGCAAAAGAGATTGACAAAGAGGTTCATGATATTATTGACCGTTGCCATGCAGATGCAAGAAAGATTATTTCTCAGCATATGGATGTCCTTCATAAGTGTGCAGCACTTCTTTTAGAGAAGGAAAAGATTCAGCGCGATGAGTTTGAGGCACTTTTTACAGCGAAAAATGAAATGCCTCAAGAATAGAGTATACAAAGTGCATAAAAACAAATACTAAATTTTGTGAAGTTTGTGCACACTTTTGGAGGGAGTCATGGTACTATAATAACCGTAAAAACCCCCCAATACATTATATAGTTTTTGCTA
>OLNE01002311.1_pt1 | contig 12082 bp, 7 predicted proteins | sample 1672431 | NCBI WGS metagenome assembly OLNE01 (sample SAMEA3136685, study PRJEB25190) | human gut metagenome | reverse complement strand
AGGATATCATGAGGCCTAGTACAATCTGGTATACCCTCAAACAGGGTATCAAAAACATCAAGAGAAACTGGATGTTTTCTATTGCATCTATCCTGACGATGGCTGCCTGTATCTTTCTGGTAGGTATTTTTTATTCACTTGTGACAAATGTTGACAATATTGCACAGAAAGTCGAGCAGGAAGTCCCGGTAACTGTATTCTTTGATGAAGGAACTACGGAAGAACAGATGCAGGAAGTCGGAAATCTGATTCAGGCACGACCGGAAGTTGAGAGAATCGAATTTGAATCTGCAGATCAGGCATGGGAGAATTTTAAAGACAAATACTTCCAGGGATCAGATGCAGCAGAGGGATTTAAGGATGATAATCCGCTTGTGAATTCAGCAAACTATCATGTTTATCTGAATCAGATTGAAAAGCAGACAGAACTGGTAAATTATATTCAGGGGCTGGATCATGTTCGAGAAGTAAATCAGTCTGAACAGGCAGCAAATACCCTGGGAAGCTTTAATAAACTGGTTTCTTATGCATCTATAGTGATCATTGCGATTCTGTTGATCATTTCAATATTCCTGATCAGCAATACGGTATCTGTTGGTATTTCCGTACGTAAAGAAGAGATTGGGATTATGAAATATATTGGTGCGACAGATGCATTTGTACGTGCACCGTTTCTTCTGGAAGGTATGGTACTTGGAGTGATTGGCGCGGCTATTCCGCTTACAGTACTGTATTTCCTATATAACTCAGTTGTGGAGTATATCCTGAATAAGTTCAGTGTTCTTACAGGAGTTGTTGCTTTTATTCCGGTATGGCAGATTTATCAGACACTTCTTCCAATTGGTCTGGCTCTTGGAATTGGAATAGGTTTCCTGGGAAGTCTTCTGACAACAAGAAAACACTTAAGAGTATAAAGACAGAAATGTAACTATTCAGAGGGTAGTATCCCGCGAGGCGTTTTGGCATGTTTTCTGCCAAAATCCCGAGACATACAAGGCAAAATGCCATCACCGAAGGTGATGGCATTTTGACTCGTAACTGTGAAGGTACTGAACAGTTACACAGAAATTAATTATTATGCGGCATGGAACTTCAGGTTCTGTGCCGTTTATGCTATTTGTTAAAAGATGTCGTGGCAAAAGCCCTTAACATCGATACTTATGGAAAGGAAAAGCAAAATGAAACATAAAGAGTATGCAAAAGGAATTTTGACTGGTGTATTGATCGCCGCGCTTGCAGCAGGCGGACTGCAGGCAGTACATCAGAAGATGAGCAGCAGTGTTCTGGCAGATTCCGCAACTGTAGAAAAGGTGGAGTATCTGGAAAAACTGATCGATCAGGAATACCTGGGAGATATTGACAAGGGTGATCTTGCGGAAGGAATCTATGCAGGTCTGTTATATGGCTTGGGAGACGTTTATTCCAGATATTATACGGCAGAAGAATATGCACAGGAAACAGCGTCAACAGATGGATCTTATGTAGGTATTGGAGTGTCTATTCAGAAAAATAAGAATGGCGGTGTGCAGATTGCAGAATGCTACGAAGGAGGATCCGGCAAAAAAGCAGGACTGATTTCCGGTGATGTGATAACGGCAATTGATGACACCGATGTAACAGATATGGAATTATCCGAGGTAGTCCGTCTGATAAGGCAAAATGAAGGCAGGAATATTGTGTTAACGGTGCAGAGAGAGAATGAAGAAAGTCCGCTCAGTATAACCGTAGAAGTGACAAATGTGGAACTTCCGGCAGTGTTCAGTGAAATGTTGGACGAAGAAACTGGTTACATTCAGATCACACAGTTTACAGGTGTTGCGCCACAACAGTATAAAGAGGCATTTGCCGATCTGAAAGAGCAGGGTATGGAGAAACTGATCGTGGATCTTCGAGACAATCCAGGAGGCCTTCTCACTTCTGTCTGTGATATTTTGAGGGAGATTCTGCCAAAAGGACGGATTGTTTATACGGAAGATAAATATGGAAAACGAGAGGAAGAAACCTGTGACGGGGAAAAGGAACTGGATATTCCGCTGGCAGTTCTGGTTAACGAAAGCAGTGCAAGTGCATCGGAAATTTTTGCAGGGGCAGTGCAGGATTATGGAATCGGAAAGATTGTTGGTACTACAACCTATGGAAAGGGAGTAGTGCAGGAATTAAAACCATTAAATGATGGAAGTGCAGTGAAGCTAACAATATCCAATTACTATACGCCAAATGGGAATTCCATTAACAAGGTGGGAATCAAACCGGATATTGAAGTGAAACTGGCGGCAGAACTTCTGAATAAAACAGACATCAGCCATGAAGAAGATAATCAGCTTCAGGAAGCGAGGAAAGTGTTGGAGCAGAATTAAAACAATGTAAGATAAAATTAACAAAATTAAAGAAAATGTAAAAAATGCTTGCTTTTTATTCAAATATTTCTTAAAATACAACAAGAGAGGTTAAATATGACATGAGGGGTTTAGCATGTTTTTAAGAAAGGAACGATGAAATGAGCAAGACAGGCAGAGTTAGAAGAAGTATTGCACTGGTGTTTATGTTGTTTCTGATGTTTGGCGCAGTTCTGGTAACAGAGACTCCTGTTCAGGCAGGATCCAGTATCAAAACAGCAACTGTGAAAACGAAAATCAAGGGGTCGAGCATTAAAGCACTCAAAATTGAATGGAATAAGATTTCTTCTGCACAGGGATATGTGATTTACAGAAGAGAGTCTGTTAGAAAATCTTACAAAAAGATTAAAACAGTGAAGGCATCGAACACTACATATCTTGACAGATATCTTACACCAGGAAAACCATACCAGTATGCAGTTCGTGCATACCGTAAAGAAAAAGGTAAAATCGTCTACAGCAAGTATGTGGCTGCTACGGGTGCAACCCGACCGACATCGACTACATCAACTGCAAAAGCAGTATCCAGCAACAGAGTCAATGTATCATGGAAAAAGACTGCGCGTACAGATGGGTATCGTATTTACCGGAAGGCAGTCAGTGGAAACTGGGCTATCGTTGCAGATGTTTCAAAAACCAAGTTTTCTTATGCTGATGGAAAAGTAAAGGCAAATACAAAATATGTATATACAGTTCGTCCATACAAAAAGGGCGGCGGTGTGAAATATATGGCACCGATGACACTGAGTAATCAGGTTACTACACCAGCGGCAGTGGAGGACTACGGGAATTCACCGGTCAGCACCAGTGAGTTTACTGCTGCAGAGCGGGATGTTATGAAGAAAATCCTCTATGCAGTAGAGACTGGCGGACAGGTGTATGGACAGCAGGATTATGCGGATTTTACAGAAGCACATACGAATAGTTCAATAGAGAATGCCATTACGATCGGAGCCGGACAGTGGTACGCTACTGAAGCACAGAGGCTTCTCAAAGTAATTCATCAGAAAATGGGCGATGCTGGATGGAAAAAATATGATACATCTAATAAACTGTGGAAAGATGTATGTAATAAGGATTGGTCCAAATATAAAGAGACTAAGTATAAGAACATTATTGTGAAAATCATCAGTTCAGAGATTGGAATCAAATGTCAGGATCAGCTCATGTATGAACAGATTACAGAATATGAAAAAGAAATCCGTAATCTTGGAGTGAAAGATGTTCAGGCAGTCGGAATGTTCATCAATATCCGTCATCAGGGTGGTTATGGTGCGGTTACTCGAGTTCTGAAAAAAACATCAAAACCTGTCAATCTTATTAATGTTTACAATGCACTTGCTTCAGATACCGGAAATCAAGTAGGAACATATAAAACAAGACAGGCAAAGGTATATCAGTGGCTGTTGACATACATGAAATAGAATATCTGGAAAAAGGCTGGCTTTCTTCGGGAGACCGGCCTTTTCTTTGTTGAAATCCATTGCACAGAAAAGCAGGGAGATGCTATAATATTATAGAATTTCTTTGGCTGCAGCTGGAAAAACAGAGACAGCCATTTTGTAAAGTAAGGAGACCGATCATGATTTTAACAGATGATAAAGTATACACGATGTCGCTTGAGACAGAAAGCAACAATATGGACAGTGGGCTGAACAATAATACAACAGAACTGGAATTCACAAACAAAGAACTGCTTCATGCAATGATCACATGTGGAATGCCTGTACAGAGACTGACCGCTGCTTTTCCGGAAAAGAAACGTCTGGAGTTTTTATATAAACTGTTTCTTGTGGAGACAGCACTGGATGCAGAGGGTGATCGTTTGAAAAAAGCGAAAAAGACTGCATATCTGGATTCATCGGAAAAAAGTGTGATTTCCTATTACATGGGCATGTTTTTTACGAAGATGATCAGTCACAGATTATATAAATCGGAATATCTGACAAATCTTAATCTGATCGAGACTCCGGATGGTAAAGAATTTATTGATTTTTTTGCCAGTGAGTGGAGACCGGAAATGATTGGCTATAAACCGGATACACAAAAATGGAGTGTATGGGAAGCAAAGGGAGGAAGCAATTACCGGGAACAGGCACTGAAGAAGGGCGCTGCCCAGCTGAGATCAATTGGTACGCTGAACAGTTCAAAGCCAGATCCGGCTGCTGTCTGCATGACCTATTATGATCACGGATATCTGTGTGGGATTTTACGGGAACCTGATGGGGATACAGAGGGTGAACAACTGAAATTTAGCGAAGAAGCTTTTTATAAAGCATATTACAGACCGATCTGCGAACTGTTTCTGGATAAAGGGAGCAATCTCAGAATGTATGACGGATATGCAGAGATATCACTGGAACTCCCTTATTTTACAGAAGATTACAGGGAACCGGATGAACGCAAGCTTTGTATAGGAATTTCCCGGAAATTACTGAATCAGCTAATGGAAGAGGATTATTCTGCAGTTGCGGAGTCCAGAAGAAATGTGCAGGAAGAAGGCTGCCCAGAAGGTGCATATATGGGTGTTGACGGTATTTATATAAGATGAAAAACAATTTTAATCAAATATTGTAATCAGACCGTTGATATGGCATAATAGATAAGGAATGTTAACAACAGGAAAAAACAAAGTTAAGAAAACGTAAAAAAATACTTTACAGAAGATGCTGTTCCCGAGAATGTATGAGAATGCGGAAGGAACAGCTGCAGAGGAGAAAAAAATGACAGTATTTTCAATGATCTTATCTTTGCTCTCGGGAGTTGCATTATTTCTTTTTGGAATGTCTCTGATGGGCGACGGTTTGAAACTGGTGGCTGGTAATAAGCTTGAGGCATTTTTGTACCGTATGACGAATACTCCGCTGAAGGGAGTTGCACTTGGTACCTGTGTTACCAGTGTGATTCAGTCTTCATCAGCAACCACAGTTATGGTCATCGGTTTTGTAAACTCTGGTATGATGAAACTGAAACAGGCAATTGGTATCATCATGGGAGCGAACATCGGAACAAGTATCACAGGATGGATTTTATGTCTGTCCTATATTCAGGGATCCGGTGGTATTGCAAGTATTCTTTCTACAGCAACCATTTCAGCAGTAGTAGCAGTAATTGGTATTATCCTTCGTATGTTCTGCAAAAGATCTGTACATAAGAATATCGGAAACATCATGCTTGGTTTCGCGATTCTGATGACAGGTATGCAGACAATGAGTGGGGCAGTAGCACCACTACGCGAAAGTGAAGTTTTTATCGATATGCTGACAATGTTTTCCAACCCGATCGCAGGTATTCTGGTAGGTATTGCTTTTACTGCTGTTCTGCAAAGTGCATCTGCGACAGTCGGTGTATTGCAGGCGCTCTCCGTAACAGGAATCCTTACATTTGCAAGTGCATTTCCGATTGTTCTTGGTATTGGTGTAGGTGCAGCCTGTCCAGTGTTGATTTCAGCAATCGGTGCCAATAAAAATGGTAAGAGAACAGCGTTGATCTATCTGATGAATGACTTGTTCGGACTGATTCTCTGGTCTGTGATCTTTTATACTGCAAATGCAATCGTACACTTTGGATTTATGGATACGATTATGAGTCCGGTAACCATTGCGGCATTGAATACAGTATTCCGTGTGGCAACTGTTGTAGTGCTGTTTCCGTTTATTCCAAAGCTTGAAAAGCTGGTATGCTATCTTGTGAAAGACAGTGCAGAAGAACTGGAAGATGAAGCCGACTTTGATCTTCTTGAGGAACGTCTGATCAATTATCCGGCACTTGCAATTGCACAGTGTCATCGTGCGATGAATGGTATGTCCAAGAAGCTTCGTAAGAATGTCAACAGGGCGATGAATCTTCTGAATGACTATCAGCAGGATAAGTATGATAAGGTTCAGCGCAAGGAAGATTTGATTGACAAATATGAAAGCCGTCTTGGCGAATATCTGATTCAGCTTACCAAACGTGAGATGAATACGGTACAGACTACACAGGTTTCTCTGTATCTGCATACGATCAATGACTTTGAACGAATTGGTGACCATGCATCCTACATTGCTCATATGGCAAATGAAATGCATGATAATCATACAGAGTTTTCTCAGGAAGCCTGGGATGAACTGAATGTTGTTATGGAGGCAGTCCGTGAGGAAATTAATGTGACCTGCAATGCTTTTATGCAGGATGATAAGGAAGCGGCACAGAGAGTTGCTCCGCTTGGTGCGGTTATCACAAATCTTTGTGATGAACTGAAAATGCATCATGTAGAACGTCTCAGCAAAGGTTCCTGTGGACTGGAGGAAGGAACAGTATTCAATGATATCCTTAATAGTTTTGGACGTATTGCAGCACACTGTGCAAGTGCGATGACAGCTCTTCTGAAGAGTGGGGATACGGATGCTGATCCGCATATCCATGATTCCAAGATTTATCCGACAGACAGCTGGGAATATTACACTTACTTTAATGAGTATCGTCAGAAATACGATGTGATCGATAATGCGCAGCATGTTCTCAGTATGGAGCCGGAAGAAGTGGAATAATTTATTAAGGTCTTATAAATAAACAAACCAAAAGTACAGGGCAGATGTCCTGTACTTTTTACATTGTTAATAATGTGTTTTAATGGTATACTATACATAGTTATAAGAAAATTTGGAAAAGAGGATAGACAATATGAGAGAATATGTGATTATCACAGATAATAATTCGGATCTTCCAGAGGAATATATGGAAGAACACGGTATTGGCTGTATGTATCTGAGTTATGCTATGGATGGTAAAAACTACAAACATGGAAGCTTCCTTCCGGTTCATGAGTTTTATGATGCAATGCGTAATGGTTCCATGCCGACTACATCACAGGTAAATCCGCAAGATGCCAGAGCAGTCTTTGAACCTTACCTGAAAGAAGGAAAAGACATTCTTCATATTGCATTTTCTTCAGGGTTAAGTGGTACATATAACAGCAGCCGTATTGCAGCCGAAGAGCTTATCGAAGAATATCCGGATCGAAAGATCATTGTTGTAGATTCATTAGCAGCATCTCTTGGTCAGGGATTGCTGGTTTATCTTGCCGCAGAAAAGAAAGAACAGGGTGAGGATCTGGAAACAGTTGCAAAATGGGCGGAAGAAAACAAACTCCATATGGTACATCTGTTTACAGTTGATGATCTTAACCATTTATACAGAGGCGGTCGAGTATCAAAAACAACTGCGGTTGTAGGAAGCCTTCTGAATATTAAACCTGTTCTTCACGTAGACAATGAAGGCAAACTAATTGCTATTGGCAAGGTGCGTGGACGTAAGAAAGCACTTCAGGAACTGGTAAAACTTATGGATGAGAAAATTGGAAGCTATCACGATAAGTGTCACACGATTTTTATCAGCCATGGTGACTGCGAAAGCGATGCCCAGTATCTGGCAGAGAAAGTAAAAGAAAAATATCAGATCAATACGATCATCATGAATCAGGTATGTGCTACGATCGGTGCACATTCCGGTCCGGGAACAATGGCATTGTTCTTCGTTGGAGATGAGAGATAAAATAATTAAAGAATGAAAAGCACAGAACAGTTTTAATTGTTCTGTGCTTTTTTCTCTTTTGTTGAGTGTTTTCGGTCTGAAAAATGTATAAATTCATGCTGAAGTGATTCTGGAAGTTTTGATAGTTATAAAAAAGTAGAACTTTTGTGTGTTTAGGGCTAGCCGATGAGCTGGCATCTTGGTACAATATAAAAATAGATATGCACTAATGTCAATAAGAGAAAGGATATCATCGCAGGAATAGATATCGAATAATTTGGAGAGAGTTATATGAAAAAGTTTAAGCTAAGTGTACAGAGATATATCTGCATTTTATTATGCCTTATTTTATATATTACTGTGCTTCCCATTCCTGTATCAGCAGAGGAAGAAAAAAATCGGACAGTCAGAGTAGGCTGGTATGAAGGAACTTATAATACTACAGAATCAGACGGTAAGAAGAGAGGCTACAGTTATGAATATCAGCAGGCAGTGGCTGCGCATACAGGATGGAAGTATGAATATGTGGAGGGAAGCTGGGCAGAATTGATGAGCATGCTGAAGAGTGGAGAAATCGATCTGATGGGAGGTGTTTCCTATGCAGAGGAACGTTCCACTTCCATGCTCTTTTCAGAACTGCCTATGGGCGAGGATAAATATTACCTTTATGTAAATTCTTCTGATACAGATATCTCAGTTTCAGATCTGACTACATTAAATGAAAAGCGAATAGGGGTGGTGCCGGATACACTTTCTGCCAGACGATTCTATGAGTGGGAGAAAAGCCATGGAGTAGATACGCAGCAGGTTGATATTGCCAGCACAGATGACGCCCGTCAGAAACTGCAAAATCAGGAAATTGACGGATTTGTTTTAAATGAGTCTCCACAGTGGGAAAGAGACAACATTTCTCCTGTTCTTCTGATCGGCGGCTCCTATAATTATTTTGCAGTCAGCAAAAAACGCCCGGATCTGAAAGAAGAGCTGGATCAGGCAATGCAGAAGATAGAAAAGGAAAATCCTTTTTATGAAGAAGATCTTTATAAGAGGTACCTTTCCGCAAATTCCATTGAAATTCTTACGGATGAGGAGCAGAACTGGCTGGAACAGCATGGGGCGGTCAGGATTGGATATCTGAAAAATGATGTAGGTGTTAGCCTGGTGGATACAGAGTCAGAGGAACCAGTAGGAATTATTAACGATTATATCCGTCTGGCTTCCGATTGTCTGGAAGAAAAAAATATAGAATTTCAGCTGACAGGATTTGATTCCCAGGAGGAAGAACTACAGGCATTAAAGAATAACAGGATTGATATGATTTTTCATATGAACCAGAATCCGTATGAAGCTGAGCAGAACGATATTATATTGTCAAATATTGTTTTTGAAGTCAATATTGCAGTAATTACCGGTGTTAAGAAGTTTGATGAAAATAAAGAAAATACATTGGCAGTGAGCAGGAATAACCTGTTGGGGAAGTGGTATATATCTTTTAATTATCCTTTCTGGAAAATAAAGGAATATGATTCATCCGATGAGGTTGAGAAGGCAGTTCGCAGTGGTGAGGCAGACTGCTTTGTTGTGAAGGCAGGACGGTCACTAAAGACACTGGAGGACAGCAAAATGCACAGCGTTTTTCTTACAAAATCCGGCGATTCCTGCTTTGCAGTCACCAGGGAAAATACAACATTAATGAATATCCTGAATAAAACCATTCAGACTCTGCCTGCTTCCAGACTTTCAAGCCTGTTTTCTGTATATGAAAACACACCGGGAAAGGTGACTCTGGCAGAATACATAAAAGATAATCTGCGAGTAGTTTCCATTAGCTTTGTAAGTATGGTCCTGGTCATTATAATGATTATAGTTTATCTGATGATGAAAGCAAGAAAAGCCCAGATCCAGGCAGAAGAGGCCAATGCCGCAAAATCAGATTTCCTTTTCAATATGTCACATGATATCCGGACACCGATGAATGCTCTGCTGGGATACAGTGAACTGATGAAAAGGGAACTGACAGATCCAAAGCTTCTGGATTATCAGGAGAAGATGGAACAGTCTGGAAATCTGTTGCTGTCTATTATCAATAATGTGCTGGACATGGCAAGGATTGAGAGCGGTAAGGTGGAACTGGATGAGGATTATGTGAAGATCAGAGATATTTATCAGGGAGTTTACAAGATTTTTCAGGCAGAAGCGGAGAAAGAAGGCATTCACTTCGAGATGGAATACGAGGTGCTGCATGAACATGTAATCTGCGATGAGACAAAGAACCGGGAAGTTTTTCTCAATCTGCTCAGCAATGCAGTAAAATATACATCTTCAGGGGGAACGGTTACCATAAGGATTACAGAACTTGAATGTGACAGGGAAGGCTATGTGCGGATACAGACTCAGGTGATTGATACCGGTATTGGAATGAGTGAAGAATTCCTGCCATTCCTGTTTGAGTCTTTTACCCGGGAACGCAATACAACAGACGGAAAGGTTGCGGGAACAGGTCTGGGAATGCCGATCACAAAGAAGTATATTGATATGATGGGCGGAACCATCGAAGTAGAAAGTAAGCTGGGAGAAGGAAGTAAATTTACAGTTATCATGGAATACAGGACTGCTGATAAGGGTTGCTACGAGCAGGATACGGACCTGTCCCCGGATGCAGAGGAAACAGACGGGATCAGCGGAAAACATGTTTTGCTGGCTGAGGATAATGAACTGAATGCGGAAATCGCAGAGTTTATGCTGGAGGATATTGGACTTGTGGTTGATCATGTTGAGGATGGAATTCAATGTGTGGCAAGGATGGAACAGAAACCGGCAGGAACCTATGATTTGATACTTATGGACATCCAGATGCCGAACATGGATGGATATCAGGCAACTCAGGAAATCAGAAGACTGGCAGATAAGGAAAAAGCAGGTATTCCGATCGTAGCAATGACAGCTAATGCATTTGAGGAAGACAGAAAAAAGGCATTGGCAAAAGGGATGAACGGACATATTGCAAAGCCTGTTGATGAAGAAAAGCTTAAGAAAACCATTCTTTCAGTTTTAAAAATTTTTTCCGCCATAATATAAAAAATGGTGGCATTTCGTATTTGCTGAAGGGACTTGAAAGTGTTCTACTGTTAATTAATATTCTGTAAGTTATTTTCTATAGATATCCGCTGATAGTAGGTATCTATGATATCCTGTAAAGTAATCGTATTCATTTTTTCTTCGGCATCCTTTTGAATTTCATTGTAAAATCCCTGCAAAGATAACTGAATGTTAATGCCAACGCCACATTCTGGATTGGTATGAGTATCTAAATGAAGCAATGGTTTATCACCTTCAACTGCTTTATAAATATCCAGCAATGTAATCTGGTCTGCTGGTTTTGAAAGAGAAGGACGGGCATGTCCGGCTACACTGGTCATAAGTCCGGCTTTTTTTAGTTTTAACATAAGCTGGCGTACAAAGCCGGGATTTGTATGGACACTTTCTGCAATTGAGGCACTGGAGAGAGATTTTTCCTGGTTGATAGCAATCAGAACCATCACATGAACAGTATCACTTAATTTCGTTGAGTATTTCATGATAAGAAACTCCTTGTAGTATGATATAATGATCTTGTTTTCACGTTTTTTGGGTGAAAATATTTTGGTCTGTTTAAAACATCCTAAGTTCTCAACAGTTCTTTTTAATGTGTTGATAAACTGTGCATTTTTTATGTTTTGATGATTGTAAATAATATAATTACAACTATAATAGGAATTAAAAGAAAAGTCAACACAGTAATGAAACTTACGGCAAAGGAGAACTTATGGAATACAAAAATCAAACAGAAAATCGTGCATTTCAGGAAATGTTGCAGGCAGCAGTAAAACGGCTGCAAAATCGTTCCGGAGAGGATATTGCTGCAAAAAGTGGGGCTGTTTTTCATAGTAGCCGAAATGTGCTTGAAGTACTGAGTTTTTATGAAACGATTGAAATTCAACTCCCTGAATTTTGTATTAACTCGGACATGGACGAATGGCATTATCTGACATTGCTGCATTATCTGGATATGGCCGATGGAACAGAAGGTTCACAGAAACTCATTACTTTTGGTAACCTGAAAGATGGATTGATTCGAGGAACCAAGTTTGACCGGACTGCAGAGCAGAAACTGGAAAAGCTTTTGCAGGATA
>OLNE01002305.1_pt1 | contig 12113 bp, 8 predicted proteins | sample 1672431 | NCBI WGS metagenome assembly OLNE01 (sample SAMEA3136685, study PRJEB25190) | human gut metagenome | reverse complement strand
CATCCACATCCATCATCTTCTATACCCATAGAACCACAAACTATTAATAGTAATATTAAGAATGGTATCCATGCACATATGTCTATGTCAGTCCAGCTATCTTGGAAAGCTAAGAATAGGAAGAATAATACTATTATCCACCATCCCATTCCAAAAAATCCTCCATCGCATCCTCCAAAGAATCTTTCTAACATTGTTTTTACCCCCTTGTTGATGAAAAATTTATTTCTAGATTATATTATGTTAGATGCTATGTTTTTGACATTGATTTTTATAAATATTTTATATTTTTATTTTTAATCTACTGATTTCAATGATTCTACCATTTTTACATTTTTTAATTTATAGTACATAACTACATTAACTATAAGTGAAAGTAAAACTGTTAAAATAGCTGCTATTATATAACTCTTTGTATTTATTACCCTACCAAACATCATAGATTTTATTTCAACAGTAGTCATAATATATTGATGTAGGAATTTTCCCATAATCAATCCAACTATTATACCCACTATTGTTAATATAATGTTTTCTCTATAAATATAAGCTGCTGTCTCTCCATCATAAAAACCTAATACTTTTATCGTTGCAATTTCTCTTATTCTTTCAGAAATATTTACATTTGTTAAGTTGTATAAAACTACAAATGCTAGCGATCCTGCTGAAATTATCATAATTAATACGACATAATTTAAGTTTTTAATAGTATTGCTAAATGTTTGTTTTGAGACTGTATTAAATACTACGCCAGATACTCCATCGATATTTATTAATTCTTTTGATAGTTTATCTTCTTCTTTTGAAGAAGTTCTATTTAAAATTCCTAAAACTTTGTTATTAGAAGGAATATTATTAAACAATTTATTGTAGTAATTCTTTGTCATATAAGCATAATGTGATATATAGTTTTCTGTTATATCACTTACCTTAGCTTCTACAGTTATATTATCGCTATTTTTTAGTTTTATAGTATCTCCAACTGAGGCTCCTATTACTCTCGCTGCCTTTTCACTTAATACTAAACCATCATCTTTTAAGTTTATTTTTTTATGACCAACCCTTTGTTTAAGGTGGATAAAATCATTAAACTTATTTAAATCATCGGGTATTACTATATTTACATCTTCACTTCCTTCATTAGTCTTTACTTCTCCATTTTCATACACGAAAAACTCGTATTCTTTTATATTTTTAGTTTTATTTAACTTAGATGCCATATCTTTTATCTTTGAATCTGTTGTTTTATTTGATATTGATATTTCCATATCGTATTTAAGTAATTCTCCATATTGTCCTGAAACAATCATTTGTATAGAATCCTTTATTCCAAATCCAGTCACTAAAAGTGCTGTACATCCCGCTATTCCAAGTACTGTCATCAAAAATCTTTTCTTATATCTAAATATATTTCTCAATGTAACCTTGCTTATAAAACTAAGTCTCTTCCATATAAAATCGATTCTTTCCAATAATATTCTCTTCCCATTTTTTGGAGCCTTTGGTCTCATAAGTGCTGATGGTTCCTCCATCAATTCCTTCTTGCAAGCCGTATAAGCTGACACTGTCGTTACTAATATTGCTATTAATGTAATTGATATAGCAAGTTTTATATCTATTGCAGGAATCATATCTGGTAAGGTATACATCATTCCATATGCGTAAAAAATTACGATTGGAAATACTGAAAATCCTATAAGTAAACCTAATATACTTCCTATTATACTTGCAGTAAATGCATATAATATATATTTTTTAGCTATGGCAAACACTGTATATCCAAGTGCTTTTAATGTTCCTATATTTATTCTCTGTTCATCGACCATTCTTGTCATAGTCGTCAAACATACAAGTGCCGCTACTGCAAAGAAAAATACAGGGAATATTTTTGCCAAAGCATCTATACTATTTGCACAACCTTCATATTCAACAAATGACCTATGACTATCTCTGTCTAATACATACCAAGTTGGCTTTTCAATTTTATTTATTTCCCTTTGTGCTTTCTTAATTTCTTTTTCTGCTTTTGATAATTTTTCTTGTGTTTCTTGTTTTTTATTATCTAAAGTAGTTTGTGCCTTTTGTATATCTTCTTCCCCAGATTTAATTTTTTGCTCTGCTTTTTGTATTTCATTATTTGCAGTTTTTTCAGATTGTTTTAACTCAATTTCTGATTGTTTTATTTTTGCTTTATTTGAATCTAAGGTTTGCTTTGTCTGTTTTAATTTATTTTCACTACTTTGTAGTTTTTGTTTTTGTGAGTTTAACTCTTTTTTAGCTGATGAAATTCCTGATTTTAATTGTTCTAAATTTGAATTCATTGTTTTTAATTCATTTTGGTAGTAAAGTTTTTGTTCTTCTGATAAATTTTCATCTTTAAGCAATAAATTTATTTGGGCTATACCATTTTCTAGTTCTGATTTTTGTGATTCTAAGTCCTTAATTTTGTTTTCTGCCTTTTTAAATTCACCTTGCGCTTTTTTCTTTTGAGTTTTAAATTCTTTTAATGCATTCTCATACTGAACTCTTCCAGACTTTAGTTGTTTTTTTGCATTTTCTATTTGTACTTTTCCATTTTGTATTTTTCTCTTTGCATTTGATTTTTGAGACTCAAGTTCCAATTTGCCTTGTTCTAATTCTGTCTTTGATTTATTTATTTTAGTTTGGGCATCGTCTATTTCTTTCTCGGCCTTTGCTTTATTGTCTTCATATTTTTGCTTAGATTCATCTAATTTATTTTGAGCTTCTGATACAACTTCATCATATCTAGCTTTTATCCTATCGTCTGTGATTTTATCTATATCATGTACTACTGAATCTATTAATTCTTGATATTCATCACTATATGTATCTAAAGCTTTAGCTTCTTTTACAGTCAAATAAATATCTGTATATACATCTAACTTAAAATCCGAGTCCAAAATCATCATTGCTCCTTGGACTCTTCCTCCACCTATAGATGCATTTCCCTTTTCATGTGATAGATAGTATGGAGTATTTACATATCCCACAACTGTATATTCTTTTTTATTTAGGCTGTCACTTATATTCTCATCTGTTCCAGAATCAAGAGTTACCTTACTTCCTATAGGATAAGCTAAAAATTGATATTTTGATTTTTCAATTACACATTCACCGCTTTTTTGTGGCAATCTTCCTTTTACCACCTTAAGTCTGTTCATGTAATTTTTATTGTTTTGCTTATAATCACTTAAATTTATGCTTTGAATTTGAACTACACTGTCTTTATCTTTATAATTCGAAATTGCTTCCATGGAGTAAGTTCCTTTGATTCCATCTACTTTGTTTATTTTTTTAATTGCATCGACATCATCATCCGTAAGTCCTAGAGTCGATGTAATTCTGATATCCATTAAATTAGAATCATCATAATATGAATCTGATGTTTTCTTCATAACTAATGGTGCATCTTTAATTCCTGCAAAAAAAGCCACACCAAGTGCTACAATAAGCAAAATCGAAATAAATCTTCCTTTTGAATTTTTTATATCCCTTACAAAGTCTTTATTAAGTGCACTTTTCATATTACCACTCAATCCTTTCTACAGGGGTTGGATTGTCATTTACAACTACACTTTCTATTTTCCCATTTTTCACTTTAATCACTTTGTCTCCCATAGGCGTAAGGGCTAAGTTGTGAGTTATTATTATAACTGTCATGTTCATCTTTCTACATGTATCTTGTAGTAATTTTAGAATTGATTTGCCTGTGTTATAATCTAATGCACCTGTTGGCTCATCACATAAAAGTAATTTAGGATTTTTAGCAAGCGCTCTTGCTATTGCTACTCTTTGTTGTTCCCCCCCAGATAGTTGCGCTGGAAAGTTGTTTTTTCTATCTCCAAGTCCTACGGCTTCCATAACTTCATCTATGTCCAATGGATCTTTACATATTTGTGTCGCAAGTTCTACATTTTCCTTTGCGGTAAGATTTTGTACCAGATTATAAAACTGGAAAACAAATCCTATATCATATCTTCTATATGTTATTAATTCTTTATTTGAATAGTTATTTATATATTTATTGTCTACTATAATTTGTCCGCTGCTAGGGCTGTCCATGCCTCCTAGTATGTTTAGTATTGTACTTTTCCCGGCGCCACTTGCCCCAGCAACGACTACAAATTCCCCTTTATCTACAGAAAAGTTTATTCCACTCAATGCTTCAATATTAACTTCACCCATTTTGTATATTTTTTTTACATTTTTAAATTCAATATACTTACTCAATCTCATCCCTCCTAAAATTATGTCTATACATCCATTATAATAGGAAATACACTTGGTTTTCTTTTTGTTTTTTCAAAAAGCAGTACTTCAACAGATTTTCTTACACTTCCCTTTAATACCTGCCATCCTGTTGATTGTTCTAATAGACATTCTTCGATTTTTTGTCTTGATACTTCTTTTATTTCATTTATTATATCTTCATTTTCTCTAGCATATATAAATCCTCTTGTTATAACATCTGGCCCCGAAGCAAGATAGAAATTTTCCATATCTATAGCAAATACTATTATTACCATACCATCCCTTGCTAAATTACGTCTATCTCTTAATACGATATTTCCTACATCTCCAACACCTATTCCATCTACATAAAGTACACCTGTACGTATTTTTCCAGATATTTTTGCGCCTTCTTCACTTATTTCAAGCACATCTCCATTTTCCATAGTAAATATATTTTCGCCCTTCATGCCCATCTTTTTTGCCAAATCAGCATGGTGTTTAAGATGACGATATTCGCCGTGGACTGGTAGAAAATATTTAGGCTTTGTTATAGAATGAATTAATTTTAATTCCTCTTGATATGCATGACCAGAAACATGTACATCTTCTAAATCTTCATATATAACTTCTGCTCCCTTTTTATAAAGTTGATTTATTACCTTTGATATCATTTTATCATTTCCAGGTATAGGTGATGCTGAAATTATAAATAAATCATCGCGTTCTAATTTTATTTTTCTGTGATTTCCATAAGCTATTCTTGAAAGCCCAGCCATAGGTTCCCCTTGGCTGCCAGTAGTTATTATAGTTATTTTATTGTTATCATGATTATTTAATTCATCCACACTTATTACAGTCTCTTCTGGAATATGTAAATAACCAAGCTCCATAGCTACCTTGCTTACATTTTCCATACTTCTTCCGCTAAAACAAATTTTTCTGTTTTCTTTTAATGATGCATCTACTATTTGTTGCATTCTATGAATATTCGATGCAAATGTAGCTACTATAACCCTTCCTGTCGCCCCATCTAAAATTCTATTTAATGTTTCCCCTATTGTTTTTTCAGAAAGCGAGTGCCCACTTCTCTCTACATTTGTACTATCTGCCATAAGCAATAATACTCCCTCTTCACCTAGAGCTGATAATCTGTTTAAGTCCATAACTCTTCCGTCAATTGGAGTATAGTCTATTTTAAAATCTCCAGTATGAACAATTGTTCCAAGTGGAGTAAAAATCGCCAGTGAACATGCATCTGCTATACTGTGAGTTGCCCTTATAAATTCTACACTCAGTTTATTAAATTTTATCACATCACCTTCTTTTACGGGTATTAAACTTTCTTTACTTATATTGTGCTCCTCTAATTTGCTCGCTATAAGTCCGATTGTAAGACGTGTTGCATATATATCCATATTGAGTTGTTTTAATATATATGGGATTGAACCTATATGATCTTCATGACCATGTGTTATAAATAAACCTTTTACTTTATCTTGATTTTCTAATAAATAATTTATATCTGGAATGACTAAGTCTATTCCAAGCATGTCATCATCTGGAAAAGATACTCCGCAATCTATCACAATTATTTCATCTTCATATTCTATCGCAGTTATATTTTTCCCTATTTCACCTAATCCTCCTAGAGGAATTATTTTTAATGAACTTTTCATTATGCCTCCTTTAAAAAATTAAAAATCTATATTATCATTGTTTTCTAATTCTCTTTTTATATTTTAAATTAATAACTTTTTATATTATTTACATATTTACATAAATTATAAACCTAAATACTTTTTACTTATGTAAAATAGTATTTAAATAAAGAAATCTTCATTCTAAAGATCTTGAAAAATGTAGATTTTTTAATTTAGTTAAAACTTAATACATTTAAAACATGCATTATCGCCCCTATGCTAAGACATCTCTCATCTATATCAAAATCCTCCGTATGTATCAATGATGTTATTCTTTTTTCTTTATTTCCACAACCAACATGGAAAAACGCACCCTTACAATTTTCAACAAAGAAAGAAAAATCCTCTCCTCCCATCGATGGATTTTCTTTAAATATAAAACTACCTTTTCCTAAAAATTCTTCTGCATTATTTTTAACTATATCTATTAATTCTCTGTCATTTTTTAGTGGGTTATATCCATCTTTTTCTACTATTAATTTAGCTTTGCATCTATAAGCTGCTGCTGTATTTTCAATAATTTCTGTAGCCCTTTGTATCATAAATTCTTTTTGCCTTTTATCTAATGTTCTAAGCGTTCCATCTATTTTTACTTCATCACAAATCACATTTCCAGCATCTCCGCCTTGAATTTTACCTAATGTCAAAACTCCCATCTCATGAGGTGCTAAATTTCTACTTACAATACTTTGAAGTGATGTTATTATTTGAGCTGCTGCAACTAATGCATCTATTCCATTTTGCGGATAAGCCCCGTGTCCTCTTTTTCCTTTAACATCAATCCAAATAGAATCTGCACTAGCATTTAATGTTCCGTATTTTGATTCTATAGTCCCAACCTCAAGATATCCTTGGACATGAGCACCAAACATGTACTCTACTTTTGGATTTTCCATTAGACCATCTTCAATAAAAAACTTAGCTCCTCCACCTTCTTCTTCAGCCGGTTCAAAGAAAAATTTTATATTTACGTTTAACTCATCTTTTATTTCATATAATAATTTACAAGCCCCAATTAACATCGTAGTATGTGCATCGTGACCACAAGCATGCATAATTCCATCATTCTGTGATTTATATTCACTTTCTTTAATTTCCTGAATAGGAAGTGCGTCTATATCTCCCCTTATTCCTATTGTCGTCTTTGCATTTTTTTTATAAATATAAGCCATAATACCCCTATGGTGTTCAAATTCAATATAATCAATTCCTATTTCGTCTAGATATTTTTTTATCTTTTTCTTAGTTACAAACTCCTCCATAGCTAACTCTGGTGTTCTATGTAAATCTCTTCTAATTTTTATTAAATAATGTGATATTTCATTTCCCCTTTTTATAATACTTTGTTTTAGCAATTGAGTTTCACCCTTTCTCGAATAAATTTTATATACATTATTATACATACTTTCCACTATAAAATTATAGTTATATTAACCTTAAAAATTATTATAATTTCCTAATATATCCCCAAAAATCTAGTATAATTTTATTAAGTTCTATTACTTTAAGGAGGTTATTATGAAAGTTATAGATTTAACTCACACTATAAAAGAAGGAATGCCTGTTTTCCCAGGAACTGAACCACCAAAGTTAGATCCTGCTAGCACGTTGGAAAAGGACGGATTTAGAGAAACTTTACTTACTATGTATTCACATACCGGAACTCATATGGATGCTCCAGCACATGTAAGAGAAGATGGTATTACTCTTGATAAATTTGGTGCAGACAAATTTGTAGGTAAGGCTATTGTCGTTGACTGCAGCGATTTATCAGAAGGAGATACTATCGATATATCTTATATAAATAAATATAAAGGTATTATTGAAGATGCCGAATTTGTATTATTTAAAACTGGTTGGGATAAATATTGGGATACAGAAAAATACTACGGTAAATTTCCAGTTATAAGTGAAGAAGTTGCAGATTATCTTATAAGTTCAAACAAAAAAGGAATCGGACTAGATGTAATTTCAATCGAGGCTATAGAAAGTGAAGATTTACCTATGCATCATAAAGTATTAAAAAACAACTTAGTTATAATAGAAAATCTTTGTAATCTAGATCAAATAGGTTCAGATTTATTTACATTTTGTGCACTTCCTCTAAAATTTATAAATTCTGATGGAGCTTCAACTAGAGCAGTTGCTATTTTAGATTAGATCAAAAAAAGTGTATTTTAAAATCTTCCTTTTATTTTAAAATACACTTTTTCATTCTATAACATTAATTTTTATTTTACCTATTCTAATGCAGGTATAAATATCGGTCTTCCTTCTCCATCAATTGTACATTCAAATCTATATACAGGTTGATAATATCCCTTGCTGTCTAGTTGATAACATAGTTTAATACTTCTAATCAAAATTGATTTTATATTGTATAATTCATAAGAGTTAAATTGACCTGCTTTTATTTTATCGTAAGCCTCTTCTTGACTTATAATTTTATATTTTCCATATGACTTATAAGTATATATATAGTTGTATATATTAAGTATTTCATCTGACTGAGATATTGTTAAATACCCATCAGTTAACTTATTATTTTTTTCATTTAAATCAACATAAAATCTATATGACGATAATTTTTTATTGTCTTCTTTTTCTTGCTCAAATTCTGCAATATCACATGGTTTTACATTATATTTTTTTAATGCTGCTATTACACTTTCTTTATCCATATTTTGATTTATTACATTATCACTACAGTTAAAATCAGTAAAACTATATGCTCCACCATTTAGATAAACCATTATTTTATACCTTCCATCGCTTGAACTATATAGTATTTGATTGTCATAAGTATCTATATTTGATTTATCTACACTTGTTCCTAATTTTTTTAAAAAGTCTTGAGCAAAATTTAATGCATCTTCAGCACTTAATCTATTTAAAGTATATACCTTTTTTTCTTTGTCCTCATCATCTTTTAATTCAACTTTGCTATTTAAAGATACCTTAGACATATCGTAAACATAATTATAATTGCTACTTAGATTTCCAAATCTTTGTGAATTATAAATATCATTTATCTTATAACCAGCAAAGATAGTTGCCAATGTTGGTAAAAGATATATTATTAATTTTAAAGGTTTAAATTTTGTTTTTTCTTTAGATATAGATGTTAATAAAAACATAACTAAACTATAACCAATAAGTGCACCTATCCAGTTATTCATTATGTCATCTACTTCAAAAATTCCTCTTTTAGTTATATATTGAGTTACCTCTATTCCAAAAGTGAATAAAAAACCTAAGCTAAGTGTCCAGTAGAATTTTTTAAATCTATAACTAAAAAGCGGAAGTAAAAATCCAAAAGGAACGAACATTAAAATATTTAAAATTATATTTCTCCAATAAGACTTTGAATAATTGTTCCAAGCTTCTATATAAGAGCTAAATAAATTAAAATTTGCATGTTCATATACTCCAGATCTTGTAAAAATAGTTGCGCCAATTACTATTACTATGTAGCAAAATAAAATACAAAATACGATTACCTTTTTTATATTTGTTTGCATGTGATTTTTAAGAAATCTCCTAAAAAATATAAAATATATTATTCCTATAAAAATTAAGCCTATTATGCCTAATACTAAATACTCTCTCGCTAAATTGATAACTTGAAAAAGCTTCATAACTATCCCTCCATCATCTAATTCCTTATTTATTATAAACTCTTTTACCTACATAATCATTAAGTTTTTCTTAAAAAATTTAAATTTAGACAAGAAAAAAGGATGCGCCGCCACATCCTTTTTTCGGGGAGTTATTACTAAAAAAATCATCAAAAAAATTATTTTAAGTATTAGTTATTTAAGTTTAAATAACTTTCTAGAAATTAACTAGCTTGTATCTTTACTATGCTTTAATAATACATTTTAAAACTTAAATTAACCTTAACTCAAAGTAAATTTTTTCTTCCTAAAGTAAAATTTATTTAACTTTCTTATCATTTTTAGTATCCCACTTAAAATTTAATATATAATATATTCATTTTCTCTAAGAGCTTCTTTTGCCTCTTCGATTTTTTCTTTTTTTACTAAGATATAATCTGTATCATATGTAGACACTGTAAAAATTCCTATCTTATTTTCTGCAAGTATTGCTGATAATTTTGATATTATACCTATAAGTGAAAAGTCTAACTCACCTTGTATTCTAAATCCTATCCATCCCCTGTCAATATGTGTACAATTATTTGGAATAGATTCCATCTCACAAACTACTGAAAGCTCATTGTCTGTTTTGCCTACAAATATAAATTCATCATTTAAATTTATTTGTGAAAAATCTTCAACTTTACATATTGCAAATTCTTTATCTATAATCTTTAGTTCCATACGCCCTCCAATAAACTTTAATATTTATTATTTTGATAATGGGATTAGTTGGATTTATAGTATTATTAATATTATATAAGTTAAATAATAAGCTTTATGAACCAATAGATGTAGTTGTAAAATCAATGGATGAAGTAGCAAAGGGAAATCTTGAAATAAGAATTGAAAATAAATACGAAGGTACTGATTTTAAGCAAATAACACGTGGATTTAATGTAATGATTGAAGAAATAAATTTGCTTATGGATAGAGTTAAAAATGAAGAAAATCAAATTAAGCAAATTGAATTAAATAGATTACAATCACAAATAAAACCACATTTTTTGTATAATACATTGGAATGTATTCATTGGCAAGCATTAGCGGATGGGAGTAAAAATGCATCAAATATGGTAAAAGCCCTAGCAAGATTTTATAGAGTTTCATTAAGTTCTGGAAAACTTCTAATTTCTATTGACGAAGAGATTAAACTTATAAATAATTATTTAATTATTCAAAATATGAGATATAGCGATATTGTTAAATTAAATGTAAATATCCATAAAGAATATTATGATGTATTAATACCTAAAATGACATTACAGCCACTAGTCGAAAATTCTATTTATCATGGTATTAAAATTAAAAATGGATTGAAAGGTGAAATATATTTAAGTGCCATTGCTGATGAAAATAAAATAATAGTATCTTTAAGTGATACAGGAGTTGGAATGAATCAAGAAGAAATAGATACAATTAATAATTCAATTTCAATTTTTGATGAGAGTAGTGGATATGGGCTTAGAAATGTAAATAAAAGAATCGAAATGGCATTTGGAAGAGAATATGGCTTGTTTTATCGCAAGAATGAAAAGGGACAAACAACTGTTGATATTTCACTGCCAAGGAGAGTGAATAAGAATGTATAAAGCAATTATTGTAGATGATGAAGAGATGATTAGAAAAGGTATAAAAAATGTAATACAATGGGCATCATTAGGGATAGATGAAGTTCACATAGCATCATCGGCAAAAGAAGCTTTTGAAAAAATGCAGAATATCAAGTTTAATATAATGATTACGGATATTTGTATGCCTGAAATGGATGGATTAACTTTAGTTAAAGAAGTAAATGAGATTAATCCAGAATTGAAAATAATAGTATTAACAGGTTTTGATAATTTTGAATATGCGCAAAAATGTTGCAAAATGAATGTAAATGATTTCTTATTAAAGCCAGTTGATGAAGAGGAACTAACTAGTGTCATTAAAAAAATAGTTAAAGATTTAGATAGTGAAAGGGATAAAATTGAAAAACATAGAAAAATTGTTAGAGTTGAAGGAACAGAGCAACAGTTAAAATTAGATCAGTTAATGCAAAATATAATTTATGACATAAATTCAGAAGAAGCTATTAATAGTATAAAAAAAGAATATAAATTGGACAATTACAACAAATTTAAAGTTGTAATATTAAAGCATATTTTAGATGATAATTTGTCATGGAAAAATCATTACAAACTCTTAAATTTATCTGTAAAGAAGGCTTGTATTGAAGTTGTTGATTGTGACAATAAGGGAATAACATTTGAGGATAGGGATAGGAATATAATTATTTTATTGTTTGCAACTAATAATAAATTTGAAGAAAATATTAAATTTTTAATTCAGTATTTAAAGGATGAATATAACATAAATCAAAGGGTGATTTGGGGTAGCAGTGTTGATGATATAAGCAAGGCTAATATATCATATAACGATGGAATTATGCTAATTAATAAAGCACAATCTAATGTTAATAATGTAAATAGTTTAGAAAGTGAACAGGAAATAAAAA
>OLNE01002303.1_pt1 | contig 12114 bp, 10 predicted proteins | sample 1672431 | NCBI WGS metagenome assembly OLNE01 (sample SAMEA3136685, study PRJEB25190) | human gut metagenome | reverse complement strand
CTACCCATCTATTTGAAAAACTCGGGTTTGTCGTATAGATATAGATGAGTGTAAAACCACTTCTTTTAACAGGTGTTTCAGGTATTTCCTGCAAATTTATATATTAAGGAGTTTTTATGGATAACAAAATTACTTACCACGAACAAAATGACATTGACAATACTTTAAAACTCCGTGAGGTTTTAAAAACGCTTCCGCCATTTTGCAGGGATTATTTCCGGGCTATTGATGCAACGACTACAACCAAGACCAGAATTTCCTATGCATATGACATTCGTATATTTTTCCAGTTTTTACTGGAGCAAAATCCAATGTTCAAAGACAAAACCATGTCGGATTTCACAGTTGATGTTCTGGATCAGGTCAAGGCTGTTGATCTTGAGGAATATGAAGAATTTCTCAAAGTTTATAAATCCGCGGACTCTTCCAAAACGGAAACAAATGGTGAACGTGGCGTCAAACGTAAAATTTCTGCTTTAAGAAGTTTTTATGCTTACTATTATAAACATGAAATGATCACCACCAACCCGTCTGTTCTGATCGATGTGCCCAAGATCCATGATAAGAATATTATTCGTCTGGATACAGATGAGGTTGCCATGCTGCTGGATTATATTGAGCATTGCGGAGATACGCTGACCGGGCAGAAACGGATGTACCATGAAAAAACGAAGGACAGAGATCTTGCTATTGTTACTCTCCTTCTTGGTACCGGGATCCGAGTATCGGAATGTGTCGGACTGGATGTTGAGGATGTAGACTTCAAAAACAATGGAATCAAAGTTACCCGAAAAGGCGGAAATGAAATGGTTGTATACTTTGGTCCTGAAGTAGAAAAAGCGTTGAAGAAATATCTGGAAGTCAGGGAGAATATTACGCCTCTGGCAGGCCATGAGCACGCTCTCTTCTATTCTACCCAACGCCGCCGGATCGGTGTTCAGGCTATCGAGAATCTGGTTAAAAAATATGCCAGGGAGATCACAACTACAAAAAAGATCACCCCGCATAAGCTTCGCAGCACCTATGGTACTGCCCTGTACCAGGAAACCGGTGATATTTACCTTGTAGCGGATGTTTTGGGTCATAAGGATGTCAATACTACTAAGAAGCATTATGCGGCTCTGGATGATGCTAGACGGCGTCAGGCGGCCAAGGCGGTACGTCTTCGCGAGGACTGATGAATAATGGGACTGCGGAGCAACTGATTCGTTTGACATGCATTGCATATAAATATAGAGACAGTTAGTTCACATAATATAAATTATGTAAATCAACTGCCTCTATATATTTAATCAGATCAAGAAAATCTCAAATTCCCTGTAGGGTTCAAAAAACCTTAAGCAGTGATTATGGACATCTGTATTATATCCATGACCCAAAATCAAAATCCGTACTTAACTTATTTATCAAAATCTGTCTCGAATACACCCTCCGGAGTACGCATGGTAAGAACACCCAGATTAAATTCACTGTCCATAATTGAGATATGATATTCAAAGATCACATCATCATCAAATTTGGAAAGCAGCACATAGCTTCCATTCTCTTTCCCATCGATCTGATCGCAGATGTCGTCGTAAACGTCCTCTCCGGAAATCTTTCGCGGGTATCCGCTTGCTTTGATCTTCTCTTCGATCGCTTTATATAATTCTTCCATACTTTATCCCATATCCTTTCTGATATTAATTTGCTGATAAACCAGATATGTTTTTATCATACCAGATTTATCGGCAAAAATCAGCAAATATTTGGTTGTTTCTGATAAAGTTTTAGATAGAGATACCGATTATAGGATTTGCTGCATATGAAGGATTTTATTTCTTTTCGTAAAGGAATTCTTCCGGCAAAGTTACTTTGAAATCTTTTGCAAGAGCACGGAAGTCATTCGGTGTGATGGTCTGCAGTTTCTGCGGAGCCATGGATAAGATCTTAACCAGGATCTCTGCGGATTTTTCAACGGTATGAAGAAGTCCGAAGGTCAGGTCAAAATCCTCGCCTGAGCAGAACATACCATGATGCGCCCAGATAACCACATCATATTTTTTCATCAGTTCAGCGGTTTTGATCGCGATTTCTCTTCCACCTGGAACCATCCATCCGATAACTCCCACACCATCCGGAAATACTACCGGACACTCTGTTGCAGATTCCCAGAGTTCACGGGTGAATACTTTGTCATCCAGAGGAAGAACAAAGGTAAGTGCAATGGTATTGGTGGTATGTGCATGGTAAATAACACGATGTTTACCGTTGGTAAGCTTTTTCTTTACTTCATGGTTCATCAGATGAGTTGGGAGCTCGCTGGTCGGTCTTCCTCCCTCTACAAGACCCCAGCGGATACGGTAATTTGTTCCTGTCTCGTCAAGCTCAATGATCGCAAGACATACTTCCGGGTCAACGATGATATTACGGAAGTATTTTCCGCTTCCTGTTACCAGGAAAAACTCTCTGGCAAGTCCCGGAACCTCAACACCGATAGGGGTCCATTCTCCTGGCGCGTTCAGTCGTGGACGGATCATCTCTACTTCTTCTGCTTTCAGACGATAACTTAAGTTTCCACCGTTTCTCTCGTGCCATCCCTGCTGATATCCATCGTCTGCCATTTTGATAAAGCCCTGTACGAATTTAGATTCAAGAATTTTCATAATATATTTCCTCCGTGTTTAAATGTGGTTTATTGTTGGGTTTGCGATTGCTTCAATATGCTTTCTTGTTGTTTGTGACTTTATTATATGCCCGATTATGTGGATTTGTAAAGGGCTTTTTTGAAAAAATATCAATAAATCCACATGTAAAATACAAAAAATCTTGTAAACATTCAATAAACCACATAAAAATAAACATAAAGCAACAAAAAGCACGAGTGGTCAATAGTAATGACATGTACATTGAATGTGGTTTGATGTTGCTTTGCGATGTGGGATTTATAGTATGGTAGATAAACTTGGAACGCCGAAGAATTGTAAGAAAAGAAAAAACAGGAACATTTCCGTATTCTGTACCTTAGATACTCACACGAAAATATTCCTGCTGGTTTAAAAAAGATTTTTATTTAATTTTTTCGGAAGCATACTGAGATAAGAAGTCTGTACAGTGTCCGACATGTGATATCCCAATATGGCAAGCAGATCTTCCATTTTGGATAAAATTTCTTTCCGCTCACTTTCCTGCTCTGCGATCACCTCAAGCTCCAGAAAGTCTCCAAGCCCCTCTACCTGATCCAGACAGGCGGTAAATCTGCCACATTTCATATACTTTCGCATTTTCATGACAGACGCTACCGGAGAAAAATCCAGATGGATGAGAATATTTTTAAGCACTTCTGCATCGGATACTTCTGTTTCCAGTTCCATTCGGGACATGGAGATTTTATCCAGTTTGGGCCCCTTAAAATTAATCTGAGTCTTAGAAATACCGGATCTGCAGTCTGTGCTTGTTCGGATACGCAGTGCTTCATCACGTTTTTTTACATCATGATAGACACTGTTAAAATAGGTATCTTCTTCCTGGATCTGTGCTGTCTCCTGAAATCCCTGATCTGTCAGAAATTTCAGGGTTTCCTTAAGATTCTTTAATGGAAGCTTGATCTCAATTTCAAACTGGGCCATGTGATTACTTCAGAATTTCTGCTTTTTTGTTCAGAAGTGCTTCGCAGGCTGCACATGCTGGGCAGTCACAGTATTTTGCACCGGAAGCTTTGATCTCCTCAGCATGAGCCAGGATCTTTTTTGCGTCATCTGCGCCAAATACCTGTGCGCCCATGTCAGAACCTGCAAAAGAGATCAGTCCGTCGATGGGCATGATATCTGCTTCCAGCTCTTTTACGTAAGCAGTTGCTGCATCTGCTTCTTTCTCAGTTCCTGCCGCATCCAGATAATTCTGTGCCGCTTCTTTTACTTCTTTGCATGCAGATGGTGCCTGAAGAAGATCCTGTGTTAATTCTTTAATTGTTTTTGCCATGATAATTTCTCCCTTCTGATCATAGCACTCCCAGAAATTACTGCATCAAGTTCAGCTGTGCAGAACATGAATGGTTGGAAGTGCTATAATAACAGATAAAATCTGCCTGTTATGTATTGATAACAATATCATACCACAACCCTGGATTATTTGCAGAAAATATTGAGACGTTTTTTATAAAGGCATACAGGAACATCCGATTCCCAGTCCGTCCGGGCCAATATGGCAGGAAAGTCCAAGGGAAAGATCATCACACATCACATCCATTCCCGGAAAGCTTTCCCGGATCTGTGAGATCCAGTCTGCGGTAACTTCCGCAGTGCTGCTGGAGGCAGCCATAAGATATACTTTTCCGGCATCATATTCTTTTTTGAAAGTTGTTTCCAATTCTCTGTGCATAGCATCGATCATGGCTTTTCTTGATTTTTTCATGCCTCTGCATTTCTGGAAAACATCCAGTTTACCGGTTCCAAATTTCATAACCGGTTTGATATTGAGAAGATTTGCGGCCAGTGCTGTGGTGGTATTGATACGGCCTCCCTTTTTCAGATATTCCAGTGTGCTTAATCCGACATAGATCACGGTTTTTTCACGGGATGCTTCCAGAATATCCTTGATCTGCGGTGCTGTATATCCATCTTCCACCAGGTCTATCGCATCCAGAATGGAACGGTGAAGGGGTGTGGAAACACGCCCGTTGTCTACCACAAACACTTTGTTTTCGTATTTGGGTTCCTGAGACAAGGCGGCAGCAGTCATGCAGGAACCGCTTAAACTACTGCTCAACGGAATGTAGAGGATCTGATCATAAGATAAAAGCATTTCGTCCCACATTTCCATAACTTCCTGTGGGGAAGGCTGTGAAGTTGAAACATCTGCTCCTTCACGCAGCTTCTCATAAAATCCTGTTCTGGAAAAATCCAGGTCTTCATGAAACAGTTCTCCATTCAGATAAAAAGGCATGGGAAGGACATGAATATCCAGTTCCTCTGCTTCTTGTTTTAAAATGCCACTGTGGCTGTCAGCCATGATTCCAATTTTTTTCATTTTCCATTTATCTCCTGCGTAATTTATGAATGTGTTTCGCAACGCGGTTCTTTTTTGTAAAGAGCTACACTTTCCCGGAAGCGTTTTTTGTTCAGCTCCCGCATCTGGGAAACCTCGTTTTTCTTTACGAAACCATGACTTTCCATAAAGGTTCTTTGATCTAGCTGGTCCATATATATGGAATAATCCGTATCCTTCTCTGTTGAAATCTGTTTGAGAAGCCCGGTACCGATTCCGTTTCTGCGGTAATCTTTGCTTACATAAAGAAAGAGGATATTTCCGGGAGTCGGTTTCTCCGGGGAAACAGTCAATTGTTTTTTCATATCCTGAAGTTTGTTAAAATGCTCCAGATTCTTCCGGCCTTCCTTAGTAAACTTCAGGCGCAGGAAATGATAGCCTTTTTTCAAACGGAAAACCGGGGCAAAATGGCCATGAGATTCTTTACCGGTAATGAGCACCCCAACTACCTGATCACGGTAGGTTGCCACGGTAACGCTATCTCTGTATATCATATAGGTGTAAAAGAAAAGTCTGGTCAGACGTTTTTCGGTATGTGTTTCCTCAAACTCCCAGCGGTCTTTATAATTTCTTCGGATAAATTCCCGGATTATTGAAAAATCTTCCTTTTCTGCTTTCCGGTAGGCAGGTGCTTTTTTTAATAACATAGTCCATATCTCCTGTATTTTTTCATAAATAACTATCCTATACTTTAAAAGATGATCTGCAACTTAACATCAACTGTTTCTCAACAATTGTTGAAGTTTATGAAAAATTTTATATAAAATAAAAAACAACGGAAGAACCTCATGAAAAATAAGGTGTCCGCTGTTTTTGGGTTTTATGGATATGTGTAAAATATTTGTTTTACAGTATAACAGTAAAACGACAGCCGCTTCCGGGAATATTTTCCACGGAAACGGTTCCCTTACACAGGTTCAGGATCTGTTTTACAAGGGCAAGTCCAAGACCGTTTCCCTCCTGTTTATGGGAACTGTCGCCCTGGTAAAATTTGTCAAAGATATGTTTCATGGAGTATTCACTGATCTGGGGGCCTTCGTTTTCTATGGAAAAACGGATCTTTTCTCCTTCCGGCATCATCCGGATATAGATCGTACCACCACAGGGACTGAATTTGATAGCATTGGAAAGCAGATTGTCCCATACATGACAGATGAGATTTTCGTTTCCAAGATACTCCACATCCATCATGTCCACATCAAATTCAATTTCTTTTTCTGACCATTTCGGTTCCATCATAACAATGGATTGTCGGATCTGCTCATCCAGACGGTACCAGTTCTGACGGGTCTGGATCGACTGGTGTTCAATTTTGGACAGAAGCAGGATATTTCCTGCCAGGTGGGAAAGCCTTCTGGTGTTAAAAAGAATTTTGCTGATGTATTGCTCCTGCTCTTCTGATATAGGCATGTCATCATCCTGCAGCAGAGTTGCATAACCCTCAATAGCACTGATGGGAGTTTTGAATTCGTGGGAAACATTGGAAACAAAGTCTGTCTGCAGAATCTCCGTTGCTTCCAGTTCCTGGACCATCAGGTTGAAATTAGAATAAATATCCCGGATTTCCTTCATTTGCTTTTCCGTTTCCAGTCGGACGGAAAAATCACCTTCAGCAACCTGTTGCATGGCTTTTTTCAGCTTTAGTACAGGACCGAAATACCGGATACTGAGGAAGTTGTTAAGGACACCCCCTGCGGTCACGCTGGCCAGGATGATCCATACGATGTTCGGAACGTCTGAAATATGCAGTACATCCATAACAAGCCAGGATATCAGAGATACACAGACAAGCTCCAACATGATCATAAAGATAAAACGTAAACGAATGCTTAAATTTATGAAGAGTTTCTTTTTCATGCCTTTACCACCTTATATCCAACTCCACGGATCGTCACGATCTTAAAATCCGGATTATCGCGAAAGCGTTCCCGAAGCCTTCCAATGTGGACATCTACTGTGTGGGCATCGCTTGCGGAATCATATCCCCAGATATCATCCATAAGCTGTTGCCGGGTAAAGATTTTTCCCGGAAAAGAAACCATCTTATATAAGAGCATGAATTCTTTCTGAGGAAGTACCATACTTTCCGAGGAGGTGGAGACCGTCAGGGAATCGCACTCCAAAATGGTATCTCCGATTCGCTGTTTCCGCTCATTGATCATCTGTGCTCTGCGGAGAAGTGCACCTACCCGCAAAACCAGTTCATTGATATTGACCGGTTTCACCATATAATCATCGGTACCGGACAGAAATCCCATACGCATATCATCAAAAGCATCTTTGGCAGTGACCATAAGTACAGGAATGGAATCTCCGGCATCTCTGAGTGAGCGGACCAGTTCATAGCCATCCATGTTGGGCATCATTATGTCCGAAATGATCAGATCGTAATAATCTTTTTCCAGGACATCCAGCGCTTCCTGCCCGTCAGAGACCCCTTTTACTGTATAACCGTTTTTTAAGAGGACATGCCGGAAAAGCTGGCGGAGTTCCAGGTCATCTTCCGCAATGAGAATTTTAAACATTTTTACATCCCTATTCCTTGATCTTTTCAATGTCCATGTTTTCAGGCAGGATACAGCTTAAAACAATGGATATGATAAATACAACAGCAACTACATTTTGCGCAAAAACGGACTGTATGATCGACGGGAAAATATCCCAGATCCCGCTCTCACTTGCTGTGGTGAATCCGATTCCGACAGCAAGAGAAAGAGATAGGCGGCAGCAGTCCGATGTGAAGCAAACTACTATTATAAGAAAAATTACGGAATAATCATAACATAGATTCGTTGTGGAAACCAGACGGATTTTGATGAATAAATGTAATAATAAATGAAATAGGTCATATTATGAATATTTATACACGAAAAAAAGAAATACCCTCTTGCATTTTCGGAACTTTTACTGTAGAATTATTAACCAGGTAAACACAAATGTATGCCATACCCGAACACTGATTACAAAGATGTAACCAATCTTAACTGTATCAGTGTTTTTTAATATACAATGGGGAAACGAGGAAAAAGATTATGGAAAAAAAGCATGAAATGATGAGTCTGGAGGACTCCGAACAGCTGAAAGGCAGAATGAAATTTTTTGAAAAGGAACTGGTAGAGAATCATCATATCGATCCCAACCTTTATGTGGAATACGATGTAAAAAGAGGACTTCGTGATTCCGCAGGTAAAGGTGTTCTCACAGGGCTTACTGAGATTTCCGATGTTACCGGCTATAAGTTGGTCAATGGCAGACGTATTCCTGCAGACGGTGCATTGTATTACCGGGGAATCGATGTGCAGGATATCGTAAACGGACTGAAGGACAGACGTTTTGGTTTTGAGGAGACGATCTATCTTCTGATTTTCGGTAAGCTTCCCAGCAAGGAAGAGCTTTCCAGATTTCTTGAGCTTCTTTCTGACATGGAGGATCTGGGAGGACGTTTTGTTCGTGACGTTGTCATGAAGGGAACCAATGCCAATATTATGAATGCTATGGAGCGCTGCGTACTTGCTCTCTATACATATGATGATAACCCGGAAGATATTTCTGTGGAGAATGTACTCCGCCAGTCTCTGGAACTGATCGCTAAGCTTCCTGAAATCGCGGTTTACTCCTATCACGCATACCGTCATTTCCGTAAAGACGAGACACTTTTTATCCGCAATCCGCAGAAGGGGCTTTCACTTGCTGAGAATATCCTTCTGATGCTTCGTCCGGACGGCAATTATACAGAGCTTGAGGCCAAGGTCCTTGATATCGCACTTGTACTTCATGCAGAGCACGGCGGTGGTAATAACTCTACTTTTACTACACATGTAGTAACATCTTCCGGAACAGACAGCTACTCTTCTACCTCTGCATCCATCGGTTCACTGAAGGGACCGCGTCATGGTGGTGCCAACCTGAAGGTCCAGAACATGTTTACAGATCTGAAGGCCAATGTAAAGGACTGGGAAAGTGATGAGGAGATCACGGCATATCTGCAGAAAATACTGAATAAAGAAGCATTTGATCATGCAGGTCTGATCTATGGTATGGGACATGCAGTTTATACACTCTCCGATCCGCGAGAAGTGATCCTGAAACGTTTTGCACAGGCTCTTGCAGAGGAAAAAGGAATGATAGATGAATTTAAACTCTATGATAAGGTTGAGGGTATTGCCGGAAAACTGGTCATGGAACACAGAAAGCTGTTCAAAAATGTTTGCGCAAATGTTGACTTCTACAGTGGCTTCGTTTACTCAATGCTTGGTATTCCGGAAGAACTTTTTACTCCGATCTTTGCCATCGCACGTATGCCTGGCTGGAGTGCACATCGTCTGGAAGAGCTGATCAGTGCCAATAAGATCATCCGTCCTGCTTATAAGTATGTGGGGCATCATGCAGATTTTGTACCTTTTGATGAGAGATAATAAACAGAATGATAAAAGCAGTGGGGATTTCTGACCTATTTAAGTTGGAAATCTCTGCTGTTTTTTTGTTCTCCTAAATTACAGAAAAACAGAATCATAACTATACATAATATATATTATGTAAAATAAATATCTGTTTTCACAAAAAAACAAGGCTCACCGCATAAGATATGATCGGATTGCCTTGTTTTTTATGGAATCTTACTTTATTATTCCTTTCCTATCGGAAGCTCTTCAGCCAGTTTACAAGAGAATCATGCCAGATGTTGTCGTATACGGTCTTTTTCATCTGGTCATCTACGGGTCCGTTTCCTGCCATTTTTGCAAGGATAGCAGCCTGAAGTTCGCCTACTGTCATTTCTTCTGGTGTTTTGTGCGGATTTGGCGCAGTGACCGTTTCCGTTTCCTGTGTATTGGAGGATTCTGCTTCAGGAGTTGACGGAATATCCGCTGCGTTTGCTGTATTGTCAGAAGCTTTATCTGTATTTTCACCGTTTGAAACTTCTTTTTCCGGGGCAGCTTCTGTTACAGTGCTGTTTTCAGCCGCCTGCTCCTCTTCTGCCTCAGATGCAGCGTTTTCGTTCTCTTTTGCTGCGGCAGTTTCCAGAACATTAGTCTGAACCGGCTTATATTCCGGCATATCTCCTGCAGGAAGCCAGATCTCACCGCTGTTTGCTGCAACACGGACACGGATCCGTCCGCCCTGTGCGGAAACCTTCTGACCTGTGAGGGCACCTACGTATTCCGGAGCACTTCCTGTTGGAAGGTTCATCTCTGAATCACTGTCATCATTATTCACAGTAACGATCACTCGTATGCCTTCCAGATCTCTTGCAAAGGCAAACTGACGGTTTGTAAGAGCCAGTTCTGCGTAGGAACCATAGCTTAATGCAGGAGTTCCCTGGCGGACCTTTCCGAGGGCTGCGATCAGTGCAGTACATGGGTTCTTTGTTGCAGCATCCGCATAATCGTTAAGATCAAGTGCCGGACGTAAGCTGGCATCGGAAAATTTTTCTTTTTTTCCGTCAATACCAAATTCTGAGCCGTAATAAATGCTTGGAACGCCAGGTAAAGTATAAAGAAGTACATGTACAGGAGCAAAATGTGCTTTGTTCTGCAATTTGGTATGAATTCGCTCTACGTCATGGTTGTCCACGAAATTGTAGAGGTCCAGATCTCCCATATTCTGAAGATATTTTACTGTATGAGCAATTTCAAAATAGTTGTGGTCATTATGTCCGCTGTAAAGTGCCTTGTGAAGGGCATAGTTGGTTACACTGTGAAGAGTCTGTCCGTTTACCCAGCGGCTGTAATCTCCGTGAATGACCTCTCCCATAAGCCAGAAGTCTTTCTTAACCTCATCTGCGGTATGACGTAGAATACGCATGAAATCAAAATCCAGAACATCAGCGGCATCCAGGCGGATTCCATCAATATCAAATTCATCAACCCAGCCACGCACCGACTCAATAAGATAATTAACCACATCAGGATTATTCAGATTGAGCTTCACAAGATTGTAATATCCTTCCCAGCCCTCATACCAGAAGCCGTCATTATATGGTGAATTGCCATCAAAGCTGATGTTAAACCAGTCCTTATAGGCAGAATCCCATTTTTTCTCACATACATCCTTAAATGCAAAGAATCCCCTTCCGACATGATTAAACACACCGTCAATGACTACCTTTATTCCTGCCTCGTGCAGCTTTGCCACAAGCTCTGCAAAATCCTTATTAGTGCCTATTCTTTTATCTATCACACGGTAATCTCTTGTATCATAACCGTGATAATCGCTCTCAAAAAGCGGAGAAAAATACACTGCATTAGTACCCAGCTTCTGCAAATGCGGTATCCAGTCCGCAAATTCTGATATGCACCTGTGCATAACACCGTCATTGTCTCTTAAACCATCACAAAATCCAAGCGGAAACACCTGATAAAACTCTGCCTCTTCGTACCACATATTACTTTAACCTCCGTAACTGTCTGATATATTAATATTAAGCCAATTCCCGCAGTCTGGCAACATCTTTCTTAATACACTCAACCACATAATCAGCTTCCCTGTGTGTAATTGTATGGTTAATTGTCAGCCTTAGTGAACCTTCTGCTATTTTTTCATCAAGTCCAAGTGCAAGAAGGACATGTGAAGGCTTTCCTGAATTAGATGTACACGCTGAACCTGCAGATGCGCATATTCCCTGTTTGTTAAGCATTACAACCAGCATTCCGCCATTAACATACTGAAAACTGAAATTCATATTGCCTGTAACACGGCTTTCCCTGCTTCCATTAAGCCTTGAATAAGGAATTTCTCTTAGTATTCTCTTAATCATATAGTCACTAATTCTCTTTTCCTGCCTTGCCCTGTCAGAAAGAGTTTCATAAGCAATTCTTGCTGCTGTTGCAAGTCCTGCAATCCCAGCTACATTTTCGGTTCCTGCCCTAAGTCCGTTCTCCTGTCCGCCTCCATGCATGAACCGTTCTGGCTTTCCGCCCCTGACATACAAAAATCCTACGCCCTTTGGTCCGCATATCTTATGTCCGCTTACATTTAAGAAATCCACGCCCAGCTTTTTAACATCAACATCAATATGTCCAAATGCCGCCACTGCATCAGAATGAACCTTTGCACCATACTCATGCGCAATTTCACATACATTTTCTATTG
>OLNE01002300.1_pt1 | contig 12133 bp, 6 predicted proteins | sample 1672431 | NCBI WGS metagenome assembly OLNE01 (sample SAMEA3136685, study PRJEB25190) | human gut metagenome | reverse complement strand
TCGTTGGCAGCCAAACGGGTTTCGGTGCAGTAATAATCACCTCGTTGGCAGCCAAACGCGTTTCGGAGTAATGAAATCACCGCCAACCACCCCTGAACACCCTCTGCACACCGTCAAACACCTCAAATTCCGGGTCAAAGCGAGGATTTAGACCCCACATGAGGTTTAAAACACCCAAATCAATGTCTGCGGCACACCGCTGAATCAAAATCACTGCACCGAAACTCGTTTGGCTGCCAGTGGACCCGAGAAAACTGCACCGAAACTCATTTTGCTGCCAGGAGACAACCGACTGCAAGCATTCCAGACCGACGACCCTTCACATTAAAGCTTTGTCACCGCGAGGAACTGCCCCCATCCCAACGCAATCAAGCCCATTCGCCCATTTCGCCCGAATCTCATCCCGATCACACCCAGCCAGGGTCAAGCAAAAAGGGCGGCGCACCTTAATGAGTGCGCCGCCCTTACGATGCAGCTAGCAGATCTATCGGGAAAGCCCTAGCGGTCGCACCTTAGAGTGCTGCGACCGTCTTGCCCACGAGCCAGCCCCAGGTGAGGCAGCGGCCGTTGGAGTTGCCAGGCATGTTGATGGGATAGTCCACCGCGTACAGGTCGCCCGAGGTGTTGCCGATGGCGTAGAGACCCTCGATGGGGTTGCCCTCGGCGTCGATGACGGCCAGGTCGGTGTTCACCTTGAGGCCGCCCACAACGGCGAGCAGGCAGGGGCCGGTCTTGGTGGCATAGAAGGGGGCATCCTTGATCGGGTAGAGGAAGTGAGCCTCCTTCTCGAACTGGGTGTCCTCGCCGGCCTCGCACATAGCGTTGTACTCCTCGACCTGCTTGAGGAAGTTGTCCTTGTCAACACCGATGGCATCGGCGAGCTCCTCGAGGGTGTCGCACTTCCAAGCGGTGACGGCGGTCTCGTTGCCCAGGACATCCTTGCCGGCAGCGGCCTCGCCCTCGACGAGGTCGATAATCTGCTGGGGGTCGAACTCCTGCTCAACAGTACGGCCCATCGTATCCCAGAACATGCCGCCGCCGTACTGCAGGCTGTCGGCCGTATCGGCGCCGAAGTTGGAGTCGAAGATGGAGTATGCAACGGCGCCGGGCTGGTTGAGCATCTGCAGCGACTTAGCCTGGACCCAGTTGGCCTCGTTGAAGAAGCGCTGGCCGTTCTGGTTCACGAACATGAACGGGCCGTGGAACATGGAGTAGGCCTGCGGGTGCAGAGCCGTGGGGAGCGGGCCGTCCTGCATGACACCGCCAGCCCACATGCCCATCTTGTGGCCGTCGCCCGTGTTGACGCCAGCGGGCGAGTAGTCGCTGCGGATGAGTCGCTGCATGCGGCTCTCGCAGTAGTAGTTCATCATCTCGGAGTCGCCGGCGATGTCGCCTGTGGCCAGGATGGTGGCCTTGGAAGCAAGAATCTTCTTGTAGCCGTCGGCGGTGCTCACGATGGCGCCCTCGACGCGGCCGCCCTCCTCGCCCTGAACGAGCTGAACGGCGGGAGCTTCGAACATGTACTCGGCGCCCTGGTCAACGGAGCTCTTGTAAAGAAGCGCCGTGGGCACGAAATAGCCGGTCTCAGGCGGCATCTCGAAGGTGCCCATCTGGAAGACGTGCGCGTCGGGCTCCTCGGGGATGATAGCGCCGCCCGCATAGCCGGCGTAGATGCTGTACGTTGCGCCGTACTGGTCAGCCTTGTCGAGCAGCCAGTCCATAGCGGGACCGGAGTTCTTGAACCACATGGTCACGAGGGCCTCGTTGGTGCGGTTGCCGCAGGTGCGGTTCCAGCGATACTGAGCAGCGACGGGCTCGATCTCGCAACCAAGCTCGGCGTTCAGGCGGGAGTTGCAGGCGCCGACCACGCCGCCACGGCCGTTGACCTGGGCGGTCTTCTCACACACGAGGACCTTGGCGCCGTTCTCAACGGCAGAGCATGCAGCGGCGCAACCGGCATTGCCAGCGCCGAGGATGAGGACCTCGGTCTCGATGGTCTCGACGATGTCGCCATCAGCGATGGGCTCGGGCTTGGTGGCCCAGCTGGGGGCGTTGAACGCGGGCGAGGCTGCGGTGGGGACGTCGGTCGAGGCGGCCGTGTCGGCCAGAGCCGAGGCGGCACCAGCGGCAAGCGCGCTTGCGGCAGCGGCACCTGCGACAAAGTTGCGACGAGAAATCGAGCAATCCATGTGCATTCCTTTCGTTGCGTGGAACAACTGCAGAGAACGGAAAGCCGTCGAGGGGGACGTGCGGCCCGGCGCTTTTCGTTGGTTTTAGAATGCGCCGGCGCAGCTGGATGAGGAAGGCCCGAAAGGTCACATTGTCAGGAGGTGCGCTCTTTCCAAAAGAAGTGACGTTTAGGCCTATGGCCGTGAACTGGTATTTTGATGGGAGTCAAGAGCAGAGCGTCTGATTGGCCGCAATTGGGCGGTGGTTCAGTGGCCGTGCGAGCGCAGGTCATGCGACCATCCACTCACTCCCCCGATTGCTCCACCAAGTTGAGCAGGCTCTGCCTGTCGCCCACGCCTGCCTTGCGGTAGATGTTGCTGATATGGTTCTTGGCTGTGCCCTGCGCGATGGAAAGTTTCTCGGCAATGTAAGGCGCACTGCGGCCGTGCATGAGCAGCGCAAGCACCTCCGCTTCGCGAGCCGTAAGAGAATGCGACTCGGCGAACGCTCGACAACATTCCTCGAGCCCGCCCTCGCTTTGAGGCGCGGGCGCGGCGCGATAGAGCCCCTCGAGCGTTGAACGCGTAAAGACCCAAAAGCCACAAACGATCGTTGCGAGCACGCACACAAGAACGGCCTTGTCAGGAGCAAGGACCCCAGGGATGAGAAGCGCGGCGCAAATCTGCCTTCCGATAAAAGACCCCACCCGGGCAACCAACATCGCAAGACTCAGGATGAATGTAGCGGGCTTGCCTGTCTTGAACGCCATGTCCGTTGCGACCAGCATGACGAGCATGTCGAGGCACGAGCCGCCCAGAACCGTGACGCCGTAGCCAAGCACGCTCGACTCTCCCGGGAGAAGCAACGCGAGCAGCATTCCTCCGGCAAGCGCCACCTCCACGGGTGCATGCAGCGAAAACGCCTCGACAACAGGTTGCGCGACCGACATATACGCTAGCAGCAACACCAGCAGAACAAGCGCGATGGCAAGACCAGCGTTACTCGTCAGTGCGTCTGGAGCGGACCCAAGCATGCCGAGCGCCGGCAAACCAAGCCCCCACACAAAGTTGAGGACAAACGCCGCAATCAAACCGCGAGCAACAAGGGGGCATGGTATTGCCTGGGCCGCAGCTGGTTGACGCGGAGTACGGCGGGGCTCATCTTGCGACAATGCCAGAATTGCGCAGGATATGACGGGCAGAGCGGCCAAGACCAACGCACGCGCAACGACAGGCAGGGGGCCCACGGCAAAGAACAGCACGAACGCGATGATATATGAGGTGTAGAGGCAACGGCCCACCTTGCCCGAGGCAAGCGCCGACCAAAGTTCACCCCACAGGCAAAGCAGCAGTGCGTTGCCCAGTGAAAACAGGACTGTAGCAAGAAGGAACAAGATCGAGGTCGCCAGGGTTGCGCTTGCCGGTAAATACGTGGCAGCCGCCATGCCCAGGGAACCCGCGCAACAGAGGAACGCTGCAGTTGCCCGACCCTTGCGACCTGAAATGAGCGTGCCTCGATGGCCCAACGCAAGCGTCACGACATACCCTAGCGTCGTAATGGCAAACATGAGCAGGTGGGCATCTGGCATAAAGCTTGCGGCCGAATTCGCACCCACAAGCGTGTCAGTACAGAACGCCAGGGTCCACCACGCCTGCCAGAAGCCCAGGCCGAACTGGCTGAGGGGAAGCAACGAGCCGGTCATGCCGTCGTGTGGGACGGCATGACTTTTATCTTTGTTCAACAGCTGTTTCATAACACCCCCACCGCTTGCCTCACCGCAGAAACACATCTGCGGGCCTATTTTGCCCCCAATTGGCCAGACCGCAACCAAGCCTCGGCCATCAAACAGGTTTCTCTATTTAAACCGGCGCGCTCCCGGCTCGTTTGAGCTCGGTTTCAACGCAGTCAATAAGCTCCTGCTTTGAATGAACGCCCATCTTCACGTAAAGGTTCTTCGCGTGACCCTTGACGGTGTTGCGCGACAAATCGAGCGCCTGGCAGACGAAGTTGATGTCACGACCCCTCGCATACAACCCGAGAATCTCGGTCTCACGCTTGGTAAGACCATAGAAGCAGGCAAGACTCGCCAAAGCGCCGTCAAGCGCCACAGACTCTGCAACAAGCTGACAAGCTTGAGGTTCGACGGTGGGAGCGCAAGGCGCGTCCCCCTCATCTACGTCAACGCATGACAAGTTATTCGATGCGGCAGCAGAGCTCGTACGCCGTATATGCTCGTACCACACCGAGACGATGAATGCCGCGTACACGAGAAACATGAGCAACGAGCTTGAGGCGTAGTAGCTGTACGACGGCACCCCGAAAAGACCAGGACAATAGAGGCCCGCCAAGTACAGCAACCTCATGGCCCCGAAGCCAATCGCGGCAAACGCCATGAGTCTGCGACACCGCACCGCGCACTCGTCGACGAGCAGCGACCCCATCAGCAAAAGCCCAAGATGAAAGCACGTGCTCAGGACCAGGACGACGGCATCAAACACAGGGATCCAGAAGACAACAAGCAACACGAGGAAGATTGCTTTCATCACGGTCGCATAGTCGCGCTTTTTGCCCAGGTACATCATGGCGAGAAAGATGAGCGACCCCAACGGCGCCCCAAGATAGGAGACAGCCACACCGTGCGGCGAGCCGTCGTACCCGAGCGCGACAGCCTCGATGGCCCCGAAGATGAAGACAAGCAGGAAGAACCCCACCGCAAGGGCGGCAAGAGGGCCCATTTCGGCAAATCTACCGCGCACGCCTGCGCTGGCGGCCGAGCTGCCGCGCGCGGGCACGGACGCAGAATCGGGCACGTTGACCCCGCCGTCGCGCGTGGCCCCTGAAGCACAGCGGCCAGACCCGGATGCGAGGAGAGACGCGTTGACGTCGCCGTCACTCTTGACAGTCGAGGTACAGCGGGCAGACCCAGACGCAGCGAAAGGGGCCGGCCCCTCGCGAAGCTGGGGCAGGCGCTGCCCCACGACGACGAAAAGCATGGCGCTTATCACGCACAGCGCGAGGGACACCTCGTTGGTGAGCGCCTCGACCGTAAAGCCAATGCAGGCAAATCCCACCGACCCGACAAGCGCCTGCCAACCGAGCACAAGCACCGCGATGCGCTCGGAAAAGCAGCCCAGCATGCCAACCCACATCGCGCAGGCCAAGGTGAGACCCGCACCGCATCCGACGCCCGAGGCCAGGGCCCACGCCTGCGACTCACCGGGGACCGCGGAGCTCGCTGCGCAGAGCCCCAGGGCCAAAAGCACGTATCCCGCGATACCCGCGATGTCGAGGTGCCACGGCCTCCCTTTTGCCAGCACTGGAATTGCAACCAAGGCGACGAGGGCGCCCGCCAGGCACACGGCCTGGTTGAACAGGCGGTAGGATCCCTCAACGGCCTCGGGCATCAGGGTGAGCGGGAAAAAGCAGGCGTTGAAGATGACCGACAGGCACGTCATGCCGACAAGCGCGACAAACGGCAAGCCCACGATATCCCTGCGCTTCTCCCCAACCATGACCCGCCCCGCCCTTCGGCCCGCGTCGGCGACACCCTTACCGCCCTACGGGGCATTATATACGCCGAGCCCACCCACCGTGGGTCTGGCGTGCATGTTGCCTGGTAGATTGTCCGACCCCATGGGGGTCTGCCGTTTAAGAGACCTAAGGCCTATAACCATGCCCAACGAGGTCGGCAAGGGGCCGACCACAACGTGGACGCGCCTTGCCACCCGGATGCGCGGCGCCCATGCGCCAGCCGGGGGAAATGCGCAAAAGGGAGCATGCCATGAACGCCAAGAACATCACTCGCCAGCACTTCGTGGCCGGAACCGCCCTTGGGACGGCCGCAGCCGCACTCGGGGTCGCGGCGGCGTCGACGCGTACACCCCGCCCGGCGATCGCGGACGAAGCGGCAGACAGCGACTGGGCCAGCGTTCTCAACGTCGACATCGCCTCAGTCTTGCCCGGAAACACCTCCGAACAGGTCGAGGTCGCAGACACCAAAGACTGCGACGTTCTCGTGATCGGCGCGGGCGTCTCGGGGGCCAATACGGCTATTCGAGCCGGCGAGCTGGGCAAAAAGGTCATCCTCGTAGAGAAGACCGACACCATCGGCGGTGCCAGCAACCTGTCCAGCGGCCCCATCGGCTACAACAGCCGCATAGCCCTGGACGCCGGGGAGCAGACCGACATCCTGCCCCTGCTCAACGACTGGATTGCGGGGTCGCACTACCGCGTCGACGCCGCCAGCGTCAAACAGCTCCTGGAGAAGAGCGGCGAGGCCATCGACTGGATGAGCGACAACGGCTGGGAGTTCACGCCGTGGTTCTCCGCCTCAATGGTCAAGTTCCCCGACTACTCCGTCCGCGAGCAGCTGTTCCTCGACGCACTCGACCGCACCGTCGTGGCGAACGGCGGCGAAGTGCTCACCGGCACATGCGCCAAGCGCCTGGTCGTGGACGACGAGGGCAAGGTCACGGGTGCCGTGGTCGTGGACGCTGAGGGCAAAGGCCTGCAGATAAACGCGGCGGCGACGGTCATCGCGACCGGCGGCTACGGCGGAAACCTCGACATGGTCGAGCGCGTCTTCCGCTTCCGTGGCGTTCTGGGCGGGCTGCCCCAGAACATCGGCGAAGGCCTGGAGATGGCTTGGCGCGCCGGCGCCCAAAAGCCGCAGAACTTCGGCGGCCAGATGCTGCACCAGACGCTCGCCCGTGCCAACGACCCCCTCGCCGAGCAGTTCGACGCCTTCCCCGCTAAGTATCCCATGATCTTGTGCTACGTGGCTAAGCTCATGAACGTCAGCGCAACCGGCGCGCGCTTCCGCAACGAGGAGAGCGCCCTGTCAGCCGTCGCCGCGGCAAACACGAGCGCCTACCAGGGATCTTTCCACTATGTGGTCGTCTCCAAGGGCATCATGGACACTCTCGAGCAGGAAGGCCTCGCCGGTCTTGGCATCGAGAAGAGCCCCGGCCTGCCCCCGCGCTACAAGCCGGAGTTCGAGCTGGACACGCCGTGGGAGAACATTGCAGGTGTATTTGACGCCATGGTCGAGGCGGGCGCGGGCTACAAGGGAGACACGCCCGAGGAGCTCGCCCTGGCTGCCGGGATGGACGTCGACATCTTCACGCGCCAGTTCGAGGCCTACGAGGGCTATTGTGCCGAGGGGGTCGACGAGCAGCTCGGCAAGGCCGCAGACAACCTCATCGCCTACGGCGAGGGCCCGTACTACATCGTCATCGCGGAAGAAAACAACCTCGGCTCGTGGGGCGGCCTGCTCACCAACGCCGACTACGAGGCCCTCGACTGGAACCGCCTGCCCGTCAAGGGCCTGTACGCCGTGGGCAACGAGGCAGGCTCGTGCCTCTTCAACGACACCTACGTAGGCGCCGGTATCGCCTTGGGCAACGCCGTGACCTCGGGTTACCTGTGCGGCACCAAGCTCGGGGAAAAGTAGCGCCCAGAGGGGCGGGCACGCACGGTAGCGGCCCCGCCTCACAAAAGCCCGGTGGGCCTCCCACGGTGGGAGACCCACCGGGTCACACACTCACGATTCGCAGGGAAAACGGACTCGTGGGGTGATTTGCGTATGCCCGATGAGTCCCCAGAGGAAGGGAACCGCAATGGCAGCATCAACAGACCTCACCAGGCGCTCGTTCATAGGCGCCGCCGCCCTGGGCGCCTGCGCCACGGCGGCTGTATCCGTATCCGCGGGACAGGGCGCCACCACGGCGCAGGCCGCCGAACCCGCAGCGGGCCTGAACCCGCAGGTGGAGGACTTCACCGGCTGCACCACTGATTTCGCGCCGCTTTTCGAGCCGCTCCAGATTGGCCCGCTCACGCTGCGCAACCGCATCGTGAAGAGCCCGGCCGGCTCGGACACCTGGAGCGCCGATGAGTGCGCCGAGACCGGCGTGCTCAACGCGAACTTCCTCGACTACTACGAGACGTTCGCCAAGGGCGGTGCTGCTCTCGTCTTCATGGAGACGGCCATCAGCAAGCTCATCTCCGTCAAGATCGACGAGGAGGGCCGCCACACCGGTGGATGGTTGCTCGAGGACATGTCCGCCATCGGCGAGAAGCTCGCGCCGCTCACCGAGCGCATCCACGCCCAGGGCGCCTATGCCGGCATCCAGCTCGCCGCGGGATCGGCCGACGTGGCCGCCTGCACCGTCGAGGACCTCAAGTGGCTGCAGGACACCATGGTGCAGATTGCCGCAGGCTACAAGGCGGCCGGCTTCGACATCATCGAGCTGCACTCCTCCGCCACCCAGTTCATGAAGAACATGCTGACCGGGCGTATCAACACCCGCGAAGACGAGTACGGCGCGCAGAGCGTGGAGAACCGCACGCGCTTCACCTGCGAGACCATTCGCGCCATCAAGGCCGAGCTCGGCGAGGACTTCCCGCTGCAGATCCTCATGGACGCCGTGGAGGACAACGACTCGCTCATCGGCGACAACGACCAGTACATCACCATAGAGGACAGCGTGCAGAACGCCCTCGCCTTTGAGGCCGCCGGTGCCGACACGTTCTACCTGCGCCTCTCCGTGCCCGGGAAGCACGTGTCGCAGTTCGCCCCCGACCTTATGTTCTCGGGCTACAAAAGCGAGGGCATCACCGGCTTCGGCACCCGCTTCGACTTCTCGCAGCACTTCGGCGGCATGGTGGAAAGCGAGTACTCCGGCACCGCGATGCTGCTCAAGTGCGCCGCCGAGTTCAAGAAGAGCGTGGGCAAGCCCGTCACCTGCGCCGGCTGCATGGACCCGCGTCTTGCCCCCGACCTCATCTGCGGCGCCATCGCCGACGGCCAGGTGGACTACCTCATGATGACCCGCGAGCTCACCGTCGATCCTGAGCTGCCTATCAAGCTGCAGGAAGGCCGCCGAGACGAGGTTGCCCCATGCTGCCACTGCCTACATTGCCACAACAAGGGCGGCAACCCCCTCTACACCCGCGACAAGGGCGCCGAGTACTGCCGTGTGAACGCCGTGACACAGCTCGCGTACACCGATGCGATGCCCGAAGGCTACGAGCTGCCGGCCGCCGAGGTGCCCAAGAAGGTCGTCGTCGTAGGCGGCGGCGTGGGTGGCATGGAGGCAGCCCGCATCGCAGCCAAGCGTGGCCACACCGTCACGCTCTTCGAGAAGGACTCCGAGCTGGGTGGCCTGGTGCGCGCGGCGCGCGCCTTCAAGGGCGAGCACGAACGCCTCGGCGACCTCATCGCCTACCTGACCCGTCAGCTAGAGCTCGCCGGCGTAAACGTGGTCACGGGTGTCGAGGCCGACGCAGCCACCGTGGCAGCCGAGGGCCCCGACGCTGTGGTGGTAGCCGTGGGTGGCCAGCGAACAGTCACCCTCGCGCCCAACGAGAAGCCCGTCTACGACTTCGATCAGATCCCCACCGCCGACCTCGGCGAGCGAGTCATCATCCTGGGCGCCGGCGCCCAGGCCGTCGATTGCGCGCTCTGGCTCGTGGCACAGGGCAAGAAGGTTCAGATGGTGCACGGCGCGCCCCAGAGCGAGGTGGGCAAGGAACAGTCCATGTGGGTCCGCACCTACGTCATCCCCCACCTGACCTCCCAGGGCGTCAAGATTTGGAACTCCTGCACCATCGAGGGAGTCTCCGAGGAGGGCCTGTCGATCGCCATGGCAAGCGGCGTTCAGAAGCTCCTCCCCTGCGACAGCATCATCGACCTGCAGGACATGGTGCCAAACACCGCACTCGCCGACGAACTTGCTGCAAGCTATGACGTCTACCCAGTGGGCGATTGCGCAAGTCCCTGGAACATCGGCTTGGCCATCCGTAGCGGCAACCTGGCGGCGAGGAAGATTTAGAAACCGACGGCCCACATGCAAAATAGGGCGGCGCGCTGTGATGAGTGCGCCGCCCTTTCGATGCAGCTAGATGGACCTATCGGAGAAATCTCGCAGGTGCGCCTCACGAGGCACGCGACAGCCTCTTCCGAACACAAACCTGGTGCATCCGACCACACGGCGCTCGTTTGTGAGCACAAGCCTGGCGCGCGCAACCACTCAACAGCCTTTTCCGAACGCAGGCTTGGCACGGCCCATTTCGCCATGCAAGCGGCTGGAGAACCCCGATTTCGCGGAAACATCTCGCCAAAACAGCGCACAACCCCAAACCACCCCCCGGGAGTCCCCGCCCAATGGCAGGCAAACGCACTTCAGAGTGGCGCTTCCGTTTCACGTCAGCAGTCTTTCCCCTGCCCACAATTCTGTCTTCTATAGTCGACAGATTCACTCCAATTTTGTCTTCTATAGAAGACAAGCTATCTTAATGTCACTGGCCAAGCCCCATATGCAAGCGAGATTAAGCGTTTGTGATTGCGGCACATAGGCAGCTGCGCCCACGCGGCACGCCCCTACCAAACGGAACGAGGCCCCGGCTGGGAGTCCGGGGCCTCAAAGGAGAGGGAGGCTTGGTTGGGTCGCCTTTCCCTTGGGACGGGCCCGGGCGGGAAACCCGGGCCCAAGGAGAGGGAGGCGTTCGAAGCGCTGGTTGCGAGGCTGCCGGGTGTTTCTCTTTAAGGCGCTCGTTCCTTGCGACTAGTTATAATATACTAACTTTTCTCTGCAGTGTCAACCAAAGTGAACTATAAAGTCATTTCCAGTTAACTCTTCTTAACTTGTGCACAATCCTTAAAGGCTCTCGCTCTCTCCTAGCCCGCGAGGCGCTCCTCGAGCTGTCTGACGACCTCGACGTCGGCGGGGAGCCAGTCGACGTCCCACAGGTGGGCGACGTCGAGCCAGGCCATGTTCTCGTGGACGCGCTCCTCAATGGTGCCCGCCACAATCTTGCAGGTAAAGCACTCCATGGAGAGATGGAAGGTGTCGTAGTCGTACTCGACGGTACAGAGGTGCTCAAGGTTGCCGATGGTGACGTCGAGCTCCTCATGCAGCTCGCGCACGGCCGCTTGCTCGGCCGTCTCGCCGGACTCGAGCTTGCCGCCGGGAAACTCCCAGCCGTCTTTAAACTCGCCGTAAGAACGCTGGCAGCTCAGGATCCTGTCACCGTCGCAAATGACCGCCGCCGCAACCTTGATCGACTTCACGTGCCGTCCCCCTCGAAGCGAAACCGTGCCGTATACGCGCATGGATCATTATCGCCGGGCCCACAGGGTCACAGGGCCTTGCTTTGAAAATCCCTAAGGAGAATCGCGGGGTCCGTGCGCGAGGCAGCAAAGGGCCCGGCTGTCCTTGTCGGGCAGCCGGGCCTTGGAGTGAAGGCGCATGCGACGAGGAATTGGCAAGGCATCCCTTACCGCACTGGCGCCATCGCAGCAAAGCAGGATAATACATGGGGCGCACGACCAGCGCATCGACGCGCCAGCCGAACTCGCCAGACGCGACGGACGCATCGGGCGCGCAGGGGGCACATCGGCAACCACGCCTGGTATGGCTCACAAGCCGGGCATGGAAGGTACATCGGACATGATAGACGCGTCGAACCGAGCTTCGACTACGACCACCTTTTTGCCCACGCCCAACGCGCAGCTAGCAGGCCTTACTTCTCGGGCGCAGCCTCAGCGGGAGCAGCGCCCTCCCCAGCGGGAGCAGCGCCCTTGCCGCCGGCAGGACCGCCGGGCATCGGGCCGGGGCCCATGCCCTTGTCAGACTGCTTGGGCTCGGCGTTGTTCAGACCCAGCGTGGTAGCCTCGTCAAGGTCGCCCGTGGCCAGGAACTCGCCCAGCGTGTAGCCCAGCGTGAGGCACATGCCGATGGAGACGCCATTCATAATGCCGTTGTAACCCATGGGGAAACGGCCGCCGCAGGTGTTGCCGCAGGCATAGAGGCCCTTGATGGGCTCGAAGCCCTGGCCCTGGACCTGCTGGTCACCGGTGCAGAGCAGGCCAGACGTGGCAACGAGCGAACCGCCGCCCACGCGCTTGGAGCCCACGAAGCCGTAGAACGGGGGCGTAGCGATGGGCCACAGCATTTCGGGGTCG
>OLNE01002298.1_pt1 | contig 12143 bp, 8 predicted proteins | sample 1672431 | NCBI WGS metagenome assembly OLNE01 (sample SAMEA3136685, study PRJEB25190) | human gut metagenome | reverse complement strand
CGTTTCCGCAGTTCAAGGCAGCCGACCAATCACCTATCTAGTTGACTGTCAGAATCCTCAAAAACTTTACGCCGTGAGCCTTTGATTTCCAAGTTCACCCAACCCTGACTCGCACTGATACCTAAATGATAAGTAAAAGGCAAGTACGTGATAAGTAAAACGGGCTTCGGGACATATCAGCAATTTCTTAAAATGCCTGGCAGAAGCCCTGAAGGCTTCTCGCGGCCAGGGCAGGACGCGCCAAAATGTTCCTGAGTGATAAGTAAAGGTCCCGATGTCATTCCCTACGCCCATGCGGGAATGTACCTGCGGAACTTCGCGCTCGCCTCCTCGTCTTCGCCTTTGATAAGCCCGGCCTCGCAGCATTCCCGTATAAGGCGCGAGATGGCGACCAGGTTCTTCTTCTCGTCTTCCAAGCCAAACCGGGCCCGCAGGGATTGATTGTTCATAGAGCTTCCCCGGGCATACATGAGGCAGGCATGCCAGTATGCAGCCTCGCGCCTCTCGGCCTTTGTCATCCGATCGTAGGCGCGACCGCCAAACAGCGTGACAACGGTGCCCAGCCCGTCTTCGCTCGTCACCTTGGGCGCAGGCATAAAAGCAGCCTCGCATGACGCGACAATAAGGTCCCACCCCGTGCCACCTTCCTCGCAGAGGTCCATCTGGCGCAAGACCCTCACAAGGGCGGCATTGCGCGTTTTCGGGCGGGCGTTAAGCAGGCGGTCGATTGGAACAAGGGTCGTTCCAGGGTTAGAAAACTCCAGGCGGTTGGAGTATATCGAAACGACAGGCCCTGCCGTTGTGTCAGAAAGGTCCTGGTGAACCACCATATTTGACAGCAGCTCACGAACAGCCCTGCGAGGGTATTCTGTTCTTACCCGACGAAAAGCTCCCTCGGTGACCTCCTTGGCCGACGTCATTGCCGAAACGAACTGCTCGACCTGAGGAAATGCAAGAGCATAACCGCTGTCAAAGAACGTGTCGTCTAGAATATCGAAGTTGGCATCGCCTTCAAAACGGACAACGCGCAAAGTACGTTTACGCAAGCCGGGGAAGTCTCCCAAACGGCGCGCAACAAGAAGCGCTCCGAGGTTGGTGACGGTATACCTCCCGTTGTCCTGAATCGACAGGAGTTCCTGCCTACACAGTTCGTTTACAGTTTCGTCGATGTTGCCCGGGCGCCGTGTGCGCAAAAGGCCATAGTAGGCGTCTAGGTCAAGCAGTTCGGAGATTTCACCTACCGCAACGTCCTTCTCGGCAGGAAGCGATTCGAAGTCCTCGGTTTGAAGCCGTCTCCAAAGTTCCGCCTCCTTGGCAGACCCTGTGACAAGCCTCGTCGTACTGCTGCCCTCACGGATATAGGCGGCGTTGTCAAAGTAAACAGGCTGCCCGTTTGCAGCCACAACAACGAGAACAACGAACTTGAGACCACCGCGCTCTATCGTATTAAACTCATAGTTTGCATTAGTTGACAGAAAGCGTCTGAGCCAGATGGACAGGTCCTGGTTCCCTTTGGCCTTTTTAGTCAGTGGATTGAAAGTCGTCCCCACCAACTGCCTTGTCGTATCCTCCACGCCCCATATCTTATAGGCAAAGTCCCTACCGTGGAACGCGGCTGAGTTGGCAAGCGCCGAAATATCCTTGCCGATACGCTCGGGATCGGAATTACTGTCCTTGAATTCAAGCCATTCCGTTTCGGCGGGATAGCCTATAAGCGAGTACAGCAGCTCCATCTCATCCGCATTGCCCATATGAGACCCTTTCGTTGTAGTTTTCAGGCAGATGATAACTAAATGATAAGTAAAAGGCAAGTACGTGATAAGTAAAACAGGCTTCGAGACATCTCGACAATTTCTTAAAATGCCTGGCAGAAGCCATGTGGACTTCTCGCGCCTATGCCAAAATGTTCCTGAGTGATAAGTAAAGCGGGGCTCGAAGGGTGTCGCTATCAACCATCTCATAGATACTCTTCCGCAAACCGCAAATCACCATTGGCGAGAACGAACACCTGGATTGACCGATTGCCTGAGTAGTAGCGCCTGACGGTACCGCCAATCCGATGGGCGTGGTACCGCGATTCCGACGAGATTGGTACCGTGCGACCCTTCTCTGCGAAGGGACCAAAGGGGTCCCCGAGCAGAGAGGAGCACGTGCATATGTCCAAGCGGAAAAGGACCCTGACAATGCTTGCCCAAGGCGGGCACAGTCAATCCGAGGTAGCCGCGATCGTCGGGTGCAGCAAGAGAGACGTAAGCGAGTGCGCAAGGTATCTAAGGTCGAACACGCTCAGCCTTGAGGCGATCGAAGCCATGTCTGAGGCAGAAGCCGCTGCCCTTTTCGCAGCAGGGCCTCGGCACAAAGAAGAGCCGCATCTCCAAGTCGATGCCGCAGCCCTCGTGGAGCGCAAGAAAAAGAACCCGAGGCTTCCCCTGAAGCTCATGTGGGCCGAGCACAGCGAGGCGGCATCAGCCGCCGGCAAACTGCCTTACTCCTACTCGCAGTTCTGCGAGATCTTCTCTCAAGAGGCCAGAAAGTCCGGCGTGTCCGCGCGCTTCGTCCACGAGCCCGGGCAGAAGGCCTACATCGACTGGGCGGGCGACCTCGCGTGGCTGACCGATCGCATAAGCGGCAAGAAGACGAAGGTGTACGTGCTTGTCGTCTGCCTGCCGAGATCGGGTTGGATCTGGGCGGGTGGCTACGCCGACATGTCGATGAGAAGTTGGCTGGACGGGCACATGCGCACCTTCGAGGCCATCGGCGGCGTTCCGCACGTGCTCGTACCAGACAACTGCGCCACGGCCACCGATCGGGCAGGATCGCATGTGACCAAGATCAATGATACCTACCGAAGGTTCGCCGAGCACTACGGATGCGGGATACTGCCCGCCCGTGTGAGAAGGCCCAAAGACAAAAGCTCAGCCGAGGGCGGCGTCAACATCGTCGAGCAATGGGTGATCGCCCCGTCCAAGGAGATGTGCTTCCGGGATCTCGCGGAGATAAACGCCTATATCGCCGACAGGGTCGACTGGATCGACTCGCGCCAGATGGCAGAGCACGGGCAGTCGCGCGGCGAGCGCCTCGCCGAGGAGGTCCCGCATCTGCTGCCCTTGCCCTGCTCGCGCTTTGAGATGTGCGAGTGGAGGCGCGCGAAGGTGGCGCCCAACTATCACGTCCGCATCGACTACATGCACTACTCCGTGCCCCATGCGCTCGTTGGCCGCACGCTCGACGTCGGCGTCACGGGCGAGCGGGTGCGCATAGTGGACGGCGGCGAGGTCGTCGCCTCGCACAGGCGCCTCTTCGGCCGCAGGGGCCAGTACTCGACGGACGAGACGCATATGCCCGCGGCGCACCGTGACGCGCAAAGCCCGTGGTCGCGCGAGCGCTTTGAAAGCTGGGCAGACAGGGTCGGGCCCGCCACAGGTGAGTGCATACGGCGCGTCCTGGACTCGCATGCCGTCGTCGAGCAGGCCTTCGTCCGCTGCCGCAACATCCTGGGCCTCTCGAAGGCGAGGTCGCCGGAGCTGCTCGAGCGTGCCTGCGAGCGCTTCGCAGGCGGGCCTTCCGTCCCCAGCTACACCGCGCTGAAAGACACGATTGCCGGGCTGAGGGCGGGAGGCGCCCAGACAAGGCCGACGGGCGCGCCTTCCGCCCCGGATGACGGCGCCGCGCTGATCGATCGCGCCTGCACGGCGGGGCGCACCAGGGGCGCCGATGCCTGGAAGAGAGGTGAGTAGCGTGCTCAGCGAAGAGGACTTTGCCAAGTTCACGGCCTTTCGCGTAAGGGCCATGGGGCAGAGGCTGCGCGAGATGTGCGAGGACGACGCATATGACGGCTGGACCTTCGAAGAGAAGATCGAGGAGATGATAGACGCCGAGGACGCGGCCAGGCAGCAGCGAAAGATCGCCAAGCTCGTGCGCGACGCACGCTTCAAGGATCCCTCCGCCTGCATCGAGGACGTCATCTACATGCCCGAGCGCAAGCTCGGCAAGGACCGCGTCGTGCGGCTCGCGGGGTGCGACTGGGCGGCAGACGACGAGGTCCTCGCGGTGATCTCGAAGCCGGGGGCGGGCAAGCCGTACCTGGCGCAGGCAATAGGCAACGCCGCCTGCAGGCGCCTTATGCCCACGCGCTATGTGAGGCTTGCCGACATGTGCGCGGAGCTCAACCGCGCGCGCATGTCAAAAGACGGCTCTTTCTACGCCGTGATGGACCGGTTCAAGTCCGTCAAGCTCCTGATCATCGACGACTTCCTCACCACGCCGACACAGACGACCAACTCGGTGGACCTCTTCGAGATCCTGGAGGCAAGAGAAGGCAGGAGGGCAACCTTGATCGCCTCTCAGCTCGAGCCCAACGAATGGTACCTGAGGATCGAGGGCGAGCTCATCGCCGATTCCATTCTCGGCAGGGCCGCCTCAGCATGCCGCCATCTCGACATCGACGGGCCCAACATGCGCAAGTGGCTGGCTGAGAACAGGCTCAAGCAAGAGGTGTAGCCGGTACCGCATAATCGGAATCGCGGTACCGTCATCACCGGATTGGCGGTACCGCGAGGGGCTACTGCTCAGCAGGTGAAACCCACATCGACGCGGAGATTGCAAGGCGATGCACAAGGCCGCTCATGAACGGCCAAGAAAAGAAAGCGGCCCTAGCGCCCAGACGGGCATGGGGCCGAGGAAACCCGAACGGAAATGGGACATAGTTTGCAACCAAAGGCGATACGCTCGAGTTACCACTGTATTTCACAATGCAGCTCTTTCAGCCCCGGCCTGTGCAAGAACCGCGAAGGCACGGCGTCAAATATCTTCCCCTTTGAATTGTGACGAAAATCTGCCAGTGGTATATAGCAGGCCTTCCTCGCGCGCGTCAGCCCGACATAATGCATGTTGAGGGATTCCCGATATGCATCGTAGGCCTTTTGTTCATACTTATAAGGTGGCATGATGTACTCATAGCATTCGAGACAAAACACGACATCGAACTCAAGCCCTTTCGACTTATGGTAGGTAAGCAAGTTCACTTCGTCCTTGCCAGCAGGCTGAAATCCACCCCTGAGCAAGTTGATGTCGGAAAGCACTTCCTCCAGATCAATCCAGACATCGGGATCATCGGGACAAGTCAGACAAAGCCGTTTCAGGCGGCAGAAAACATCCCAGCATTTGCCCCAGGAATCGTCGGGGGTATCCATCAGTCTTTGCACCAAATCCTTCGCCTCGAGACTGTCGCGATGGCGAAGTTCTGGCGAGATATACCGTTCAATGAAGTCCCCGGCATATCCCTCCGTATAGAGAAAAGCCAGAAGGTCCCTAAAGAACGCCCTGGGCCTGCTGGAGCCTTGATCAAACTTGGTGGGGAGAATCCTTTTCGTCGGAATGCTGAGCAGCCCCTCAAGCCGTTCGAGCGTACTTTTGCTTCTCGCAATCAAAGCAAACTCATTCCGGCTGGCAACTGCGAAACGCTTCCCTATCGCATCCACGTGCGAACATATCGCAGCCGATATGTCAGATTCGTCCCCAGCCACCTTGGCAATAAACACCCTCTTGTCCTCGCAAGGCGACTCTGAAACAGAGTTACTCAGGAGCGTCAAGGAATAATCGACGATACTCTTATGGCATCGCCTGTTCTCGGTAATAGAGAAAGCCTTGAACCCCGGGCTTTCGATAAGTTCGCCAAGGAAGGCAGGGGACCGCCCGTCATAAGCGAAGATGGCCTGGTCCATATCTCCGAAAGCGACACCCCTAATCCCCAGCCCTACCAATTCTTGGAACAGCATATGTTGTGCAAGGTCGCAATCCTGGTACTCGTCGATGAAAACCGCCGTATAACGGGCGCGCAGGAAGGTCCTGACAGCAGGGACGTGTTTGACCATGCAGTAGGCGACCTCGCTCAAGGCGGAAATGGGCAACTCCCCCGCACCAAGCGCTTCGCGAACGAGACCCCACCGGTCCTCATCGCGCTCAGTCCAGCGTTCCTTTAGCGGCGAGTCCAAAGCAAAGCAGTCATCGTCTGCAACCTTTACCTCGACCTTTCGCCCAACAACATGTGCGGCAAATTGCTGCACAATCATACCAAGGCAGAAACCGTCTATTGTTCCGAAGAATGAGCTGCCAGTCATCACGCCAAGTTGTGCACATCGACCTTTTAGCTCATCGCTGGCCTTCCGTGTATAGGATATTGCGATAACACCCTGGTAGCTAGCGAGCTCGCCGACGGCTTTTGCAATCATCCTAGCCATCGTGAAGGTTTTGCCACAGCCCGGCCTCGCAGAGACCACGGCAGACCCGTCGCAGGCGATAACTTCGGCCTGTTCCTCGCTCGGCTTAGTCATTGTCAGACCCCGAAGATACAATCTCGAGTAGCCTCCGTAGGGGCTTGCAGATGCCGTCATTGGCCAAGAGACGCAACTCGCAACCGTTTTCCTGCACAAACGCGTGCATGCCCTCGGCTTTGCGATACGTCATCGCTGCATAGAGAGCACCAGCGTCGTCCATATCATAGTGCTTCGCCAAAGAATCGTGCAGATTGCTTGCGACAAGGTCATGCTCGAGGTCGCGATTAGAGAGATAGATTCCCTTTTCCTCCAAGGCAGAGGCCATGTCTCGGCAAGCCCGGTCGCTCTCGTCGGGCACGCTTGGATTGCCCTCCCACACAAACAAGCCGCACAGGCTGCGCCATTTCTCCTCAAGTTCGGCATCATCGAGCAACTCCACGAGCGTTTGCAGGACGAAGGAATCTCCGCCGGCGAGCCGATACTTGTCCTCCCTTGGAATCTTCATCACATCGTTATCGGTGCGCATCACCCAGGGAATTCCCAAAGCATTACAACAGCTTACATAGGGCTTGAAACCGACTCCGTTCACCGAGAGAATTGAGAGGTTCTCCCGATCGATGTCGATACCAATGACACGAGCCAAGGCCTTGAACAACATTACCTCTGAAGGCCCTTCCACAAGGAATACCCCACGGCTGAAGAACACCTCAGCAACAATCGGGTTGAGACGGTAGCCAAGCCCATCCACGGCCCTTCCCAACTCCGGCCCCGAACAAATAGGCCTCATGTTGCCACCCATCATCACGAGCGCATCGGAGGCGAAGGGCTCGATAATTTGCGGTGAATGGGTTGTTAGAACAACTTGTCCCTCAATGCAGGTAGAAAGGTATTTAGCAAGCGCCCTCTGCTGCTGTGGGTGAAGGTGAGCCTCGGGTTCTTCGATGGCCACAATGCTCACTTTCTCGACGGACTTCCTGATGTTCCTCTGGGAAAGCCAGGTCGAGAAAAAGAGTTGATTGTTTCTTCCCTCGCCACCAAAGGTCAGGGGACTGTCGTCTGAAAGGTAGGCGAGCTGCAAGTTATCAAGAAGCTTGCCCGCGTCTGTGTTTCCCGCCACAAGGCGCGCCTCCCTGCCGTTGTTGAGGGCCGACATCCGGCCCATCTGCTCGTTCACTGCTTTAAGTGCATCGGCAATGTAGTGCAGTTTGCTGATTCCATTATTCAAAGATTCGAGGTTGCCCTGAATATTCCGTATTGAGGTTTCATCCTCCTGCGCACAAGCCGCATTCCTCGCATTGCGCGCACTTTCGAGCAACAAGGCCTGGCTGCGTTTGAGGAAAGCCGAGGCATCGCGGGTGCTGTCAACGTACTCAAGAACCAAGTGCCTTATGTAGAAGCGTGATTCAACTGCTTCCAAACTGTCCGCATCAATGCCTGCGACAAAACCGTAGTCCCCGTCCTTTGTGCAGTAATAGCCAACTTGCGTTTGCCCGTTGATGAGCCTGCCAGCAAAGGTGCTCACGAGACATGGCTCATGCACATCCCCTAGCGTCGCATAAATCTCGACCCTGTCGGCGGCCGTCTCACTATTGAAGTCAGAGGCAGTGAGTTCAAACTGCCGCGCAGAAAAACCAGGGTCAAAGAGAATCCTCAGAGCATAAAGAAGGTTCGTCTTACCAGAGTCATTCGAGCCAAGCACCAACGTTTTGTTCCCAAGCTTAAACTCAGCATCGGTGAAGTTCCTGAAACCTTTGATATGCACCTTTTCGATTCTCATAACCCACCTATTCTTGCGAGGCAGCCTACCACGATCAGAACGCCTAATACATTTCCGCAGCCTTATGTCGATAATAGCCACGGCACAATAATACTGCTCTTCTACCAGCAGACCAAACGGACGATGACTTCCAATTCCCGCGTCCGAATCCTTACGCTAGTTAGTTCGAATCACGCCCCACGCCCCCTCACCTCCCCCACCCAGCGTATCGCTCTTCACTCGCCACCTTGGCGGGGCGCCACCAGGGTTCGTGGGTCAGGTACCAGTCGATGGTCGATCGCGGGCCCTCGGGGAAGTCGGCGTGGGCGGGGCGCCAGCCGAGCTCGCGACGCAATTTCGAGCTATCGATGGCGTAGCGGCGGTCGTGGCCGGGGCGGTCGGGCACCCGGTCGAAGTCGTTGGCCCCCTTGCCCATGGCAGCGAGGATCGCCCCCAGCACGTCGATGTTGCCGCACTCGCCGTCGGCGCCGATGAGGTACGTCTCGCCATGGCGCCCGCGGGTCAGGATCTCCCACATGGTCGAGGAGTGGTCGTCGACGTGGATCCAGTCGCGGACGTTGCGGCCGTCGCCGTAGAGCTTAGGGCGCACGCCGTCGACGATGTTGGTGATCTGCCGGGAAATGAACTTCTCCACGCGCTGGTAGGGGCCGTAGTTGTTCGAGCAGCTGGAGACGGCCACCCTCAGGCCGTACGTGCGGGTCCAGGCGCGCACAAGCATGTCCGATGAGGCCTTCGTGGAGCTGTAAGGAGAGCTCGGCCGATAGGGCGACCCCTCGGTGAAGCGCGCGGGGTCGTCCAGGGCCAGGTCGCCGTAGACCCCGTCGGTCGAGACGCGGTGGTAGCGAACCCCATGCTTGCGAACCGCCCCCAGCAGGCGAAACGTCCCCTCCACGTTCGTGCGCAGGAACGGCTCGGGGGTCGGCGATGGAGCTGTCGTTGTGGGTCTCGGCGGCGCAATGCACGATGGCGTCGCACTCAGGGACAAGCCCGTCGAGAAGCCCGGCGTCGCAGATGTCGCCCACGACGAGCTCGACCCTGTCCGAGGGCAGCCCGGCGATGTTCTCCCGCCTCCCCGCGTAGGTCAGCTTGTCCAGCACGGTCACTTGCACGCCGGGACGGCTCTCCGCCACGTGCCGCACGAAGTTTGGCCCGATGAACCCGCAGCCGCCTGTGACGAGGATGCTTTTGGGATTGAGAACCACCGTACCCCCATTTCATTACGTCCAGAACAACACGTCGGCAGCAGCTCACGCCATGCAAGACCGTGCATTCGGGCAAGAAAAGAAAACCCGCGCAGTTCAAAACAAGCGCGCAAGAAAAAAGCAGGCTGTCAAATCCATCAATTGCTCATTTTCTTGTCGTTAAGCTCAGGGAGCTTCGGATTGAGCCTTCTCGCGTTCGCATCGGCAATACATTTCCCAACGCCAGTAATTTTGGGGGCACCCGGGATGGCCTGCCACCAATCGCATACTTTTGAAATTGAGGGGTACCGACGAATCGCTTTCTCCAAGTTTTCCTTTATCACGGCGTTACACTCGTCGCTTTTGCACAAATCCGCAGCGCGGGCGCAAGCATCCAGCTGTTCATTTGAGAGCACGCAAAACTCATTTCGGCCACCTTCGGCCTGACGCCTAATCAAGCGAATATCGCCAAAATCATCGGTGAATGTCAAGTTCAATCGTTTATACCCGGGATTCAATTCATGCTCAACGAAAAGACCAGCTGGCAACCCTACTTCAGCGAGAATCGCCAAAGCCTCTTGTTCCTGGTTTGAACCTTCTTTGACGCCGCAGGCAGTGTACCCGCTAAGAGCTTCGAAATAGCAGTCCACGATAGACTTCAAACTCGAGAGGGAATCCATTCGGAGAGCTCCGTGCACATCAAGCTCGTCTATCCAGTCACCGTCACGAGGTAGCTCTCCGATAATAAGAGAGCCGAACACGTTACCCAATGCCTCAAGACCCTCGCTGATACTCGAAGCGACGGGCATGTATTGGTTCACAGCAAGGTACACCGTTAACCCGGTCAATTCTTCATCGGTGAGGTATTCAACAATGTCAATCGCCTTGCTGACGCCGGCTGCCACACGATGGTCCCTTGGCGATTCGAATCGCTTGACCAGAAGTTCAGACAAGAGCTCCTTCACGTTTCTCGTCAGTCATCGTCGCAGCCCTTGCCGCCTTTCCCAAGGCATCTACACACGACGGTTCTTGTAGAGCAGAGAGCAATTGAGCACGATCGGCAACGGCACCAAAGAACTCAGTGCGAAATTGCCCGAGACGTTCACCTGAGAATCGAAAGCGAGCTCATCGCCGACTCCATTCTCGGCAGGGTCGCCTCAGCATGTCGCCATCTCGACATCGATGGGCCCAACATGCGCAAGTGGCTAGCTGAGAACAGGCTCAGGCAAGAGGTGTAGCCGGTACCACATAATCGGAATCGCGGCACCGTCATCACCGGATTGGCGGTACCGCGAGAGGCTACTGCTCACTATGCCAGATAGCCGCGCCAGTCAGCGGCTTGGGTCATACTGTTCCACCTTGATAGGGCAACTCCCGAGCAACGTCCTATGTCATCTGGGGCGAAATCTAAAAGGCTTATCGAGCTATGGGCGCTTATTGCTCCTGATGTCCATCTTCGGATTCGTCTTCGGTTTGACCTTCGAGTATGGCCGCACCATAGCGTATAACAATATCCGTGACCAATATCGCCTTCAAAGAATGTTCCTGAGTGCCATACTCGGTCTGCTGGCCATGACAGATTTTGTTGCGAAGCGGGTTATGGGCAGCCAAATCCACGTCCATCGCATTCGCGAACGTGACACCCACGATATACTCTGCTGCATGTTCGAAGGTATACCATCCGTTCTCGGAAAGAACGACCATCACGAGGACTTTATCTTTCACGTTGGTCAATTCCCTGGGCTCGCCATTCTTCTTGCGCGACAGGCCTACTCCAAGCTTTTTGGCATGTAAATCAAACAGCTCGGCTCGCTCGCCTTCAAGCTTGCTCATTTCGGCGGGAAAGTACTTTTCGACAAGCCCCTCAAACAAGTTCATGAGGAGCGCGACGCATCCCTCGTAGTCACCCTTCTCGTGACGATTCAACGCACGAGTTAGCACACCCCTCTCGCCAGATGAGAGCTCAGCGTGATCTTCCCACCTAGAGCGGGTCTCCCCGAGCCATTCCGAGCCCAGATTGGCGCAGGCAACCTTCGCGACGAGTTCTTTTAACTCCGTATCGGTGACTCGCGGTGGTAGCATGTCGAGACCATCGCAAACCCCAGCGTCGTCGACCAGATACATGGGCCAATTGGCCCTGCCGAGAAGCTCGACCCTCTTCGCCTTCAGGGCAAGTGGGCGTAAAGCGCCGGCAATCACATCGAAGTCTATCCCCCTCGTGACCTCCTTGCAGTAGTCGGCAAAGCGCTGCAAAGCCTGATACACGTTGCAGAACATCGAAGCATAGTCAGGAAGGTTCGCCCAGGCCGCCGAGGCCGCCTTGAAAACCTCGCGAGTCACAGCCATGGAATCCTGCATCTGCTTGTATCCTGCTTGAATAGAGCCCATCGCGGCAGACATTCCTCTGGACAGCTCCTGCGCTTGCGCGAAGGCCCCCAGCGCCTCGTCGGGAAGCTTGACCGTTGGCAAGACCGGAATGTTCTTAAGAGGAAGAGGAGCATCTTCCGTTGACCAGCTGATTTTATCTGGCACCTCATTGGGTTCTCCATCGCGCTTCTTCGGCCCTACATCCATTTTAGTGTCTCCATCGTATGCAACCTTGTCGCCATAGGCGAAGGCTCAAAGCGTTACCCATTTTTCAACTCCGGTATATCGTCATTTTGCAAGCATAGCTTCAACCAGTCATAAATACCCCTTCGCCTTTAAACAACGACCCGTTTCAAACGAGCAGCCGCTGACCTAATACAAAATGGCCGCAGGCATACGAAGCCTACGGCCATTTTCATACTAGCGTGTCAGAGAGGACCTCCGCAAGGAGACGCGTTCGAATCGCATCGTTCGCCCGCCTTACCCCTGCTTCCTCCACACCATCTTGTCCACCACGCCGGTGTAGCTCTGGATGATCTTCAC
>OLNE01002295.1_pt1 | contig 12155 bp, 13 predicted proteins | sample 1672431 | NCBI WGS metagenome assembly OLNE01 (sample SAMEA3136685, study PRJEB25190) | human gut metagenome | reverse complement strand
TCCGGACCTTTTCGGCGCTCGGCCGGCGCGGACTTGGTGCACAGACCCCCGCAAGGCCTTGTTCTTTCGTCCCCTTTGCACCAAGTCTCCGGGACTTTTCAGCGCTCGGCCGGCACGGACTTGGTGCACAAATCCCCGCAAAACCTTGTTCTTTCGTTCCCTTTGCACCAAGTCTCCGGACCTTTTCGGCGCTCGGCCGGCGCGGACTTGGTGCACAGACCCCCGCAAGACCCTGTTCTTTCGTTCCCTTTGCACCAAGTCTCCGGACCTTTTCGGCGCTCGACCGGCAATGGGGCGCCAACTCGTCCGGCTTCCGGCTACCGGCCGGCACTCGGTGGAAAGTTTCCGGCCGGCGCCTTGAAAGCAGAAAAGGAGAATGGCCGCGGCCATTCTCCTTTCCTCTTTCCCTCAATCGAAAGCTTCCGGCGGGACGCCGGAAGCTCACGAACTGTTATTCTTATGCAGTATATCGATCCAGTCGATATCTATATCGTAGTTCTGCTAGCTTTATGTACTGTGATGCCCCAGAAAATATATTTGATAAATTGAATCGATAAAATCCCCAATGGAATCATCACCTGCCAATAGTTACCTGCAGCGACCGCTACCCCAGAATCGCCACCGACCATACTACCTCTAATACCAAGTTTTCTCGATCCGTCCGCCGCCATTTCTTCACAGCCATTTGAAATACCTCAAACAGCACTCCGAACCACGCAAACAGAATCGGTGTTTCCAGTACATCTACGAATCGTCTCCCCGTATCTCCGAACTCAAATGGCGGCGTACCATTGAACAAGCTCATTTCACCATATTTTAATTCTATGAAATACAGTACGGATAACAACACAGCGAAAAGCGCTATACACAATACTTTGTACGTTTTCAATCATCTCCTTGTAAATGATAAGCTCACGAATCCTTTTCTAATTTTCCTCAATAAACTGAAGCAGGCCTTCGGCGCCCTTTACGATGCCTCCCCGGTCTTCCGGTGCGCATCCCAGATGGGTGAACACTTCACCGATGAACACATCGTTTTTCTGCAGGCAATCAAATACCCGATCGATGATTCCCCGGCACATTTCCTGTTCCTGCATCGGGCCGAACGGATTGGCAAAATACGTGGTGGAAATGCCGGTCTCCTGTGTCGTCCCTTTGGCCATTCTTTTACCCTCGATGAAGATGCTCTTCGCCTCTTCCAGGTCCTCCACCTTCCGCAGACCGATTCCGTCCCCGTAGTTGTTGGCGTAGGCGAACAGATCCACCGGATGGCTTTCCGTAATTACCGCATACGGCGCTGCCGGCGTGATAACGCGGGCGTTGGCTTTATCCGGGTTGAAGAAAACGGAACGGTTCATATCCCGGTACGGCGTTGCCGGATCCAGGTCGTCCAGCCGCACGAAGGCCCCGATTTCCGAACCCTGCGCGTACACCTGTCCGTCATGAATGTGGAAAGTACCCATGTCATCGAAGACCACCTCGATGTTGGCGATTTTGTCGTCGCCCAGAGATTTCAGCGCTTCAATGGTTTCCGATTTGCCGGCGCCGGAATCCCCCATCAAGCAGATTCCCTTCTTTTTGCCGTTCTTCAGCGTGATATTGACGAAGGCGCCGTGAATCGGAAGCCAGCCCCGCTGCATCATCGCCACGTTGTGGAGGGTCAGCACGCTCTTCTTCATGTAGCCGAAGTAGGTGATTTTCTCGCTGTAAGAAACGCTTCCCACCCACAGGGCGTTGTCCTCGTCATAATAGAATCCGCACTGATCCTTTCCGTCCTGATTGCCGAAAATCAGGATGCAGTCCGGTTTCTTGGAAGCTTCCTTTTTGGTTGCCAGCTCAAACAGGTTGGCGCAAGCCACGCCGCTGGCCATGAAGTCCCGGTGGAAGTAAATGAAAATCGTCAAATCGCCCACTTTTGCCGGGAAGCAGAAGAATTCCTCCCGATTACCCGCAAAATTCTCCATCGGATTGGTATCCAGCTTCTCGTACGGCCACTCCCGCTTGTTGGACTTGGTGTACAGAATCATCGGCGTCCGCAGCATGACGGAATCGATGAACATCATTTTACGAAGGGCATCGTAGGTGGAGTCGAACATAAAAGCATCATTTCGATACAATGCCAGGCTGGCGTTGGTGCCTGCCGGCTGCTGACGATACACTTTGTTCGCTCTTCCCATCAAAGTCTGTTCCAGGCGACGGAACGTGGACAGCAGCAGCTGGTTGTGCTGGGAATCGCTGGCAACGAACACCGTGGACTCCACATCTCTCCGGCGATCTGTGGTGATGGAGTACCGGGCATGGCTCTTCCAGAAATCGTAAATACCTTCCACGAAGGCCAGTGCCGTCTCCCGATCTTCAATATACGGCATATCCACCTCATCCGCATCGAAAACAATCAGTTCCCGGGCGAACTTGCACAGCGCCTGCACCGCATTCTTTTCCGACATGTCCCGAACCGCCCAGTCGTACAATCTGTGATCCCGCTCCCGCAGGTATTCCAGATAATGGGCCACGAAAGCCTTGAATTCCTTGGACTTCAGCAAATCCGAACGCGACTCCGGATAAGCCAAATCAAAATTCAGAATTACCATGTTATCGGTCAGATAAATTTTCTCTTTCATTTCCTCTCCTATCGCTAAAACCCGCTCAACATTTCGCACAACGAAATGTAGCTATGATACAAAACTACATCGATTGTACCACACCGAGCGGGTTTATGATAGGCTTTTTTATGACCTTATCCAAATTTATTATTTGTTTTTATCATCTATAACAATTTTCTATGCATCGGTCAACCTTTTTTAATACCCTAAAAACAGGTTCGCCGCGTAATCATTTTTTACTCCCTATTCTCCAAGTTCTTCTGCATTTGGAAATTGCTTTCCGCCGCCTGCTTGGTCTGTTCGCTGGATTCTTCCCGCAGGCACGGGTCATCCAGCTTCTCCTCCGCCTTTGGCTGGTACGGCTTAATCGGGGTTTTATCCCCAATGCCCAGCGCCTCTCCGGCCACTCCCAGAGATGCCACGGAATCCATGATATCCGTCGGCATGTAGATCTTAGTGGCCTGGCCGTCGGAAATCTCCTTCAATGCCTCAATTCCTTTTAGCTTCAATACGTTTCCGTTCGGGCTGGCCTCATTCAGCATCTTGAGACCTTCCGCCTCTGCCTGGTACACCAGCTCGATGGATTTTGCCCGGCCTTCCGCCAGAGCAATCTGCGCTTCCTTCTCCGCTTCCGCTGCCAGAATCTTCGCCTTCTTGTCACCTTCCGCACGGGATACCACGGATTCCTGGTGCGCCTGGGCTTCCAGCACCGTCTGTCTTCTTTCCCGCTCTGCTCTCATCTGAGTGGTCATGACGTCTTCGATTTCCTTCGGAGGAGTGATGTTCTTCAGCTCCACGCGGGTAACCTTCAAACCCCACGCATCCGTCGCTTCATCCAGAATGGTCTGAAGTCTTCCGTTGATTTCATCTCTGGAAGTCAGGGTCTGGTCCAGCTCCATGTCACCGATGATGTTTCTCAAGGAGGTTGCAGACAGGTTCTGCAGACCGAAAATCGGATCCTCTACGCCGTAGGTGTACAGCTTCGGATCGAATACCTTGGCGAAAACCACGGAATCGATGCGCATGGTAACGTTATCCTTTGTGATTACCGGCTGCGGCGGAAAATCCAGCACCTGCTCCTTTAAGCTGATTTTCTTTACAATCCGGTCCAGAATCGGAATCTTTACGTGAATTCCGGCCTCCCAGGATGCCTGGTATTTACCCAGACGCTCGATGACATACACGGCCTGCTGCGGCACGATTCGCACGTTCGGCAGTACCAGCACTAAAATAATCACAACTAAAGCAATAATCATCATTTTTTCCTCCCTATATCAACATGAGAAATGCTTCCAATGAATCTCCCTGAATAATCAAAAAAGGCCCATAACGACAGCGCATCTGTCGCCATGAGTCTTGCAATTTAAAACAAGCCGGGTCCTTTCTCTGGAAAGCCGAGGTGACGACTTGCTGCGCCGAAGCGCCTGCTACTCCCTCACGGCGTTGGTTCGATTCATTTGTGGCGCAATAGTACCACACTCCACATCCGGTGTCAACTATTGTTTTGTGAATTATTTTTTGCCGATTAGCAGGGTAAAATATCCGGCATTTTCCGGGATTTCTTCCATTTTTTCATACACCCTTTCCCCCGGCATCCCGCAGTTTTCCACGCCCTGTACGGACAGGCCCGCCGCGGCAGATTTTTTTTTACCCGTGACAGATGTTTTCCGGATTTCATGAGCACGTAAGTGCCCGGTGCCTCCAGATTCACCAACTCCTCGTTCCAGGCGGGAATCACCCGAAGCGTCTCCCGATCCTCCGTCAGCGGCACGTTCAGTCGTGCGGCGGCGGCACAGAAGGAAGGAATCCCGTTCACAAGCTCCGTCCGGTGCCCCATGTCCTGCAGCAGCGTCTGAAGGTAGGTGAAAGTGCTGTAAATCGTGGAATCTCCCAAAGTCAGGAACACCACGTTCCGCCCCCGGTCCAGATGGGCCGCGATGGTCTCCGCCGCTTTTTGGCGGGCATCGGTCAAGACCTCCGGGTCGCGTGTCATGGGGAGATTCAGCCCCAAAAGTATTTTGTTCGGGAGATCCGGAACCGCCTGCGCCGCAATTCGATACGCCGCCGACTCTTCCGGCACGGTCCCCGGAAATGCGATGATCTCATTTTCCCGAATGATTCGCACCGCTTTCAACGTCATCAATTCTGGGTCGCCCGGGCCCACGCCCACGCCGTACGCGATTCCTTTTTCCATAAAAACATCCTTTTCTATTGGTTGTAGTATCTCGTTTCTTCCGGATTCATAATCGCCGTGCCGCAACCTCGGTCGGTGAAAATCTCCAGCAGCAGGCAGTGAGGAATCCGGCCGTCCAAAATGTGCACCCGGTTGACGCCGCCTTCGATGGCTTTGAGGCAGTTCTGCACCTTCGGAATCATGCCGCCGGTGATAATGCCCTCTTCAATCATCTCTTTGGCCTCATCGGTATACAGCTCCGACACAAAAGAATCCTCATCGTTGATGTCCTCGTACACGCCGGAGGTGTCCGTGAGGAACGCCAGCTTGTCCGCTTTGAGGGCTTCCGCGATGGCCTCTGCCGCATAGTCCCCGTTGATGTTGAAGCTCTGACCGTCTTCACCGATTCCAATCGGATAGATGATTGGGAGAAAATCATCATCCAACAGGTCGTAAATGATTTTCGTGTCCACGTGCTTCACGATGCCCACGTATCCGATGTCCTTGCCGTCGGGTTTGGCCTGTTCCGCCGCCATCAGCCGGCCGTCCTTGCCGCTGATGCCCACCGCCCGGACGCCCAAATTCTGTGCCAAAGTCACCAGGTCGCTGTTCACTTTTCCCAAAACCATTTCCGCAATCTCCAAGGTGTCCGCGTCGGTAATTCGCAAACCGTTGTAAAACTTCGGCTCCACGCCGGCCTTCTTCATCCAGCGGCTGATTTCTTTTCCGCCGCCGTGCACTATCACCGGTTTGAAGCCGCAAAGCTTCAGGAGAACCACATCCTCGATCACGTGATTCATCAGCGATTCGTCCAGCATGGCGCTGCCGCCGTATTTTACCACGATGATTTTGCGGTTGAAACGCTGTATATACGGAAGCGCCTCTACCAACACTTCCGCTTTCTCCAAATATTTGTTCAGATTCATTCCTGCGCCTTTCTATTATGAACGATAAGAACCGTTGATTTCAACATATTTGTAAGTTAAGTCGCAGCCCCAGGCATAGGCTTCTTCTTCGCCGTCGTGAAGGTCGATTTCCACGGTCACCTTCTTTTCCGACATAACTTTCGTGGCAAAATCATCATCGAACGGCACGGAAGCGGATTCCTTGCACACCTCCACCGTTCCTGCTGCGGAGCATACGCTGACATCGATATTGGATGCGTCAAAATCACAATCCGCATATCCGATGGCACAGAGAATTCTTCCCCAGTTGGCATCCGATGCGAATACCGCCGCTTTGAACAGGGAGGAGCAGATGACGCTCTTGGCAACCTTTCTCGCACCGTCCTTGTCCGGCGCTCCGGTCACGTGGGCTTCCAGCAACTTCTCGCAGCCTTCGCCGTCGCCGGCAATTTTCTGGGACAGGTCCACAGCTACGATGTGCAGTGCGTCGCAGAATTTCTTGTAATCGTCTCCCGGCTCGGTAATCTCCTCGTTGCCGGCCAGACCGTTGGCAATAACCACCACGGTGTCGTTGGTGGAAGTATCTCCATCCACGCTGACCTGGTTGTAGCTGTCCAAAATCTCATCGGACAGTGCCTTCTGCACCAGTTCTTTGGAAATCTTCACGTCCGTTCCGATAAAACTCAGCATGGTTCCCATGTTCACGTGAATCATTCCGCTTCCCTTGGCGATGCCGCCGATGGTGCAGGTTTTGCCGTTCAGCTCAAAGGTGACGGCGCATTCTTTAATGTAGGTGTCGGTGGTGCGGATGGCATCGGCGGCCTGGGCAGAGCCCTCCGGGCTAAGCTTCTCGGCCAGTTCCGGAATGGTGTTCTCGAACGGTGCGATTTCCAGCGGCACTCCGATTACCCCTGTGGCTGCCGGCAAAACATCCGCTGCTTTGATGCCCAAAGCTTCCGCCACCAGCTCGGTTTCCTTCTGCGCGATTTCCACGCCATTCGGTGTGCAGGTGTTGGCGTTTCCGCTGTTGCAGATAATCGCCTGTGCCACACCGTCCTGCAGGTGGTCCTTCGTCACGGCGATGTGCGCCGCCTTTACTTTATTCTTGGTATACACAGCGGCGGCGTTTCCCGGCACTTCACTGTATAACAGTGCCAAATCGCCTTTCTCCGCATTCTTTCCGATTCCGGCATAGGCCCCTGCAGCCTTAAAACCCTTCGCCGCTGTAACGCCGCCCTCGATAACCTTGATTTCGTTCATTTCCAATCCTCCTTTAATCTCTAAATACCCCTTTAACTAAGCCGCTCCGCGATTAACTGCGTGCGGTTGTGTTTTGTGTTGTAACCCTCCGGGATTCCTTGCCGTCCCTCCGGGATTCCGTTATGGCCCCTCCGGGATTCCTTGCCGTCCCTTTGGGATTCCGTTATGAGCCCTCCGGGATTCCGTTATGAGCCTTCCGGGATTCCTTGCCGTCCCTTTGGGATTCCCGGCTCCTAAAAGCAAATATCGACCGGTCACACCCGCACGGACGCTTCCACACGGTGATAATATGGATTCACAGCAATTTCACGGATAGAAATTGCTGTGAATCCACTTCTTCTAGGTGTTTTTAATGGTGTTAGTATGATAATACATGATTGTGTATAAAAATGCAAGTTTTTTCTTGTACATATTCCTGAGCAAGGCCCAGAGTGTGGCCGGCCGGGCGGCCGGCGCCCTCGGGTTCGCGCATGAAAACCGAATTCATTGGCTTTGTGGACAGCCGAGCGCAAACCGTGCTGGCATCCGGGCCGCCTTTTCCATAATTTCCGGCCTCGGGTTCGCGCACGAAAACCGAATTCATTGGCTTTGCGGACAGCCGAGCGCGAACCGTGCTGGCATCCGGGCCGCCTTTTCCATAATTTCCGTCCTCGGGTTCGCGCACGAAAACCGAATTCTTTGGCTTTGCGGGAAACCGAGCGCGAACCGTGCCGGCACCCGGGCCGCCTTTTCCATAATTTCCGTCCTCGGGTTTGCGCACGAAAACCGAAAAAACATTCTCCAATCCCAAAATGTGATATAATTGCATCGGCAGAACTCAAACGATTCAGGGACCATAATTCAAAAACCATAATTCAGGAACCAAAAGAGATTCAGGAGGATATATATACATGGCAGACGGCAGATGGAGCATGACGGAAAAAGAATTGAACAACACGGCCTCCGGCTTCCGGGGACGAGATCACGAGAAGCTTCCGAATTACAAGAAGCACCGGAAGGTGGATAACCGCGATGGGAATGCGCCGAAAGTCTGCGCATTCTGCGGATCCGAGAATTTGGAAGAGGGATTTGGCGGCTACGCACCGGGGTTTCAGTACAATGGCGCGTTCTGCAACGATTGCGGCGGCTCCACGGATTTTGTTTTTCAGGATGATGAGCACCGCTTCTTCAAATAAGATATGATAATTTAAGTGTTGAAGGATAATCAAAAGCAAACGGAAAGCCGCAGAGGATGCCCGGAAATCCGGACGGCCTCTGCGGCTTTTTCGTTCTTTGTTATCTTTCTTCCTATTCGTTGCGGCTTCCGTCGTAGAGGATGGTATCGCTGGTAACGCGCTTCGCGTCCTCTTCCTTCGGCGCAACACTTGGTGCTGCATGGGAAACCACTTCCGATTTCACGATTTCCGGCTTTGCCGCTTCCGGCTCATCCTCCTGGATGTTGGCGGTTTCGTCCGGAACGACGCGGTGCATCGGAGTTTCCTTGCGGATCTGAACTTCCGGCTTCTCCACCTTCTCCACCGGCTTTTTGTCCTTGCGGCGAATTGCCACGTCGATATCCGACGGCGCAAAAATATAAGTGGTGCGGTTAATTTTCAGAGAGCGACCGTCAATAGCGCGAGTCGCACCGGTGAGGAAGTCCACGATGCGGCGGGAGAATTCCTCCTCCAGCTTCTCGGTGTTGATGATTACCACCAGACCGTGACGGATACATTCCACCAGCGCATTACATTCTTCCATGCGCATCGGCTCCACCACGATAACCCGTCCTCTGCCGGCTTCCGAAGAACCGCTGGTTCGAACCAGCTCATCCAGCGTATTCGGAATCGGACGATCCTCGTCCTCCATTGCAAAACCCTTCTTGATTGAATCCAAAAAACCCATTTTTTTATCTCCTAACTCGTTATAATAGTTTGCATTTTCTTTGCCCTAAGTATACCATAACCCGTTCGCCGGTACTACATAATCCGAACAGGATTACTAATTTTCCTTTACTCTTCACCTTTCGATGACACTCTCACCACGCGAATGCAAAGGCCCTTGTACAGGTTGATCAGCGACAGGCTCAGCAGCACCGCCGCCAAAATATCCGTGAACCAGTTCATCCCCGCAAGAACGCGCACCACCAGGCTCAGGCCAATCAACACCAACCCGGCCGTCTCCAGTTTTGCCAGGAGCTCCTTGTACTCCCGGAACAGCCGGTGCCATTCCATCATCGCCGTGCCGAACACCACGAGACAAAACACCGTCGTCATAGATGGAAAGGAATTGGACGGATGGGTCTCCCCGCGGAAGAACGCCGGCCCGCAGTTCACCGTGAACACATTAAAGAAAAAAGCAAACGGAATCATCAGCGCGTACACCGGAAACAAGCACGCGATCCCCCGCAGCGACCGCAAGGTTCTTTTTTTGATGAGCACGCCCACCGCCAATAAAATAAAGGACGCCGCCACCACCAGCGCCACCCAGCCCAGCAGCTGCGTAAACGCATAGATCCACGGATGGGACCGGGTGATAAAATGCACCGCCCCGTTCAGGTGGGACAGCCCCACGTTCGTCCCGTCGGCCCCGATGGCCCGCACATCCAACCTCAGAAGCAGCAGAAGCAAAAAGAATGCTCCCATATAAATTCCCGCATTTCGGTACGCCTGTTGTTTCCGATTCATCGTCTCTCCTTACTTCATGTACCACATTGTCAAAAGCGGCATGCTTACGATGCACACCACCGTCGTCATGGCGTTAATCGCCGCCGCATATCGCTCGTCCCGGTCGTTAATCTGCGCCAGCTGTGTAATCAGCGTTGCCGAAGGCGCCATGATGGCGAACAGGGTCACCAATAAAATCATCTCTCCGTCTTCCGCCAGCGTCCGAATCGGCGTGCATTTGAATATCACCGCCGCGCCCAACGGCAGAATCACCATTTTCAGAGCCACCACCAGGTGCACCCGGACGTTTTGGAAAATGTTTTTCCAGTCTACATTATATAAAAGCATCCCGATTACAATCATACTGATCGGTCCCAAAGCGGCCGAGAATCCTCCCAGGGTGTCCAGCGCCATCTTTGGCAGATGAATTTGCCCGAAAAACATGATGATCCCCACCACCACGGTGATGAGGTTGATGTTCAGAAAAACTTTCTTCCAGTTCATGTCCCGGCTGCCCTTCATCATGGACGTACAGTGGGTCCAGATAAAAATACCCTGTACGCAGGAATAGGCGCTGGCGTAAATCATGTAGTGATCCCCCAGAACGCCGGCCACCAGCGGAAGAATCAGATTCGCGCTGTTCGGGTACATAATCGATGCTTTTTCCGTGGCATCCAAGTGGCAAATCCCGCTGATACCGTAAGTCACCGCCATGAGAATCAGCTGCGCGGCGACGGCCGCCCCCATGGCCAGCATGAATCCGTCCCGCAGTTCCGGCGTGTACTCCGCCTGATAGGATTTTAGAATGGCGCAGGGAAGCAGCACGTAAATGCACAGCAACGACAGCACCTTACTGTCCTCTCCTTTCAGGATTCCCAGTTTTACCATCATAAAGCCGGCCGCCATATAGATAAAGAAAATCGTCAATTGTTTCAGTAATAATGTTGTAACCATTTTGCCCTTTGTAATCTCCTTTTATTCCTTAATACCCAGTTTGACTTTTATTGTACCACTTATGGACCGGGAGATTAACCCTTAATTCGTATTGTCGGAAAATCTATGCAGAAAAATTGACTCAAAATACTTTTTTGCCCGAATTTCACAGTATAGGCACTTGAAACCATATTGATTTTAGGGTATTATTGATAAAGCTATTGAGATGGTTCACTTCGGAGCCTCCAAAATATTAAGATTACTAAGGAGAATTGATATGAACAAGGCAGAACTGATTGCACAGATGGCAGCTAAGGCTGGACTTTCCAAGGCAGATGCTGAGAAGGCGCTGAACGCATTTACTGAAACCGTTGGTGAAACTCTTGCTTCCAAGGAAAAGGTTTCCCTGGTTGGATTCGGAACTTTCGAAGCAAAGAACAGAGCCGCTAGAGAAGGCAGAAACCCTCAGACCGGAGAGACTGTTCAGATTCCGGCTTCTGTAGCTCCTACTTTCAAGGCAGGAAAGGCTCTGAAGGACAAGGTAAACGCTTAGTTTTGGATAGGCAATAAACTTACAGTTTATAAAGAGGAGAACTTGAAAACGAGTTTTCCTCTTTTTGCTTTTTTGTAAGTTTAATTGTAAACTGATACCAAAATGGGAGAAGGGATATTCGGTCCCGGATGCGGACTTGTTATCAAAGCTTGCAGATGAATTAGATGTTTCCGTAAGCGAGCTTCTTGGCAAAGATGAGATTCCGGCAGAGGAAACAGATTCCCTTTCCGTTCAACTCGCACGGATTAATGAACAACTGAGCATAAGGAACAGACGAGCAAAGCGTGTCTGGAAAGCTGCAATTGTGCTTGCTATAGTATTTTTCCTAGTAATTCCGGCCGTAACTATATTAGGTAATATGATGTGGAGTTCAAACCTGGATGGCGCGGATACGGGTTATGCCGGACGGGTGGAATATACCTGCACCCTTGATGGCGAAGAGTATTCGTATGACATTGAATATGACGACCACTATCACGTAACCGCCGGTGGAGGAGATTCTTTTGTGGCAGATCATACCACCGAAGCAAAGGGGTTGGAATTAGATTAATCTGCAGATAAAAATAGAATCGATTAGTAAAACATCTCCGCGGAGGTGCTTTTTTAATGGCCGCCGCCTTTCGGTCTCTCGGGCGGCCGGCGGCCTCATTGATAACGCAAATACTTTTATACCTTATGATGATGCCATCAATCATATAGGTTCGGACAGCCCATACGGCGGTTATGTTGTCATCTGGAGCAGTCCCGGTGTTAACGGGGATCCATTGTTCATAAATATTGGAGCAGACTACCCGGACAAGTCCCGACTAACCGTTGTCATTTGGGGCGAAAACAGAGATGACACCACAGAGGACATCGTTGATTCATTGCTTGGTAAAGAAGTGGTCGTATTTGGTTCACCATATGAATACAATGGAGCCGCTCAAATTGAAATTATGGATCCATCTGAATTACTTACATATGAAGAATTCATAGACGCTTATGAAAATCAATAAAAGCCGATCAATAAAATCTCCGCTTTAATACAAGTCCCGGTTAAAGCGCGCAGTTCTAATTATATTATCTAAGCTTGTATATACAATCTCA